>Ga0326727_10014045_pt1 | contig 17576 bp, 16 predicted proteins | sample MB2enrmetagenome_FD_207643 | JGI IMG/M metagenome (GOLD analysis project Ga0326727, IMG submission 207643) | Lab enriched peat soil microbial communities from McLean, Ithaca, NY, United States - MB29MY | ecosystem: Environmental > Terrestrial > Soil > Wetlands > Peat | place: USA: New York...
GGCCTTGGGCGAGTGGCTTTCAAACTCGTTCAAGACGAAGGTGGCGTGGGGGCCGTTCACTTCGATGGAGCCGGGCTGGACGAAGCCCTCGACGCGCAATTGGCTGTGGTAGGCCTTGTCGCCCATTCCGCCGAGCTCTGCGATGGTCACGTAGTAGCTCTTGTTGGCTCCGTATCCGGAATAGGCCAGCCAACCGATGGTGCCCACGATAATGGCAGCCGCAATTCCGATCCGCAATGTGTTTGGGGAAATCTTCATAGTCAATTTTAGACGATACGAGCGATATGGGGCCCGGTCAACCACCTGTAGCGGCTCCACTCATTTCTCATGGAATCGGGCCTTCGCAGCAGAAAGCCGCGCATGCGCTCTTGCCGGAGCGAGTGGCCCGAGATCGTCACCTTACCGCTGCCTCAGACGTCGTCTTCGGATTCAGACTTGGAGATGGAGGCGACAAGGGCGGGACCAGCCACCATGGCAATGAAGACTAGGGCAACAAGAAGGTCATGCATGACCGAAACTCCTTCAAGAGGCTTGTTCATCCTGTATCTGACAGGTGAGGTTCTGGCGGATGAGCCGTAATCCACTCCATGTGCGAAAGTACTGCAATATACTCATCCTTGGTAATCGGCTTGCGTATTACCACTGTACACGTTCCGCGAAAATCTGCATGAATAAATGATTGCCTTTAAAGATATTTATTGGAAGAGAATGGCCTGGGCGCACCCCAGGAGTTGTGCTGATCTGCCGCAAGGTTTGGGGTATTGCGAGACGGCTTACGCTACTTACGTGCCTTTTGGAGAAAGTGGAAGCGCGCAGGTTGAAAAGGGAAGCCGGGGTGGGCGGCAAGGCCTCCCGGTCAAAGACAATCGCCTCATGGCTGGGAGGCCCTTGGGAATGTGTTGGCAAGCTGGATTCGTCCGCAGCCAACCTGTCTCTCCCGGCATTCGAGCTGTGCAAGGTAGAGTCTACCGCGCAGAGTCCAGCGTCCGTGCGGCGCGGTCCAGGGCCTGGGTCAGAACTTCCAACTGCTTGGCGGTGCGATTGACATCGCGTGCGTCGAGAGCCTCGTTCACGCCGGGAAGGACGACTGCGGCGTAGCCGGTGAACTCGCCGGGGGCGTAGATCGTGTGCCGGTACCACGGGCGATTGGGCAGTCCAGCCTCGGTGGTCAGGGCGGTTTCGGCCTGGCGGAGGGCGAGATTGAGCTTGGCCAGGTCGCCGGAGGCTTCAGTCTGCAAGCCGCGAACCCGCTCGGCCGCAGCGGCGAAGCGGCCTGCCGCGGCCTGGGCGGGGCCAAAGTCCAGAGAGCTGAGTCCAGGGTTGAGGTCCTTCCACCGGCCCCACCAGGTCTTATCGCCGGGAGCGCCGGATCTGCGCCTGGCCGCTTCAATATAAGAGGAAATTGCATGGGCGTAAGCCACGTAGTCGTAGGGCAGCACATCGGCGTCGGCCATGCGCACAGCTTCCAGGCCGAAGACGCGGGCCATCTCCTGCAAATAGACAAATTCCGGATCGGCATTCAGGGTGAACCACGCGTAGTTGTCGAAGACCGAGTGGTACACGCCATAGGAACCGGTGGAGCCGATGTCCGTTGAGGGGACGCCGGCATGTTGCAGAAAGGGGGTGAAGTCGGACCCGGAACCCAGGTCCCCCACCTGCACCTCTTCGCCGGCCTCTGGCGGTGCGTTCGACGCACGGCGGTTATTCTGGGCGGGATGCCCATCTTGACCCGGGCGCTCGCCTTGCGCCGGATGCTCGTTTTGGGCCGGGTGGTTAATTCGCCACTCCTGATAGACTGTACCGCCCAGCGGACTGGGAACCAATCGCGTGACCTCGCGGACGAACTGCTTGAGCGACGGAACGGCGGAGGCCGAGAAGTCCGGCCCGGACACGGCTACATCGGTGTTGAAGTAGGCGACCGTGCGCTCCATATCTTTGCCGTGCTGCTCCACCCACTCCGTCGAGCCGATCAGCCCCTCCTCTTCCGCGTCCCAACTGGCAAAGATCAGGGTCCGTTTAGGCCGCCAGCCCTGGTGCAGCAGCACGCCGATCCCGTGCACTGCTTCCAGCATGGCGGCCGTGCCGCTGGAGGGATCGACCGCGCCGTAGACCCACGCGTCCCGGTGATTGCCGGCCACCACCCAGTCGTCGGGGTATTCCGTTCCCATCACTTTTCCGATTACGTCCCAGATGATGCGGCGCTGATAGTCCTGCACGGAGACCAGATGGACCTTCACGCCGCCGCCGGTTCCCAGGTGATAGCGGAACGGCAGCGCCCCCTGCCAGCCTTGCGGCACGCCCGGCCCTTTCAGAGCTCGCAGGATGGGCGCGGCGTCGTGGTAGCTGATGGGGATGGAGATGATGTGCGGCTGGTTGCCCTCAGGCGAGATGCGCGCCGAGTCAGGCAGGCCCGGCGTCGAGGCCACGCCCGGTGTCTCGGGGTCGCCGGGATATTTGAAAAGGTATTGGACCGACCCGCGCTGCACGCCGGTTTCGGGGCGCCACGGTCCCAGCGGGTAGGGGTCGCCCTTGTAGTAGCCATCGTCCGCGGGGTCGGAGTAGATGAGCACCCCGGCCGCGCCGCGCAGTTCGGCGATGTAGACCTTGACTCCGCGGAAGTTGCCGCCGTAGCGCACCAGAACGATTTTTCCGTGCAGATCGATGTGCTGCGCGGCAAGCTGGTCGAAGTCCTCCAGCCGGCCGTAGTTGGCGTAGACCACCTCGCCGGTCACGTCGCCGGAACCCGAGGAGCCGTTGAAGGGCATCACCACCCGCGGATCGTCCTGGTACGGGTCGCCCATGACGTGCTCGCGGGTGGGGCCGCTCATCAGCAGCTTTCCGCCCTCGTCATAAGCCTCCACCCGCACCGCCTTGGGCTGGTTCAGCAGCACGCGGTAGGGAACGATCTCGGTCTCCAGGCCGGCGGTCCTGAACTTCTGCGCAACGTATTCCGCCGTCTTGCGGTCTTCGGGAGTCGAGGCCAGGTGGGGCTCGGCGGTGAGGGTCTTCAGGTGCTGGCCAGCCAGTTTCGCATCGGGAATAGCCAGAAATCTCTCCTCGATCTTGGCTTCAGCGCTGAAGTCGCTATAGCCAAAGACGGTTTGCGGAGCAGATTGGGCTGCCAATCGCCCGCCCACGAACGCCACGGAAACGATCGCCAGGGCTAAAAGGGAGGAAAGCCGCTTGCGCACTGTCATGAGTGGACCCTTCGAATAAAAACGGTTGAGATTTCCCGAATCCCGGTTTCAAGCCTTGAACAAGCCGCAGGGGACCCCCGTTGCTTTCTCTCGCTCGCCGGCGGAGCCTCGCCGCTGTTCTCTCGCGGGGCAGGCCAAAGGATGCAAACCCGCGCAAAAGCTCAGGCCACTGGTTGGGTGCAATGGGCGCAGCGCTTGGCTGCCAGTGGAATCTCGCTCAGGCATTCCGGGCAGGTCTTCATGGACGATGGAGCCTCGGGCGCCGGCTTCTTCAGCCGGGCCAGCAGGGTGTTCAAAGGCAGGACAATGCCAAAATAGACCACGCTGGCCACAATCAGGAACGAGATTGCGGCGTTCAGGAAGTTGCCCAGCATAATGGGTGTTCCATTCACCTTCAGCACCACTCCGCTGAAGTCCGGCTTGCCCGCCACGGCGGCGATGAACTGCGTCAGCACGTCTTTCACGAGTGAGTTGACAATGGTGTTAAAGGCCGCGCCCAGAATGACGGCGACCGCCAGATCGACCACGTTTCCACGCAGGATGAAATCGCGAAATCCCTTGAGCATGTCTGTCTCCGATCTTTGCTGTGCGCCGGCCGGGAGCAGGCCGAGCCCCGGCGCGTTGAGGAACATCCTACACGGCTCAGTCCAGCGTTTGGTAGCCGCGCGCGCGCGGACCGGCCCTGCTTTAGAGATAGAGCCAGAGGAACAGCACCATGGCCAGGCTCATCAGTTCGGCATAGAGCAGGATGAGTACGCCTGCATGGTAGAGGCTCCACTTGCGGCTCAGGCAGCGGGCAGTCTCGATCATGCCCCAAAGGGCAACAGGCGCCAGAAGAATCTGCCAAGGCGAAGTGTGCAGCGCGTCGTCGTGGGGAAACCCCGCCAGACGCATACTCGCCGCCAAGGCGCCGAGCGCCAGCAGCACGCCGCGCGCGAGCGATGGCTGGCGCAGGCGAAAGATCTTGGGGCGGGGAATCACCACACTTCAATGTAACCGGTGCAGGAGACCCAAGCCATTTGGAAACAACAGAAGAGTCGGGAGAAGGTTGGCGGTCTATGTGCCTCCTGGGGGGGAGTTAGAATGGATGCACTCACCGACCGCAGAGTCTCGCCGGCTAAGGAGTACAGGTCGAACCGAAGATGAATTTCGCTTGCACGCCAATCGCCCAATCCACCGTAGTTCCCCGTACGGAGACGATTCCCCATGGCCCCTATCGCTTTAATTTCCGAAGCTGTTGCGCCGCCCATAATCCTGGATGATTCTGGCCGCATGACCAACCTCGCCGGCGAACTGTCGGCGTGCGGGTATACCCTCTCCAATTGCGCAAAACGCCTGGGCGTATTTCCACGCCTCGGCGTCAATTTCTGGCCCGCCCTTCGGCGTAAATGGATCCCCGATACGAAAGACCCGGTCGATACCCTGCTGGATCTTTTGATCGACGGCAGGGATGTGCATGCCGACCGTCTCAGCAGGCATGTATCCGCCGCCTGTGTCCATACCCTGCTTGAGACGGGTCTCGTGAAAAAGGAAGGCGAGTTTCTGCATTCCGATATCTGCTTGTTCCCCTGCTACGGAAAATTCATTGTCAGCGACAGGGCCTGCAAGAACACACAAATCAACCAGGTGATGTGGCTGTGGCCAGAAAGCTATATTCTTGGCGGCCTGGTGAAGCGTATTCCAAGAAGGCGCGCCATCGATCTGGGGACCGGCTCCGGCGTGCACGCGATTCTGGCGAGCGATCATTGCCGGAGCGTGGTCGGCGTGGACATCAATCCGCGGGCGCTTGAGTTCGCACGGTTCAATGCCGCATTGAATGGGGCTGAAAATGTCGAGTTCGTGCTCAGCGATCTATTCAACTCCGTCGAATCGACGTGCGACCTGCTGCTGGCAAACCCGCCTTATCTTCCCGACAGCGGCGCCCAGCCGGGCGATAACTTCTGGAGTGGCGGCGTCGCAGGTTCCGACATTCTGCGCAGGATCGTGCAGGCCCTTCCAACCCGGCTCGACCGGGACGGTACGGCCCATATCATCGCTCTCTACCCATTCCCGCCAAAGACGCGCATCCGGGACCACTTTGACGCTTGGCTGGGCGGCGCGCTTGACGGCTATGAAGTGCTGGATCACACCTGGCCCGTCCCCAATCACCAGGACATGCTTTCCGAGGCGCCCTTCCAGGGCGACAAGTCTGCCTGGCGCTTCGGTGTCGTCAGTCTGCGGCGATCGGCGAGCGGGAAAGGCTGGTGGAAAGAGGTTGGCGGGAACGGCATGTTTTTTCGCGAAGATGGAAGCTCGAGCATCGTCGCCGACCACGATGCGCTTTGACTGCATTGGCGACAGAAATGAGTCGCAAGGATGGGGCGCGGAGTGACTGTGCACCATCCTTGAAAGCGATTTGGCAACGCTGTGGGAGATGCGGTCCGCCGGGCCCGTCTACCTTGCTGCCAGTTGAAGTTCGCGCAGAGACTCGGCATACGGCGCACGCAGCACGCCCCGCTCGGTCACGATGGCGGTCACATACTTGGCTGGAGTCACGTCGAAGGCTGGGTTGCAGATGCCCACGCCATTCGGAGTGAGCTGCTTGCCGCCGTGATGAGTCACTTCCACCGCCGGCCTCTCCTCAATGGGAATGGCCTCGCCGGTTTCCGTGGCCAGATCGATGGTGGACCAGGGAGCGGCCACGTAGAACGGGATGCCGTGCTCCTTGGCCAGGATCGCCACGTTATAGGTGCCGATCTTGTTGGCTACATCGCCGTTTGCGGCGATGCGGTCCGCGCCGACCACCACGGCCTGAATTCGACCGGCCCGCATCAGGCTGGCCGCCATGTTGTCGCAAATCACGGTTGTGGGAATGCCGTCGGCCATCAGTTCCCAGGCAGTCAGCCGCGCACCTTGCAAAAACGGCCGCGTTTCGTCGGCGAACACATGAATGCGCTTGCCCTGCTCGACCGCCGACCGGATCACCCCGAGCGCGGTTCCATACCCGCAGGTGGCCAGCGCGCCGGCGTTGCAGTGGGTGAGGACTCCGCCTTCCTCCGGCAGCAGCTTCGCGCCGAAGGCCCCCATCGTCTTGCAGGCGGCAATGTCTTCCGCGTACATGGCGTGCGCCTCAGCCAGAATTCTCTCCTTGATCTGGACCAGGGTTGCGCCTGAGACCACCAGGTTGGCGAAGAGCCGCTTCATCCGGTCGATGGCCCAGAACAGATTCACCGCGGTCGGCCGGGTGGCGGCCAGGCAGGCGCAGATCGTCCCGAACTCCGGCGCAAACGCCTCAGCCGTAGCGGCTTTGGTGCCCAGAGTGCCTAAAGCGATGCCGTAGGCGGCCGAGACGCCGATAGCCGGCGCGCCGCGGACGACCATGGTCACAATCACGTCGGCAACCTGCTGGTAGGTGGTGGCAAGCACATAGCTTTCCTCAAGGGGAAGCCGGGTCTGATCAATGAAGCGGACGCCTTCCGGAGTCCATGCCAAGGTGGGAATCATGCATCACCAGTGTAAACTGCTGAGGTGCGTGAGGGAGGGGAAGAGGCTATCGTGAAAACCTTTTCATTTTCCGCTGGACTTCTATCCTCCCCCATGGCGTAGAGTTATTGCGGCGCTTTTCCTTCCGCTTTTCCAACTCCGGTGCCTTTGACCGTGCGCTCCCTCGCGCCCGTCACCTCCCGGAGAATTGCGCTATGGGAGAACGGCGAAGAGCAGACGATTTTGCAACAGGAAGCAGGAGATAATCTTTCATGGCCACTCGATCCACTCCACCGGCGGCGGCAAGTTCGCCCAACTACGTTGTCCCGTTCATTATCGTCACTGCTCTGTTCGGCATCTTTGGGTTTCTTACCAACCTGAACAGCAATCTGTCTCCAAAACTGGAAGACATCTTCAATCTGAACCACGCCTGGTCCAACCTGGTGGCTACGTCGTGGTTCTTTGCCTACCTGGTCTTCTCCGTTCCAAGCGCCAAGCTGATTGAGAAGATTGGCTACAAGCGCACCATGGTGACCTCGCTCTTCATCATGGTGGTCGGTGCGCTGCTGTTTATCCCCGCGGCTGCCATGGTCAGCTTCCCGTTCTTCCTCACGGCCAGCTTTGTGCTGGCAACGGGCGTCTGCGTGCTGCAGACCTCGGCCAACCCGTACGTTTCGATTCTTGGCCCCGAGCACAGCGCCCCCGCGCGTCTGACCCTGGCGCAGGCCTTCAACTCGCTTGGTTCAGCTCTGGCGCCGCTCGTGGTGGGCTACTTCATCCTCACCGATAACACCAAAATCACCGACAAGGCGGCCATTGCACACACCGTGCAAGGGCCCTACCTCGCCATTGCCGCCGCGCTTCTCGTCCTGGGATTCGCAGTCATGTTCATGCACCTGCCCGCAATTGCTTCCACGCGTTCTTTCCGCCCCGCCGCGGATGGCGACTCCTTGCTGGGCCGCAGCATCTGGAGCTACAAGCACACCGTACTCAGCATGGTGGGCATTTTCTTCTATGTCGGCGTGGAGATCGCGTTGGCAGCCAACGCCATCAAGTTCTTCCTGGCCCAGGGAGTGGACCAGGAGGTGGCGCTCTCCAACTTTGTTGCGTCGCATGGATGGTTAGGTGGTTATCTTAGTCACGTATTGGCGAACTTGACGGCCACGAACATTGCGGGAATTCTGGCTTCCTTCTATATGTTCGCCATCATGGTGGGCCGCTTTATCGGTACGGTGGCCATGAAGGTGATCCGCGCAAATCGGCTGCTGGCGGGTCTGGGCTTCTTCGGCGTGGCGCTGCTGCTCGTGGCTATGTTCACCACCGGCCAGGTGGCTATCTGGAGCTGGGTGCTCTGCGGTCTTGCCAACTCCATCATGTACCCCACCATCTTTGCGCTGGGCATCGCCGAACTGGGGCCGCTGACCAGCAAGGGCTCCGGTGTCATCACCATCGGCAACGTGGGCGGAGCGGTGATTCCGCCGCTCTTTGGAGCGTTGATCGTCGCACTTGGTTATCAATACGCCTTCGTTCTGCCCATCATCTGCTACGTTTACGTTGCCTTCTATGGTCTGTCCGGCTACAGGCCCACACGCACCGTCAAGGCGTAGACTTGGTTTTTTCGCTCGTCGTTTTCAAGGCCCTTCGGTTCCTGCCGGAGGGCCTTGCCATGTGCAGCCGGTGTGGATTCGCTTTGAAAGGGCGCGACTTTAGCTTCAGCCCTCGAGAGGAAACGTGAGAAATAGCAATCATTCGGTTATGAAACAGCTTCTAAGAAATCTTCGTAAGCCGCGGCGCACCGCCGCTCTCCAAATCAAAGCCGAGCTGTAATCTGGCTGCTTCCGACATTCGGCTCGGATTCCACGGCGGATCGAAGACAACTTCCACGCGCGCTTCGCTGACCTCAGGCAATCGCCGAACCTTGCTTTCCACCTCCGCTTTGAGCACGTTGCTCATGCCGCAGCCGGGAGAAGTCATGGCCATGCGAATCAGGACACTCTTTCCGTCCTTGTCATGCGGGACGATTGCACACGAATAGATGAGCCCGAGTTCGACGACATTGACGGGAATCTCCGGGTCGTAAACGGTCTTCAGTGTGTCGCGCACAAGTTGTTCGCTCAGCGGACCTTGTGGTTCCGGTGCGTTGGCAGCAGCGGTCGCATCGGAGCCCAGTGCGTCGGCATCGGCGGCATCGATCCGGTACATCGCATGGCGATCGGTTGAGACCGTGTAGCTTCCGCCGCGAGCCTGCACAATGCGCACGATCGTCCCCTGCGGCAGCACCTGGCGCACGCCGCTGGGAATCGCGATGGCTTCGCAATCCCGCTTGATGTCAGTCGAGTCCATCATGTTTATAACTCCGTTGGCCCGCGTCTCTACTCGGTCGTAATCGGTTCGCGGCCTTCGTGAAGCGCGGACTGCAGCGTGTGCCACGCCAGAGTGGCGCACTTTACCCGCGCGGGAAACCCTGAAACCCCGGCAAAGACAGCCAGTTTGCCGAGCTCCGGGCGATCCCCGTTTCCGTCTTGACCGGTCACAGTGCGATGAAAGTTATGGAAAAGATCGTCCGCCTCGCTTCTGGTCTTGCCTTTCAGACTTTGCGTCATCATCGAAGCCGAGGCGCGCGAAATGGCGCAGCCCGAGCCTTGAAACGCGAGATCCTCGATGACCTCTCCGCGCATCGCCACGTAAACCGTGCAACGGTCGCCGCACAGCGGATTGAAGCCCTCCGCCATGCAAGCCGGCTCGTCCAGTGCGCGGAAGTTGCGTGGAGCCCTGGCGTGCTCCAGAATCACTTCCTGATAAAGGTCCCGCAGATCGGCCATCAGCCTAGAATCTCCCTCACCTTTTTGATGCAACCCGTCAGCGCGTCGATCTCTTCCCTGGTGTTGTAGAGTCCGAAGGAGGCTCGCACTGTGGCTGGAATGCCGAAGCGATCCATCACCGGCTGCGCGCAATGGTGCCCGGTGCGCACTGCGATCCCCTCCTGATCGAGAATGGTGCCGATGTCATGAGGATGAATGCCCTCCATGACAAAAGACAGCACGCCGGTCTTCTCCCGTGCAGTTCCCACCAGTCGCACGTGCGGAATCGCGGCGATTTGATCGGTGGCGTAAACCAGTAACTCGTGCTCGTGTGCGTCGATCGCGCTCAAGCCCAATCCGTCCACATACGCAATCGCTGCGCCCAAGCCGATAACTCCCGCAATGTCCGGCGTTCCGGCTTCAAACTTATGCGGCACCGTGTTATAGGTTGTCTTTTCAAAAGTTACTGAACTGATCATGTCCCCGCCGCCCTGGTAAGGCGGCATCTCCTGGAGCAGAGCAGCTTTGCCATACAACACGCCGATGCCCGTCGGCCCATACACTTTATGACCGGAAAACGCGTAAAAGTCGCAACCCAATTCCTGCACATCCACCGGCAAATGCGGTACTGCCTGCGCTCCATCCACCAGCACCGGGATGTTCCTCTCGTGCGACCTGCACACAATTTCTTTGACGGGGTTGATGGAGCCAAGCGCATTCGAGACGTGGGCAACGGAGACGATCTTCGTGCGCGGTCCGAGGAGATTTTCAAACTCGTCCAGCATCAACTCACCGGCGTCGTTGATCGGCGTCACGCGCAACTTCGCGCCCTTCTCTTCGCACAGAATCTGCCAGGGAACGATGTTGGAGTGATGCTCCATGGCCGTAACCAGAACCTCATCGCCAGCGCCCACATGCTGGCGGCCATAGGTCTGCGCCACCAGGTTGATGCCCTCGGTGGTGCCGCGCACAAAGACAATTTCGCGCGTCTCTGCGGCATGGAGAAACCGCTGCACTGCTGCCCGCGCCGCTTCGTATTCTTCCGTGGCCCGCTGTGAGAGCAGGTGAACGCCGCGATGGATGTTGGCGTTGCTCTGACGGTAGTAATGCACCATCGCCTCGATCACTGCGTCCGGCTTTTGCGAAGTGGCGGCGTTGTCAAGATACACAAGCGGCCGCCCATGAATTCGTTCGCGCAGAATGGAGAAATCGGCGCGAACTTTTTTCACGTCGAAGCCGATAGCGGCCGGTTCAATCGCGGCATCGCCGAGGCTGCGCGCAAGCGTGGCATCAACGCTCATCCTGCTTCCTCCCAATTTCGTTCGCGAGTATCTTTGGTGCTTTCCCGCTCGACCGCCCCTGCATGAGCAAGAGGCCGCAACCGCTGCCCGATCGCAGTCTCTGCATAGTCGCGCGCCGCCCCGGGCTTCATGCGGTCAAGGCACTCGCCGGCGAACGCCTGCAGCAAAAGTCCGCGCGCCTCCACTTCGCCGATGCCGCGCGAGCGCAGATAGAACAATGCGGTCTCATCAATCTGCCCGATCGTTGCCCCGTGCGTACACTTCACATCGTCGGCATAAATCTCCAACTGCGGTTTGGTATCGATCTGCGCGTCGTCGGCGAGCAGCAGGTTGCGATTGGTCTGCTTGGCATCGGTCTTTTGCGCGTCCTTGTGCACGATGATGCGGCCGTGAAAAACGCCGTGTGCGCGCTCGTCGAGAATGCCGTTATAAAACTGCCGGCTGGCGCAGCGCGGACTGGCGTGCTCCACCAGCATGTAGTTATCCAGATGTTGGCGTCCGCTGCCGATGAACAGGCCGTTGATCAGGCACTCCCCGCCTTCTCCCGCCAGCACCGGGTGCACGTTGTTCCGCACCAGCGCCCCGCCCAGCAGCAGCGAATGCGAAGTGACGTTGGCGCTCCTGTTCTGCTCGATGCGTAGCGTGGAAACATTGCAAGTCTGGAGATGTTCGCGCTCGATCATGGTATGCACGACGTTGGCATTTCCTCCGGCCACAAGTTCCGTCACCGCATTTGAGAACGCTGCCGACTCGGCGCCAAAAGAAACGTAATCCTCCACAATCGACGCCTGGCCCTCGTCTTCCACCACGATCAGATTGCGCGGGTGCGTCATGGCGGGCGCGCCATGCGAGGTCGAGACGAAAAGCAGATGGATGGGCTGCTCCACCACTGCGCCCCGGCTTACATGCACGTACGCGCCGTCTTCGGCAAAGGCCGTGTTCAAAGCGCAAAACGGATCCCGCTCGATGTCCAGATAGCGTCCCAAGTGTTCGGCCACCATCTGCGGACGATGCGCAATCTCTTTGCGTAGGCTGTTCACAGTGACGTCTCCGGGCAGCGCTCCCCATGTCGACAATTCCGGCGCGAAATGCCCGTCGATAAACACCATGCGCGCAACGGCGCCCGTCATGCGCCATTGCGCCAACTCGGAGACGGTGAAGGGAACCGCGCTCGGCCGCGCCAGACGGAACGGAGTCCGCGCGAGTTCCGCAACGTTGGTGAAACGCCAGTCCTCCTGCCGCGTGGTGGGAAATCCCACCGCGCAAAAGCGCGCAAACGCAGCCGCGCGAAGCTCACGAAGCCACAGTGGTGTAACGTGCTCCGTTTCCTTCGCAAACTCTGTGAAGTTTTGCAAATAACCTTCAAGTTGGACGATTTCTACTGCCATCGCGCCCCTTCTCAGGCGGAGGCCGGCGCTGTTTGCCGGGCCTCCGTCTCCATCGAGCCATAGCCCGTCTCTTCCAACTCAAGCGCGAGTTCCGCGCCTCCAGAGCGCACGATCCGGCCATCCACGAGCACGTGTACAAAGTCGGGAACGATGTAGTTCAGCAGGCGCTGATAATGCGTCACCAGAATCATTGCCCGGTCTGGATCGCGCATGGCATTCACGCCCTGCGCCACAATCCTCAACGCGTCGATATCCAGTCCCGAGTCGGTCTCGTCGAGAATCGCCAGCTTCGGCTCCAGCACTGCCATCTGCAAAATCTCGTTGCGCTTTTTCTCGCCGCCTGAGAAGCCCTCATTCACCGAGCGGTTCAACAGCTTGTCATCCAACTCGAGCAGATTCATCCGCTCGCGCAGCAGCGGCAGAAAATCCATCGCGTCCAACTCGTCCAGCCCCCGGTATCTGCGGACGGCATTCAACGCGCTGCGCAAAAGGTACGCGTTGCCGATGCCCGGAATCTCGACCGGGTATTGAAACGCCATGAAGATGCCTTCGCACGCAGCCTGTTCCGGCTTCATGGCCAGCAGATCCTTGCCGTCGAAGGTGACTTCGCCGGCCGTCACCTGGTACGATTCGCGCCGCGCCAGCACCTGCGCCAGCGTGCTCTTGCCCGAACCGTTCGGACCCATGATGGAATGCACTTCGCCGGCATTCACTGTCAGGTCGATGCCTTTCAATATTTCGTGCCCGCCCACCTCGACATGCAGGTTATTGATCTCCAGCAGACTCATTTCTCACCTCTTTCGAACGCACATTTCGCCCGGAGCCGGCTCATCCGACGCTGCCTTCGAGGCTGACGCCCAGCAGTTTCTGCGCCTCGACCGCAAACTCCATCGGCAACTCGCGGAACACCTGCTTGCAGAAGCCGTTGACGATCATCGACACAGCGTCTTCCGCCTTCAATCCGCGCTGTTGCAGATAGAAGAGCTGATCTTCGCCAATCTTCGAAGTCGAAGCCTCGTGTTCCATGTGAGCCGATGCGTTTTTCACTTCGATGTACGGAAACGTGTGCGCGCCGCATTGGTCGCCGATCAACAGCGAGTCGCATTGTGTGTAATTGCGCGCTCCCTTCGCTCCCTTCAGAATCTTCACCATGCCGCGATACGTATTCTGTCCATGGCCGGCGGAGATTCCCTTGGACACGATGGTGCTCCGCGTGTTCTTGCCCAGGTGAATCATCTTGGTGCCCGTGTCCGCTTGCTGGTAATTGTTGGTCAACGCCACGGAATAGAACTCGCCCACAGAGTTATCGCCCTGCAGGATGCACCCCGGATATTTCCACGTGATCGCGGAACCGGTTTCAACCTGGGTCCACGAGATCTTCGAGTTCACCCCCGCACATTTGCCGCGCTTGGTCACGAAGTTGTAGATTCCGCCCCGGCCCTGCTTGTCGCCCGGATACCAGTTCTGCACCGTAGAGTATTTGATCTGCGCATTGTCCAGTGCAACCAGTTCCACCACCGCGGCGTGCAATTGATTCTCATCGCGGATAGGCGCGGTACAGCCTTCGAGATAACTCACGTATGCGCCTTCATCGGCCACGATCAGCGTGCGCTCGAACTGACCGGTCTCCGCCGCATTGATGCGGAAATAGGTCGAAAGCTCAAGCGGGCAGCGCACGCCCTTGGGCACATAGACGAAAGATCCGTCGCTGAAAACGGCCGCATTCAGCGCCGCAAAGAAGTTATCGGTGTGCGGCACCACCGTTCCAAGATACTGTTGCACCAGCTTGGGATGCTTTTCCACCGCCTCTGAAAACGAGCAGAACACGATGCCCAGTTCGGCGAGCTTCTCCTTGAAGGTCGTGGCCACTGAAACGCTGTCGAAAACCGCATCGACGGCGACGCCGGCAAGCAGTTGCTGCTCTGCGAGCGGAATTCCCAGCTTCTCGTAGGTGCGCAGAATCTCCGGGTCGACTTCATTCAGGCTCTTCAATCCAGGCTTCTGCTTGGGCGCCGAGTAGTAAACGATGTTCTGGTAGTCGATCGGTCCATAGTGGATATTGGCCCATTTCGGCTCCGCCTGGGCCTTCTCGAGCGATGCCCAATGGCGGTAGGCCTTGAGCCTCCATTGCAGCATGAATTCCGGTTCGCGCTTCTTGGCCGAGATGAGGCGAACGGTCTCCTCGCTCAATCCCCGCGGAACTCGTTCGTCGTCAATCTCGGTGATGAAGCCCCACTTGTAGTCCTGAAGGGCCAGGTCTCGAATTGTGTCGATGCTCGAAGCCATCGCACTCTCCTCGAAGGCCTCGACCATCGGAGCAGCCCCGTCCAGGTTTGGGGAAGAAGGCGGCGCTGCCGGATCCAGGCTTCAAACGTGCAGCTTCCAATATACGACCAAAACAGTCGTATATCAATTACAGAGTATACCCCACCGCGTCCGGGTATTCAAGTTGCTTACCCATCCAGCATCTGCGTTCCTGGCTGGACCCTCCAAATACGTAAACTAGACCTATGAAGAAGCCTCGCTCCCCGTTCTACGTCACTACGCTGATTGCCGGGGCTTTCTTCATGGAGATGCTCGACGGCACCGTCATTGCCACGGCCCTGCCACAGATGGCCGCAGCTTCCACGTCGGACCTGTCAGCCTCAACATCGGCATGACCGCCTACATGCTCACCCTGGCCGTATTCATTCCCATCAGCGGTTGGGTTGCGGACCGCTTTGGCTCCCGCTCCGTCTTCGCCACGGCCATCGGCATCTTCACCTTGGCTTCGGTCCTCTGCGGCGCATCAGGCACGCTTCGCCAGTTCATCCTGATGCGCATTCTGCAGGGCATCGGAGGAGCCATGATGGTCCCCGTCGGCCGGCTCATCGTCCTGCGCACCGCTCCCAAGGAAGAGCTTACCCAGGCTCTTGCCTACATCACATGGCCTGCGCTCTCTGCTCTCGTCATCGGCCCTCCTCTCGGCGGCTTCATCACCACATACGCAAGCTGGCACTGGATCTTTTTCCTCAACCTGCCGGTTGGCGTCGTCGCCCTGGTTCTCACCTTGCGGTGGATCGAAAATGTCCGCGGGGACGAAGTGCATCCCTTTGACTGGATGACTTTCCTGCTCGGAGGCTTCGCCTCTGCCGGAACCGTCTACGCCATGGAGTCGCTGGGTGGCGAGAACGGCCACTGGCGGCTGCCCGCAGCTATCCTGGCCCTCAGCCTGCTCAGCGGAACCATCGCAGTTCTTGTCGCCCGTCGCCACCCTGCCCGCTCGCTCATCGATTTCGAATCCCTGAAGCTGAAGACTTACGCGCTTTCCATCTACGGCGCCAGCGCCTTCCGCGTTGCGGTCGGGGTGCTGCCCTTCCTGCTTCCTCTCATGTTTCAGATCGCGTTTGGGCTCACTGCTTTTCAGTCGGGCCTGTACCTGCTCGCCCTCTTCGCCGGCGATCTCTCCATGAAGGCCATCATCATTCCCACTCTGCGCCGCTTCGGTTTCCGCCGGGTCATCATCGTGAACGGCCTCATCACCGCGGCTTCCATTGCCGTCTGCGCCACCTTCTCTCCCGCTACGCCCCCCGTCCTCATCATCGCCATCCTGTTCTTCCATGGCGGCTTCCGGTCCATGGAGTTCACCTGCACAACCACCCTCGCCTACGCGGACATTCCGCCTGCCAGCATCAGCCGCGCCAATGGCTTCCTCAGCGCGATCATGCAGCTCGGCTCAGGCATGGGAGTCGCGGTGGGCGCCATCACCCTGCGCCTCGTCGCCCACGCCCGAGGCCATTCCGCCGCCGCGCCCCAACTCCATGACTTTCAATTGACCATCCTAATCATTGCGGTCCTGGCCCTGGGCCCCGTTCTCGACAGCCTGAACCTCCCGCTCGACGCCGGGGCCAGCACCAGTGGCCACGTCCGTCGGGAACTCGAACCCGCCCATTGACTGCACACAGCCAAACCAGGAACGGACCGATCGCCGGTGCAATCTCCCAACAATGACGAATTCAGTTTGCGGGCAGTCCGCGGCTCACAAGAATTCATTGGTGGACATGGGAGTGTAGGGCATAATCACTGTGAAGTGGATCTTGGATTCTGCCTGAGTCTGTGAACTTCGGGGGCTACATGATAAAAGCTTCCCAGGCCGACCAGCCGGAATGCTGGCCCTCCCTGCCGCTCAATTCCTGGAAGGACACTTGCGCCACACTGCACATGTGGACCCAGATTGTCGGCAAGATTCGAATGCGTCTGACGCCTCTCGTCAACCACTGGTGGAATGTTCCTTTGTATGTCACAGCCCGGGGACTGACAACTTCGCGCATTCCCTGCGGCGAACGGGCGTTTGAGCTGCGTTTCGATTTTGTCGCCCACCATCTGGTGCTCGAACTGAGTGACGGGACGGTGAAATCGCTTCCCCTGAGGGCGCAAACGGTGGCCGAGTTCTATCGGGAATGTATGGCCATGGTGCGCTCTGCGGGAATCGAGGTAAGCATCTGGCGGGTTCCGGTGGAAGTTCCCGAGCCCATTCCCTTCGACGAGGATCGGCAGCATGCTTCCTATGACGCAGAACGGGTGGAGACGTTCTGGCGTATCCTGCTGTCGGTCGACGCGGTGTTCCAGCGCTTCCGGTCGGGCTTTATCGGCAAGGTCAGCCCGGTTCATTTCTTCTGGGGAAGCTTCGACCTGGCCGTCACTCGTTTTTCAGGCCGGCGGGCTCGCGAAAGGCCGGGCGCTGACACCGTCACGCGTGAGGCCTATTCCCACGAGGTCAGCAGCGTGGGATTCTGGCCGGGCAGCGGCAGCATGGCTGGTCCAGCTTTCTATTCCTACGCCGCGCCTGAGCCGCCGGGATACCGGGAAGCACGCGTCCGGCCAGGTCCCGCCCGCTACGACCCGCAACTCGGCGAGTTCCTCCTGATGTACGAGGATGTCAGAACCGCGAAGGTTCCGAGCGCCGCGCTGCTTGAGTTTTGCCAGAGCACCTATGACGCCGCGGCGGGGCTCGGTAACTGGGACCGTCGCGCACTTGAACGCTGATAGAGCACTAATTTGCGGAAAATTGACGCCTCAGAAAATCCTGTACCCGACACCCGCGCTGGCTCCATAGGGCGAGAGAGTGCCATTGCCCCATTGGGGCCAGTACTGGTATTCCACGTCCAGCGCGCGGAGGCTCAGCCGGCGGGTCAGTTTTACGTCCATACCGCCCCCGAAGGCGATGTCGGTGAATCGACCGTGGTCGCCTTGGCTGTCGAAGGTCATCTGTGAAAACCCACCCAGAACCTTGCCGTAAACGGTCGCTTTCCAGAAGTGGTACACGGGAAGCCGTGGACCGGCCAGGTAGTTGTCCTGGTGGATACCGGTGTACTGGTTGAACCGCTGCCAGCGGCCCTCGGCTTCCAGTTGCACCCAGCGGCTCAGCTTCACGTCCAAATAGGCGCC
>Ga0326727_10014049_pt1 | contig 17572 bp, 8 predicted proteins | sample MB2enrmetagenome_FD_207643 | JGI IMG/M metagenome (GOLD analysis project Ga0326727, IMG submission 207643) | Lab enriched peat soil microbial communities from McLean, Ithaca, NY, United States - MB29MY | ecosystem: Environmental > Terrestrial > Soil > Wetlands > Peat | place: USA: New York...
TTTGCGAGGGCGAAATCGAGAGCAGTTCTGGCATTTTCCAGGCCGGCGCGGGCGTCGCGGAACTTCTTCGCCGCTTCGAACATTTCGCTGTCGGCAGCTCTCTTCTGATTCTCAACGGGTCCGTCGATGTCGAACGATACCACGGTGAATCCCGCTCTGACGTATGGATAGTGTTCCGCTCGGTCGCCATCGCCCATGCGCATGCCGACAAAACAAGTGCTGCCGGCTGGCGGCACGAGCACGAGGGACGTTTTCTGCGAAGGCCGCGCCGGTTGATAGCACCAGAGTCGCATCGGCGTTTCGCCGCGGCGGAGCGTTACTTCACGGAATAATACGCCAGGCTGAATCGGCTGAGCCGGCCCGAGATCTGGAAGCGGCACCGGCGTCTGATCGCGGGCGTCGAGATCGATGACAGCGGCGTTTGCCGCTCCGATGTTCGGATTCGGCTGGCAACCCGTGAGAGAAGCCACGAGCAGGCACGATCCGAGTAGGAAGATCGGTCGGTGGTCCATGGCGAGACTCTTGTGTCAGTGAGTCGACAAGATTCGATTGTAGCATCCGCCACCGCTCTTCTGAATGGAACCACCTGCAGTGCGCATCAGGCCATCGACTTGCATGTCCGCCAGGCGACGCGTTGCAGCGCCGCCTGATCTTTCGGCGTCAAATCGACGCCATCATCGCGAGTTCCCACAGGACTCTCGTGAAACAGGATTGAGAAGAACACGCACGCAGCCAGATATGAGCCGGCGAGGGTCGGATGACTTTGGTCGCGGTCGTGCAGTAGCGGATGATCATGCTTCTGCAGGAAAGCGTGCCAGGCATTGCCGACGGGCACGACGGAGGCGCCAAGCTCCGATCCGATGCTGATATAAGCGTCCGAGATGGCCTGCTGGCTTTCACCCGCATTCGCTCGGGCCCAAGTCATATACAGCAATGTCTTGGCCCCCGAACGGTTGATGACTTCGTCGAACAGGCGGATATTTTCGTGCATTCGTGCGGCGTTCTTGATCGGCAGCGTGCTTTGTTCCTGAAGGACGACATAGTCATATGAGCCGCCCTCGATCGTTTTCTGAGCGCCACCGGAGTTCCAGTGCGCACGTAACGATGCCCCGCCTGCAAATATGAGCTGGTGTTCAACCGACTTGGAGCGTGCAGCTGCCACTTGGGATATCAGTCCCGGCAGGTCATTCCGAGCGGTAAAGCTATTCCCGATGAATAGAAGCCTGAGCGGCTTGCTTGATCGGTTGCGCGGCGGCATCTTTTATTCTCTCCGGCGAAGGGGCCTGCGTTCAGCGGCATGAATCAGTATGTGCGACGTGGATGCCCGGATTCAGTTGTTTTGGATTCAATAATTGGACAGGGCGAAGTTCCGATTGTACACTGAGCGCGTTCTACGCGAGTCCTGCTTCGCATCGCTCTCGCGATAAGAGCATTTAACGCATTGTATAAGCAAATAAAGATGTTTGTCGTTTTGTCCAATTTGCTACCCGGGGGATATTCGCCATGCCCGACCCCGCCCACCAAAAGACTCCAAGACGCCCGGCAATGAACTTCATTCTGGCTGCTGAGGTCCTCCTCGCGGCCGGGGCTGTCTGGTGGATTCTCAACCAGACTGAAAAGAAGCCGACGGAGGTACACCAGGAGGGAGGATTTGCCGACTATGTCCCGTGGGTAATGGCTCTGCTGATACTCGTAGTTACGTGTGTCGCCGTCGGCGGTTCGCAGGTGGCCATTAATTGGTTGCGCCTGGCCGTTCACAACCGATTTTCTCTGTTAGGCGCCGCTCTGCCGTTTGCACTGGTGGCTGTGGGGTTGCACTTCAATCGAGAATTGCTCGAAAATCTGTTTGTCATGCTGTCGCCCAAGCAATTGGGCCTTGTCGCATTTGGAAGCGTCTTACTGGGCGGAATGGTCCTCATGACGTCGGAGGTCGTGGAGAAGAACGCTCCGACACGCTTCCAAACCGACCCGGAGGCGTCCGGCTTATCTTGGTCATTTTCGGCACTGTACGTGTTGTTCGGAGTCATCGCCTTGGCGCTGATCGCTATCCCGCTACCCGCGGCATGCTGGTGGCGCACGCGCGCGGTGGAGAGTGCGGCGCACGTTCAGTTCTCAAAGGAGTGGAACTGTGCGCTGTGCGTCGGGCTACTTAGCGGCGCGATAATCGTCGGCGGGGTCTATGCGGTGTACCACTTCTTTCTGAACGGCAATCGCCCGATTCGGGGGATTCAGTGGTATCTGCAGTCAATCCGGAAGCTCGGTCCGGGGTACGTACTTCCTGCTCTAACCCCCAATCCGGCTTTTCGCGATGGCGGTCTCGTCTTCGCCCCCGGACAGGGATTGGTGTTTACCGGAGGAATTGTCGCGCTGGCGGTGTACGTACTGTCGGGCGTCGTCGGTCAAGCGGCCAATGGGGACGCAACGGAGTGGTTGACGCCGTTGTTCTACCTCCTGGTCCTCATGATCCTGGCGAATTTCACTCTTTCGGGCGTGGCGTTCTTACTCGACTACGTCCGCTTTCCCGTCACCCTGGCGACGCTCATTCTCATTTGGCTCTGCGCCGGGGTGCCGAATCTCGATCACGAATTTCGGATCGTACCGGAGAAGGATAAGGTCGACGAGGATCAAAAGGAACCGGTTCAGCTCAGTGATCTTGCCAAAAAATGGAATATACCCAAAACCCAAGGAGCCAAGGGTCCTGCCGGACGCACGCTCGTTGCAGTTACAGCAGCCGGCGGTGGTATTCAAGCATCGGCGTGGACGGCGCAGGTTCTTACCGGCCTTCGCGATCGCTACGAAGACGAGTTCATCTCTTCGCTGCGCCTGGTCAGTGCTGTCTCCGGCGGCAGCGTCGGGACGATGTTCTACCTGGATAATCCGAAAGGCAAGGACGTCGTCGATATGGCCGCGGGTTCCGGACTGACGGCTACGGGGCGAGGACTCGCCTATCCGGATCTCTTGCGTCTGTTTTTCTCTCCCGCGGTCGACCGGACTTGGGATCGCGGGTCGGAGCTCGAGGATGTTTGGGTCAGGCGATTGGCTCACACGAAGCAAGCAGCGGCCGCCGGTAACCCCTCCAGTTGGCGATTGAAGGAGTTGTTGACAGAGGTTCAGAACGGGGATATTCCCTTCCCCATGTTTAATTCAACGATTGCCGAGACGGGCCAGCGCATGGTCATAGCACCCGCGATGGTTTCCAAATTCTCAACGGACGACGCCGGCCAACGGTCGACCGACCGGACGCGCGGCCGCGAGTTCCTCGAACTCTATCACGGATTGGGAGGTTGCCTTCTGCCCATTTCCACCGCCGCTCGTCTGTCCGCCACGTTTCCTTATGTCAGCCCGCTGACACGTCCCGCTCAACCTCAGTTCAACGTTCAGGATAGCGCTGCTCTGAAAGCGAAAGAACTCGCATTCGACGCAGTGGCGTACCATTACGCGGACGGTGGATACATCGACAACGAAGGGATGGTAGCGTTGATCACGGCACTCCAAGAAGTCCTTGCGGAGGATGCGAATAAGCGCAAGAAAGATGGTCTGGGGCTTTTTGACCATGTCCTCCTCCTGAGAATCCAGCCGTTTCCAGAGGCGCGGTCGGATGAGAGAGCCAGGGCCGCCCAACTCGACCTGGGTTGGTACTTCGCGTCAGCCGGCCCGATCGAAGCCCTTCAAAATGTGCGCGTTGCCTCGCAAACAGAAAGAAACGAGATCAGTACGGACGTGTTCAAGGAACTCGAAGAATTCAAGCATGTTGACGTGATTGTGGTCCCGCTGACATTTCAGCCTAAGAACCCGGCCTATCGCACTCCACTCTCGTGGATGTTGTCGGCGGACCAGAAGAACGAAATATACACGGCCTGGGATGAACTGGTCTCGAAGCATCGTCTAGACTGCGTGGATAATCTCTTCAAGAAGAAACAATAGGCTCCCGTCCGCCAAGAAACCGAAGGAGAGACGGTGCCGGGATGCCGCGATGTCCTGGCACCGTCTCCCGCCTCCGATTTCACTTCGGCGTCGGGTGCCAGTTGTCTTCCAGATACTTCAGTTTCTGCTCGGCTACCCGAAGCTGTTCCTGAAGTGCCGCCGCGGCTTGGGCATTCGATGCAGCGGACGGCGCCTGCGTCGAGTCCGTCGCGGTGTTCGCTGCGGGGCGTTGCGACCGGACATCGACGGGAGCGGCCGCTACAGTGCGAGCGGGAGCAACATTAGGCGCTGCGATGGCCGGCTGCGGTGCCGGCGCCTGAGTCGTTTTTAGCTGGGAAGTAATCTGTTGGATCAGTGTGTTCAGCTGGTCCTGCGTCAAGTTACCCGAGCCAATCAGCGAAAGAAGCATTGCCGAGGTTTGAGGCGTGAGCTCTCCGCGGGCGGCCATCATCAAGATCGTCGCCTGCTGTACACTCATCTGTCCCGAGATGTTCATTTGAGCGCCGCCGGCTTGCTGATTTGCAAACATTCCCATGTTTGCTCCGGCCATGGGCATCATGGGCACCATTTGCGTCGGCGCCATGGGCATCATGGTCATCATGGGTGCCGTCGCCATTGGCATGACGGCTTGCGTCTGCGCGACGGGCATGGTCATGGTCATTTCAGCCGGTTGAGGGATGGCTACCGGCCGAATGATGGGCATCGGGATCCGAATCACGTCGAACATCAGCCCCATTCTTGTCCGTTGTTGAACGCTGGTCGTAACAGGAGTCATTGCCGGCTGCATGGCAGCCATTTGCATGCCTGCTTGAGGATATTGAGCCAGGCACGGCTGCTGGCACGGCGGAGCACAGGGCGGCGGCGCTTGACACTGCGGCTGACAGGGCGGTTGACATTGCGCGGGCGGGGCCTCGACGACGACTTTCTGCCGCGGCACCTTGACCTCAATTTCATCCGCCGACTGAACCTCGACTTTGGGGGTCGAGCATTTTACGGTTCGTTCTTGACAGCAATCGGCCGGCGAGCATTGGTCGGCAACATGATGTTTCCAACAGCACTCGCAGCCAGCCAAACAGCAAAAACATGCCAAAGTGAGCGATAGCGATCGCATATCAGTGTCCCGGGGCGTTAGTGGGGACCCTAACAATCGGGTACAAATGCACTAAGCCGTGCACTTGCAAAATTGGTATCGACCCGCACCGACGGAACTCCTGAGAGAATCTTTGTCTTCATTTCGATTGACGCCACCGGGAAAGGCGATACGACCGGCATCATTTCAAACCATGATCGCTGGTGGCTTTAGCGCGACATGCAGTTTGGGCGACACAAAACGAGACGAGCCGGATTCCTGTAACGGGATCCGGCTCTTCGCGACTAGATCGGGTGGACGGCGTCCGCTAGGGCATTGGTTGTCTGTTTCCATCCATACGATCTCTAAGTTGCTGCAGCGAGCGATTAAGCGTTGCGATCCTTCGTTTCATTTCTTCCAGCGATGGCATTGCAACTTCTTGAATATCCGAGTCCATCGTCGCAATCTGCTTGCGGAGGTCACCCAGGTTGTCCTCCTGGGCTTTCACTCTTGCTTCAAGGGAGTTGCTCGTGCCGTTCGAGCCGTTGCCTAATAGCGAACTGAGTGCGTCGCCACCGTTCCCCAGTCGCGAAAGAATGGCTCGCATCATTAGCATTTCCATTGGCGAGGGAGCCGCAGAGCTAAAGCCGGCCGGTACCAAGCCTGCTCCACCGAAACCGAATGGGCTTCCGTTGAACCCGCCGTTGGCGAACCCTGAGGCAGCAAAATAGGGGTTCACTTGATAACCGCCTGCCGGGATCGACAGATTCATGTTAAAGGCCAGCATGCCGTTCTGCGGCTGGCATGTTGTGCAAGGCGGCGGACATGCTTCGCAGCAAGGCCGGTTGTGGTGAAACAAGCCAGTACATTTCTTCTCGCAAGGGCGGTAGACTATCTCCGGTGGTGGAACTATCACTTTGATGCGAGGTTGCTTTACGCAGATGGGAGAACACGAATCACAAGGCACGGGGTCACAGTTTACCGGCTTGGCCGATTCAATAGTCTCGCCCGCGAACGACGCAGGCATTGCCAAGGGAACGGGATCCTGAGGCTGTCCCGGCAGGTCCGGGCCACGAGGCATGCGCTCCTGTGCAGAAGCTCGGCCGAATATCGCGAACAACAGGCCGATTGCTAACAGATATCTCTTCTTGCGCACGGCGACCTCCTTGCTTGGGCGAGCTAAGCCGGGCACATAGTTGCCTCCATTCGGCCGCTCAGCAGTTGCATCGACCGCCGCAGTGTTCAGAGCCTATTTTGATAGGAATCGGAATAGAAAGAGCCGCGTGCCGAGGTCTTACACCCCGCATACGGCTCTTCGCTGGACTTATCGAATTGCTCGGACTCTCGAACAGATGTCTTCTATCTTGCCTGGCTTGCCAGGCGGTCGGAGGCGGTTGCCGGCGCTTCAACGCGTACTGGTGAAGTGCCTTCGGCAATGAACTGCCGAAGAGACGCACGCAGTTGTTCGCGGGTCATCGCGCGGACTTCAATCTGGCTTCGAGTCGTCTCGGAAGCAAGCTGAGGCCTCGCGGCGGCGTTATGCTCCGCCACAGGCGATTGAACGACGCCGGCCGGTGCCTGCGACTCGTTGAGCATCGCAATCATCGCCGCCCTAGCGCGAATGTATTCCGGAGATACGGGGCGAACCGCACCGGCTCTGTTGTTGTTAGGACGATCAGCGCCGCCAGCGGGAGCGGGAGCAGGCGCTGGCGGGGAGGCCGGTTTCTTCAGTTCGTCTGCAAAATCCTTCAGGATTGCGGCGAGGTCGGACTTGGTCATCGTAGAGAGCGGAACTTTTGAACCTAGCACGTCAATCAAGATGTTTCTGAAATCACTGGCTGTCATTCCACTATTGGCGCCAGTCAGCAGCGACGCAAATCGGCTCAAGAGCGGAAACGCCAGCGACGGGTCGCCGGACATCGACATGTTGAACTGCATGCCGCCGCCTACAACAGGTGCGCCGACTCCCATCATCGGCATCATCACCATTCCGCCCATAGGGGCGGCTGTCCGGCAACGATACCACGCCGGCGCCGAGCTGGTGACTGCCAACACGACGACAAGCGAGAGAACTAGGCGATATCTCGTTTTCACGGAAGTCCTCTCCATACGGAGTTTGGGAAGGATACACAACTTAAAGGTACTCTAGCCGAATAGGAACGAGATTTCCAGTAAATCTCTCCCTGATCGACGCCGGGGTCGACGTCATAACCCCGCATCTCAACTATCTCCGTACGTGGACTCATAACGCGGATTTATCCAGGTGCTGTCGGCCAGGGCTTGAGCTTTGACTGGACCCTCGCGGGCGCCTTCGTGCACTCGTCAATTACTTGGCGAGATTGGAGAATCACATCGCTAGCCTTTTCGCTGATCATGTAAATGGACGTGACGATGAAGAATCCGGGAATCTTTGGGAAAACTGATGCGTCCACAACCCGGAGGTTTTTCACGCCCCGAACGCGGAAGTCACCATCTAACACGCTGGTTGGGTCGCTTAGCTTGCCGATTTTGCACGTGCCGCAAGCGTGATGTCCCCAGGCCTCATCCAGAACGAACTGCTGTAAGGCCGCTGGATTCGCCAGCGTATCCTGCGGTGGCCAGATGATGGCTGGCTTCGGCAGAACCGAGTTCTTCTCATCGCTGTATCCCGAGGTGATCAGCTGCTGTGCGAGCACAATCGCCTCAACCAGTGCATCTCGATCCTTCACCCAATCGTCGTTGACGACACCGTTTGCATCTTTCAAGGCACTCTCTTTGAAGTACTTGAAATTGATGATCGGTCGCTCCAGCGGATCGTTATTCTTGAGCTTGACGTAGCCTTGATCATTCTTGGTACGTGCCTTGAGGATAGCCCAGGTAAACCGCCGATGGTTCTCGACGCGCGTCCCCGGTTTCACAAGATCGCTTTGGGTATCGCAGGAATAACCTCGGTAGTAGCCTTTGAAAGTGCCGGGGAGCCCGAAGAGGAACAGGTCGGGCGTGTCGTTCTCGGCGTTTGTCGATTTCTTCAAGATGGCCAAAACGACGCCGTTGGTCGCGTAAACGCCGCGGTGATTAGTCCAATCGCGAATGGCGGTGTCGGGAGTCGAGGGGTAATGGGTCGCCGGTTGGTCGGCTGAGCAGGAATCGCCTGGCGCGAAGAACGTACTTCCTTGCAAGACTCGAAACCCTGTGAAATTAGGCGTTGCCGGATACTCGGCGATGACCGCGATCTCGTATCGGTCCTGGAGATTCTGTCCGACGCCGGGAAGCTTACACTGAACCGGCACATTGGCGCTCTTGAGCACGTCTTCAGGCCCGATGCCGGAGAGCATCAGCAGCTGAGGCGTGTTAAACGTGCCACCGGCGAGAATCACTTCGCCATTGCCATGGACGCGCAGCTCTTTCAACTGCGCCTTGTTCACGACTGGCTTCGGGGTCGCCTTGTAGATGCCGGCTTGCTGATAGTAATTCACGCCAACCGCTCGAAGCCCCGGCTCTCCCGCGGCGTTAAGTTTCTCCAGGATGACCTTCGTAACCAAAGCGCCACTGAATAAATGCAAGCGATCCGGATAGCGAGCGCGAACCTCTAGAATGCGTTCGCGGACGCCTTTGCGAACCCCGTAAAGGATGGACGCAGGCGGGCTGTAGGGGCCGAATCGGGCGGAATCTTGATGGAAATTGCGATTGGGATCAAGCCAAGCGCGTGCGAGCGGCAGAAGCTGCAGTAAGACATCCGCATCTGCATAAAGTCGAATTAGCTCATCGGGTGTTATCGTTTGCGAGCGTTTCTTGGGGCGTGTCTTCTGCCAGGCGGCGATATCCGCTCGCAGCTGTTCGTACATCGGGCGTATCGTATTCGGCTGAAATGCCGAAGCACGCTGCCCGGCCGTCAGCAGTTCATTGACCGCAAGGTCTAGTGCCTTTTGGGTCGCGTCCACTTGCGTCGCTAGTTTCTGCTTCGCAGCGGGCGGTACAAATGCATCGACAAAAGCCGTAAGGAATGCGTGCAGCAAAATCTTGATCAATGCAGGATCGTTGATCGCCAATGTGGGGTCGGTCATCGATAGAGGCAACCAGCCGCCGAAACCATGCCCCGATTCCGGATCCACCTTTCCAGCCAAGCCATTGCCAGGCAGGTACTGGCAGTCTTCCATGCGCGTGAAATAGCCACGCATCGAGTCCGCCGACCAGGTCGGGTCGTTTGTCAGCGATTGAATGTTATCCCAATCGGCCCGGAACGGATAAATCGTAATCATCGCATGGTGCGAAGTGCACCCGCCCAGAGCAGCTGCCCGTGGATAGAAGATATCTTTCTGGCCTTTGGGAATGTCGTACTTGCTATCCTTCGCCTGTTGTCCCCGATCCTCGTAATGCTGCACACCGAAATCCCAACTGAAACTCGCGTCTTCCGTGGCACGCGGATGCAGTCCGGGCACCGACGTGTTGTAGAACGAAGTGCTACCCACCTTTGCAGCCGGGTCGAGACCAGCTTCCAGCAGGGCCACTCGATAGCCCTGCGGCGCTTCGGCTAGGTTGCACGCGAGCGGACCCCCGCCGGCGCCGGAGCCGACGACGATATAGTCGTATTCGTCGTACGTTGAATAGACGCCGCGTTTGCCAGCCGGTACGGGCATGGGGCCTCCGTCGGTAAAAGTCGCCCGCAGGGGCAAAACGGCCCGGCGGGAGTGAGCGTAATTATCAGAATGTTTTCAAGAACTCGATCAGAGCTTTTTTGTCGTCGTCGGAAAGCTCGGCGCCGTAGCGGTGACCGCAATCCTCGACGAGGTCGGGGCACGTGCTCATTTCGAGGAGAGCCTGAGCCAATGCCCGCGGATTGTCGCGGTAGCGGAGATTTGCCAGGACTGCGTCCGGCGCTCTGCCTTTGTTCAGATTCATGAAGAAGTTGACAGGAGTACCGGCCGGCACTTTCAGCATGGCCGCCTGCTGGAATTCCTGCTGCAGGGCGTCGAGTTGGGCCAGAAATTCGCGGCGCAGCGACAGTTTGAGGCGATCGAGCGGCAAGGCGCGATTATGGAATTTAGACTGGAGCGAGCCCTTAATCGCTTCGAACGCCAGATCGAAAAAGCGATCGGCATGGTAGCGTGCACCCACGTGCGCCGCGGCAACGCCGGCGTTGTACGACACCTGGCCGTCGCGAATGACATCCTGCAGTACACGGTCGATCGACGCGTCGACCGTGGCGAGCGCCTCATCGATTTGACCCGGAACGAACTGGTTGTCTCGCAGCCACTGGTCGAGACGCTTTCGGAGCAGTGCGTGTGCCACGTTGGCGATCAACTGCCGCACCGAGTCTTCGAGGCCGGGTATCAAAGTGCTTTCCGCAGAAGTTCGCTTGATCCAAGTGTGCCGGTGCTCGGGATAGAGCAGCTTGTCCATGCCATCCTCGAACATCTTCAACCGTCCCTCGACGGAGCAATCGATGCGGTAATCGACCCAGGTGCCGTCCGAGTTGCGCTTGCCGATACGCCGGCCGTCATTCGGGAAGAAGCATTTCGTCTTGTCGGGCAGGATGACGTAGTAATCTCCGATTGAGTTATTGTGCAGATACGGCGCGGTCGCCCACATGCTGATCAACGACGGAGTGCGATAGTAACCGCGCCCGCCGGCCGGCATGTCGAATTCAACCCGAATAGGCGCGCGAAGAGCTTGCGGCAGCGCCGGATCTTGAAAAACCGGAACGTCGAGCTGCAAAGGAGTCACGGGCGCGAGCCGCGCTTTGGCCTTGTACTCTTGAGACGAGAACTCGGTCCAAACGTCGTGATCGATCGCGTTGGTGCCCAAGGCCCGGGCCATATTCGTTCGGATTTGCGTTACCGGATAGCGGACTTCGTCGGCAAGATAATTGTCCGCAAGGAAATTCGGATCGTTGACGAGAGCCCTCGACGCGGCCTTCAATTCGTCTGCTTTTGTTGGGACCGGTTCCTTCAGTCGTTTCGTGCTGTGGCAACTCGCACAGTTGTCGGCAAAAACGTTGGCGCCCTGAGGATTACTCGCGGCGGGAACCGCGGCGGCTGCGTCCGTTTTGTCCTTCTCACTAGCGTTCTTATCCATCTTGGCGAGGTAAGACGGACCGTAAGTGAGCAAATACTCCTTCAAGTTTCCGCTACGGTGCCAAGCTTCCTCCCAATCCTGGCCGAATAGTTCGTGGCCATACGGAGACGTGTAGCGCTTTTGCAATTCGATCAAGCGCTCTTTCGGAACGCGATCCAAATCCAGTCCGATGGAATTCTTGATGGCGTCGCGATCAGTTTTTTCGCTTAAGCCGGCCAGTACCTCTGCGATGCGAAACGGCCGTTGCTCCTTCCCCGACAGCGGCGTGAAGAGCCGATCGATCCAGTAGTCACCCTCACAACCGATATTGATCGGCACGCGCATCAACGCCCACTCAATGCCGATCGAGTCCGACCCGTCCTTGAGCACGTGCCAGACGTCGGGGCGCTTCTTCCCCCAAGGCGTAGTTTCCGCGAATTTCGGCCTGCTACCGATGCTGAAGATGGGCGTCATCGTATTCGGGTTATTGATGAAGTCATAACTGAACCGCGAGGTCTCCGACGTCCCTGGCTGTTGCGTGACCGCATAGTGATAGAGGAAGTCTTTTTCCGTCAATCCGCTGGCCCGATAAGGATCGCCGGGCGCCATCGGGTCGGGATTCTTGTCGCCGAAAATAATGCGTCCCTTGCCGAGGAACATCTCACCCTCGCGCAAATACTGGTTGCCGATGTTGGCCGCCAGGTTCTCCCATTTAGGGTTCTCGGGATCGGCCGGCGGATTATTCGGGTTGAAGGCGACGTGACAGAAGCCGCAACTGAAACCGACGAGGTAGGGCGGCTCCATCTTGCCGGGGTTCTTGAAATACTCGACGACATCCCATTTCGCTTCGGCTTCTTTCGTGAAGAGCGGATTCTTGAACAAACGCAAGCCGATAATGCCGCTGGGATAACCATAGTGGCGCGTATCGACTTGGCGAGTCGAGTCCCAATATGCGGGCTCAAATTTCTTTGAGTCGCCCGTGTAACCTGATTCGGAATTGCCGGTCTTCAAATCGTACTTTGCCGGATAATAGCCATACTTATCGCCGAGGTATTTGTCCAAGTACAGGCCATAAGTGTCGCGCGTGTCGAGGTTGGTGCGACAATTCGGCTCGTTGATGAGACCAAGGTCGCGGAAGCGGGTCGAACGCTTGCGCGAATCGAGCAGACGGAACGGATCCACGGAAACGGGCACCGGCAGATTGCCGGCAATCACCGCTGCTCGGCGAATCACTTTTTGGTTGCCCCAGGTCCAGTGAATCCACGTATCGCGGCCGAGGCGCTGAATGGCTCCGTCCTTATCGGTTTTGTTCCAGCTACGGGCCAGACCGTTCGGGCCATAGTACCAGTAGCTATCTGTTGGTTTCTCGGCCGTCGGGTCAGCCGCGGGCGCCGGTGCGGGCGGATTATTGCCGTCCGAAGATGCGTAGCGCGGCAGAGATAGGGCGATGATTAACAGAATAATACAAATTGCAATCATCCGGGCGCGGGATCGCATTGGGGCGTTCCTCCAGTTGATAGAAACGGCTTAGATTCTCTTCTTCCCCGAACGCAGCGTTAGTCAGCTTGCGCTCGCTCCGATCGGGTTAATAGCTCTCTTCGATTCTCAATGACGTCCTATTATCACGCCTCTAGAGGTCTCTTTCCAGGATAATTCTGAATTCTCTTGAGTTCCATCCGTCCGCAAGAGAAGTGAACAAATAATCGCCTGACGGTCTGATGATCTCAGCCGTGCGAGCCTCGAACGCACCGCCTTCCCCGGCAATTGCAGCACTCTTGCGAGCCAAGTTGCCTTGCCCTAAGAATAGGTTAAGCGCGTACACCCCCCCGCCCGAAACGACTCCGCATGCTGCCCCTTCCGAGTTCGAGGTCCCGATGTATCGACTCTTTCGACAGTATCGGTCCTGCATTGCCGTGCTTGTCGGGCTAGGGCTGGCGGCATCGGCCGCGCTGCCGCAGAGCAAAGAAAACGCACGGCCGACTGAAGCAGCACCTCCACAGCTGTTTGCGCGCGACAACCTGATCGCGTGGTGCATTGTTCCCTTCGATTCGAAGAAGCGCACGCCCGAGCAGCGCGCAGAAATGCTCAAACGACTCGGCTTCCGTCATTTCGCCTACGACTGGCGAGCGGAACACGTTGCGACGTTTGACGCGGAGGTGGCTGCGCTCAGAAAGAACGGGATTTCTCTCGACGCATTCTGGTTTCCAGCTGCGCTCGACAAGGATGCACGGACGATTCTCGATCTGTTGAAGCGCCACAAGATTCACGCCCAGCTCTGGGTCACGATGGGTGACCCGGTGCCAGCCGCGAAGTCGCAAGTGGAGAAAGTGCAGGCCGCGGTCAAGATCCTGCGCCCGATCGTCGCCGAGGCCGCCAAGATCGATTGCTCCGTCGGTCTCTATAACCACGGCGGTTGGTTCGGCGAGCCGGAAAACCAAATCGCCGTGATCGAATCGCTCAAAGAACCGAATGTCGGCATCGTCTATAACCTCCATCATGGCCATGCTCACATCGATCGGTTGGCGGATCTGCTCGTCCGCATGAAGCCGCATCTGTACGCGATCAATCTCAACGGCATGGACCGCGGCGGTGAGCAAAACGGGCGGAAAATCCTGCCGTTGGGACAGGGAGCGCTCGATCTTCAACTCCTCAATACCATCGTGAAGAGTGGCTATTCCGGGCGAATCGGCATTCTCGGGCACACCATGAACGATGCCGAGGATCAACTAAAGGACAATCTCGACGGCCTCGACTGGCTGGTACCTCAACTCAACGGAGCGTTGCCGGGCCGCAAGCCCGTAACGCGAACGCCAGTGCCGGCCCCACCAAAGTCAGCAACCAAAGCGTCGACACAAACCGATTACAACCCGGAGCGTGCCAAACAGCTTCTGGCTGAAGCGAAGAAGGATGGCAATGCCAGTCGCGGCGCGGACGTATTTCGCGCGCCTCAATTCGCTTGCCTGTCGTGCCATCGAGTTGGCAAGCAGGGCGGCACCGTCGGCCCGGATCTCACTTTGCTCGGGCGATGTATCCCTCAACCCGAAATCGTCGAAGCAGTTCTTTGGCCCAAATTGAAAGTGAAAGAAGGATATGTCGCCTGGTCGATCTCACTTACTAACGGCACGTCGATCACCGGATACAAGGAGAGCGAAAACAATTCAGATCTCGTCTTGCGCGATCCGACTGAGAACAAAGTTCATCGCCTGTCCAAAACAAAGATCGAGGCCCAACAGCAAATCGGCTCGTTGATGCCCGACGGGCTGACGGCTGCCATGTCGCCGCAACAACTGCGCGACTTGATCCGATTCCTGATCGATCTCGGCATCGCCGGCGCGGAACCGGGCGAAACACTGTTGGCGCATGGAATCGGGCCGGCCAGCTTCTCCTTCGAGCGCAACCCGCTGCAGCCGGAGTACTGGCCGAGTTGGCAACGCCCGGTCAACCGCGACCGCGTCTACGACTTTTATGCCAAGGAAGCCGAGTACTTTTGGAAGCACCCGGGTGCAACGATCTTGCCGGAATTCCCAGGTCTGGACGGCGGCAAGTACGGTCACTGGGGCAATCAAAGCGAAGAGACCTGGGCGGACGGGCGCTGGAATAAAACGGATCTTGGATCGTTGATGTCCGGAGTATTTCATGCGCCCGGCATCGTGGTGCCGAAAGGCGTATGCATTCGCATCGGCGAGCACGGTGAGCTCGCGACTTGCTTCAATCCGGAAACGCTCTGCTACGACGCAGTCTGGCAAGGTGGATTCGTGAAGTTCAGCGCCGTTCGCCATGGATTCTTGGACGGGCTGATCATGGATGGCAAACTGGTTGCGCGTCCCAAGGGCGAGCGTCCGGATAAGCCGTTCGTTTACCACGGGTTCTACCGTCACGGTCGCCGAGTCATCTTCTCATATCGAATCGGCGACACGGAATTTCTCGATTCGCCGTGGGTGTCCTCCGCGGGCTTTGAACGCATCGTCGGGCCGGCGCGCGATCATCCGCTCGCGAAGTTCATTCACGGCGGGCCGGCTCAATGGCCGGAGATTTTTCAGACCAAGGGCGTGCTCGGACAGACCAGTCCATACGCGATCGACACAATCAAGGTGCCCTTCGATAACCCATGGAAAGCGCCGCTTTTCTTCGGCGATCACGATTTTCTCCCGGATGGAACTGCATTCATATGCACGATGCAGGGAGACGTCTGGCGCGTGCAAGGGTTGGACGGCGAGCTCAAGAATGTTCAGTGGAAGCGCTTCGCGTCCGGATTGCATCACGCCTTGGGACTGGTGGTGGCGAACGGCGACGTGTACGTGCTCGGGCGCGATCAGATCACTCGGCTTCACGATCTGAACGGCGATGGCGAGGCGGATTTCTACGAGTGCTTCAGCAATGCCTATCGCACTTCACCCGCGGGGCACGATTTCATCTGCGGACTGCAGCGCGATGCGGCCGGCCGGTTTTATACGGCGTCGGGTCCGCAGGGGGTGATTCGGATTTCCGCCGACGGCAAGTCCGTTGAAACTCTGGCGACCGGGTTCCGTAATCCGGATGGCCTGGGGCTGATGCCGGACGGATCGGTGACGGTTCCCTGTTCGGAAGGAGAGTGGACGCCGGCTTCGATGGTGGCCCTGGTGAAAGCGAATTACGCATTGGCACCGGGCAGCCGGCCGCCGCACTTTGGCTATGGCGGACCCGTCGACGGCAAGCCGCCGCAACTGCCCCTGGTCTATTTTCCCAGGGGGCTCGACAATTCGAGCGGCGCTCAGGTGCCGATCCCTGACAATCGCTGGGGACCGCTGCAGGGACTGGCAGTGCATTTCTCGTACGGCGCGGCCAGCCACTTCTTGATGCTGCGAGACGAGGTCGGCGGCCAACCGCAGGGTGCGGTGGTGCCGATGCCCGGCGAATTCGCCTCCGGAGCACATCGCGGCCGCTTCAACCCGCACGATGGACAACTCTATGTCAGCGGCATGGGCGGTTGGGGAACCTACAGTGAAGACGACGGTTGCTTCCAACGAGTCCGCTATACCGGCGCGCCCGTCAACTTGCCGGTCTCGTTTCACGCCTACGAGAACGGCGTGTCTGTTGCTTTTTCACAGCCGTTGAGTCCGGAAATCGCCGGTAAAGCCGCGAGCCATCTGGCGCAGTGCTGGAATTATCGCTACGGGCAAGCGTACGGCTCGGCGGAGTACTCGTCGCGCCATATCGATGTCCGCGGACATGACGTGTTGACGATAGCGTCCGCACATCTGATCAACGACGGCCGCACGCTCTTCCTGGAGATACCGGATCTGCAACCGGTCAATCAGCTACACCTTCATCTTCGCGCAGATAATGGCGCGCCGCGCGATCTGTTCGCGACCATTCACCGCATGGATGTGCCGTTCACAAACTTCGCCGATTACAAGCCCGTCGTGAAACAGATCGCTGCGCATCCGATGCTCGTCGACCTGGCCCGTACAACCAAAACGCGACCCAATCCGTGGAAACGCAAGCTGCCGGATCCTCGAACAATCACCATCGAAGCCGGCAAAAACCTGTCGTTTACGCCGCGTGAGCTGTCTTGTCGGCCGGGCGAGGCGATCAAGCTGGTCTTTCGCAACCCGGACGTCGTGCCGCACAACTGGCTATTGCTGAAGCCCGGATCGCTGCAGCGCGTCGGAGACCTGGCGAATAAACTCATCTCCTCGCCCGACGCTGTCACGTGGCAGTACGTTCCGCAGACGGATGATGTGCTCGCCTACGCCGATATCGCCCAGCCGAACGACAGCGTAACGATCTATTTCCGGGCGCCGAAGGAGAAGAATCGATATCCGTTCGTATGTTCATTTCCCGGACATTGGATGGTGATGAACGGCGTCTTGAAAGTTGAATAGACCTGCGGCGCAGGGGGAAGCTGTCCCATCATTTACCTTTTGGTTTCCGGAGTTCCTCGATCGTGATCTTCAAATCGTGCACTTCCTTCTCGAGGCAAGTCACGCGCATTTGCAGCTCTCGCACCTGTTCGTCGAACAGCGGATCGAAGCGAGTTATCGACACGCGTGGATACCTTAATACCTTGCGCAGATGATCGCTGACCGTCCGTTCCGCTTCTTCGAGCGTCTGGCCGGCAATCCGCACGCGTCCATAGGCCGTGCCGAGAGAAACCGTGCCGGCGGGTTCGACACGAAAGACACCCGCGACAGGCGCGGTGGGCAACGTGTTATCCGCCTGAATACGTAGGCGATCTCCCACCCGAATCAGGTCTTTGGCGGCTTCCGCTGGCGGCACATCATTCCGAGCCGGCTTGTTGTCCTTGCCGGCGGGCTCAGCCGTCGTCGACTTCGCGTCGCGATTGTCGTCGCCGGGCTGGCCCCCTGCGAGAACCACGCAGACGAATCCCGACAGAGCCATTGCAATGGTTACGGCTAGCAATGTTCGAGCTTTGTTCAGAAACATGGCGTTGTTGACTCCTGCTGCAAGTGAAGCGACGTCGTCGCTAATGACTCCCTGCAGTGTCTCTTTTTCGGTGATGGGCAGAGTCGTCGCTTGGATAGTCGCAATGATCAATTCAAACGG
>Ga0326727_10014052_pt1 | contig 17571 bp, 7 predicted proteins | sample MB2enrmetagenome_FD_207643 | JGI IMG/M metagenome (GOLD analysis project Ga0326727, IMG submission 207643) | Lab enriched peat soil microbial communities from McLean, Ithaca, NY, United States - MB29MY | ecosystem: Environmental > Terrestrial > Soil > Wetlands > Peat | place: USA: New York...
GCAGAAGCTGTCTCCGGAAGGTCCAAGTGTCTTGACTGAATTGAATTTGCAGACCCGGGGAGTTCGCGCCATCACCAATCCGCCGCAGGGTTGGGATGGCGATTTTACCCCGCAGGTTTCGCCTGATGGCAAGAAACTGGCCTTCGTTCGAGGGCCACAGAGCTTGACCCGCGATGTCTACGTAATGGATCTGCCATCCGGCGCCCCTCGCCGCCTTACTTTAGATAGCCGCCTCATTGTCGGGTTGGCGTGGACCGCCGACAGTTCCGCCATCGTATTCTCTTCAAATCGGAGCGGCACCGTGTCGCTTTGGCGGATTTCTGTCGATGGCGGTACTCCGGAACATGAACCTATCGGGTCCGATGGCGCTTATGGCCCTTCCATTGCGAGACAGGGCGGCCGGCTCGTCTATTCGCATGGAAATGCCACCTGGACCATCCTCAGCCTGGATTTGATCAACGGGAACCCTGGACGCGAGGCTACTATCCTCACCTCCAGCGAACAGGATTCCTCGCCGCATGTCGCGCCGAACGGCGCCACGCTTGCCTTTCAGTCCTGGCGTTCCGGCTCACAGGAGATCTGGACCGCGCATATTGACGGCTCCAATCCCGTTCAGATCACTTCCTCGGGCTACTCGGCGGGAAGTCCATCCTGGTCTCCCGACAGCAGATTCATCGCCTTTGACGCGAGGCCGAGTCTCTATGCCCACATCTTTCTGACCGACACCATGGGCGGTCCTGCCCGCCAGCTCACGTCAGGCAACTTCAATGACATCATCCCCAGCTGGTCGGCCAATGGACAGTGGATTTACTTCAGTTCTACGCGTTCAGGCACTTGGCAGATATGGAAAACCGCGTCCGATGGGTCCGGCGCTGCGCAGCAGGTAACTACTGGCGGCGGCATGGTTGCCCTCGAAAGCGAAGACGGCCGCTGGCTGTATTTCACGCGCTCCTCTGAGCCCGGCCTCTGGAGGATGCCGCTCGGCGGTGGCCCGGAGAGGAAGGTCTTTGCCGGACCGCCAGTGGGCTACCAGAATTACTGGACCCTATCGGGCAACAGCCTTTATTCCCTTGCCGAAGGGAACGGCCGTTACACAATCGAGCGCATCGATCCGGAGACCGGGACAAGCCGAAGCATCCACCTCTTGAAGCAGGAACCCACCCCCCTGGCTGGAATGTCGGTGGGCCCTGATGGCAAACGGCTTATCTTTGCTGAATTGGCACGCGCCTCCAGCGGTCTCACACTTGTCGACCATTTCCAGTAATGCGCAGAACCCGGTCCTCGTAAATCCTTCAGCAGTCCTTGGAAATCCTTCGGAAAACCTTTATGGGCCAGCGGCTACCGCTGCAAGCATACTAGCGCCATGAGCTTGCGGAGTCTTTCTGCTGCAGTCTTGTTTTTCGCGATCGCCGTTCCTGCGTACCCCTCTCCGCTGCGGATATCGGATGCATATCCCGACAAGGCGCGCTACGCCCCTTCCGAGCCGGTGCGATTGGTTGTCGAGCTGGATGGCGTCCCGGAGGGTACCGAGCGGCTCTCTGCGACAGTGTGGCAACTGGATCGCTCAGCCGGAGGCTGCGGCCCCATCCCGCTTCAGCCGTCGACCTCCGGGCCGCAGATTCTCACCTGCACCGTGCCCAGCCAGCCTTACCAGGGCTACCTCATCGACGTTCAGTTAACTGGCGCCGGTGGCAAGATCCTCGATGAGCGCCGTACCGCAATCGATGTTTCGCCCGATTGGAAGATCTTCCCGCGCTACGGTTACCTGGCGCACTTCAGTGCCAGCGAAGGCGCTGACCCTGAGGCGTGGATCGCCGATCTGAATCGCTTTCATATCGACGGACTTGAATTCTACGACTTTCAGTATCGCCATGATCAGCCCCTGGCCGGCTCCGTGGCGCATCCTCGAGACTCGTGGAACGACATCGCGGGCCGCACCGTGGAAGGCCCCATTGTTACCGGTTTCATCGCCCAGGCGCACCGCTACAACATGATGGCCATGGCCTATAACGCCAGCTACGGTGCCTATGAAGATGTCTTCACACGTCGTGACCACCCCCTGCCATTGCAATGGGCCACATGGACTGCCGCCGATGGTCCCCGGACCGTCGCAACCGCAAAGAATCTTCCCCTCGATGCCTCGGGATGGTCCACCCACTTCCTCTATTACATGAATCAGAACGACGCAGGATGGCAGCACTATCTCTTTGGCCAGATGCGCGACCTGTTCGAAGTCTATCCCTTCGACGGCTGGCACGTTGATACCTACGGCGACCAGGGCGGCTACGCACTGGATGGCTCAAGAGTGGATTACATTGCCGGATTTCGGTCCTTCATCGACAATGCGCGAGCTACCTTGGGCAAATCCATTGTCTTTAACACGGTCAACGCTTATGGCCAGGATCAGGTTGCGCATTCCGATGCGGACTTTGTCTACTCCGAGCTCTGGGACGACCACGAAACCTATGCCAGCATCCTCGAAACCGCCGAACAGGTTCACCTTGCACGTCCCGGCGGCGGCCTTGTCTTCGCGGCCTACGTCAACCGCAAGGAAGTGAGGGACAATCACGCGCCGGTCAAACCATTCAACGAGCCCAGCGTACTCCTCAGCGACGCGGCCATCTTTGCCTCTGGAGCGGGGCATATCGAACTCGGCGATGGCGAACGATTGCTGTCCAGTGAATACTTCCCTGTGGACACGCAGCTTGTTGTCTCGCCCTCGCTGCGCGCTGGCCTGCGCAATTATTACGACTACTTGACTGCCTACGAAAACTACCTGCGCGGGGACGTTCAGCCTGCTGCGGTCGATGTCGAGATTCATGGCCAACCCTCCGATGCCCTCGCCGTGCCCAACACGGTCTGGACTATCGCCCGCCATAGGAACGGTACGACCATGCTTCATCTCATCAACCTTCTCGGTTCGAGCGACGTGCACTGGCGCGATATTGGCATGAAGCGCCCCGAACCGCCGCTTCTCGAGAACCTGCGAATTCGAGTACGCCTGCCTGAATCTGTCCGCGCGATCGGCTGGGCATCCCCGGATGTGGATGACGGCAAGTTCCACCCTCTGCCATTTAGCCCGCACACAAATTCCGGGTCCCAATGGATCGAGTTCACGGTTCCGCAGTTGAAGTACTGGGATACGATCTTTCTGTCGAATTGACCCAGTGTTCACTCGTTCCGCTGTCATTTTGGCGTGGAGGCTCTTGAGAGGTCTCAGGCTTGGATTGCACTTTTTGGAGCCGAGGAAACATGAATCACAAGATGAGAACGAGTTTGGAATTGATCCTGTTGCTCGCGGTGGCTCTGAGTTGCTCCAGCACAGGCGCAAAGGCCCAGGCTACTGCACAAGGAACCTACACCGGCGCCACTTCCGCCGATCCCTGGTGGAAACATGCGGTGATCTACGAAATATATCCTCGATCATTTCAGGATTCGAATGGAGACGGACTTGGCGACATCAACGGCATTATTTCGAGGCTTGATTATCTGAAGGATCTTGGCGTCGATGCGATCTGGATTTCGCCGATGTATCCTTCGCCGCAGGTGGATTTCGGGTACGACATCTCCGACTACGAAGCGATTGACGGGCAATTCGGCACCATGGCAGATATGGAACGGCTGATTGCGGAGGCGAAAAAGCGCAATATCCGTGTTGTTATGGACATGGTATTGAATCACACCTCCAATCAACACCCGTGGTTTCTCGATGCAGCCAGCTCACGGCTCAGCCCAAAACACGATTGGTATGTATGGAACGATGGAAAGCCAGGGAGTGGGCCGGACTGCCATGAAGGCCGCGTTCCGCCCAATAATTGGAGGTCGATATTCGGAGGCTCTGCGTGGGAGTGGGTGCCTGCAGTGCACCAGTTTTACTATCACGAGTTCTACAAGCAGCAGCCTGACCTCAACTGGCGGAACCCGGCGGTCGAGAAGGCGATGGACAATGTGCTGCAATTCTGGCTTGATCGCGGTGTGGCTGGTTTTCGCCTGGACGCTATCCCTTCTCTATTCGAAGACGCTCAGCTTCGCGACGAAAAGAAAACTGCTGGCGTAAACGCGTACGGCGACCCGATTCTGTCGCGCGAGTATACAGACAACCTCCCTGAAGATCACGTCGTTATTAAGCATCTTCACGCGCTGATGGCAAAGTATCCCGACGACCGCGTCTTGATTGGTGAGACGTACTTGCCCACGACGGTGGCATTGGATAAGTGGTATGGCGGGGCAGACCACGACGAACTCAACCTTGCGATGGATATGCTCCTTGGATTCTCAAACAAGTTCGATGCGGCGGTATTCCGCAAGTACATTGAGGAAGCCGAGACGCAGCTTCACGGGTCGCAACCACTGTTTGTTTTCAATAATCACGACAATCCGCGCGCTTTAGATCGATATGGCGACGGCGTTCACAACGTAGAGATTGGCAAGGTGTTGGCAACCGTACTGCTGGCGTCGAGGGCGACGCCCCTGCTCTATGAAGGGGAAGAAATCAGGATGGTGACTACGCCTCCTGCGCGGCGAGAGGACGTAAAGGATCCGGTTGGTCTGGCCGGCTGGCCGAAAGATAAGGGCCGCGACAGCGAACGAACGCCGATGCAGTGGGACGACACGGCGAACGCCGGTTTCACCGCGTTGAATTCGACGCCCTGGCTTCCAATTCCCCCGAGTTACAAGACGCAAAACGTTAAAACCGAGGCGGCCGATCCGGATTCCATCTTGAACTGGTACAAGAGTCTGATCGCGTTGCGACGGGCGAATCCTTGGTTGCGCAATGGTAACCACGTGCTGCTCGATGCGAGCAACCCAAATATTCTGGCATGGATTCGTCAGGCGGCCGGCGGTCATGCAGTGATCGTGATTTGCAACTTCTCCGCCAAGGAGCAGACGGCTGCGTTTCATCTGTCGGAACGCGGGATCAGTGCCGGACATGTGAGGGCGCTTCTCAAGACGACTGGACAAGAGAATGTCTCATCACTGAATGCAGTGCACATGTCTCCCTTTGGTGTTTATCTCGGCGAGTTCGAAGAGTGATACGACAGCGATCGGCTCCGTCCATTTTGAGCCACTGTAGAGGTTGATCTTCGTCCGGTTATATTGAAGGGCCAGAGGTGCATCTAAAGGTATACCTTTAAAAACAGTCCAACCCTCCCAGTGCCTGCATAAGACCGAAACATCGCTCTGCCGCTTTCCAGGCGCTGTCGGTGTTTTTGCCACGAGTCAAAAGACATGAGTTTAGAGCGGTTAATTCGCAACTGCCGCATTCACTGCAGGACGAAGGTGTCCTTCTTCGAGAAATCGAAGACCGCCGGGATCTGCGCGGACTTGGCATGCGGCGTAGGTGCGCCGATACGCGTCATGCCTCTTGTGGTCTTCACCGCGCCAGATTCAAGGGACTTCGGCACCGCGTCGGCTGCGTAGCTCAGCCATTCGCCCACAGTGATTTTCTGATCTACCGGCTTCCAGTCCGCCTTGCCTTCCACCAACCCTTCCTCGGTCAGCGCATAACTCAGCAGTCCCTGAGTCCGCTCTTCGCCTGCCCCACTGACCACCGGCAGATTCCGCTCCTGCGCCTCCTGGTTCGACTGGCTGGCCGCCAGTATCCGCATCCGCTTGTCATAGGCAAGCTGGCCCAGACCGCGGCTCCCCATCGGCCCCGGTTTGAAGTCGTTCGCCTCCACGCTGCTGGCCGACTGGCAGGAGTCCAGAATGAAGGTCATCTCCCCGGCGTCGATCGGCCGCAGCCAATCCGCCAGTTCATCGGCGGAGATCGCCTGCCTGAGCATTGCGTCATCGACGCCCTGGCAACTGCCCTCAACGTCGGAAGGCAAAATATAGAACTGTCCGTCTCTGTCGCCGTAGCCATGGCCGGAGAAGCTCAAGAAAAAGACATCGTCCGGCGTGGCCACGGCGGCAATCGCCTGAAGCGCGTCGCGAATCTTCTCCTTGGTGGCGCCGTTCTCCGTGAGCGTCGAAACCAGGCGCAGGGGCTTCACGTCCAGCCCACGCTTCGTCAGCTTCTCGGTGAGAATCCCGCTCAGTTCTTCCGCATCGGTGGCCGAGCCATGCAGTTCGCAATTGCTCGCCCGGTAGTGGTTGACGCCAATCTGCAGCAGGTATGCGTGCGGCTTGGCCGGCGGTCCCGGCTCGTAGGCGTAATCCTTCTGCGCTGTGACGCTCTTGATGTTCATGCTGTTGAAGGCATAGGACGTGAAGGTGACGGTCTTCACCGAAATCGGCAATTGAATGTCAGGGAAGGTGAAGTCTCCGTCCTTCAGCTCGCCTTCGCGATAACCCACCATCTGCCCATTTCGGAAGAGCCGCAGGTCCCCGAGACCGCTGGCTTGGCCCTTTTCATTGGTGTGGCTGGCGGCATGAACCACTACATTCGCACGGCCGGGATGCGTCTTTGAAGCAGTGACCGAAACAACCGCAACATCGGGCTGCACGCGGTTCGTGATCTCCGCAATCGAACGAACCGGCGGCAGCGTCTCGCCGCTCATGATGCGCGAGAGCAATCGCGGCGTGTAGTAGTCGCGCATGAAGATCTCAAGCGGAAGTGGCCGCATGGGATCGCTATCTGCGACCCAGGCCAGGGGGGCTCCTCCATCCAGGTCGTTAGTGTCGAAGCGGCCGTTGGGATCAACTACCGCCCAGTCGCCGTTGTCAAAACTGATCAAGCCCACCAACTCCTTTCCTGTGGCCGCATCCCACAGCCGTGCTTCGCCATCGCTGCTTCCCGTCACTAGCAGGCGGCTGTCCGCAGAGAACCGCGCACTCCGCACACTTGCGCGCCCTTGAAAAACCCGGATCACTTTTCCGTATTCCACATTCCACAGCCGCACCGTGTTGTCTCCGTGGAACGTGATCAAAAAGCGCCCATCCGTGGACAAATCCATCTCGCCAACCCAGCCCGCATGGTCGTCAAACGTGCGGATCAGATCTCCAGTTGCGGTATCCCACATACGCGCAATCCCGTCAAGGTTGCCGGTCAGCACCCAGCGACTATCGGACGAAAAGACGACTGTCGCATCATACTTTGGCAGCGTGCCAATTGCCTGAATCAGACGCGTTGTTGCGGTATCCCACAGACGAAACGTGCCGTCTTGGCAGCCAGTCACCACAAACCGTCCATCCGGAGAAAACTTAACGAACCTGACGCTGTCTCCGTGGTCTTCAAATCGTGCCAGCAGCTTGCCCGTCGAAACATCCCACAGCTGTGCCTTGCCCGCGTCGTTGCCCGTCAGTACCGAGTGGCCATCCGGTGAGAACACCGACGCAAACACACCATCCGCCTCACTGCCAAATACTGCGATTGGATTTCCCGTCGCCACATCCCACAGTCGCGCAGTTCGGTCGCCGGCTCTGGTCAGTGCCATTCGGCTATCCGGAGAGAAGCTCACCTCGTCCGGATAACCCGTATGTCCCACAAACGAACCTAGCGCTTTGCCAGTCGCCCCATCCCACAGCCATACGGCATGGTCGGTGTCTGCCGTGAGCGCAAAGCGCCCATCCGGCGAAAATGTCTCTGCATAAACATTGCGGTCGTGTCCGGCAAAGGCGCTGAGCTGCTTTCCAACTGAAACATCCCACAACCTCAGAGGTTGATCCCATTTTGAGATCATCATCAGACGCCCGTCGGAGGAGAATTCCACATCGCTAGGAATTAACGGGTTTCCCTGCCCCGGAAATATGTGCAGCGGCTGCCCTGCCACAACATCCCACAGCACGATCTCTCCGCCCCTTCTGGCGGCAACTATATACCGGTTGTTAGGGGACAAATCAACGATGTCGACGGAAGTTGTGTGTCCCTGGTATTGGCGAATTGCTTGCCCGGTCGCCGCATCCCACTCGCCCACTGTACTGTCGGAGCTTCCTGTCAACACAAATCGGCCATCCGGCGAAAAGGCCACTGAGTCTACCCAGCCCTGATGGCCCACAAAGGAACGCACCTGTTCTCCCGTCGCCACATCCCACAATCGCGCCGTATTGTCATCCTGCCCTGTCAGCAGAGAGCGGCCATCAGGAGAGAAAGCCACTGCCTGCACCGAACTTGCGTGGGTCTCGATCGACCGGATCGGCTGCCCAGTCGCTGCATCCCAAAGCCGGACTGTCCTATCGTCGCTCCCCGTAGCCACAAGACGGCCATCCCGCGAGAAGGCCACCGACTTCACGCGGCTCGAATGTCCTTCAAACGAACGAACCAATTTTCCGTTGGAGGCGTCCCATAGTTGCGCCGTGTTGTACTCGTTTCCGGTCAAGACAAATCTGCTATCTGGAGAGAAGGCTACAGACATCACCCAGCCGCGATTACCCCGGAACAATCGAACCTGCTGCCCCGTTGCCAAATCCCACAACCGCGCTGTACCGTCATCACTTCCCGTCAGCGCATATCGCCCATCGGGAGAAGCGGCCACCGATCTCACAGTATCGCTGTGCCCGGTCAGCGAGCGCCGCAGTTTCCCCGTTGCCGCATCCCATAGCCGCGCCGTGTTGTCGCTGCTCGCCGTCAGCACAAAACGACCATCTGCAGTGAAAACCGCTGCAGTGACAACGCGAGTGTGTTCGCCGAACGCGCGCAATTGGCTCCCCGTCGCCGCATCCCACAAGATCGCTGTATTGTCCGTACTAGCGGTCAGCACAAGCCGCCCATCCGATGAGAACACTGCGGAGTCGACCTGGCCCATACTCAGTTTCGGCGCCAACTCCACCTGCTCCTGGGCGTGCGCTGCCTGGCCTGCCAACAACACCGCGCTCAGCGCCCACGCCCCCAACCAGAGCGTCGCATCAACGCGGAGCCAAAGAGTCCTTGCCGGAAGCTCCATCGCTCACCTCTTGAAGACGCGACCGCGAAGCTGCGCGTCGAGGATGCTGACTACGGAAGCGCTCATCAGGTTCAAAATCATTGGGGATGGGCGAGCGGGCGGCAGCTGTGACGCAGAAACACCATCTGCTTGGCCGGGTCGGGATTGTATTTGCGGAGCCCGTTTGGGAAATCCTTGCCTGTAAGGTTGCCTCCATACTCGTAGACATTCCCGGAGCACTCCAAGTCGCCATCCATCGTAAATAGGGCGTAGGTGCCTACAGAGCCGCCGCTGTAAGTAATCTTCGTGCGCAGAATGTTGCTGTATCTAGTCACAGAGCCTCCAGATTCCAGGGCCTTGACCAGCAGAATATGGAGCAATACCGCATCGTCAGACGATAGAGTGCCCGTGTCTGGATCCACACCCAGCTTCACCGCTAAACCGTCCGCCAGAAGAACAGCGGCGATGTGAGACGGAGATGGCGGAGTAACAGTGACTTCCGTGGTCTGCGTTTCCTCGGAATTCTTTGGAATGGGAATTCCGCCCGCAGGATTGGCTGCCTGCGGATTTGTGTTTTTCGCCGCTGGAGTTGCACCCTTTGTGAGTGAGTCTAAAAAGGCGTTGATCTCTGAGATCGCCTGCTCAATTCTCCGGGCGTTCGCGGCTTCGGTTGTTTGATCGCTCTTCGGGTCCTTCGCACCTGAATCCGCAGACTTGCCTTCCAGGCATCCGCGTACGGTCAGGGTCCTGTCCAGGCTGGCAAGAAAAGGCGAATTGGTCTTGTCAAGCGGGGTGAATGAATAGGGAGTGAAAGCGGTTGGCATCATCACAGGCACGCTCAGCTCTTCCAGTTCCCGGCCAACACCATCCATGAGAGCCTGGTCATGAATGGTGCCGACAACCGACGAGGTAGACTGTTCGGAAGCCATCAAGGCAAGAATGCTCTGGGCGGCAGCAATTTGGGGGATGGCATGAGAAATCGCACCTGAGGCGGCCTGGGGAGTCCCGCCTTTGGAAGCTGTCTCAGGAGGCTTTGTAGGACAGCCGAGAGTTCCAGCTACGTTCTGGAGTTTGTCCATCGTGGCCATATCCACGCGCCAGATCTGGAAGTCAGCGAATTCGCTCGAATCGAACGGGAGGATCACCACACTGGCCTTGGCGGCGCCCGCCTTCACATCGCAAACTGAGCCCGCGGGGTGATTTTTAAAGTCCGCAGTGGCTCCATTGAGATACGCCGCAATGTCGCAAGCGATGGCCTCGCTGTTCGATTGCAAGGCACGATAGGTGAGCATCTCCGATTCGATAGCGAAGTTTGTGCTTGGCGGGGATGTGTCTGCGCCGGTCTTGGCCGGCGCCGTTTGCGCCTGGACGCAGCCGAGCGAGAGGGCCCCGCACACTAGCGCCACAACCAACCTGTTCGCAGAAACATGGAATTGCCCTTCCGCCGCACTTCGATCAACATTCCGCATGCGCCCACCTCCATTATGGTGCGGCTCGCCCATCGAGATTCACGGAGCGCGGAGTTGGGATGTTCACACGACGTTGAACTGTCACAGAATCCGCAGGCCACAGGGGTGGACTTTAGATGCACGACGCCACTCTGTGGCGTCAGTTCAGCCCGCCAGAGAGCCTCTTCTCCTGAGTCCGATAGCTGCGTCGAGTATAAACCCACATTCCAATCGAGGGTTTATTCTCTTGTCGCCGGGAAGGCAAAATGGAAATTCCGGCCAAGATTTCTGTTGATTCGTCCGGTGTCCGGGTGTATTCCTGTGGAACGCAGGAAGACGACCGCATGCAAATGCTGAAAAGCCCCAGCCGCCCGCGGATGCATGGTCCTTTGCGAATACTATCTATCGCCTCTCTGACCGCCCTTCTGCTAGTCCTGGCCGGCGAACACAAGCGCAACGGTACAAGCCGGCCTTTCAAGGAGCGTGATCAGGCACAGTCTCTACGTCCTCACCATCGGCATCAACGTCTATCCCAAGGACTCAAATATTTACAACCTGAAGTTCGCGGTTGCCGACGCCAAAGGAGTAGCGGACGAATTCTCGACCAAGGAAGTTGAAAATGCCCACATCAAGGTTGAAGTAAAAACCCTGGTCGACTCTGCCGCAACTCTGTCTGGCATACGCTCTGCGCTCGAACACCTGATCAAGGTGTGCAAGCTGGAGGATGTCGTGATCTTTTATTTCTCCGGGAACGGATTCCAGCCCACGGACCCTTTGGGATGCAGCGCATCCGCAAGGCTTCCTCGCGACTACAACTTCCTTGTCTTCGATAGCTTCAGCCTGGGGGACGGCATTTCCTCCGCCATGAATTCCCTTACTGCTCGCGATTTGAGCCTGCTCCTGCTCTCCATTCAGGCGCAGCGCCAAATCGTGATACTCGACAGTTCCCCTCCTGAAGCGCGCAAGGTTCCGCACAAGGAGGTGCATTGGATTACAGTCGTAATCTCTCACGATCCTTCAATATGTTCTCCACCAAGGAGCCCCTAGTTCAGTTCCTAGTTCCGTCGCGCGTAATCAGCGCAAGGGTTTCAATTACGATTTCTGATCAGAACCCGCCAGAAGAGGCTGGGTGCAGGCGCGATTGGCGATCTTAGAAAGCTGCTTTCCGTCCTCCGTAGATTGAGAATCACGCACAAAGCGCGCCAAACAATGCCGGGGATCTTTCTCAGTCACCCGTCGCTGGGAAAGTGGGCACCTGCACAGAGGTCTCCCAAATCGCTTGACACCCACTTGCTCTTCTTCTAGCCTTTGCCCAACCAGCGAATATAGCCAGGGATCGAGGTGTATTCATGAAACTGCGCCACGCCCGCCTTTACCTTCCTGTGTTGATCGTCATTATTTGCTGCCAAACTTCAGCCCAGGCGCCGACTGGGTCCGGATCGCCAGCACATCCGACCAAGAGCGCGCTGCTTATCGGAATCAGTACCTACGACCATCCTTCCACCGACGTCGCGGTACCCGATGGCACGTCTCGCACCGGACGGTATGAGTCCGGGTTGACGTATCCGGACCTCAAAGGACCAGCCCATGACGTCGACGCAATGCGCGCGTTGCTCACCAGCGAGAAGTTCGGATTCCCCAACGACGACAAGCACATTCACGTTTTGCTGGATCAGGCTGCAACCCACGACGCCATCCTCAAGGCCATGCAGCAGTACCTCGTCAAAGACCCGAATCCCGGCGACACGGTGGTGCTCTTCATCTCTTCGCACGGTTCGCTCCGCGCGGATCCCAACGCGGACCCCAAGAGGCGCTGCCAGCGCTACGACCTCGACGGCACAGGCCTCCATCTGTCGTGTGTGGAGAACACCATTGTGCCTTATGACTGGTATCTCGGCCGGGATGACATCTTTAGTCGTGAGCTTCGTCACATCTTCAATCAGGCTGCCGATCGCGGTATCCACTTAACGGCCATCTTCGACTCCTGCCACTCCGGATCGCTGGCGCGAGGCGCGGTGAGCTCGGCGCTGGTGGCCCGCGATTTCAACTTCGATCCTCGCCCCATGCCGGATGATCCCTATCCTGCGGAGGCCACCGGAACACCACCGGAAAGCCGGACAGACAACCCCGTGCTGGTCCTCTCCGCGGCCCAAAAGGATCAGTCGGCGATGGACGTCCAGGACGCCGACCCGCCTCATGGTCTGTTCACCGATGCGCTCGTCGAAACGCTGCAGGCTCTGCCCGCCGACCGGCCCGCGAGCGACGTCTTCAAGCGACTGCAGGTGGCCATGGAACTGGCACACGGCGCAACCAATCAGCAGCCTCAACTTGATGCATCGGACAGCCGCAAGGAGCAGCCGCTCTTTGGCGGAACGGCGGGCAGCGGTCCGGCTACAGCGGCCATCGTCTCGGCCGATGCCGGGGGCGTCGTCCTCGATATCGGCACCGTTGCCGACATTGGCAAGGGCAGCGAATTTACTGAAGTTACCGAGACCAACGGGATTCGCGCCTTGCTTCGGGTAACCGATTCCATCGGTCTGGCGCGCTCTAAAGCCACAGTGATCTCTCCGGCAGGCGCCACGGTGCAAGCCAAGGATATCGTCCAGTTGACCAAATGGGTGCCGGCCGAGCGGCCCACTTTGAATTTCTATGCGGGCGTTTCAAACCCCTCGCTGGCGGAGATCCAAGACGTTCTCACCGTGTTACGCGCGGCGAATGTCAAGTTCGCTGCCGACCCATCCTCCGACCCATGGACGCATCACCTGGCCTGGGACGGTGCACACTGGACGCTCGCGGCGCATTCCAGCAAGACCGCCGCGGGTGAAGTCTGGAAGGAGAAGCCCGTCACGCTCGGCGCCAAACTGTCGCCGGCGTCGCTCAAGAAGCTGCCACCTACCGCAATCGTCTGGTTGGACGCTCCGCTGCCGAGAGAATCGGCGAAAGATCTGCTGCCTCCGCCGGCCGAAGGCATGCCCCCCAGCGCAGCCCAGCTCACCTCCGATCGCACCCAGGCAATGTATGTCATCGCAGGCGCTCCCACTGATACCGGGATCCGCTATGCATGGTTCAAGCGCAGCGATGTGGACGCCGAGGTTCAAACACCAAAGGAGATCGGCGCAGGTTGCTCGCCCAACTCACCCTACCCTCTGCGCACGGATTGGGCCGTCCAAGAGGAGACGCTCCCGCTGGGGAGCACCCTTACAGACTCCGCCGTACAGTTGGCGAGACTCAATGGCTGGTTACATCTCGAGTCATCGATAACCGGCCAGGCGGATTTTCCCTACCGGCTAACCTTGCGGCGAGCGTCGGAGAGTCAGGACATCGCAGATGGCGGCAAAACCTACAAGGGCAATTACGAATTGTGGCTCGTCCGCAACCGAAGGACCGCGGCCTCGCCTCGCTGGGTCTATGTTCTCGGAATCGACTGCCAGGGGAAAGGTACGCTCATGTGGCCCTATGAAGGCGGACCACCCGCCAGCAGATTCCCCGCCGCGGCCAACGGAGGGCTCGGCGAAATTCTCCTGCCGGGGGATCCATTCCCCGTGGACGAGCCGTACGGGACCGACACCTATGTGTTGTTGACCACGTCTACGCCGCTGTCGGACTCATCGGCTCTGGAATTCAAGGGAGTGGTCACACGGAGCGCAAAGTCTGGAACCCCGGTCGATCCTCTAGAGGATCTGCTCGACTCCACCAGCGCCGGCACCCGCGCTGGCAGACGGCCCACGCCAACCAACTGGAGCGTGCAGTCGATCGAGACACAAAGCTCGGCGGAGCCGCCTCCGACTCCCGTAAGCGGCAAGTCACAATAAGGGCTTGTCCTTTGCCGGAATAACAACCGCCCCGGTTCAAAGAGCGAGAGGGCCAGCACATCTGTTCAATGCACTGCGGTAGCTGGCGGCCCGGCGTATACTTGGTGCGCAATTTCCAGACATTGTTTCTTTTTCGGAAGGAGTGCGCTATGAAGCTTCTGACGAGGGCTCGTCGGCTTCTCGTGTCAGCGTTGGCAGGATTAGGAACACTTACCGCATTTGCGCAGCAGCCACCCCACGCGCAACTGGTGGTGCAGCTCGGTCATAAGAGTGACGTGAGGGCAGCAACTTTCTCTGCGGACGGAAAGCTGGTATTGACTGCGGGAGACGATGGAACCGCCAAACTGTGGGAGGCAGCAACGGGGCGGGAGGTGCGGGTCTTCGCTATACCTCGTTCGATCGTATTGTCGGCAGACATTTCGCGAGACGAGCGTTATGTTCTTACAAGCGAATATCCGCACAGTGCGCGACTCTGGGATGCCGCGAGCGGAAAGGAGCTGCGCCGCTTTGACGGGGGTACCGGTCAGGTTGAATCGGTTTCGTTTTCGCGCGATGGTCGGTACCTGTTGACCGCCGGTGGACGGAAGGCTGTGCTGTGGGACCTCCCGACCGGCAAGAAGGTTCAGGAATTTGAGACCGTACCGGGGATGGTAGCATCGGCGGCGATCACCAGCGACAGTCGATCGGTGCTGACGGGCGGCGGCAAGAAGGTCTCGATGTGGGATGTGGCTACGGGCAAGTTGCTCTGGCAATACGTTTCGACCACAGAGAGTGTTTGGGCCGTCGCGATCTCGTCGGATGGAAGCAAAGTGCTCGCCGGCGGGCAAGGTGAGACGCCCAACGGAAAGTACCCCGGTGTCGCATTTCTGCTCGACGCAACCACAGGGCGCGTAATGAAGCATTTCACCGGCCACAGCCACGCTGTAACCTCCGTGGGCTTTTCACGCACAGGAGCAACGGCAGTCACCGGCAGCAATGACTGGACCGCGCGTGGATGGGACATTGCCAGCGGGCGTCAGCTTTTCAGTATCGATGAAGGAATGAACGTGCATGCGGTTGAGCTTTCATCCAACGGCCGCACCCTGCTCGTCGCGGGCTTCGGCCAGGCGACGCTATGGGATGTCACTACCGGGAGGCGTTCGCGGAATCTCCTTGGCGATCCAGAGCCGATCGAACATTTTTCCTTCGCCGACAACGGCGACTATCTGCTCACTGGCGGGCCGGGAGACGGGGAACAGCTATGGGACGTGCGGACCGGGCGCCTTGTGCAATGGTTCAAGGGCCAGTTTTCCCAGGAATGGAGTCTGAGCCTTGCGGCTGGAGGTGGATACAGATTGCAAACACGTGCCGGCGAAGCGCAACCGATGCCGGCAGGCTGGTTTGATGAGCCATCGGGCTGGATGGGGCCTCCCAAGATGCGTGGTGTGCCCAGCATTGGCTATTTTGATTCGGAAAATCCGGATGAGTACTCGCCTGATAACAAGACATCGGCGCACGATACAGAGACTGAGCAGGCAGTCTCGTACATACCGTCGTGGGCCTGCGGAAGCGATGACGAGAATTTGCCCATAGGCAAACTGCAGGCCACAGCCTCCGGGCCGCTCGAGTTTTCATCCGGATGTCGCTTTGCGGCGCTGGGAGAGAAGGACGGCACCACGCGGATATGGGACGTGCAGAGCGGCAGAGAATTGGCTACTTTGATCGCGTTCACGAACGGCGGATGGGTAGTAACAGACCCGGAGGGCCGGTTCGACACGAACCAGTTGGATGGTGGCGCGCCGATGCAGTGGGTGGTGAGTGACGATCCCATGCGGCCACTTCCGCTTGAGATCTTCATGCGCGACTACTACACGCCGCGATTGCTGGCGCGCATCATCAACGGCGAAACTCTGCCGCCGGTTCGCTCGATTGCGGAGATCACGAACCGCGTGCAGCCCGATGCTGCGGTTGTTTCGGTCACTGCTTCAAAGACGCACCCCGGCCGTGCGAATGTTGTCGTCCATGCGGCCAGCCACACCAATGAAAGAGGCCAGGCCAGCGGTCTCGGGGACCTGCGGCTCTTCCGAAATGGGCAGATGGTGGGTTATCGCGAAGGCGAGCAGAAAGACGGAGACTTCACCTTCCCTGACATTCAATTGCCGACTTCGGTGAAGACCGTCACCTTCACGGCGTATGCCTTCAACAGCATGAACATCAAGAGCGCCACGGCGCAGAAAGACTTTGCGTATGAGCCGGGACCGCCGGCCAAGCCGCACGCATACCTGCTGCAGATTGGCGTCAACCACTACCGGGCAAGCAATTGCGAACTGCATGGCTCGGCCACCGATGCGGAAGAACTGAGCGGGGTTCTGACTGACAGGCTGACGAAGCGTGGGCTGGATGTGAAACCGGCGCTTCTAGTTTCGACGCTCACGGAGAACGGCGCGACCAAGGAGAAGATTCACAACGCGCTTCAGGCGATTGCCGCAGTGGCCACACCGGACGATGTCTTTTTCTTGAGCTTCTCCGGCCATGGCTACGGCGACAGAGACGGACAGTTCTATATCTTGCCTTCCGACGTTGAGGGCAGTTGCCAGGGGGTCGATCACGCAATGCTCAGGCAGGCGGTCTCCGCCGATGAGCTGGCGGATTGGCTGCGGCCGATCGACGCCGGGGAGATGACCTTCATTCTGGACTCCTGCCAGTCGGCCAGCAGCGTGGAGGCGAACGACTTCAAACCGGGGCCGATGGGGAGCCGCGGTCTGGGCCAGCTTGCCTATGACAAGCGGATGCGGATACTGGCGGCCAGCCAGTCGAACCAGGAGGCGCAGGAGCGGAATCTGCCGGTGGTCAGTGGGGCAGGCGAAGAGCGGACTCAGGGACTGCTGAGTTATGCGCTGACCGAGGAAGGGTTGGTGGAAGGCAAGGCGGACTGGAAGCCGGTAGATCAGAAAATCACTGTGGGCGAATGGCTGAGCTACGCAGCCGACGCGGTGCCGAAGTCCCTTGAATCTGGCGCGGTGAAGACCACAAGAGGCATGACGCGTATCGGCGCACCTACGCCGCATGCCAAGTCCGCGCAGATCCCGGCGGTCTTCGATTTCTCGAAGAGAGACACCTTCGTCCTGCAGTGAATACGGCACTTGCGAATTAGGCGCTCTAAACTCATGTCTTTTGACTCGTGGCAAAAACACCGACAGCGCCTGGAAAGCGGCAGAGCGATGTTTCGGTTTTATGCAGGCACTGGGAGGGTTGGGCTATTCTTAAAGGTATACTTTTAGAAACGTGCCTCACCAATCGACGCACCCTCTATGTAAGGCAATCGCACCGTCTATCCCCGGCATATTCGCCGGAAACAAACGGTGCGATCCAAACTCCTCTTAAAATGAGATGCGGCCCTTTCTGCCACTCGACTATGGCACTGTGTAGGCCGTGTAGGTGTAGTCGTTGTATTGCCAGGCTCCGTTGATCTTCGAGTAGAGCCGCGCATAGAGCGTTGCACCGTTGGTGGGTACAGTTATCGCGCCG
>Ga0326727_10014055_pt1 | contig 17567 bp, 15 predicted proteins | sample MB2enrmetagenome_FD_207643 | JGI IMG/M metagenome (GOLD analysis project Ga0326727, IMG submission 207643) | Lab enriched peat soil microbial communities from McLean, Ithaca, NY, United States - MB29MY | ecosystem: Environmental > Terrestrial > Soil > Wetlands > Peat | place: USA: New York...
CGTACACGTTTGCTTCGTCTGCAACGGGAACGCCAAAGTTTGTTCCGTTTGTGTATGTCCACAGCAGAACTCCGTCTGAGGCGTTGAAGCAGCAAAAGCCTCCAGCATTGTGAGGGGGAGGATAGAGTTGGACTGTTGCATCCACGTAGACGCAGCCCTCTGCAACGGTAAACCAGTAAGTATTAAGCGGTTGGCTCCACACTTGAGCGCCGCTCGAAGCGTTAACGCAGTAGAGGGTCTCCCCCGAAGTTATGTACACGAGGCCATCTGCCACTATAGGCGATGTTACTCCTCCGTAGTTGTTGGGTAAAGTGAAGCTCCAGAGCTGGTTTGCCCACGTAAACTTCAAAAGCTGAGTTACGAAGGCTGTGGGTTTCCCTATAGCCGAAGATTGCTGAGCATTCACATTGAGCGTGAAGGCTGAAGATATTGACAGGCACAGAATGATAATTACAATCAATCCGACTGCAAAGGTTCCTTTCAAGTTGCTGGCTCCCTAAGCATGTTTGCAGGCTTAGTTTTCAATCTTTTTCTAAACATTAGGAAAAACACTGCAACAATAATGACTAAAGTTACCACCCCAGCAATAATAAATAGAGTGTTAGACGACGTAGGTGAAGCACCAAAAGCATAAATGTTGCCGTCATCGGAACCGACGTAGACAACGCTATCGACAACGGCAGGAGAAGACTCGACCTCGCCGCTCGTAGCGTAACTCCAGAGTTTAGCCCCGCTGGTTGCGTTCAAAGCATAAAGGCTGTTACCACCGCCCACGTAAACTGCTCCGCCGACTACGGCAGGAGACGACCTGCCTCCACCAGTGGGATAACTCCAAAGTTTTGCGCCGTCAGTAGAGTTTAAAGCGTAAAAGTTGCCGTCATGGGCGCTTATGTAGACTACGCCGTTTGCGACAGCGGGAGATGAATCAACGTAGTTGCCAGTTGTGTAGTTCCAAAGCTTTACGCCGTTTGCAGCGTTCAAGGCATAAACATCACCATCATAGGATCCTACGTACACTACGCCGTTGACAACGGCGGGAGACGAATCGATCGAGTAGCCTCCGTCAGTAAAGTTCCAGAGTTGATCACCATTAGTAGCGTTTAGAGCATAGACGCCGTTGGCAGAGTTTATCGCACCGACTCCTTCAACAGAAGTTTGGTTTACGTAAGTATCCTCTGCGCCTATGTATACTACTCCGTTGACAACCGCGGGGGACGAGTCGACCTGAAGGTATTCTCCGAAAGAGTAGGTCCAGACGAACTGGGCGCCTCCGCCAAGGCTGGCACGACTTATATTTAGAGCCTGGACAGTGCCAATATATGTACCGTAGTATATTGTGCCGTTCACAACTGCGGGAGACGAATTAACGAGAGAACCATATAAGTTAGCGGTTGATGTGGCATCAATAACGACGACGCCATCTTTAAGACCCACGAGCTCGCCCGATCCACCAAAATAGACGACGCCATCAACAACAGAGGGAGATGAAATTATTGGAGCACCGCTGCCTCCTTTACCTCCCCAGATCAGTTGACCGTTGGCATCATTCAAAGCGTAAATGCTAGTATCGTCACAGCCAACATATACCACTCCATCGATAACAGCAGGAGAAGATTCAACAGCGCCGCCAACAGTAAATTCGGATGGATGCGAATTATGAGCGGCAAAAGTCGAGTATTTCCAGAGTAGCGTAGGCGTAAGCACTGGACTACCTCCACCGACGCCGCTGTGAGATAGGTCACCACGGAACATTGACCAGTCTCCTGTTGTACCGCCTTGAGCCGCGCCGAAATTCACACTACCCACGAGAGCCAACACGCTAACTATTATGGCTATTAAGAATGCACCCAGGAGGGTCTTCGACGTTGCCATAGCAGTCAATTAATAATGCTTCGCAAGCTCTTAAGAGAGTTTTTGTAAAAATTCATTGTCAAAAGATTCCTTGACTAATGCAGAACTGCTTTTACTTTCTAAACAGCCTTGATGTCTTCAAGGATCTCCAACTCCACGCATCTCGTTTAGTTATGCATATCTTGACGCTTCTTAAATACTTCAAGTGCAATATTTTTTTTCATGGGATACCACCCGCGATATGGAAAGGTCAAAGATGGAAGAGGGAAGCATAGATCTGTAGATAATTCCAAGCGGGAGGAGAAGCATGTTGCTACTATGAAAGAGGTTTCTGATAAAACCCTCAGGCGAATACGTAATCTTGGAAGCCAAAGATTTGGTTCTTCCCCCTTCAGTGAACACTTTGACCGCTGGCTAGTAAACCTGACAGATGTCCTGTCTGAGTTTGAGTCAAACCCAAACATAAGCACAGATGAACAATTCGTAAAGGAGCGGTCACAAATACTGTCCAATGTTAAAATTGAACTTGAGGAAAGACGCCGTAAGGAGGTTTCTCTCGAGAAGGCTTTCAAAAGTCTATCCGATAACAAAAATCTTCTCAGTGCAGCCAAGGAAGAATATGATACCAAGCTGAGGGAAATTAAAAGGCAAAAAAATAGTGAAATCAAACGTCTGAATAACAATATTGATAGTCTCAGAAAAGAACTTGATAATATAGTTCGGATGAAAACTGGCCTCTTCAGAGGCACCTCCAAGAAGGTTAGGGAACAGAAAGAGATAGAGACAACTCAGGAACTGAACACTGAAGAAAGGGAGCTTGAATTAGCCATGCTGGGTTTCATTGAAGTAAAAGAAAAGCTTCGAGGCGAATATGAAAGAAAGAGGCAGCCGCTCATCGAGCAGATAAGAGATTGCCAGAAAAAGATTGATACCTTGGAGATTGATGGGTCTCGAGAAGACAGATGGTTTGCTTGCGAAGCCCTCATAGATTCAGTGAATGCACTTCTTCAAAGAAAAACGCTCCAGCTTCACCAGCCCCCTTAAGCAGTTTCTTAACTACAGTTAGAAGAGGTGGTCGTTTATGGATATGTCAGGCAAGAAGGCAAATATCTTTTTATTGCGCTTACTTGCTTCAAAAAGTTTTAGAAAAAATTTAGGTCAAATGCGTGCGCCTTTAACTGTAGCTACATTGCTACAGCCACAAGGATTTATACAAGATTCAAAATAAAATTATTAGGTCGATTTTTTGAATAAAGTATCTGGTGAACGGAATGAATAAGCAACCTTTGAATATCCACGGTATCACGTTAACAACGTTGAGAAACCGAAATGTCGATAACGTCGGCATTCGCACGTCCAGTGGCATCATCGATGTCGCCGCCGCGTCGAAGACACTCGGCATCACACAATTCCCCCTTACAGTTGAAGACGTTATCGCTGGAAAGGGCAACGTCGACATCCTCCAGGAACTCGCGCGAAGAGCACCTCCTGAAACGATCCACAGCGAGTCGTCCGTGGAGTATGGCCCCGTCGTCTCAAATCCTTCGAAAATCGTTTGCGTCGGCCTTAACTACCGCGCGCATATCGCTGAGTCTGGTTCAATTGCTCCCGAATTCCCCGACTTTTTCAATAAGTACAATAACTCACTTAACCGGCACAAAGGAACCATAAACGTGTCAGGATTGCCGGCGGTGATGTTCGATTACGAGTCGGAGCTAGTTATTATTATGGGGAAGACTGCTCGAAACGTGCCTGAATCTGACGCGCTAGCCTACGTCTTCGGCTACGCTGCCGGTAATGATTTCTCGGCAAGGGATCTGCAAATGCGCGTCTCGCAGTGGATGACGGGCAAGACTTCTGACGGGTTCGCACCGCTTGGTCCATGGTTAGTATCTGCCGACCAAATCCCTGACCCGCAAACGTTGCAAGTTCAAACGTTCGTGAACGATGAGAAGGTGCCGCGTCAAGACATGAACACGTCTCGAATGATCTTTTCCTGCGCACATCTCGTTGCGTATGCGTCCTCGTTCATGACGTTGCTGCCGGGTGACATCATCTTCACGGGAACCCCTAGCGGTGTAATCCTTGGAATGCCCGAGGAGAAACGAGTTTGGCTCAAAGCTGGCGATCAGGTGCGCACTGTAATATCAAAGCTCGGAGCGCTTCACTTCACCCTCGTCTAACATCAGCGTTGCATCCACGAGAACTGCCTGACATGGGCTACACAAAGGCAGATTTCCAGCTGATCAAAAATTTCTCGAGTTTGTTTTATTGATAATAAGTGTTAAATCTGCATTGCATAAAATAGAAGAAATGAAGAAGAGCAGGCCTGCAGCTGATTGAAGTCGGCTTCGAATATGTCACGGAGAATACGCTGACGGCGGCAAAATCTTCCGCAAACGAAAATAAGGCGTATGCCATGAGTCTAACGAAGCCAACTGCAAAAAGCGGCCGAAGTCATAGAAAGCATGGGAAAGTGGCCGAGGTGAGGTAGCTTGGTAGCCTAGAGGCCTGTGGAGCCTTTTGCCAGGGTTCAAATCCCTGCCTCGGCCCTCCTCAAACTTGATCCACATAAGTGCAGGGGTCGCCGAGCATGGTCAAAGGCGTAGGCTTCAGGAGCCTATCCTGTAGAGGTTCGTGGGTTCAAATCCCACCCCCTGCACTTTTTTGCTTATTTTCTGCTTGTTTCTTGCTATTTTCTTGCTTCTCGAAAAGAACCCGACAGCATATTAATTTTGGTCGGGGTCCAACTTCCAGGTCCATAATAATGCGGTTTGTACTTTGCAGGGGTTCAAATCCCATAGAGATTTGTCCTCAGCAAGGTTCAAAATCCACATTATTAGCGGCTTAAAAAAGCAAAAGAATGACTGAAATAAAATAATAAGACTACACTTTTAAGATAGAGCGGTTTGACGTGCGCTTTGTCACACTTTTCTTGTTGCTCCGCAATGGGGGCAAACTATGGATGTTTGAGGCATGAGTGAGCCACAATAGGTGCAAGGTACCAAAACTAATTCTTTAATAACTTCTTTTTCGGCAAACACTACAGGTGCTGCTCCTTGACTTCCTTGAATTAATCTTCTGCGATTACGACGCCTTAGCCGCCCGTAATAATAATTATTAACTACTGGCGTATTTTGTGCCGATTGAAGTTTGGCGCCACATTTATTGCAGAAGGCTGCGTCATCGGCGTTTTGTGCCCCGCAATTTGAGCAAATCGTCAATTTTTCTGCGCCTCATCTTCCTGTTTATCGTCGACTTTCAAGCTTTCCGTAAACACAGCATTCTGCTGGTTACCGATTGCATTTTCAACCAAAACGTTTTGGTGGCTGCCGTTGGTCGTAGCAACTTTTTTGAGGTTAACCTTAGAATTTATTTTCTTATTCGAATGCAAGAAGCTAACTTTCATGTAATAAACAAAGAAAACGGCAAGGGATGAAATCCATAACACGACCCTTAAATGGTTCAATGGAGCGGCTAATGGCGTCGAAACCCAGAGAAAAGGGTCGACTGAGAGCAAAAATAAAGCCGCCAGAATATACCTGGGGTAAACCATCTGTTGCAGAATCGTCAAATCGTCAGAATGATAATTCGGGTGGTAACGCTTAGCCTCCTTTTCAACTATTAAGGCTAATGTTCCCACGACAAAGAACATTAACCCCATATCTAAAGCAAATGCGTCAGACGTTACGATTAATAGTTGACCCTGACTTGTCTCCAGCGTATAAAAAAGGTAAGGTTCGAGAACTACGCAGAAGAACAGCATCAAGTTCAGAAGTACTACGGATGAGATTTCGGTCGAAAGATACCTCATGGTTTCTGAAAAAGAAAGCCACACCATTGCAATAACTGCGAAACTAAAGCCAAACAATAATATGTTCTCAACAAAACTTTGCCAAGCTAGCGCTTGATGCTGAACTAAAATCAAAGACCCAATAGAAAGTGCTAAGCCAAAGATTATGTCAGAAAAAGAGTCTGGTTTTAATCTAACTTGATTTCTCCTTTTAATCCTTTCATGCTTAACATGTTGTTGCAACATTTCTTAACCATCTCGTCAGGTTTTTAAGTAAAAAGAAAAAGGGAAAGTGGTCCGCATAATAGGTTGCCTATCCTACAAGCGGGAGACGAGCGATTCGCGATTGAACTTTCTAGCGCCAAAGACATACAATGTAGCAACTGTGGCCGAAATGATTACTGCCAGTACTGCGTTAAATACCAAAGCATCCACTGTTACTGTTTCTTTTAGAGCGAATATTCCGAGCAAGACGCCCACTGATGCTAGGTTGGTTATGAACGAGTCGCGGCTTGATAGGTATCGAGATAATACCGTTGATATCAGTGCAAACATAATCACTATCATTGGCGATACGACGAATGCAAGCAGACTTAGCGAACTGGTTAACAGAGGCGCGTTCCAAACTATTGGATTGCTAAACACCGTATAGCCTATAACGACGGAGAATACCAGTAGCAGACCTGCGAAGCCAGCGATCACCGCAGCCAAGAACTTTCCAAGAAATATCTCGTTATCACTCAATGGCAAAGACAACAGATGCTCCAGCGTTTTTTGATCTCTTTCAGCTGCAAATGCCATGAAACATATACCGCCAGCCAAGGTTGCGGGAAAGACTGATGCAAGGAACAGAAAACTGCCAAGAGCCGACGAAAGTGCAGTTGCAGTATAACCGCTTTGGCTAAGAATGTGTTGTATTTCGAATATCGATATGGAAGCGAATATTAGCAGCATTACAAAGGTGGCCCCCGCTCGGCTTTGTCTAAAGAATGTTCTAATTTCTTTTTTGGCAATTTCGAATATTACGTTAACCATTTCTTATTCCCCCATAGCTTTGAAGTATACTTCATCTAGACTCGTTTCTTGTTTTTTGATCTCATAAACCGCAAGATTTGCATCTTCAAGTTTCTTGTTTATTGTAGCCATAATCTCGTCTGCACCGTTGATGTGTAAGATTACTTTGTTGTCGTCTTGTTCAATTGGCTCTTTGAAACTCCTCTTCAACAAGGCGATTGCCCTTTGTGCGCTTTTCTCGTTGTGTAGCCTGATTAGTATTGATGGCTCGCAGTATTTGCTTTTGACTTCGTCCAATGTTCCTGTTGTGAGCAGATGTCCTTGTTTGATCAGGGAAACGTGATCACACATTTTTTCTACTTCCGGAAGGATATGCGAAGTGATCAGCAAAGTTTTGCCTTCACGTTTAAGGTCATTTACCAGATTTTCCATCGTTCTAGCTGCAACAGGGTCAAGCCCAGAGGTCGGCTCATCTAGAAAAACTATTTCTGGATTGTTCAGTAATGCACGAGCAAAACCTACTTTTTGACCTAAGCCTTTAGAGAGCTTGCCAGCTTTCATGTCTTTGATCTGTGCGAGATCCAATCTTTCAATTATCGATTGTATGCGGTTTTCTCTCTCTGGTGACTCGATACGTTCGAGTTTTGCGGCATATTCAAGAATTTCATTGACCGTCATGTCGTTGTATAGGCCAAACGATTCGGGAAGATAACCTACGATTCTTCTGACATCTCTGGCGTCTGATATTACATCAATACCGTTAACGACAGCATTTCCTGAGTTGGGTTTGAGTAGACCAAGCAATGTTCTGATTAGAGTGGTTTTTCCAGCGCCATTTCTGCCTAACAAAGCCATAGAAGTGCCAGCTGAGACGTCTAAGGTGACATTTTTTATTCCATGGGTTGGATCATACATTTTTGTTAAGTTTTGGGTTTCAATCATTTCTGTTCACCTTTTTAAGTTGCTGTAGATTGTGGTTGCTGTGATGGTGCTTGTGATCTTCTAAGGGCCCAGACTCCGACAATTAAGCATCCGAGCAGAATCCAAAGAGCTCCCCAGAATAAGTACCAGGGAAGATCAGGGTAAAAGACACCTAGACCAGCCACTATCACTATCGCGGCCACTATGAGTGCTCCTATGTGCGGACCTGACTGCCCTTGACCGGATCCTCTCCGATCGCGAAGCCTCTGCCGACCGTAATAATAATTGTTTACCACTGGCGTACTCTGTGCGGATTGTAGTTGGGCACCGCATTTTTGGCAGAATGCTGCGCCATCAGGATTTTGTATTCCACATTTTGTACAGTAAATCATCTCTTACACCTCCTTTTCCTTTTTTTCAATTTTTTTGATGTCATCTATTGTTAGGTTAACCCTGAGGACGCCCTTGTCACCAAAAACTTCCAAGACAACTCCGTCAGCGAATTCAGCGTGCTGTAGCTTTCCCAGAGTGCCTTCAACCAAGACGTTTTCTTGGCTACTCTCACGAACAGTGACGTTTTTGAGGTTAACCTTGGATTTCAGTTCCACCGAGAAGAACCGTTCTTTATCAATTTCTCCCATTTTTTTCCCTCGGTAGAGCTAAAAGGCTATCAATAGCAATTAATTATAGCTCGTAGCGATGTTTAGTATACCACATTGAAGTTTAGAAATAAACATTAGACGAAACTAAAACGTGGTGCCGAAAATGGAGGGTTTACAAGGTTTAGATAAGTTATTTTTTGAGCTTGCGAGCGAAAGCAGGCTCAGCATATTATGCGAGCTTCAAACGAACGGCCTTAGGATGCAGGAGATTGCTCGAAGGCTCAAAATAACTGATACAGAAACTAGTAGGCAGCTACTGCGCTTGAGCGAGGCCTCATTGATTCAGAAACAGCCAGACGGCACCTATGTAGTTACGCAATACGGCAAACTGTTGCTCCAACTTTCGCGTTCTTTCGAGTTTGCTCTCAAGTTTAAACAATGCTTGCTTACGAGGGACATTTGGCGGATTCCTGAGCCTTTCATCAACAGAATAGGCGAGCTTTCACAGACCAACTCCACTGTGGGCACAATTGAGGTTTTGAACTGCATGGAATCATTGATTTCACAAGCTGAAAAATTCCTTCTCTGCATAGTTGACAAACCTATTCATGTGATAAATGCTGAAGCAGTTAAAAAAATCCAGAAAGGCGTCCTGATAAAGGCTATTTTTGATGAGCGCAATCTTCAATATTACCAGAAAATTCCTGAGACCAAAGGCGTACTCGAAAAAAGGGTTGTTAACCAAATTCCTGCAACGATGCTTGTAAGTGAAAAATCTGCTGCAATCAACTTGGCGTCAATAGATGGTAGAGAAGATAGCGTGGTGTTTTACGGAAAAGACGCTACATTTCTAAATTGGGCAAAGGACTTATTCGAATATTACTGGGAAAGAGGTAAAACGTTTCATCAAACCGAGCAATAGAATCGTAGCCGCTCATGCAAGTGCGTACACATAAACCCAGCGTTCATCAATTGGGTCAAAGACCGTTTTCCTTGCGTGTGTGCTCCGTTTTTTCATTCTTTCTTTCCTCGGATTAGCTAATAGGCTTTCAAATAAACAATTAATTATATCTTGCAACAATGTTTAGTGTTACACACTGAAGTTTGGAACAAAGCATAAAACCTGCTACAGGGAGTTTGCTTGGAATGGATGAGTTGCAAAGTTTAGATAAGTTATTTTTTGAGCTTGCGAGTGAGAGCAGGCTCGGCATTTTGAAGGAGCTTCAAGTTAAAGAGCTCAGGATGCAAGAACTTGCTCGAAGACTAAGCTTAACTGATACTGAAGCCAGCAGGCAACTTCAACGGTTAAGCGAAAGTATGTTGATCCAAAAACAGCCCAATGGAACATATACATTAACGGGATACGCAAAGCTAGTCCTCAGCATCTGCTCACCTTTGGGATTCGTTTCCAAACATAAAGAGTACTTCCGTGATCATGATTCATCGCTTCTTCCCATTGAGTTCCGAGCTCGACTCGCAGAGCTTTCAGGAGGTAAGCTTTTTCACAAGACAGTTGAACACATCAACAAGACAACAGAGATGTTCTGGGCCGCTCAGAAACGAATAGATACGGTTGTTCTGGGCGGAGTGGCTCTCATTGAAATACTGAAGCAGCGCAGCCAGGAAGGAGTCAAAATCAGATGGCTGATGCATGAAAGCTTCATTCCTAACGCGCCGTCAGTTCTTAGTTCTTGGAAACAGCTTCCCGAAATAAGAACGACTCCAAAGGTTCTTGGATATATCGTCGTAACGGATAAGGCAGCATTGTTTTCAATTCTTGAAAACGATGGAACAATGAGCTACTCACCCTTCTACGGTGAGGATGCTTCTTTCCTGAAATGGACAGAAGAACTATTCATACACGAGTGGGAAAAGGCAAAGCCTTGGCACCCATGAAATAGACGCGAAACAGTTACGCGAGAATCCTACCTTATATATCTGCTGTAGACTCATTTGTCTCAGGAAGCTTTTCCATTTTTCCAGTATCCTTTGCAAAGCAGATAACAAGCGCAGACATAATTGCAACCGCCATAACATAATATGCAGGCGCCAGCTCCGAATGCAAAAAGCCAATAAGTGCAATAGAAATTAGTGGCGCAAATCCGCCAAAATAAGCCGCCGAAATGTTATATGACGCGTTACCCGTAACTCTTTCTGAAGTTGGAAAACTCTCATTTATGAATGAAATGAGTGTTCCAGTGCCAATGGAGGCAGAAATTCCGAAGATCGCAGCCATGAAAATAATTGGTACTATCTGTTTAGTTCCCACGGTGAGAAAGTAGACGGGCGTTACCGGAATCAGCAGAAGCGTGGACAACAAAAAGAGTTTCTTCCTAGTCTTGAACTTATCGGATAAATATCCGAAAACCGGAGTTAAAAAAGTGACGAGCACCAATGAAGTTAACGTTGCAATTAGTGCAATGCTTAGACTAAGACCGACGATAGTAACAATGTAGGTCGTCATGTATGTGATTGCACCATAAAATGCGGTAGTTAAAGCAGCGGCTCCGAAAATGATTATCAAGAAAGATTTGTAATCATTTCTGAGGGTTGCTATGATTGGAGAAGATTTGATTTCATTCTTGGCTTTTGTCTCTTCAAAGGAATTCGTTTCTGGAATTCCTTTTCTCGAAAGGTAAGCCAAGGGAATTATTACCAATCCCCCGACCAAGAAGGGTATTCTCCATCCAATAGACGACAGAAAAGAAGTTGATAGGTGAGTCAGGGTTAACCCCACTGACGTACTAACTACAATTCCAAGAAGTGAAACAAACTCTTGGATCGACGAATAAAGACCTCTTCTGGTACTTCCACCGAGCTCAATTAGGTAAGCGCTGGCGCTCCCCCATTCTCCGCCTGTGCCAAATCCTTGCGCAACACGAGCCAAGGTTATTAGAATAGGCGCACCGATTCCAATGCTTGCATAACCTGGTACCAAACCAGTAAGCACTGTTGCTCCTCCCATTATCCAGAAGGTAAGCGTCAGCGCTCTTTTCCTTCCAAATTTGTCGCCGATGTGACCAAAAAAGAAGCTGCCAACTGGTCTCATTACAAATCCTAACGCATAGGATAAGAAAACAAGAAAGATTGCCCCTGTCGACCCAAAGATTTGTTTAGAGATTATTACCGCGAATACCGCGTAAATCGAATAATCAAACCATTCGAGAAATCCACCAATTGAGACGCCCAATATCCTTCTCAATAGATACCGAAAGAGAGGAGCCTTGTTTATGTCAGGCTTGCTCATGTCCGACACATTATCAAAAAGAAGGCTTTTTTCCTTATAAATAAATTGTGTGGGATTTCCCGAATAGCGCGAATTAGACACCGTATAGATGGCAAGATTTAGAAATAATAGCCGTTAATAAGAACCAAGGTGGGGCCCCGCCCTTTAAGAAACTGGACTGGTTTTGAAAATTCGTCGTCAGAGGAATTTACCTCTAAACCTTTTGGGTTCAAATCGACACAGAATGCTCATGTTAAAAAGATCCATAAAAATGCACAAGCGAACCGACGGTTTAAACGACGGCTTCAAGCTAACCCACTGCACTTTACCCCTTTTGCCAAACAGGGCTTCGTTATTGGTTATTTTAGAAAAATAAGCCATAATTGTCGATTTACTAATAAGCCGACTTTATTTGAAAGCTTAAATTCGCTCATCGTTTAAATACCACCAGTATTGGAAGACCTGCCTTTTTTTTGGGCTGAGTCCGCCGGGTTGCATACCCATTTGAGTCTGGGACCAGGTGGCCGCACAACAAACAGCATGGACTCAAAACGTGGGTTCTGATCTAAGCGGCTCCACCACTCTATTGCCTATTTTGTTTGTCGGTTCTTCTCATACACAACACCTTATTAACAAAACACACAATACCAGAACGGCACAGCAGTGGCTTTATATGTTGAATTCAATGCCTAAAAATGAAGCAGACTCGATACGAGTGTTGCTAGTAGACGATGATGCCTCCGTTTTAGAAATATCAAAGCAAATACTGCAGGACATGGATAATTGCTTGAAAATTGATTTTGCTCATTGTGTCGAGGAGGCTTTTGAGAAACTTGCATCAGCAAACTATGATGTAGTTGTTTCCGACTACGAAATGCCCACAAAAAACGGGTTAGACCTCCTAAAGGAACTCAAAGAAATTGGCGATGGCATGCCTTTTATTCTATTCACAGGCAAAGGCAGAGAAGAAATAGCCATTAAAGCACTGAACCTCGGCGCAGACGGCTACTACAACAAGCAAGGATCCCCTGAAACCGTCTACGGCGAATTAGCTCATGGCATAAAGATTATAACGCAACGCAAGAAAGCAGAAGAAAAACTAAAACAAAGCAACAAAACAATAAACTCGATAATAAACAGCACTAACGACGCAATATTTGCTTTTGATTCAAACTGGGTCGTGACCTACTGTAATGAGACGTTTGCGAAAATTGGCGGTTTAACTCAGAATGAAATGCTAGGCAAGAATGCAAGAATCGTCTTTGCAAATCTTATCGGAACAACTCTAGAAAGAAACTTGACTGAGGCTATGGAGAAAAAAGAACCCAAAACATTTGAATGGAATGGTCTTTATGAACCTAAACTTTGGGAATTCAACGTATTCGCTATAGATGACGGACTTACAGTTTTCGCCAAAGACATTACTGAACGCAAGAAAGCAGAAGAGGAATTGAAACTGTTTTCTCTTGCAGTAGAAACATCAGTCGACGGAGTGATTATAGGTAAGCCGACCGGAGTAATAACTTATGTCAACGGTGCAACTTTGAAAATGATGGGAGCAACTAATAGAGAAGAGACTGTGGGAAAACACGTTCTCGAATTCATTGCCGAACGCGACCATGACCGGGCGGCTCAAAAATCCTTGAATTGTTTAGAAACTGGTCAGGGATTCTTAGGTCAGTATGCCGCTGTAAGAAAAGATGGTACTGAATTTCAAGTCGAGGTAACAACCTCTCTAATAAAAGATAAAACAGGTCAAGCCATTGCTTTTATAGATATTATCAGAAATGTGGATGAACGGCAGAAGACTGAAGACGCGTCACGAGAAAGCCACAAGTAGTTGAAGGTAACCCAGTGATATCACCGTTCAGGGCCGGCAAATCCCAAAGGTTTCTCTTCTCAGACCAAAGCAAATCGGCTCATATGGAAGAACTCAGAGCCTTTTTTAGACTATTGTTTTCCATTGGGTTTGGGTCACCTAAAAATAAATATACGCATTCGGATGTATGCCCTAGCTGGAGAAGAGCATGGTGAAAAAAACTCTGGGCAAAAAGGCCGCAGAAAAGAAGTTAATGCCGCAGGTACTTCGGATGCTTGAGGCTCAAGGCGGTAAATCCTTGGATCAAGCTCGTAAGCGGATGTCTGCAATTGGGGTGGAAAATGCAGAAGCTCTAGAAAGCATGGAAATGTATGCTAACAACTGGAACGATGTTATTCACCCAGCTATTCTTTCGTTGTCCTCTGATGCAGTGTCGAAAAGATCACCTGTCATAACTGACCTGCAAGTTATGATTCTGCTTTTAACTTCAGCAATGGATATTCATGACGACGTGATGGACAAATCCAAGACAAAAAACGGCAAAGTTACTTTATACGGCAAGTTCGGAGAAGATTTAGCGATTCTTGTGGGCGACGCCCTTCTTATGGAGAGCTTCATGATGTTGAACTCCTTCAGCAACTCGATGGACACAGAGTCATTCAATCAAATTGTTGCAACTGTAAAAAACTCTCTTCTCGAAGTGGGGAACGCGCACCTCATGGAACTCCAGCTTAAGAAGAAAGCTAATGTTTCACCCCAAGAGATACTTAACTTGATAGAAAAGAAAGCAGCTATTTTTGAGGGGATAGCTGGAATAGGCGCAATAGCTGGGAAAGGCTCCCCTGATCAAATCAACGCGTTGAAAACCGCGGCTAGAACTTTTGGATATTTGATTATGTTAAGGGAAGAGTTCATTGACATGTTTGAACCCGATGAATTATCAAGTCGTATAAAAAACGAGTATCTGCCTCTGCCCATAATCTGCGCCATTGAAGCCCCGAAGGTTAAGGAATATGTAGCGATGCTTGGAAGAAGAAGAATAACAAAGAACGCAACGCAAGAATTAATCGATTTGGTGTATAAGAATCCAAATGTTATTAAATTGAAAGAAATGATGGAGAGTAGAGCTAATCAAACAAATGAGTTATTAAAAATAAGCCGTTTAAATAAACGGCTAACAGTTTCACTATCTTTGCTCATCGATGCTACGTTAGAAGACTTATAGATCTTCTTATACTGCGTTTATGCGAGTTGGTTTCTCTCTTTTTGGTGCTTTAGCCTTCATCTTCCTCATCCTCAAGTGTATATTTGTTCTACACATATGCTTAAAAATCTTTTGCATATTTTGTCTTCAGAAATGTTAAAAGTAGCTTCAGATAACGTATATGCCGAATTCCTAAATGACTAAGACAATCTCCAGTTTGCACGATGCTATCCGACAAAGAGGCTTTCAGGCAGCGTTAGTGCTCATTTTTAATTCCTTTTCTTGGTATTTCCCATTGTTTATTTTGTTTACGAATCAACTAAACCAGCTGCAACTGGGATACAGTCAATTAATAATAATATATGGGTTTCATTACGCGGCTGTCGCGAGTTCAGCCTTCTTAGGAAACCGATTAGGAGAAAAAATCGGTCGAAACAAGCTATTATCCATATGGATAATACTGGGAGTTTTCTCGACAGCACTTCTTCTTTTAAGCTCTTCCAACATACCAGTTATCTGCGCTATTTCAATCCTACTAGGGGTGTCTTTAGGCTTAGGGTTTCCTTCTTGTTTGGCATACTTTGAAGATAATTTGACCAGTGAACGAAAAGGCATGATTGGAGGAGTTACTTTTGCCTGCACTTTTGTCGCAATAACCATAGTCGGAGTCCTAACAACCATAACAAATTTTACCACCAGTATCGTGGGGCTTAGTTTATGGAGGCTTATAGGCTTACTTTTCTTTCTCTTTTTGAAAACAGACGGAAATTACACCCAGACAAAAGTCTCTTATCTTAATATCTTCCGCGAAAGATCATTCCTACTTTACTTTGTTCCGTGGACAATATTCTGCGTGATTAACTTCTTTCAGGCACCCTTCTTTGATACTCAATTGCAGCGGCAGTACATGGACACGAATTTGAGTTATATGATTTCGCTTGGCGAATTTGGTATCGGAGCAATTTCGATGGTTATTGGCGGGTACTTGTCTGACAAAATCGGTCGCAAACGCCTTATCATCGCAGCCTATGCCCTGGTGGGAGTCGGATATGCCTTACTCAGTTTTGCTTCATCAAGTAAACTCGTCTTCTACTCTTATGTCCTGCTAGATGGAATTGCATGGGGAATATTCTTTTTGATGTTCTTCTTAATTGTTTGGGGAGACCTTGCACAGACACGAATTAAAAATCGATATTACCTCCTCGGAGCTATGCCTTTCATACTCGCTACTTACATCTCTCCAATCGTCAAGCCATACGTTGGGAAGATTCCTTTATTTTATGCATTTTCATTTGCAAGTTTCTTTCTCTTCTTGGCTGTTATACCCTTGATGGTTGCACCTGAGACTTTACCTGAAAAGGTCATGAAGGACCAGGATCTGAAGAGTTACGCTGAGAAAGCCATTAAGCAGGCACAGAAGGAGACTGGAAAAATCCAGAAAAAAAATTCAGCCAAAGCTGAAAAAGAAAACAAGAAAGAAAAAGAGGAACCTGAAGAGCCCCCTGAGTATGAGGAAGCTCGGAAGTTAGCGGAAAAATACTATTAAGCCAGCACCCTACACAATTAAGACATGTTCTTCCACCTGATCCTCACCACTGAATGCAACTTGCAGTGCAGGTACTGCTTCGGCGAATCTTTAGATGATTTTGACGAGGACTTCGGCGAGATAGAAGTTGATTATGGTTTACCCAAAAAAGTCAACTATAACGTGGAGTCGCTGGCTGGTTTCTGTCGGAAAGACCCTGATTGCGTCTTAACCTTTTACGGTGGTGAACCCTTGCTTTGCGCCGATAAAATCAAGCAGGTAATGGACAATGTTGAGGCTAAGCTTTTTATGATTCAGACAAACGGGTTGCTGCTTGACAAGTTGGAGCCAAAATACGTTAACCGTTTTCACACTATTCTTGTTTCGATTGATGGTGAAGAAGCCTTAACTGATTATTACAGGGGAAACGGAACCTTCCGCAAAGTCGTAAACAACCTCAAATTAATCAAGCAAAACGGCTTTAGAGGAGAATTAATTGCTAGAATGACAATCATGGAGCAAACGGACATTTACAAGCAAGTCCGATGGCTCTTAGACAACGATGAATTTTCCTTTTCTTCTGTGCATTGGCAATTGAACGCTGGTTTTTGGGGAAACGATTATCAAAGGCGCAACTTTGAACAGTGGACAAAAACCAGCTATATTCCTGGAGTAAAACGGCTTGCAGCGTTCTGGGTAGACCAGATGGAGGAGAAGGGCGTTGTTTTGAAGCTTTACCCTTTGCTAGGCATAGCCGATTCGCTTTTACATGAAGAGAAAAATTGTTTTATGCGTTGCGGTGGAGGCTGGATAAACTACGCCATTCAAACTGACGGTTACATCATTCCTTGTCCAACAATGTGGGGGATGAAAAAGTACTATTTAGGACACATAAACAATGCTGACCCGCGTAAAATAAAGAAAATTTTTGTTTACCAGCCGCCGTGTGCAGACTGCTCAATCCTGAATGTTTGTGGTGGAAGATGCTTATACGCAAATGTGACTAAACGCTGGAGCGATGAAGCTTACAGTAAGGTCTGCCATACAGTTGCAGAACTCTTAGAGGCTGTGAAGGATGAGGTTCCACGGATTCAGCGCTTACTCAAGAACGAAAAAATAAACATAAAAGATTTCGATTTCATTAAGTACAACGGCTGCGAAATTATCCCTTAAGTTTGGGAATTATCCGCGTATCATTTCCGTTTTCTAAATAGCTTGTTGCCTTCAATTTAAATTTCAGCGATACTCGAAGCCGATTTTCATCGACTTAACTGCTTCTTCTAATGTGTCGGCAACTTTAACGGTGAATTGGTCGTTTGCACCGCTTTCATGTGCATTTCAGTCAAATATAGCGCATATTCGGAATTGATATTTGGAAAATTGATGTTCGGGTGCTGAAGAAGGAATTCGGAAAGAGCCTATTGTTTATCTTGGCTTGTGGGCTGTCCTTCGTTTGTGTTAGTCATGAATTCCGCTAATCTTTCATTCATCGCTTCTAGAGTTGGCTGTTGTTTTCGCAGGCATTCCTTCATGGTGCGGTCAAGATTGTTGAAGTCTATCGGCTTAAGTATGTAAGCGTCGGCGCCTATGTTAACGGCGTCAACCGCGTATT
>Ga0326727_10014056_pt1 | contig 17564 bp, 12 predicted proteins | sample MB2enrmetagenome_FD_207643 | JGI IMG/M metagenome (GOLD analysis project Ga0326727, IMG submission 207643) | Lab enriched peat soil microbial communities from McLean, Ithaca, NY, United States - MB29MY | ecosystem: Environmental > Terrestrial > Soil > Wetlands > Peat | place: USA: New York...
AGCGACTACGCCTGCGAGAATGCCTATACCCTCAATCAGGTTCTAAAACATGATTGGGGATTCAAAGGCTTCGTGCTCTCCGACTGGGGGGGCACGCACTCCACCGTCAAGGCCGCGCTGGCTGGCCTGGATATGGATCAGCCCGGCGACGACAACTACTTCAGCGAGCCGCTTAAGCAAGCCGTAGTCGACGGGCAGGTTTCCCAGGCCCGGCTCGACGACATGGTCCACCGCATCGTGCGCAGCATGTTCTCGAGCGGGGTCATCGACGAGCCGCCCGTGCGCAGCGTTGTCGATCCCTTCCGCGGCCGCGACGACGCCCAAAAGATCGAGGAGGAGAGCGCCGTGCTGCTCGAGAACAGCAGCGGGATTCTTCCGCTTGATCCCGCGAAGATTCGCAGCATCGCGATCATCGGTGGCCATGCGGATGTGGGTGTGCTGTCCGGCGGCGGTTCCGCGCAGGTGGATGCGCCGGGAGGCAATGCCGTCGACCCGAAGCCCGGATCATCGGCCTGGGGAAAGTCCGTTTACTTTCCTTCTTCCCCGCTCAAGTACACCCGCGAGCAAGCCGCGCCCGGCGCGAGTGTCGTCTACGATGCCGGCACGGACCCCGCTCAGGCAGCCAAGGCCGCCGCGGCTGCGCAGGTCGCCATCGTATTCGTAACCCAGTGGATGTCGGAGGGGCAGGACGCGGCAACGCTCAGCCTGCCTGACGATCAGGACGCTCTCGTCACCGCCGTGGCCGCCGCCAACCCGAACACAATCGTTGTGTTGGAGACTGGCGGACCCGTCAGCATGCCCTGGGCGAAGGACGTCAAGGCGATCCTCGAATCCTGGTATCCCGGAATTGGAGGCGGCCAGGCAATCGCTAACATCCTCTTCGGCCGCGTCAACCCGTCGGGCAAGCTTCCCGTCACCTTTGCAGCGTCGGAAAGCGACCTGCCCCATCCCCAAGTCACCGGCTTGGCCGAGTGGCTCGCCCACCGGGCGCAGGCGGCGGACCGCAACCGGCCGCGAACCCGGCCCCAACCCTTCACCGTTGATTACAACGTCGAAGGCATGGCGGTAGGTTATCGCTGGTTTCAAGAGAAGAATAAGCAGCCGCTGTTTCCTTTTGGCTTTGGGCTCTCGTATACCCGTTTCGCCTACTCGAACCTGAAGGTCGATCCCGGCGCGAAGACCGTAAGCTTCGATCTGAGCAATACCGGGGCGCGGGCAGGGGACGAGATCGCGGAAGTGTATGTCACGCTGCCGGCTTCGGCTGCGGAACCGTTCCGCAAGCTGGCCGCGTGGAAGCGCGTTTCGCTGGCGGCTGGAGCGATGCAGACGGTTGAGATTCCGATCGATCCGCTGTGTCTGTCGATTTTCTCGACCGCGGACGACGGATGGAGCCGGCCCGTAGGCGATTTCCTCATCGAGGTTGGTGGATCGGCGACGGACCTTCCACTGCATCATATTCTGCGTCTAGACGCCCGTTAGACTAAACGACTCAATTCACGAATCAGCCATGACGACGGCCTTCATCCAACCGCGAGTGCCGCTCAGATGTTCGTCTTGAACGCCTGGAGCAGCGCAACTGGACGGGCATATGGCGCGGACTGGCGTAATTCTCGCTTCTGGTACGTGGGACATGACTTCCAGTTCCCTTCCCGCTGAGGGGGCAAGTCCAGTCTACCCAATCTAAAGTTAACTAGTTTAGAATCAACAAGATACTGGCATCAATACAAGTCTTGATGTGTCAGTTCTGATTTGAAGAAGCTGCAGAAGATAACCGGCAAATCCGCTGCAGATGGATAGGACCTATCTGGATTGCGGTGAGAGAACTCCAAATGTCTGCCCCTGCTCCGGCGCTCGCTCGACAGATGTGCTCTAGACCAAACTTAATCTGGGCTGAAATCGTAACCGCACCCTCCTGACGAAATGCGCCCTTTTGACCCGGCATGCTCGCCTCCTCAACGCCTCACACACTGCTCCTGGAGCTCCTCCGAAACTCAGCACTTTGGAATTGACGCATGAGGGTACCGAAGCGTCGTTGATTATTACTGAGACCCCATTTAGTCTTACACTAACGAACCATTGTGATGGTTGCAGTTCGGGCTTCAGAATGAATTGATTACGGCCTGGTTGGTCAACCGGGAAATCCATATCAAACGCGCCCAGGAAAGAGTGGCGTTGTGCATTGCATCTCCCGACAAAGGCGGGATGACCTGCCACAGGATAGGAAGTTTCCGGAAAAGCGCCTGGCATTTGTGGGCGCGGACCCTGAGAAATCGCTGGTTCATGCGCGTTCTACCAGGCAAGAACGTTTGCCGCATGCCGCATTCCCGGATACACATTGAAAGGATCGAAATGTCACGAGCCACGTATCAATCGCCGTGGATGAATGAGGAGTTACGGTTGTTCCGCAAGACGGTTCGTCAGTTTATCCAAGAAGAGTTTGTGCCGCATCAGGCCCGCTGGCGCGAGCAGCACCACCCGGACGACGAGGCATGGATCGCAATAGGGAATGCAGGCATCCTGCTCCCTGACGTACCAGAAGAATACGGTGGTGGAGGCGGGACATTCGCCCACGAAGCCGTCGTAAACGAAGAACTGGCGACAGCGGGGATCAATTTCGGCTCCGGTGTGCAGAGTATTGTCGCTCATTACATCCTCGCATACGGCACCGAGGAACAGAAACGCAACTGGCTTTCCAGAATGAGTCGTGGCGAATTGGTGGGGGCCATCGCGATGACCGAACCGGGGGCCGGCTCAGATTTAGCAGCAGTCAAAACCAGCGCACGCCGCGAAGGCGATGAGTACATTATCAACGGGTCGAAGACTTTCATCTCCAACGGCCGGCTTGCGAGCCTGGTGTGTGTAGCAGTGAAGACCAACCCTGCTGCTGCCGGTTTTCACGGTATGTCGCTGATTGTGGTGGAACCGAAGCAGCTTTCGGGATACAGCACCGGCCGCCCATTCGACAAAGTCGGCATGAACGAATTGGACACTTGCGAGCTGTTCTTCAACGATGTGCGGGTTCCGGCTTCGAATCTCCTTGGTCGCGAAGGCAAGGGGTTCAGCCAGATGATTCAGCAACTGCCTTACGAGCGACTCTCGATTGGCGTCGGCGCGGTCGCGGTGGCGGAACAAGCAGTGGCCCTGACGACCAAGTATGCAAAGGATCGGATCGCATTCGGCAAGCCGCTACTCGATTTTCAGAACACACGATTCAAGTTGGCGGAATGCAAGACGGAAGTTCATATTGGCCGTGTTTTTCTTGATAACTGCATCGAACGTTTCATTGCGGGCCAGTTGGATGCGGTGACCGCGGCGATGGCAAAGTATTGGCTCACGGAGTGCCAGTGCCGGGTGATAGATATCTGCGTTCAGGTGCACGGCGGTTACGGCTATATGGCCGAGTATCCGATCGCGCGCATGTTTACCGACAGCCGCGTGCAACGCATTTATGGCGGCACCAATGAAATCATGAAAGAGATGATTGGATACTCGTTGTGAACGCGAGCCGGAATCGTGAGCTGATTGTGCCAGATCAAGAGTTCCGTAGAGCGGTATAGATGTCGATGGGAGGGGGCAAAGGAATTGACACAACCTTTGGAGACTCCGAATCACGCCCTCGATCAATCATTGGAAGAGTCAAGCGCAGACGGCATGGGGGCAATCACCGTGCGGAGCGCTCTCTGACGGAGGCTGAGCGCCGCCAAGTCTTGTACGAATGGAACGATACTCGCGCGGAATTCCCGACAATTTGCGTACACCAGTTTTTTGAGCAGCAAGTGGAGCGAGATCCGGACCCAATTGCCGTCGTCTTCAATGAGCTGCGGCTCAGCTACAGCGAACTGAACCAGCGCGCCAACCAGATAGCCCATTATCTGCGGAAGCTTGGGGCGGGGCCCGAGCGCCTGGTCGGCGTCTGCCTGCAACGCTCATCGGAGATGGTTGCCGCATTGTTGGGTGTGTGGAAAGCCGGCGGAGCTTATGTGCCGCTCGATCGCTCTTACTTTCAAGAGCGGCTTTCCTTCATGGTTTCCGATGCCGCGGTCCAGGTTCTGCTGACAGACAAGAGCTGCGAGGGCTTGTTTTCCCAGCCCACATTAGAATCGTGTGCCTGGATTTTGACTGGCCGCTGATCGCTCGAGAAAGTCAGAGCAATCCTGACTCGGGAGCAACCCCTTCGAATCTGGCGTATGTGATGTAAACCTCAGGCTCGACCGGCACTTCCAAGGGGGCGATGATTCTGCAAAGAGGGTTAGTCAACTATCTAACCTGGGCGATCAAGACATACGGAGTGAAAACTGGAGGTTTGGCTCCAGTTCGCAGTTCAATTTCCTTTGACCTGACAGTGACGAGTTGGTACACACCGCTGTTAGCAGGGGGACAGGTCGAGCTTCTTGCCGAGGACACCGCAGCGCAAAGCCTGCTGACGGCGCTCCAGCGACAGAAAGGCCGCAGTCTGGTCAAAATCGCTCAAGCTCATTTGGAACTGCTAAGCCAGCAGCTTGCTTCGGATGAGGTCGCAGACATGACAGACGTATTTGTCATTGGCGGCGAGAACTTCCTCGCCGAGAAACTTCGACTGTGGAGAGAATTCGCTCCCGCGACCCGGTTGATTAACGAGTACGGCCCTACGGAAACTGTCGTGGGCTGCTGTGTATATGAGGTCCAGGCCGACGATTCGCGCAGCGGATCGGTTCCCATCGGGCGACCTATCGACAATACTCAACTCTACGTGCCGGATCCGGATCAGCAGCCGGTGGGTCTGGGCAAGACGGGCGAGTTGTATATTGGTGGCGCGGGCGTGGCGAGTGGATATTGGAACCGGCCGGAACTGACCGAAGAACGGTTCTTGCCCGATCCGTTTTCCGGCAAGCCGGGAGCGCGGTTCTACAAGCCCGTAATCCGTCCGTTAGAGGCAAGAGGGTGGGTTTGTGTTGATCTTGCTGGTCACGGGATATGTCCTGGGGCGGTGCGGTGCGGCTTTCGGCTTCCGGGAAGGGGTTGAGGCGCAGGCGTCGGCGCTTGCAGAGCTTATTGGCGGCAGGCCTCTGCCGTGTTTTCCAGCGGAGGCGTTTGTTTTCCCTTTTTGCCTGGACTGGCTCAGCAGCGCGCCGGCAAGGGCAACATGCGCAGGGCGTAATCGCTACGGAAAAACTCTCGATGTAGGTGGCTTCGTCGAAACCCCGCTCCCGCTGCTTGATGCGCACATGGCGCTCCACGCTTCCAGGCGCGTCCAGCGACCGAATGGCGCGCACCAGCAACGGAACCCCGACCAGTCCGGTCACGCATTCGTCCAACGGTTCCGAATCAATCTCGAAAAGAAACTCGCCTGCGGCAGGACTGCGCTTGTCAGCCTTCATCATGCCTGCAACATAACACCCTAAAGGTGAAATCAAGCCAGCTTCTTTTCCACCGTCTCCACCAAGTCAATCCACCTCCCAGCCCAACCCCATAATTCCTTACGGACGGATTACGGAGCGATATGCGCAGGCCAGTTCACGGTAAGGACTTCCATGAGAAGGCCCGTTGAAGCCAACCCGGAAGTGACGACGCTCAGGCTGGAGCACACATCACCCGTGCGACCCGCAAGGACGCGTTGCGTCCAGCCACCCACGAGATGGTCAGCTTCTGACAGTCCAGTTCCTGGAGCCTGTTATTAACTTTGCGCCCGTAAGCCCAATGGAATCAGCGCAGTTTTTGCTAAGTGCGATTCAGAGGGAAGCCGCAAGTGGATTGCGTGCCACATCTCGCAGAAGGTGCGTTTTACGCGGGTTTTCGGGCATTCGGGCAACACGTGCCGCTCCTCAAAGTTGATAACATGCCCTGGAGTTGTAAGGAATGCGATATGCGCTGCTCCTATGCCTGACGGATTGATTTCCACAGGAATGGCTCCTATTTGTTGGCTTTTATAATATTGACAATAGGTTTCGGTCCCGAATTTTCCCCTTCCCTGATTCTCGACAGCAAGATGAATGATTCAGCCGATGCCGGAAAACAGCTTGAGTTGTCCGTTGTCATGCCGTGTCTGAACGAACGAGAGACCGTAGGCGTCTGCGTACGCAAGGCGCTGGTGAGTATCCGCGAAGCCGGCATCCTCGGTGAGGTAATCGTCGGCGACAACGGATCAACCGACGGATCGGTGGAAGTCGCCGAGAAGGAAGGGGCACGCGTAATTCATGTCGCGGATAAAGGTTATGGCAACGCTTTGAAAGGCGGGATCCTTGCCGCACGAGGAGAATACGTGCTGATGGCCGACTCCGACGACAGTTATGACTTCAGCCACATCATGCGGTTTATCGAGCCGCTACGCGCCGGATCAGACTTGGTAATGGGAAATCGATTTCGGGGAGGCATTGCGAAGGATGCCATGCCTCCACTGCATCGGTATCTTGGAAATCCTGTGCTAACGGGCATTGGAAGATTGTTCTTTCGCTCGCCGTGCAAAGACTTTCATTGCGGAATGCGAGGATTTCGAAAAGACAGCTTCCTGCGCATGGATATACGTTCCACAGGAATGGAGTTTGCCAGTGAGATGGTGGTAAAGGCGAGCCTCTTTCGGATGAAGGTCAGCGAGGTTCCCACTACGCTTAACCCCGACGGACGCAGTCATCCGCCACACTTGCGCACTTGGCGTGACGGTTGGCGGCATCTCCGCTTTTTGCTTATGTATAGCCCGCGCTGGCTCTTTCTGTATCCCGGAACGTTTTTGATCCTGCTGGGGCTGGCAGGATGCGCCTGGCTCTTGCCTGGGCCGCAGATCTTCCATGGCGTCGGGTTCGACGTGCACACGCTTCTTTATGCGTTTGTTTCGGTGCTCCTGGGCTTTCAGCTTGCTGCCTTTGCCGTGTTCACCAAGGTATTCGCCATCTCTGAGGGCCTGATGCCCGAAGATCCGCGTCTGAATCGCGCCTTCCGCTACATCACGCTTGAAACCGGCCTGGCTGCCGGTGGCCTGCTGGTGGCTTTGGGAATTGGTGGGTCGATCTTTGCCGTGTCCGGCTGGGCTAAACAGAGTTTTGGCGCCCTGGACACCGGACATATGCTGCGCATTGTCATGCCATCCGTTTTCTCGCTGACCTTGGGCGTGCAGATTGTATGCAGCAGCTTCTTCATGAGTATCCTCGGGCTACGGCGACACTGAAGCGGATTGCAAGGGAGGCAGAGTGGACATAAGCGCCCAGTACAATGTTGCAACTCCAGACTCGTTCCCTAGCAGGAGATTTTTCTTGAAAGTCTTTGGTGCTTTTTCAGAGTCTCAAATCAAAGAACCTAAAGAAAACCACCCGCAGCATGAGGATCTTTGGCAAGTCCGGAATCGTGCGTCCTACGCATTTTACGCCATGGCCTTTGCCGTATCGATTTCCATTTGGTTTATCGCCATCCGCGCCCCGCAAGGACTGGATGAGACAGGCTCGTATTGGGCCATCAATGCAGGCTTCTCGGGAATATGGCCTCGCCATTTCTTGTCTATTTTATTTCCCGCTTATTCGTACATTCTTTGGCTTTCGACCAAACTGATTGGAACCAGCGAGATCGCCCTCAGAATTCCCTCCATTTTAGCCATGCTCGGAGCGGCCTATCTGCTGTACCTCGCCGCGCGCGAGATTTTCGAGCACGATCTTGCGATCATTGCTACCGTAATCTTCTGTCTTCATCCCATTGTTGTTTTTGCGTCCATTGATATTCGGCCCTATGCGTTCGGGGTGCTGGCAACGAATGCGGCCATTCTTGTTTTGCTGCGCTTGAGGCGCAGCAGTTCAAATTGGCTGGCGGCGTTGTTTGGCCTCACGGCGGCATCGATTGTCTGGTTCCATTACCTTCTCGGAGTGATTCTGCCGGCGCTCCTTCTTTGCTTTATCGCCTTCAAGTTTCGCGACCGTAAGACCTTCTGGAAGCAGTTCAGCTTCGCTCTCGCTGCGTTTGCATTGGCCTTTCTGCCGGTGATCCCCGGGTTGATGGATATGTTCCGCACCAGCAAAACCCATGTTTACGAACTGGCTCCAAATCTGTTTGACTTGGCTAGGACGCTCGCGCCAAGGTCCTTTCTATTCGTTTTATGCGCCACCGGTTTTGTTGCCTTTCTCATTCCCGCCGCAAGACAGCGGCGCGATCCGTCCAACCGGTTTGAAGGATGGCATCTCCTGCTTTGCGCATCGTTGGCGCTCATTCCAATCCTGATCCTATATGGTGTGAGCGTAGGAACATCGATTCATACGTTTGCTTCGCGTCACCGGCTGGAAGCGATTCCAGGAATCGCGCTCTGCTGGGTTTTCGTACTCAGTCGCTTCAGCTCACGCAATTTACGATTGCTGTTCTGCGCGGCAATAGTGGCAATTACGGCCTTCCAGAGCTTTACCTCACCGTTTACCAGGGTCCATAAAAAATCAATGAGATCTGCAATTGAGTTTGTTGAAAGAAACGCCTCTGTCGATGACGCTCCCGTATTGATGTGCAGCGATTTCGTCGAGTCCAACTATGCCGCCATGCAGTCGATAGAGACGGTAAAAGATAGCCCATATTTTGCGCCTCTCACTTACTACCGGCTCAGCGTACCGGTTATTCCTCTGCCCCAGCTGATCAACGACGAGACGATTCAGGTCGGTTCCCAGTTCCTGCAAGAGGCCGCTCAGAACCATAAACGCTTTCTGGTCGTTGCAGATCAGTTTTATAGTTATAGAACTCTCGATTGGTTCACCTCCAATGCCGCTGCAACGCACTCTGTCCACAACCTAGGGGTGTTCAGCGGAACGGAGGTCCTGGAGTTCGTGCCGCGCACCAGTCTGGCGCCTCAAAGTGATTGAACTCCCCATTCTGGGCAACGCCACCCGGCGCTAGCATTTCCTCGTCCCGCCAAATGATTCCGGTGGGCGCTGGCTCTTTGCCGACTGCACCTGAACGCCACCGCCTCAGACTGCTCCATGATCCTCACCCTACAAGAGCAGTCCGCAGTTCATCGATCCTGCCCTCGATGCAAATGCGGCACCCTGTACGTCGTCGTGCAGATCACGGATGTACAGGCCATTGCCTCCACAACGACTGCTGCCACCTGCCAGGTCAACTCGTCCTGAACCCGATCACGCCTGCTCAGACCTCAACCCGAACTCTCACTCCAACGGACTCCAAACCGGTCGACGCATTCGCATGCCTGCAAGTGGCTCGGGACGCTACTGAACATCACGCCAATCTTCTCTTCTACCCTGCGAAGTATCCCCCGGCAACTCACGCTCACGCCAAAAGACTCCCGTTCTGTGCCCCACCCGCATCCCCGCTCCACTCAAGCCGCATTCAATACCCATACGTCCACCGAATTAGCGGCTTACTGCATATCAGGGTTAAGCGACTTAAAGGCGAAGCCACCTAACCACCGGGGATTCCGGGCTTTGCGGAAATATCCACTGTAGAATCAGGGACTTGGAAACGGGAGGGTTAAAAATCCCCCTCCGCCAGCATATTCCCCATCTTCTTGAATCTAAACACAAACAACAGAAAATAAACAATTTAGTTCAGTTCTCTCTTTCGCTTTTGTCGCCAACTTCGCTCCAATTCCGCCTTGTACCCCTGTCTTGCATGACAAAGCGGTGAACGCATGACAGTGAATTCTTGCACAGAAACCAACTGGATCCGGGCTAACGCCCCCGAAGTTGATCCCGAGCCGTGTATATGCGTGGAAATGACGTCCAGCTGCTGAATAGTATGGATTCTGCCACCCGAACGGGACGAATAACCTCTGCGTCACAGACAAGATGCTCCAGTGTAGGCACCGAGACCATGAAGCGTTACCTGGAATCACCGGCCTGAACCACACTGGAAAGACCGCTGGGTAACGCTCCTGACAAATCCACCGCAGGGGGATCCAGTTGGACTGCATGTTGGGGGACTTTCCCCCCATTCACTTCTTTCTTTTTTCCTGGAAGTATGCATACTCAGTACTGAGAGGATTGTTACCAACGAGGCGCGTATCTAGCACTTAACTGGGATTGGCACCGTTGCCACCTATTCAGGATCATGGGGATACTTCACTGCTAATCCGTCGAGTAGTCTGCTTGGACCCAGCAAGAAAACTCGCCGCAAAGGAGACAGCACAAGCACATGTCAAATCCAGTTTCCATTTGCGTAATTGGGTCGGGTTATGTAGGCCTCGTTGCCGCAGTTTGCTTCGCCGAGTTGGGCCATCATGTCATCTGTATTGACAATGACAAAGCCAGGATAAAGACCCTCCAGGAAGGCGGCGTGCCTATCTTCGAAAAGCACCTGCCTGAGTTGCTGGCCAAGCACCGTGGCCATGGTGTGGAATTCACCACCGAACTCGCAGTGGGGGTGGAACGAAGCGAGGCGATCTTCATTGCCGTGGGCACACCACAGGGCGACAACGGAGCCGCCGACCTCTCTTATGTAGAGGCCGCGGTCGCAGAGATTGCGCGCGCCATCGACGGCTACAAGGTGATCGTAGAAAAGAGCACCGTGCCGGTCTACACCAATCAGTGGATAGGCCGCGTCATGGGCCGTTACGGGGTCGATCCGCAATGCTATGACGTAGTTTCGAATCCCGAGTTCCTGCGCGAGGGCACAGCCATTACGGATTTTCTCCATCCCGACCGGATCGTGGTGGGTGCCGGCTGCGAGCGCTCCACTAACCTGCTGCTGCGCATCTATGAGCCGCTCACCTCGGGCACTTATTACGCCCAGCCCGGAGCTTTAGCCGGAGCCTGCAGCGCCGCCCATCCTGCCCCCCTGCTGGTCACCTCCGCACAAAGTGCCGAAATCATCAAGCACGCCTCCAATGCCTTTCTGGCTCTTAAGTTGTCTTTCATCAACGCGATAGCAAACCTGGCCGAGGCCGTGGATGCGGATATCGAGGACATCGCCGCGGGCATCGGCCTTGACAGCCGCATCGGCTCCAAGTTCCTGCGCGCGGGGCTGGGGTATGGAGGCTCCTGCTTTCCCAAGGATGTGGCCGCCTTCTACTGGGTGGCGAAACAGTGCGGTGTGGATCTCCAACTTCTCCAGGAGATCCGTAAAATCAACCTGACCCAGAAAGAAATCTTCTTCAACAAGGTGGTGTCGGCGCTGTGGACGCTGCGAGGCAAGCGTTTGGCGGCGCTGGGCCTGGCCTACAAGCGCGATACCGACGACGTTCGCGAGTCTCCTGCCATTGACATCATCAGGAAGTTGCTGAAAGCGGGTGCCATGGTCACGGCTTACGATCCGGCGGCCACGGAGCGCGCCAAAGAAGTGCTGCCTCCTGCCGAGAATCTCAGCTATGCGCGGGATCTCTACGAGGCTTCAAGAGATGCCGATGCGGTGTTGATTCTGACCGACTGGAAGGAGTTTGCCGAGATCGATCTAGTGCGGCTCCATCAGGTCCTCCGTTTTCCGATCATGATTGACGGGCGCAATCTTTACCAGCCGCAACAGATGCTGGATCACGGCTTCACGTATGTGAGTGTGGGCAGGCCGGAGATTATCAGACGCAGGAAGGCAAGCCCCGCAAGCACGCCGTCAGAGCCGTGATGCGCAGTTCCGCCTCGTGCCCTGAGATACCGCCATCCATCCTCTCTATTTCAAACAGGCCGACGCCGGCGGTAGCCAAGCGCGGGCGCGGAAAGTGTTTTGTTGGTCAGGACGGAGCGCCTCTGGGAGTGCCGCACTCCCTTTCTCTCCTGAAGATCGTCGCCCCCCAAAGATCGATCGATTCATCGACGCTGACCGTGAATCTGGAGGGTGTGCCGCGTACGCGGAAGGATCCGGTTCCTGTGTGTTGTTTGGCACTGAATGGATTGGGGTTCCCCGAAGATCGTTGAATACCCGTGAGCCGGCTCTCTACCACCATTCAGGCGGAGAGAGCCACCTATAGATTTGTCTCAAGTATCCTTGCGCCATACGACTGGCTTATGAGCCGAACGGCCTACCGGGCGGGTCACGAGGACGCAATCAAATGCGTGTACGCCCTGGTTCTGCGCAGATGTTGGGATGCGTCAGTTCGCCGTAATTGAAAAGGTTGTGGTGTGCTGCAGTGAGCCAGCCGTGGCGGTCACTGTGACCGTGGAGATGACGGCTCGTTGCGTGGAAGAAAACGTGGCGCCACCACACCCGTTCAGCAGGCACAGGCCAACGACGCTCACCGCCAGCAGCACCAGCATCTGCAAGTGCCGCCGCTTCTTCCAGCCAAAGCAGCACAGCGCAACTGCCAGCATTGGTCCTGGGAACAGCGGGCCAGAGTTGCGGTGGTTGGCCGCGGTGGTCGCAATGGTGGTCAAGGTAAGCGTTGTAGAAGTTGGTGCATCCGACGGCGTTACGGTAGGCGGAGAGAAGCTGCACGAGGCTCCGGAAGGCAACCCTGAGCAATTGAATGAAACTGCGGAATTGAATCCATTCAGCGGCGTGACCGAAATCGTGGTGGTGCCGCTTTGGCCGCCGGCTATCGTGAACGATGTGGGAGAGGCCGCAACAGAGAAATCGGCTGCGGGCAGGGTGATTGTGTACACGGCGCTGGCAACGGCGCTGTTGGTATAGCCGCCGGCTGCCGCAATCGCTTCCAGCGCTTCTGTGGACGCGACGGTGATCGGACCGCCGTACACAGCCGAACTGGTGGTTGGCGTGGTTCCGTTGGTGGTGTAGTAGATGGTCGCCGAAGGTGTGGCTGAGCTGATCGTCACCGACTGTTCCGAAGTGTAGGTCCCAGCCACTGGGCTGAAGGTTGGGATGGCTGCTTGAGATATAGGTATGTTGATGGTGTAAGCGACGCTGGCGACGGCGCTCGTCGTATAGTTGCCGGCTGTCGCAATCGCTTCCAGCGTTTCCGTGGACGAGACGACAATCGGGCCGCCGTAAACGGCCGAACTGGTGGTTGGCGTGGCTCCGTTGGTGGTGTAGTAAATCGTCGCCGAAGGCGTGGCCGAACTGATCGTCACCGTCTGCGCCGAGGTGTATGTTCCGGCCCCTGGGCTGAAGGCCGGGCTCGCTGCTTGAGGAAGATTAATGGTAAAAGCAGCGGTTGCAACCGAGCTGTTGGCGTATCCGCTGGCTGTCGCCATGGCTACTAAAGCTTCCGTTGACGAGACGGTGATCGGGCCGTTGTACACGGGCGAACTCGTGGTCGGAGTGGTTCCGTTGGTGGTGTAGTAGATCGTCACCAAAGGTGTCGTCGAGCTGATCGTTACCGTCTGAACCGAGGTATACGTCCCGCCCCCCGGGCTGAAGGTTGGGCGGGCTGCTTGAGGAAGGTTGATGGTATAAGCGGCGGTTGCGACGGCGCTGTTCGAGTAGCCGCCGGCTGTCGCAATCGCTTTCAGCGTTTCTGTGATCGAGACAGCGATGGGACCGCCGTATACCGTCGAATTCGTGGTTGGCGTGGATCCGTTGGTGGTGTAGTAGATCGTCGCCGAAGGTGTCGCCGAGCTAATCGTTACCGTCTGCGCCGAGGTATAGGTTCCTGCGGGCACGCTGAAGGTTGGAATGGCTGCTTGAGCATGGTTGATGGTATAAGCGGCAGTTGCGACGGCGCTGGTGGTATAGCCGCTGGCCGTTGCAATCGCTTTCAGGGTTTCTGAGGACGCGACGGTGATCGGACCGCCGTACACTTTCGAGCTCGTGGTTGGCGTGGATCCGTTGGTGGTGTAATAGATAGTCGCTGAAGGTGTCGTCGAGCTGAACGTCACCGTTTGCGCCGAAGTGTACGTACCGGCCCCTGGGCTGAAGGTTGGAGCGGCCGCTTGAGGAAGGTTGATGATATAAGCGGCGGTTGCGACGGCACTGTTGTCGTAGCCGCTGGCGGTCGTGATCGCTTCCAGCGTTTCTGTGGACAAGACGGTGATCGGACCGCCGTACACCGCCGAACTCGTGGTTGGCGTGGTTCCGTTGGTGGTGTAGTAGATGGTCGCTGAGGGCGTCGTCGAGCTTATCGTCACCGTCTCCGCCGTGGTGTACGTACCGGCCCCTGGGCTGAAGGTCGGGCTGGCTGCCTGAGGAAGGTTGATGACATAGGCAGCAATTGCGACAGCGCTGTTGGAATAGCTGCTAAGAACCGCAATCGCTTCCAGCGTTTCTGTGGACGAGACGGTGATCGGACCGCCGTACACCGCCGAATTCGTGGTTGGCGTGGTTCCGTTGGTGGTGTAATAGATGGTTGCGCCGGCAGTCGCGTCGGAGAGCGTTACCGCCTGCGCCGAGCCGTAGGTGCCGGCCACTGGGCTGAAAGTCGGCGTTGCCACCTGACCCAGGGTGATTACGTAACTCGCCGAGCCCTGTGCGCTGTTCGAATAGCCGCTGGCCACAGCGATGACTGCCAGCGTCTCGGAATTGGATACAGTGATCGGACCGGAATACATTGCCGAGTTGATCGTGGGTGTGGATCCATCAGTCGTGTAGTAGATCGTCGCTCCTGACGTAGCCGAACTGATCGTCACCGTCTGTGCCGAGCTGTAAGTTCCTGACCCTGGGCTGAAGGTTGGTGTTGCCGCGGTTCCCACACTCCCCGACGATTGGTCCGCGGCCCCGATAGTCAGAGGGTCAACACGAGGAATCAGCGCGCCCGTAGTCACAGAATATTGCCAGCGCACCGGCATATTCGCCAGAGGATTCCCCGTGAGGGCCGTTCCCGCGCCTATTGCCTCCGATCCGCCTGGCGGAACCATCGTCGTCGCGTTATAGGGTAATGTCGTACTTGTAAGGTAGTTGGCCGCGCTCAAACCGTAAAGGTGCGTATTAAGTGGAACTGTCAGAGGCCACTGACACGATGCGCCGCAGGTGCTTGGCCACCCTTCCGCAGTGCCATCCTGCCATATAGCTCCCAGGATAGGGGGAGTGATCGTGAACGTGCCCGACTGCATCAGATTTGTAGTGGCATCGAGAATTATGGATGCATCTTCTGCGAACTCCATCTGGGTATCGCCTGTCCATGCCACAGTGCGTGCCCACAGTATGTTGTTGCGTGCATCTACTCTCGGCTGGAAATAGGTATTTGTTTCAGTTCCATCAAATCCGTTATCGATGATAATCTGTGCGTTGTCCAGCGTGTTCGAGTAAAAGTACAGGATTCCGTTTCGATTCCACAACCCGTCGACATCCTGATCGCCGGCATAGTGTATCTGCGCCTGCGCCGAAGTCCCGAGCATCTCATTCCCGTAGATGAAATCTTTCTGTTCTGATTCCTGATAGGCCGCTATGACATTTGCTCCGGCCATGTCGCCGTATCCATATAAGCCAGTGGCAAAATACTGTTCAAACGTAACGTAAGCAGGTCCATCCTGATTCTCAACTAAGTCAAAAAGTCTTTGGCCTCCGTCGCCTATATAGTTATAGCGGAAGATTCCCTCTACACCGCGCCACTTGACCATCGACCCGACGTATGCCGTTGGAGTGTCGATTCTGTTTCCTTCAAACAGCGTATAGAAAGTCTGTGCGTATTCCTCATGTGTGCCGCTCGGATCACCGGGGTCGCCGGCCAGTTGAACATGGTTTCCCATAAAGGTAAGGTTTTGCGTGATCGTCGCCCAGGCGTTGTTGTCGTTATCGTCTGAAAACATTCCAAGCGAGCAATTATCCAGCTCATTTCCACTTATATCGACATAAGAACCGGAACGAAAGTTGACGCATCCGGTAAAATTGCCCCACGCGGTTTCGCTTCCACTTCCGGGCGGGTAATAATTCAAAGTCGAATTTGCATTGCGAAGATGAAGCCCTGTGATGCTTACGTAATTTGGCCCAAGGGACCCGCTTTGCCAGTACCCGTAATGATTTGCTCCGGGCCACAACGTGATGATTCCGCCTCCGGCAGCCGTATCTACATCGGATTGCGCAGTGGCGTTGGTCCCGTCCATGATGGGCAGGTTGCCCTGCGAGTCTGCGACGCCGCAGACGATGATGGGCTGCGTCGGCGTCCCGCTGTTCTGGACGTTGTAGTACTCGTAATAGACAGACGGACTGGATCCTGTGGTGTCCGTATTCCAAATCCGCAGAATCGTCCCGGGAGTGAACCCGGTAAGCGCGGGAGTGGAAGCAATTGTCGCGTATTGCTTCCCTGCGCCTACCTCGTAGTCGTGTCCCGTAAGTGCCGGATCGACATAGCACTCATGCGGTCTGGTCCCGTTCGGCGTTGACGCATAAGAAGGCAGAGGATTGGGAGAGACATAGACGATGGCTGTATTCGTGCCTGAGTTGCAGTTTGCCTCGTACTGGATGGTGTAGCGCCCGGTCACGCTGCCCGTGAACACAGTATCCCGGTTGGTGGTGTCCGCAAGAGTGCCATTGCCGCCCGACGGCTCGCTGACGATGCTCCATTTTCCGGTTTCGTCCGCGCAGCCGACAACCCACGATTGCAGCGTCATGGGTTGATTCTGATAGGCCTGCTGGTAAGCAGGCGTCACAATCACAGACTGAGTGCCGTTGGCCAGAGTTGCCGAGCTGTTGGCGCAGACATTGAATAGAAAGGTGGCAGTCTTGGTCAGGTCGTCCACCGATTGCGCTTGCACTTTCACCGTCGCCGTGGAAGATACGCTATAGGTACTCGTTCCGGTAATTGAGCAGTTTCCCTGTGTCGAACCTATGTTGACCTGTACGGTCGGCAAGGCGCCGCCGATCGACGACACATCGCTCCCATTAGGTGTCGTAAAGGTAGCGCTGGCTCCCCCTGTGCTCGACAGCACGCTCCAGTTGACGGTATTCAGCACTCCGCCTGTAATGTTGACGTTGATCTGTCGCGTTGACCCGGCTAAGACCTGAAACGGGTACGCTGGCACGTTCGCGGTTATCGTCACCTGCGCCGACGACAGGGATGCCAATAGAAAGACGAAGCAAGGGAAGCTGACCGCAAGCGCCTTCAGGGGAATACGAATGCCGAAGTGGGGGCGAACGGACTGCCGAAAAGCCCTTATCTTAACTCCAGTACACAGTACGCCAGGAAGAAAGAGGTTAAATGCAGTTTTCAGTCTCATAGTGGTTACGCCCTTTCATGCACCTGATCGTCCGCAGGGCCTTCGGCAGAGATTATTTTTCTCTGAACTTGATACCCGATGCGGATCCGGTCACTCCAAGGCGTTTTCAGTACTTAGGTATTGAATAAATGCAAATGAAGTGGTGCAAGGCACCACGAATTCTTCACGGAGTATATCTTGCCTTTTCACGAAGTGTGGTGACTATGGTCACAGTTTTTAAGCATTTATTGTTACTAAGGTAATGAATCGACACAGGTGTGTAAGGCCAACTGGCCATCAGAGATAGTCTTTAGATGTGTAGCTGATTCCCAGACGTGCCGTGGTAGAAACGCAACTCTTCCGAAGCAGGAACTGTCAGAGATTTCATCCGGAATCTCCTTTTTCGGCACCGGTTCCATGGAATTGTGTCGCTCCTGAGGCAGATTGCGCGGCCAAAAGAAGGTTTGCCCCGAAAAGTCAGCGTTTGCGGAAGAAAAGCCGGGCGATTCGCTGCCGTCCTTGTCTCGGCCGCCTCATCGAGAGCCTTCCAAGTCAATTGCGCCGACACCTATCGATCCTCCTTTGTCCTCCGTGATTCGGATGCGCGGCGTTGCAATCGGCTAGTTTGCCGGAAGCGGCAACAGCGCGATTCTGCGC
>Ga0326727_10014058_pt1 | contig 17563 bp, 17 predicted proteins | sample MB2enrmetagenome_FD_207643 | JGI IMG/M metagenome (GOLD analysis project Ga0326727, IMG submission 207643) | Lab enriched peat soil microbial communities from McLean, Ithaca, NY, United States - MB29MY | ecosystem: Environmental > Terrestrial > Soil > Wetlands > Peat | place: USA: New York...
CGCCGCGCGGGCGAGGATCATACCGCCTCCAAAGCCCTGCGCGCTACCAGCGAATACATCAGCACGATGAAGCCGCTTAGGATGAGGTTGATACCCAGGATTATTCCGATGGCCCACGTTGAACTTGCCGGCCAGGGACGCAGAATCAGGTATGCCAGCAGGAGCGTGACGATGGCGTCAAAGAGAACCCATCCCGAGCCTGAATAGCGGCGGAACTGGAAAAACATGGCAATCTCCAGCGCACCCTCCAGCACGAAGATCACCGCCATTGCGAGCGTGAGGGACTCCAAAGCAATTCCCGAATGGAATGCCAGATAGCCGCCACCGCCAACGTAGACGATGCCTATCAGCATTCGCCAGATGAAGGCTCCAGCGTTCCGGCCGGCGAATGCCGATGCCAGGTATGCCAAGCCTCCGAAGACGATGATCCAGGCAACCAGTTCGGAGACTGCGATGCCCGATGCAAGGGGAAGGACGATTGCCACCACTCCCAGAAGGATCATAACGACTGCCCATCCGATGGATGCCCCTGTAACTTCCTTGAAAATGCTTGTCGTACTGTGTGCCATGGTGTTTCCTCCTCAGTGAAGCTTTGTGCGATGGAAGGCGTATGCGGCCTCCCATTCGCGCGGGAGCTCAAGTTGAGCGCCCTGTTCTCCAACCCGCCGCGCGGGCGAGGATGCCTTGGTGGTTCGCGGAAATCACGAACGCATCCTCGCCCCGTTCAGTCAACATGGCCGGCCGATCTTCAATCTCGCGACGAACGACAACACGAACGCCGTCGCGCTTCAGTGTGCCTTCACCTTCGCTTCGATTCCCTTGACCGCCTTCTCAAAGGCCGCGATGCGGAGAACGAGATCGGTCTTCGCTTGCTCCCACCGGTCTTCACCCGCCTTCTTCAACTCCTGGAGCTTCTGATGGATCTCCATCCTCTGGACCGCCAGGTCTGCTAAAACCTTGATTTCGGCATTGGCCTTCCCCGCCTCCGCCCGTGCTTTCAGTGTGTCAAGCTTCGCCTCGATAACCTTGATCTCGGCTTCGAGCTTGTCGTGGATTGCGTGCTTTGCCGCGGTTGCTTCGATAGTCATGGAATTTCTCCTCCTGTGTCGTGATTGGGTTTAGCGTTCGATGGCCTTGAAGACCACGTTCTGTCTTACTGCAATGCGAAGGCCACACCTAAATCGTTGAAAAGGCTTGATAAATGAATCGGAAGGTCCCGATTTCCTCGCGAATTCGCGAACTTGTCGAAAAGTCCAGCGGCCATAACATTGGCGCTCAATGGCCCGACTGCTTCCGACGATGCTCTGGCCTTCGTTACACATCGCGGATGGACCATGCACTCAGTTCAATGAGCAATTGGCGTGACCGCAGTCGCACTGGAGCTCGGCGTTCTCGACATCGTCGGCGTTCGAACAGTAAGCGCTGCAATACTCCTGTGTGGATGGAACTAGGCACTGACACGGCTGGTGAGCGCATTTGCGCAGGCTCTCCGCATCCCGGATCTTGTCCATAGTGAGCCTTCCTCTCCCGGATAGAACCGCAAGACACATCCAACGACGAATTGCGCCGCGGATTTGCAACGTGCGCCTCCGCCGCTTTCGCCTTCAATGCGGCGGCATTGCTCCGTTCGGTTTTGTCTTGCGCTTCCTTGAATGCAATTCGGTCGCCAACCGGTAAGCGCCTCAAAACGTTGAGGCGTGCGAATCGCGGAGTCGCAATCTCTCCGCGTATTCGCGAATTCCGCGACAATGCGTCCATGAAAATGGGCTTTCGTCCGCTCGGCCGAAGCCGCTCTCGGCAAACGTAAAGCCGATCGGGCCGACGGTTCTTCGCGAACATCGCGAATCTGCGATGGAATCGCGATCATTGGATTCGAGACCAAACGCGTTTTCAATAAGTTAGATATGGCATGTGCATTGCTACACGTCAGGATGTGGCCTGAGCAGACCGGCATTGTCGATTGAATGCCGGCGGTAGTTCCTGAAGACCGGCGAATTGACAAAGCGGATGCGCCGGTCTGCCGGACTAAGCCGGCAGCGCGGAAAGCAAAGGTCTGAAGGCGCGCAAATGGAGCACAGGAACCTTGGCCGAGAGAGCTGAGTTACTGTCTTCGTCACAAGCGAGCCGGCTGTTCATGCGGCTTCGCAAAACAACATTCAAGCCCTTCGATGGGCCAAGGAGGAAGAGATGCCCGCAACAGGAATAGCGCTTGTAACTGAACCGGAAACATCCATTCAAGCGGAAGAGCCCGCTCCATTCATTGAGGAGGTAACCAACCTCTATGACAGGATTGCCAGCCGCGCCTTTGAGATCTTCGAGGGCAACGGAGGGCTTGGCGGTCACGACCTGGACAATTGGCTCCGGGCCGAAGCGGAGTTTTTCCATCCCCTGCACATTGGAGTCAGTGAATCCCCCGAGGCCTTCACCGTTCGCGCGGATGTGCCGGGCTTCAAGGAAAAGGACTTGGAGATCGACGTGGAACCGCGCCGCGTGACGATTGCCGGAAAACGGGAAACAACAAAGGAGTCCAACGGCAAGAAGATCATTTACTCCGAAACCTGCTCGGATCGGATTCTGCGCTTCGTTGACCTTCCGGCCGCGGTTGTTGTGAAGAAGGCCAAATCCACAGTGAAGGATGGAGTGCTGGAGCTGAGCTTGCCGAAGGTTGTGCCGGACAAGCAGGGCGAAGCCAAACCGCAGGCTGGATAGCCGGCGAGGAATATGCCGCCGCCGAAGAGGCGAAAGAACCCACAGAACGCCGCGTTGCAGGTTTTCGCACCGCCAGATGGAACGTGAAACGAACCCACTGGATCACCAGGAAGGAGGAATGGAACGATGAACGACTCGGATGTGCAAAGAAGTGTGCAGGATGAACTCAAATGGGAGCCAGGTCTTACTCATGCCACGAAGATTGGGGTAGCTGTCAAGGACGGTGTGGTAACTTTGACCGGCACCGTGGACAGCTATTTTGAAAAATGGGCAGCGGAGCGGGCAGCCAAGCGGGTATTCGGCGTGAATGCCTTGGCAGAGGAACTGGAAGTGGAGTTGCCCAATTCCACCGAGCGGACCGACGCGGATATCGCGCGGGCAGCCGAAAGCGCCTTGCAGTGGACCGTTTCAGTGCCGGCGGGCCGCGTCAAGGTCATGGTGGAGCGCGGGTGGCTGACTCTGCAGGGAAAGGTCGATTCGGAGTATCAAAGGTCGAACGCCGAGCTGGCCGTGCGCGGCCTGATTGGAGTGAAGGGGATTTCAAACGAAATCGACGTCACGCCGACTGTGACGCCCATGGAAGTCAAGAGCAAGATCGACGCAGCTTTCCAGCGCAGCGCCATGTTGGACGCCCGCTCTATCAATGCGCAGGTCGATCGTGGAACGGTAACTCTGACCGGCACTGTGCGCTCCTGGGCGGAGCGTGAAGAGGCCGAGCATATGGCCTGGGCGGCGCCCGGCGTCTCGAAGGTGAAAAACCTGATCCGGCTCAACTATCTCACCAGCGCGGCAGCCTAGCGGCCGCCGATCCGCTGGATAAACAACGGCTCGCTCCGAAGGAAAGCATCTTTGCCTGCGGCTCCGTGACCGGACAGGCGTTGCAGCAATGGCCGGCGGATTTGCAATTGAAGCCGGCGTTGATCGTTGACCGGGCGCACGAAACCCCGTTGTCGCCAAACGTGTGCCCGGTCACGATTTGTTTCTTCGGAAAATGAGTATCATCTCCCCGTGACCATCCTCTCCCATTTTGCGGTGCCGGAGCCGGTGTGGAAATGGATCCACGGCCTGGGCGGGCCTGGGCTGATCCTGCTCGGTATCTCCGACAACACCCCTTTTGTCTCCGCCCCTCCGGGAAGCGCGGATGTATGCGTGATCCTGCTTGCGGCGCACCGCCCCGAATGGTGGGTCTACTACGCCTTCATGACCACGCTGGGAGAGGTTCTTGGCGGCTATCTTACTTACCGGCTCTCGGAAAAAGGCGGGCAGCAAACCCTGGAAAGAAAAGTAGGGAAGGCGCGCGCAGAGATCATCTATAAAACCTTCGAGAAACTCGGAAGCATCACGGTGCTGGCCGGCGCTCTTCTTCCGCCGCCCTTTCCTTTCACAACCGTCCTGGTGACAGCCGGGGTTATGCAGTATCCGCGCAGGAAGTTTCTGCCTGCGCTGATCGCGGGGCGGGCCGCGCGTTTCTTTGCCGAGGCTTGGCTGGGCAGGATCTATGGCCGGCAGATGATCGGCTTCTTCTCGCGGAATTACAGGTCGCTCGTGTATCTTCTGATTGCTATGACAGTCGCGGCCGGCATTGGCGCACTTATCTACTTCCTATGGTATCGGCCCAGGAAGCGGCGCCGGGAACGCGAGCTTGACAAGCAGTCATGATGCATTCGCCACGCGCCGGCCCGGAGATCACAGAGCCATATCGGGAGAGAAGCTGTAGCGCTCCTGGATGAGCGCCGCCATCGATGCACGCGCATCGTCCATATCCCCTACCCGATACCGCTGTTCGATCTTTTGAATGTCCGATGCCAGGCGATGATCGTGGAACACATTCGCAATCCATCGGGAGAAATCCCCGCGGCGCGCGTGTTCGCCCAGAGATGTGGCCGGCGCGCTCCCCAGCAAGGATACAAACTCCTTCAACGATCGCGCGGGAGGCCCAATCGCTCTTCCACGATCGGTAAATACGAATTCTCCTCCTGGAACCATGTTGAGATCGAAATACTTCGTCTTGTGGCGGACATGCTGCGTCAATCGAGGCAAAAGCTTGAACCGCCGCAATTCTCCTTCAGCCTCCTCACTCCCCGGCAAGAGGACAGCCTCGTCAACGGCAAGCGCTCCGAGAGTGGCTATCCATTGAGGCTCGACGTTTCTATTCTTCACCATGGTCAGCAAGGCTTGCACCTCCTGGGGCTGGGTCAATCTCTTGGCAACGATTACCTCAATGCCTTTGAGAAGATCGGGATTCAGATCGGACGGGCGATAGGTGACAACCCCGTATGCGCCCAGCTCAAGGTCCAGCAACTCCTTGATGTTCGGCTGGCGAAGGAAGTAATGAGCCTCATCGACAACAATCCTGTGCGGTAAACCCGTAGTCTGGCGCAGCGAAACCAGCATCGGCAGCAGTTTCTGAAGATAACTCACCTTCTCTTCGCTCTGCGCGCGGGATAAGTCGACGACCACGCTAAGATCGAAATGCCGGAGTGCGCGAGCCACATCGGGTATGTCAGGCAGCGGCTCGGCGCGGCCCAGCACCACCACGCCAGGCAGCGACTCCAGCGCGCCGTAATCGCCTTCGGGATCGATCACGCAGACACTGTAGGCCTGGAGGATCATCTGTTCGCATGCCAGCCCGGTGGCCCAGGATTTGCCGGATTCCGGCTCACCGACAACCAGGATGTTGCGCCCCTGGATGGCTACCGTAAGCGGGCTTCCATCTTCGGCCGTGCCCAGCGTGATCCGGTGGCGGCCATTGCGATCCCGAGGCAATCTCATCTCCTGCGCAATCCGCCGGAGATACCCGGCCACAGCGTGCGGGCCGTCGCCAACCAGAACATCGTCCGCTTTCTTTTGCAGCGCCTGACTGCCCCAACTGACAGCCACGCCAATCTCGCAGGCTTCGAGCAGGTCATGGTCGTTCTCAGCGTCCCCGATCGCAACTGCGTTGTGGGCCGAGAGACGAAGTGCGTTCAACGCCTCCCGCAAGCCGGTGCCCTTGCTGATCGCCTGCGGAAGCACCATGAGCCGGCTGTGGTTGAACAACAGCACCAGCGGCAGTTCGAGTTGCCTGATCAGCTCCAGTATTGTCTGTGCGGAGCCGGCATCCGTATCCACGATGCACTGGCCCAGACTGAATTCAATCCGGCGGCGGCGCAGTTCGTCGAGAAAGATCTGTGGGGGAAGTTGACCGAGCAGTCTCGTGTGACCGTTCGGGAATGCGAGCACTGCGCCATTCTCCGCTACCACCGCGTCGACAAACTCCAGATCTCCCGCCACCAGCTTCAGATCGTAGAGGATGCGGCCCGTGACCAGGACGGTAACGATCCCGCGCGCACGCACCTCCATGATTGCAGCTTTGACGCCGGGGTCCAGCACACCGTCGCGCGCGATGGTCCCATCGTAGTCGAGCGCCAGCACGCTGAACCTCATCACTGTCCCTTTTCCACATCCTTTGAGGATGGGAGTTGCGAGGCGTCCCAACCGCCTCCGAGCGCCTTGATGAGTTGGACCGCCGCAACTCTTCGCTGCATTCGAAATGTCACGGCTGTTTGCCGGTCGTTGAGAAGAACAGTCTGGGCCGCGATCACGTTCAGATAGGGATCGAGTCCCGCCTTGTACCGGACAGTCGCTTCGTGAAGGGCTCTCGCGGCCGCTTCCGTGGCAGCGTTCTGCTGGTCGATCTCCTGGCGCAGGATTCTCAACGAGGCAAGATTGTCCTCGACCTGTTGAAACGCCGTGAGCACGGTCTGCTGGTAGTTCGCCACGGTTTGGTCGTAGGTGGCTCGATATTGCTGCACGGTCGCCCTGCGCAAGCCCGCGTCGAAGATCGTTTCGGCAAGGCCTGGGCCAACGGACCAGAAGCGGCTCGGCCAGGTCAGCCAGCTCGATAGAGAGGAGTTTCCGAAGCCGCCGGTGGCGCTGAGCAGGATCGCCGGGAAGTAGGCAGCCTTGGCCACTCCGATCTCCGCATTCGCCTGAGCGACGGCGCGCTCCGCGGAGGCGATGTCCGGGCGGCGTTCGAGAAGGTCCGACGGAATCCCGACCGGAATTGCGGGAGGATCCGGTTCAATATCGTTTGCCGGCAGTGAGAATGCCGATGGGGACTGGCCAATCAGAACGGCGATCGAGTGTTCATATTGGGCGCGCAGGATTCCCAGGTTCGTATCCTGAGCCTGCGCCGCCTGGAGCTGAGCCTCGGCTTGCGCCACTGCTTCATCGGAGCTGAGGCCAGCCGCGTATTGGCTGCGAGTTAGATCCAGCGTCTCCTGGTAAGCTGCGACCGTGGAATCGAACAGCTCCTTCATGGAGTCCTGCGCGCGAAGCTCATAGTAATCGGCGGCAAGCTCTGCCTGTATGCTCAGGCGGACGTTCTCCAGATCGGCGGCGCTGGCCTGCGCGGCGTAAGTATTCGCCTTCACACTGTTTCTCACGCGCCCCCAGAAATCAGGCTCCCAGGAGGCGTCGAAGGGCAGCGAATAGTCGGCATATGTTTGGACGGCGATTGCGGACGATGAAGAGTTACTCGCCAGCAGTCCGCTGAATTGAGCTGGCGACGGGCGCGACCGGATGACGCTCGGATTGGCGGCGAGAGTCGGGAAGTATTGCGATCGAGCCTGCCTCACCGAGGCTCGCGCGGCAACGAAGTTATCGGCGGCGGCAGCGATCTGCCGGTTCGAAACGCCGGCCTGTTCTTCCAGTTCGTCCAGTTTCTGATCGTTGAATGCCTTCCACCACTTTCCTCGGGCTGCGCCATCGCCCGGCTTCGCCGTCTGCCAGGGTTGCGATTCACTCGCAACCGGCTGTGGAAGCTCCTTGTAAGCCGGCGGACTTTGAACCGGCGGGCGCGCGTACCTGGGACCAACACTGCACCCAGCCAAAAGGAGGCAGATCGCCATAAGCGCGATCGGCACAAGAGGCCGGCCAAAGCTGGCTTCACGTTCAATCACCGATGTACACATCGACCAGTTCCCCCGGATAGAGATTGACATTGACGGGCTTCTTGATTCTGAAAATCACGGGTAGCACCCGGACATCCACGCGCTCCTGGCGCTGGTCCGATAGCTCGATCTTGGGAGAAACGAAGGGCTGCACCCGGATAAACTCCATCGGAATCTTGACATTCGAGCCGCGAACGGACATTTGCGCCTTCATACTTGATCCCAGGGGCAACCGCGGCACCAGAATTTCGTCAACATAACAGCGCACGTCCAGCGTGGCCGGAGAAGATCCCAATGTTATAACCGGGTCCGCGCCCTGCGTGTATGCATCGTATGCTCCTTGCGGCGATGCGTAGCTTCCGGCGATGGTGTTGATGGAGAGCACAACACCATCGCGCGGGGCGCGCAGGGTATATTTGGTGAGCAGCGCGCTGGATGCCATATGAGCCTGTTCCAGCGCCTTCGTCTGCCGCTCCTGGTTTTGAATGTCGTAGACCCAGGCTCCCGCCTTCGTCAAGTCATACTGTTTCCTGGCGACGTCAAGATTCGCATTCGCAACCGCGACGGCATTGGCTGCACTGTCCAATGCATCTTTGCTCACCGAGCGAGGATCCATTTGGTAAGCAGTTACATCTTTTTGATAAGTATCCTGGGCGGTGACCAATGTAGCTTTGGCGGAGACTACCTGGGCAGCCGCGACATCGAGCGTCTCTTTCCTCGGCTCTGCCTTCAACTCGTTCAGGAGCGCCCTTGCGGCTTCTGCCTGTGAACCTTGCTGCTCCGTCGTCGCTCGTTGAATCGAATCGTCAAGGCGAAGAAGAAGGTCCCCGGCCTTGACTTGCTGACCTTCATCGACAAGGATTTCCTTCACCGTGCCCGCCACTTCGGGATAGATGTTGATGTTCTCGCCGCTCGTCTGCGCGCTCTCCACAATGCCCTCGGCATAGATCCCGCTTCCATACGGATTGGAAGCGGGGCTGAACGCCGCGGGCAGCGGAGCCTTCTTGATGCTGAAGAAGATGGCGGTCGCGGCTCCCGCAAGGATGCCGGCGAGTGAAATTGCAAAGATGAGTTTGTGTTTCATTTCGCGCTCTTTTCTGTGCTGGGAGTCAGACGCCCGTCTTCCATTTGCAGGATCCGGGTCGCAAACTCGTAGATTCTGCTGTCGTGAGTTACAACCACGATGCAGCGATTCTCATTGAGAATGTTTTTGCGAACAAAGCGCAGAATTGCATTGCCCGTATCGCCATCCAGCGAAGCGGTGGGCTCATCCATAATCAGAATGTCCGGCTTGCTGATCATCGCCCGCGCGATGGCCACGCGCTGCTGTTCGCCTCCGCTCAACTTCACGGGCGGAATATTCGCTCGTCCTTTCAAGCCCACAATCTCCAGATAGCCGGCCGCTTCGCGGATGGATTCGTCCCAGTCTCTTTTCTTCAGGATGAGCGGGATGGCCGCGTTCTCGGCCGTAGTCAGACGCGGAAACAAATGGAAATCCTGAAATACAAATCCAATCTTGGCGAGACGGAAGTCGGCCAGACTATCGGCGTCCAGCTTCCAGATATCGACATCCTCCACCTCGACGCTGCCCTCATTGGGCTTCAGGATGCCGGAAAGAACGCTGAGCAGCGTAGTCTTCCCGCTTCCGGATGGGCCCACGATGTAAACCATCTCGCCGAAATAGGCTTCGAGGTCGACCTTCTTCAGCGCGGAAGTCCTGGCGTCCCCTTCGCCGAACCACTTGACCAGACCCTTCGCTTGAATGGCTATTCGCGGCATGTCAACCTCTGAAGATTTCGAATGGATCGATGCGCAAGACTCTGCGCATTCCCACATAGCTTGAGATCCCGGCAATGATCGCCACCATGACAAATCCAATGGCGAGATTCCCGAATGAAAGCATCGCGGCATAGCTGGGAAGTCTTGCCTTGGCCAGCCAGATCGAGAGCACCGACATCCCGACCCCCAGGCCGTAGCCGGTGAACGAGGCGAATGTGGCCTGGAACAGGATCATGGCGACTAAGTCGCGGCTTCTTGCGCCGATGGCCTTCAACGCTCCGAACCGCTCCAGGTTTTCGAGGATGAACGTGTAGAAGGTTTGACCCGAGATCGACAGGCCAACGGTAAAACTGATTAGAACCATGATAAGCATGTTGGTTCCGCCGCCGGTCTTGTACACAAAGAAATCGGCGGTTCTCTGCATGAACTCCTTCTTGGTCAGCGCCAGATATCCGAGCGCTTCCACCTGCTGCTTGATCCTTTGCACATCGGAGAGACTCTTCGGTTCCACCAGCACGTACGAGATGGTGTAGCGCGGATTGGGAAGGTACTGAGCGGCTCTCTCGTAGGTTGTGTACAGGGTCGGAGTTCCATACAGACCGGACGTATTTACTTTCGCGATACCTACGATGACTCCGCGATTGTCGTTCAGCTCGAACTCCGACCCGATGTGGGGACTCCCGAGCTTGGAAAACTCCGCGTCGCGCACCGCGATGAATCCGCTCTGCGCATAAATGTCTTCGATTTTTCCTTCGACTAGTTCGGGTCTGCCCAGCAGGCTTGTGTCGTCCAGTCCGATGATATTGACCGATTGATAGGTCCCGTCGGAAAGCTTGGCCAGACCTCCTCCCGAATAGAGAGGCACGGCATACTCGACTCCCTGCATGCTTCGAACCGCATCCAGAACGTAGTCGGGCATTCCGACCGTGTTGGCCACCGTCTGCACGGCAGGATCCATGACCCAAATCGTGGAGCCGATATTGATGACCGTTGCGGAGGCGTGATTCAGCACGCCGACGAACATCGAAGTTACGAACATCATGAGAAAGACGGCAAACGTAATGCCCATCAGCAATGCCGTGAACTTGGCCGTGTCGTTGACGAGCAGCTTGAAGGCGAGTTTGAGAGTCCCTTTCAATGGTTCCTTCTCTTCCCTGCCGCTTGTCTCAAGGCAATCCGTGGGCCACACTTAAACTCTTGAAAAGACTTGAATGCAAAGGTCAAGGAATCCCGATTTCTTCGCGAATTCGCGAAGTTGGCAACCGTTGAGAATTGGATTTGTGAAGGCGGTTCAGTAGGCCGACATGAACTGATACTTGTTGATGTTCATCGACCTGATCCTGGATTCAAGCGTGGAAGGCGGGATGCCGAGCCGGGCCGCCGCGCCTGCCGGTCCAGACACTCTGCCTTTGGTTTCGGCCAGCACCGCGCCAATCGCTTCGCGATCCCCCATCGCAAAGCCGCCGGAAAAAGCGCGGGCGGGCGCTGCGTCGCGGAAGCATTCGCTGCAAAGCCAGCTCTTCTTCACAGTGAGCTTTCCCCGTTCGTAGATCACCACGGATCGCTCGATGATGTTCTGCAGCTCGCGTATGTTTCCGGGCCATGGATATCGGACAAGAGCCTCCATCGTTTCCGGCGAGATAGCATCTATCGTCTTGCCCATCTGCCGGGAGAATTGCCGGACAAAATGGCGCACTAAGAGCGGAATGTCCTCCGCTCGTTCGCGCAGAGGAGGGATGGTGATGGGAAAGACATTGAGCCGATAGTAGAGGTCGCTGCGGAACTGCCTCTGCAGGATCATTTCTTCCAGGTCGCGATGGGTCGCGGCCACCACCCGGACATTCACCCGCTTGGTTCGCGTGCTGCCCAAACGTTCATACTCCCGCTCCTGCAAGACGCGAAGAAGCTTGGGTTGCAACTCCAGCGGAATGTCGCCGATTTCATCCAGAAACAGCGAACCCTGGTCTGCCAGCTCAACCCGGCCGGCCCTCTGCTCGATCGCTCCCGTGAAGGCGCCGCGTTCGTGGCCGAAAAGCTCGCTTTCCAGCAACCCGCTGGGGATGGCGGCGCAATTGACCTTGACGAAGTTATGGCACCTGCGGCGGCTCCGATCGTGAATGGCGCGCGCGATAAGTTCCTTGCCGGTACCCGTCTCTCCCAACAGCAGGACGGTCGAATCGGAGGCAGCCACCATCTCGACGAGATCGAGCACCTCGCGCAGGGCCCGGCTCCGGCCGACGATTCCCGCAAACCCTGCCCGGACAGGGATTTCATCTTCGTCAAGGAAGACATCGTTCATGCTGCTTGCGGCGTCACTCGCAAGATACGGGTGTTGGTTGCGCGGCTCGTAGTCCAAAACCCCTTCCAGACTCATGACTATCCTCCGATCCCATGGGTATCCACTGTCGATAAGTAACTCGGCCTGGCCTCCGTCAGCTTGTGTTTCTTTCCTGTTTGATCCACTCGCGGATATACGCCGGACAATTCGTGAGCCGGATGTGGCCCTTCTCGCAATGCTCCAGAATCCTGATCGCCTCTCGATCCACGAGGGTCAGATCTTTCAGGTCCAGAATCATCTGGCGATCCTGGCTTTCCAATTCGAACAGCGATTGCAATTCGGCCACGTTTTCTACATTCAAGCGACCGATCAGCCGAAAGACGGCCACCCCATTCGCTAGTCGCTCTATCCGCAGCATCCGTTCTCACCTCGAACGATTCTGCATTCATAGGTTGCATTTGCCGTGCCAATCGTATATGACTGATAAATAAGCAGTTGCTAGATAACATACATGACGATAGTTCGCCAATTGGCGAAAAGCTGTACAAAAACGCGAGCAAAACTGCCGGCAATTATTCCCTTGTGGGATATTGTTCGAGGGATTGCCGATTCCTGGAGGGCTATGGAATCTTGAGGCGGTTTTTATCGATCTTCAGCGACCTGATCTTGGATTCCAGGGTGGATCGGGGCATGCACAGCCTGGCAGCCGCGCCGGACGGTCCGGACACGCGTCCCCCGCACTCTCTCAACGCCGCTTCAATCGTCTCTTTTTCCTGCGCGGCAAGCAATTGAGAGAGTCCAACCGGGCCTTTCGGGTCCGTTGCAGGGGGCTGGCTTGAAAGCCAGCTCTCGTCCACTGTGAAGCTCTCCGTCTCGCACACAATGACTGATCGCTCGACGACGTTCTGCAACTCGCGAATGTTGCCCGGCCAGGGGTAGGACTGGAGTAACTCAAGACTCCTCTTGCCAACTTTGCGAATGCTCTTCCCCGCCTTTCTCGCATAACGGTCGATGAAGTACTCGACCAGCAACGGAATGTCTTCCTTCCTTTTCCGCAGAGGGGGAGTCTCGATGGGAAAGACGTTGAGCCTGTAAAAGAGGTCGCTGCGGAATGTGCCCGCGGCGACGGCCGCCTGAATGTCCCGGTTGGTGGCCGCAATCACGCGCACTTCGCAGCGGATCGTCCGGTTTCCGCCCACGCGCTCAAACTCCCGTTCCTGTAGAACACGCAAGAGCGCGACCTGCGTCTCCGCGGGAAGTTCTCCGATTTCATCCAGGAAGATGGTGCCTCCCTCGGCCAATTCGAAGCGGCCCAGATGCCGCTGGGTAGCACCCGTAAAGGCGCCCTTCTCATGGCCGAAAAGCTCCGATGCGATCAGGTCGCGCGGGATTACGGAACAATTCACACTCACAAACGCCCGCGAAGAGCGGAGCGAACGCTTGTGGATGGCGCGGGCGATCAGCTCCTTGCCGGTGCCTGTTTCACCGGTGATCAGGACGGTGGAATCGGTGGGTGCGACCTTGGCGACGCGAGTCAGCACGGCGCGCAGGGCAGGCGAAGAGCCCACGATCTCCTCGAACATGGATGCCTTGTCGACCTCTTCGCGGAGGGCGACGTTTTCGTGCTGAAGTCTCTCTTCGGCCTGCTTGCGGTCGTCGATATCCGACGATGCGACAACCCAGCGCGTGATGCGTCCCTGTTCATCGCGCAGCGGCTTGTAGCGTAAAGAGAACCAGCGGTACACCCCGTCGTGCCTCGGCAGGCGCGCTTCGAACTCGATCTCGGACCCGGTTGAGAATGCGTTATGAACTTCAAGATAGGCGCGTTCCCAATCGTCTGGATGAAACAGTCCCGTCTTATAGCTGGTCTGCCACTCTTCAAGCGTCAAACCGTGATAATCGAGCGCGGCGTGGTTGAGGAAAAGCCGGCCCCCGCCTGTGTCCAGAACGGCCACATGTTGCGGCGCGTCATCCAATATCTGCCGGAGATCCGCTTCGCTTTGCCGAAGCGCCTCTTCGGCCCGCTTACGTTCCGTAATATCAAACGTGGTGCCCACCAGCTTGACCAGATCTCCCGCGTCATTCAGGACTGGGTGCCGGATGGTGTGAATGTGTTTGACCGTTCCGTTGGGCAACACGATTCTGTACTCGTCGGAGCTGTCGACTTTTTTGTGGAGCAAGTTCTCAAACTTCTCCTTCCACCTGTCGCGATCTTCCGGGTGGATTCGCCGGAAAACTGCTTCCCGGGCCGGTGAACCATCTCGTGGATCGAATCCCCAAATCCGAAAATCTTCGTCTGAGACGTAGATATACTTGTCACTGGCCAAGTCCAAGGCCCAACTGCCGGCGTGGACCAGCCTCTGCCCCTCTGCCAGGTATGCTTCGCTTTGCCGCAAAGCCTCCTCGGCCCGTCTGCGGTCCTCGATATCGATGCTCGATCCAAACCATTTCAGGATGTTTCCGTTTTCATCACGACGCGGAACACTGCGGTGAAGCATCCAGCGGTAGACCCCATCCGCCCGCCGTACACGCGATTCGTATTCGAATTCCTCCCCCGTCGCATGGGCCGTTCGCAACGCCTTGACCATTCCCTCAATGTCCGCGGGATGGATCGTAACCATCCATTTCCACCCCAGAAGGTTCTCGAGCGGAAACCCCACGAAATCCAGCCAGGTTCCATTGAAGAAGTCAACGTAGCCGTCAGGCCAACTGGTATGGATCAGCGCGGGAGCCGAATCGATAATCAGGCGAAGGTCCAGAGCAGCCCCTGGCCGTTCGGAACCATGCTCATTGGGGGCCATGATCTGCATCATACACTCATGAGAGTGGGATTTTGACCCTGTCTCCCATGGGAGGAAGAGGGGCGAACTGAATGCTTGGAGGCCGTGACGGTACTTGCGAACTCGATCATTTTGGGAGCTGCCTCCGTCCCGCCGTCCGCTCCAACCCGGCGCGGGCTGCGCTGCGCTCCATCCCAGCCTGAAAGCGACCGGGTTCGGCTTCGGCGCACCGCCCTTCGGCTTCCCTGGCGCGGAGGAAGTTGCGCGCGCCGCGGCGGTTTGCAGCTCCCGGGCCATCGGCGCTGAGGTATAAACGAATTACCACGATCGATGAAGGGAAGTAGGGTGGCGGCAAGGAAGGAAGACAATGTTCAACGTTTTGACGATTGCGAGAGAGTACGGCAGCGGGGGCTCCGACATTGGGCGCAAGGTTGCAGAACTTCTGGGCTGGGAGTGCATGGACAAGCAGATCATCGAGCAGGTCGCAGCCATGGGAAAGGTCGAACCCTCCTGGGCCGCGCAGGCCGACGAACACGCCATCGCGTGGTGGGAGCGGGTGATGAAGAGCTTCCGCCAGGGTGGTCCGGAGTCCTATGCCGGGGAGGGCGCCGAACTCGCGGTGGATCGCGATACGGTGCAGATTTTCACGGCGAGTATCATTCAGGAGGCCGCCAAGGTGGGTAATTGCGTCATCATCGGACGCAGCGCGCAATGCATCTTGCGGCGTCATCCCCACGTGCTTCGCATGCTGGTGTATGCGCCGCTCAGCGAGAAGATTGCGCGCATGAAGCTTCGCCATCCGCAAGAGCGCAACCTGCAGGCCCTGCTGCGCCGCGTAGACTCCGAACGCCTCCACTATGCGCGCTACTATTACGACTGCGACTCGGCCGATCCCCGGCTCTACCACATCACCATGAACAGCACCCTGGGCATAGATACCTGCGCCAGGATGGTCGCGCAGATCATTCAGTCTTCATAGGCGGTCCCGCCTGAACTTGTGTTATCTGCCGGCGATGGGCTTGACCTATCGGACCGGACACGTCTACGGGGAAGCTAACCACGCGGCCGGAACCTGGAAGCGGGAACGCCGCGTCATTATCAAAGCCGAAGTGGCGCGCGCCCGGTTGGGCGACACAGAAGCCGGCCGGGCGAGCGCCGCGGGGGAGCGTCTGTGAAGATGTGCTTGGTCATTGGCCGGAAATCTGTAAAGATAGAATTGCTATGACAGTCTCGACATCTTCCCAAGTCTTTGCCGGCCGGATTGGCCGGATCGAGGTTTCCGCAACCATGGCCGTGGCAGCGGAGGCCGCCAAGCTGCGCGCGCAGGGCATCAACCTGGTGGATTTTGGCGCCGGCGAGCCCCATTTCAACACCCCGCGCCACATCAAGGACGCGGCCATTGCCGCCATCGACGCCAACTTCACGCGTTATACGGTGGTTCCAGGCATTCCCGACGTGCGCAAGGCCATCGTCGAGCGGCACGCGACCGACTTCGGGTCGGACTACGGGCTGGACGAGGCTATCTTTACCACCGGCGGCAAGCTGGCGCTCTTCAACACCATCCAGATTCTGGTGGACCACGGCGACGAGGTGATTCTGCCCGTCCCTTACTGGGTGAGCTTCAAGGACATCATCCAGTACGCCGGCGGCACGGTGGTCTATCTGGAGACCAGCGAGGCGGAGAGCTTCCGCATCACGGCCGCAGCCATCGAGAAGGCCATCACGCCCAAGACTAAGGCCATCATTCTCAACTCGCCGTCGAACCCGGCGGGGGCGGTGGTGTCGGCCGAGGATCTGGAGCGGATCGTTCACGTGGCCCACGAGCGCGGGATTTACTTGCTCTTGGACGAGTGCTACGTCTACTTGAACTACGCCGGAAAGCCGCTCTCCGGCGGCTCGTTTACCTGGGCCAAGGAGCATATTGTGGTGCTTGGCTCGCTGTCGAAGACCTATGCCATGACGGGCTGGCGGGCCGGGTTTGCGCTGGCCGCAAAGCCCATCGTGGCCAACCTGAACAAGCTGCAGTCGCAGTCCACGTCGAACGCCACCAGCTTTGTGCAGAAGGCCGCCGTGGCCGCGCTCAGCGGCTCGCAGGAGTGCGTGAGCGAGTTTCGCGCCGAGTTCATCGAGCTGCGCGACTACATGCTGGCCCGGCTGGCGGAGATTCCCGGCGTCACCTGCACCAAGCCCCAGGGGGCGTTCTACGTTTACCCGAACATCTCGGCCTATCTGGGCAAGGGCGGCATCAAAACCGCGACGGAGATGGCCACGCGGCTGCTGCACGAGGCGCATGTGGTGACAGTACCCGGCGAGGCATTCGGCACCGCCGAGCACCTGCGCGTCTCATACCCGGTGACCAAACAGAACATCGACGAGGGAACGCGACGGATGAAGGAGTTCCTGACCGGGCTGGAGTAGGCTCGTCACTCAGCACACATAAGAACGCCGGAGGCTGCGTCGCTGCAACCCCCGGCGTTTTTGCATCCGCAAAATATCTACAAGTTCGAAGCGGCGAAGTGCGCCCTGCCGCGGCGATAGGCAAGGCCCATCAGAGCCAGCAAGCCGCTGCCCAGCAGCAGCCAGGAAGACGGTTCCGGCGTCGCGGTGCTGCCCAGGTCGGTGGCCGTGAATGTGCCGCCGTAGGCGTCGGAAGTGACTCCTTCAGGGTATCCCAAAGCAAGATCCGTAGCGTTTGCATATTCATCGTCTACATAACCTATAGGCTCGCCCAGCGAACCGCAATCAGAACCAGCACAATACCAGATGTTGACATAGGCTCCGCCCACATCCAGCAGTATCCCCTTGACATCCAGGTATGGATTCCCCACCGGGTCGAACTCGTTGTCCGCATCTGAAACGCTGACATCCGCCGGGTTGGTATCCAGTGTCGCCGTGCCGCTGACGCCGCTGACTGTATCGCTGTAGGTGGCGTTGGTGACGCTGAGAATGTCGTTGCTAGTGTAGTGCGGCATAAATAGAATCATGTATGTGTCGAGGTTCATCTTATGATGAGGAGACCTCGTCATGCGTATTGCCCCGCCCATTGTGCTCGATGAAGCCACACGCAGAGAACTGGAGCGGCT
>Ga0326727_10014062_pt1 | contig 17560 bp, 15 predicted proteins | sample MB2enrmetagenome_FD_207643 | JGI IMG/M metagenome (GOLD analysis project Ga0326727, IMG submission 207643) | Lab enriched peat soil microbial communities from McLean, Ithaca, NY, United States - MB29MY | ecosystem: Environmental > Terrestrial > Soil > Wetlands > Peat | place: USA: New York...
TCTTCGGGTTGTGCTTGGCCAACACCTTCGTGATCGCCGCCGTCAGCGTCGTCTTGCCGTGATCAATGTGCCCAATCGTCCCTACGTTTACATGCGGCTTCGACCGGTCAAACTTTTCCTTGCCCATTGCGGTTCTCCGTATACTGCAAATTTGTTGTCAGCCAATCCTATGCACCAGTCCTGTGGGCCGGCGCGACTCCGTTACTTGTCCTTCTCGTCCCTGCCCTGCACCTTCGCGATGACCTCTTCCGACACCGACCGCGGCGCCTCTTCGTACTGTTTGAACTGCATCGAATAGTTGGCGCGGCCCTGCGTCGCCCCGCGCATGTGGGTGGCGTATCCGAACATCGTCGACAGCGGGACCGTGGCGCGGATGGCCTGCGTATTGCCCACCATCTCCATGCCCTCGATGCGTCCGCGGCGCGCGTTCAGGTCGCCGATGATCGCGCCCATGTACTCCTCTGGAACGATGACCTCGACCGCCATCACCGGCTCCAGCAGCACCGGCTTGGCCTTGCGCGCGGCCTCCTTGAAGGCAATCGAGCCGGCGATCTTGAAGGCCATCTCGTTGGAGTCGACCTCGTGATAGCTGCCGTCGTAGAGCGACACCTTGACGTCGACCATCTCGTAGCCGGCCAGCACGCCGCCCTGCATCGCCTCCTGGATGCCCTGGTCGATGGGCTTGATGTACTCCTTGGGAATGGTGCCGCCCTTGATGTCGTTGGAGAACTCGTAGCCCTTGCCGGGCTGGTTGGGCGTGATGCGGATCCTGCAGTGCCCGTAGTTGCCCGAGCCGCCGGTCTGGCGGATGTACTTGCCCTCGGCCTCGGAGTGCGAGCGGATTGTCTCGCGATAGTTCACCTGCGGTTTGCCGACGCTGGCCTCGACCTTGAACTCGCGCATCATGCGGTCCACGATGATCTCCAGGTGCAGTTCGCCCATGCCCGCAATGATGGTCTGCCCGGAGTCGATGTCGGTGCGCACGTTGAAGGTCGGGTCTTCCTGCGCCAGCTTGGCCAGCGCCACGCCCATCTTCTCCTGGTCCGCCTTGGTCTTCGGCTCGACCGCAACCTCGATGACCGGCTTGGGGAAGTCGATGGATTCAAGCACTACCGGGTGACGGTCCGAGCAGATCGTATCGCCGGTGATCAGGTTCTTGAGCCCCACCGCGGCGCAGATGTCGCCCGCCAGTATCTCGGTGATCTCTTCCCGCTTGTTGGCGTGCATCTTCAGCAGGCGCCCGATGCGCTCGGTCCTGCGCGTACGCGGGTTCAGCACCGAGTCGCCCGTCTTCAGCGTGCCCGAATAGACGCGGATGAAGATCAGTTGGCCGACGAACGGGTCGGTCATGATCTTGAAGCCGAGCGCGGAAAAAGGTTCTGAATCGTCCGGCTTGCGCACGATCGCCACCGCCATGTTCTCCGGGTCGTGGCCGATCATGGGAGGAATGTCGAGCGGGCTGGGCAGGTAGTCGACGACGGCATCCAGCAGCGTCTGCACGCCCTTGTTCTTGAACGCCGCACCGCACAGCACCGGGAATATCTTCATCGCGATGGTCGCCTTGCGGATGCCGGCTTTGAGCTGCTCCTCGGTCGGCTCCTGGCCTTCCAGAAACAGATGAAGAAGCACGTCGTCGGAGTCGGCAACCGCCTCGATGAGATCGTGGCGTGCCTTCTTCGCCGTCTCCAGCAGCTCAGCGGGAATCTCTTCCACCGAGTACTCCGCGCCCATCGTCTCGTCGAGCCACAGAATCGCCCTCATCGTGACCAGGTCGATCACGCCCAGGAACTTCGCCTCCGCGCCGATCTGAATGTTGATCGGAACCGCGCGCGCGCCCAGCCGGTCGACGATGGTAGACGTGGCGTAGACCGCGTCCGCGCCGGCCTTGTCCATCTTGTTGATGAAGCAGATGCGCGGGACCTTGTACTTATCGGCCTGGCGCCACACCGTCTCGGACTGCGGCTGCACCCCTGCAACCGCGTCGAAACATGCAACCGCGCCGTCCAGCACGCGCAGGCTGCGCTCCACCTCGGCGGTAAAGTCAACGTGGCCGGGCGTGTCGATGATGTTGATGCGATGGTCCAGCCAGGTGCAGGTCGTCGCCGCGGATGTGATCGTGATGCCCCGCTCCTGTTCCTGCTCCATCCAGTCCATGGTCGCAGTTCCCTCATGCACCTCGCCGATACGGTGCGTGATGCCCGTATAGAACAGGATGCGCTCGGTCGTCGTCGTCTTTCCGGCGTCGATGTGAGCCATGATCCCGATGTTCCGGCAATGGTCCAGAGCTACAGTGCGTGCCACGGTGTCTATCTCTCTCGCTGCAAGGCGTGCCTTGCGTGTCATTCAAACTCGGTTGCGGCAGGTTAGGTTTGCTGTTCCCTGTTCCCTGCTCGCTGTTCCCCGCTTTACCAGCGGTAGTGGGCGAACGCCTTGTTGGCCTCGGCCATGCGGTGTACGTCTTCCTTCTTCTTCATCGCGGCGCCGCGACCGTTGGCGGCGTCCAGCAGCTCGGCGGTCAGCTTCTCCACCATGCCCTTCTCGCCGCGCGCGCGGCCGTAGGTCACAATCCAGCGAATTGCCAGCGAAGTGCGCCGCTCCGGCAGGACCTCGATCGGCACCTGGTAGTTGGCGCCGCCGACGCGCCGGCTCTTGACCTCCAGCAGCGGCTTGCAGTTCTCGATTGCCTTCTTGAACAGCTTCAGTGCCTCGTCGCCGCCCTTCTGCTCCAGGTTCGTCATCGCCGAGTAGAAGATGCTCTGCGCGGTCGACTTCTTGCCGCCCCACATCATCGAGTTGACGAACTTCGTGACCAGCGTCGAACCATAAACCGGGTCGGGAGCAACTTCACGCTTCGCAATGTAACCTTTTCTCGGCATCTTCTCTCTTCTCTCATCTTCCCTCAGCCCGGTAACCTCTCACGCGCTGAGCCTTTTGCTGACTTGCTGACTTGCTAACTCGCTGGCTCGCTGTCTTATTTGCCCGCAGCGGCCTTGGGACGCTTCGCCCCGTACTTCGACCGGCTCTGCTTGCGCTCCGACACGCCAACCGAGTCCAGCGAACCACGCACCACGTGGTAACGGACCCCGGGCAGGTCCTTCACGCGGCCGCCGCGGATCAGCACAATCGAGTGCTCCTGCAGGTTGTGTCCGATGCCCGGGATGTAGGTCGTCACCTCGATCCCGTTGGTCAGGCGGACTCGCGCCACCTTGCGCAGCGCCGAGTTCGGCTTCTTGGGCGTCTGGGTGTAGACGCGGGTGCAGACACCGCGGCGCTGCGGCGAACCCTGCAGCGCGGGGCTGGCGGTCTTATAACGGGTGGGCGTGCGGCCCTGCTTGACGAGCTGATGGAACGTAGGCACTCGAACTCCTTGAACTTCTACTCAACAACGTGCGGCCGGAAGCCGTTTCTACTCCACAATCCACTCTCAGACCGAGAGCAAGAGGCCTCTTTCGCGCGCCATTAATGCTTCGTGCGACGTACGCACAAAAAGGTGAGGACACTGACGTGCCTCGCGCAGAAGATTGTCCTTGCTTCCCGTCTGGAACACTCAAATCAGACGAACAACAGACGACGGTGGCCTAGCGTCCCTTGCTTCCCGCCCTCTGATAGCGGCCCTTACCGGAAGATGGAGTTGACTCCGTTTCGCTGTTCCGCCCCGCATAGCCCATCCACTTTGGGTCCCGGCAAAATCGCCGGGGTGGAGGGTGTCGCAGGTACGATTGCGAGGATGTTGCGCCGCGGTGGTACCGGCCCATGCCATGCTTCCCGTGCATGGGCCCTGCGGATTGACTGCATGTTTCAGTGTATCGCAAACCGTTGGAAAGCCCTAGCGGCCCTTCCCCAATCTGCCGGACACACCTACCGCCCCCGTGCAGCCTGCACGGCAACGGGTTCCCGATTCACACGGAACTTATTAAAGATAGCAAGCACAAGGCACTGGGTCAAGCTCGGCAGAGATTAATTCACTGCTAGAACGCACCGATCGTGATCGGCGATCGGTCGTTGCCGCAGGCAGATCGCGTTCATCCCGTTTGCCGCGAATGTGCGAGAACCCAGCAAAGGAATATTCTGTTCGGCGACAGCGAACCGGTCACAACGATCTCGCCTCATCTGATAGACTCTTTCTTGTCGTGAAGTTGGTGGTTCTGGTGTACCCTTGGTCTCCCAATCGGCCCAGGACCGGGTCCATAGCAGCGACAAGGTAGAACCAGGCGAATTGGCAATTCATGAGCGGCTCCGCCCAGAGCAACTCCCCGCGCGAATCCGCCTGTTCTATGTGACATTCGCTCAAGTTGTTGCAAAACAACCTGGGGACGTAGCTCAGTTGGTTAGAGCGCTGCCCTGTCACGGCAGAGGTCGCGGGTTCGAGCCCCGTCGTCCCCGCCATTCTTATTCAATCTCTGAAATTCGTTTCTGCTTTGAAGCAGAAACCTGCTGCCAGCGCGCGGATTTCGCCTCGCGGCCCGCGGCCGTTCGTGCGTCGATTGCGACGCGGCTTTCGCTGCCGAGGAATCATGAACCACGTCCAAGGTTATTTAGTGGGTGCGGGTGGTGAGGTAGCGGGCCAGCGACTTGAGCGGATCGGCGGCGGGACCGAAGGGTTCGACGGCGGCGAAGGCCTCGGCGATGAGCCAGCCGGCGTCGCGGCGCGACTGCTCGAGGCCGTAGACGGCGGGCCAGGTGGCCTTGATGCTGGCCGCGTCCTTGCCGGCGGTCTTGCCCAGCTCCTCTGAGGACTGCGTCAGGTCGAGGATGTCGTCGACGATCTGGAAGGCGAGGCCGGCCTTTTCTCCGAAGGTGCGCAGGCAGGCGACGGTGTCGATTCCTTTTAATGCGGTTTCCCGGCGGTCTTTTATTTCGGTACAAAGTCCGTAGAGGGCGCCGGAGACGATGCTGGCGGTGATGAGCGCGCCGGTCTTGGCGCGGTGGATGGTCTCGACCAGTTCGGCGGTGGGCGCGACGCCCTCGGACTCAATATCGACCACCTGGCCGCCGATCATTCCCGGCGCAATCCCAGATTTGTCAGTCCGGCCGATCCCAGTGCCTACTGCGACGGAGACCTCGCGCATGATCTGCACCACGGCATCGGCGGGCGCGGGGAGCTGGGCGATGGTCTGGAAGGCGAGCGTCTGCAGCGCGTCGCCGGCCAGGATTGCGATGGCCTCGCCAAAGGCGACGTGGCAGGTGGGATGGCCGCGGCGCAGGTCGTCGTTATCCAGCGCGGGCAGGTCGTCGTGAATCAGCGAGTAGGTGTGCAGCATCTCCAGCGCCGCGCCGAGGTCAGCGACGCCTGCGGGCGGTTCGCTGGTTCCCGCGACCATGCGCGCAGCCTCCATGCAGAGGATTGGGCGCAGCCGCTTGCCACCGGCGAAGACGCTGTGGCGCATGGCGCGATGGATGGAGACAGGCAGCGTCTCGGGCGAGGGCAGAAGGCACTCGAGCGCGGCGTCGGCGAGTTTTGCGCCGGAGGCGAGCAGGGATTGAACGTTGGAATCCATCGGTATCGATCATAAATGACGCGAGATATGAGAGGTCGCACAGGCTGTGACTGCGGGCAAAAAGGCGGGTTTGGGATCGAGATGCGTGGGCGCTAGCCTTCGCCGCGCCGATTCGTGCGATGCTATTGGGAGCCGGGCCGGCGACAGGTTGCGATGGGGGTGGCATGGCGGAGATTGCTGCGTTTCTGGATGGGTTCCGGCGGTTTCAAGAGAAGTATTTCAATAGCGGCGACGCGAGCGTCTTTGCTCGGCTGCGGCAGGGGCAGAGCCCGCGGGCGCTGGTGATCTCCTGCTGCGACTCGCGCGCCGATCCGGGGATGCTGCTGGGCGCGGGACCGGGAGAGATATTCGTGGTGCGCAACGTGGCCAACCTGGTGCCTCCCTATCGCAATGGCGCGGAGATGCCGGGCATCCGCGCGGACATCGAGTTCGCGGTGAAGGAGCTGAACGTGGAGCGGATCATTGTGCTGGGCCACTCCGGCTGCGGGGGGATCGGCGCACTGATGGAGGGCGAGGGAGACAGGTTCGAGTTCATCGGAGCTTGGGTGAGCATTGCGGCTGCGGCGCGGGAGCGGGTGCTGCGGGAGATGGCGGGCAAGCCGAGGGCGGCGCAGGTGAGGGCGTGCGAGCAGGGCGCGATTGCGCTGTCGCTGGAGAACCTGCGGACGTTCCCGTGGATTAAGGAGCGAGTGGATGCGGGCGCGCTGACGCTGGATGGGTGGTACTTCGACATGGACGCGGGTGAGTTGCTGGGGTACTCAGCAAAGACGGAACGATTCGCGGCGCTGGTGGCGAGGGCTAAGCCTGCGGATGGGCCAGGGTAAGAGACGAGTTACATGGGAGAAAGGTACGGGCGGTTGTGGTGGGACGAGCTTCGTCGGGGTTCCTTCGACTACGCTCAGGACAGGCTCTTCGCGCTCGAAAGACGCGCTCAGGATGACAGCAAGAACAGGCAAAGGCCAAGAACAGACAACAGCAAAGGCAGAGGCCAATACGGAGATTCTGGCTTCGCCAGAATGACGGCCCATGGATTTATCGCGGGGTGAGGGTGAGGGTGTGGGCGATGGTGGGCCAGGTGGCGGCGGGCGTGAAGGGGAGGGGGAAGGTTGTGCCGCGCAGCCAGGACTGGAACTGGTCCATGTAGAACGGGCTGGCTGGGTTGCCGGACTGTCCGAGGGCGAGGTTGAGGGTGGTGCGGTCTGGATCGCTGAGGTCGGCGGTGAATCGCTCGGAGGGGCCGAAGGCCTGGCCGGACTGGCGAACGGTGGTGGTGTCGCCGCTCTGGGACTGCGGGCCGGTTCCGGTGGGCACGCCGAGCAGGAGACGGGCGAGCAGGGTCGCGTGGGAGAAGAGGGGGTGCTCGATGTCCAGCCGGAAGGCGCTTCCCTGCTGCCATGTGGCGAGGTCGAGCGGGGCGTGGGCGTTGCGCAGGCCGCGCTGGACGACAGCGGCGAGGAAGTCGTCCCATGTGGGGTAGGCGGAGGGGAGCCAGCGGGCGGGCGCGTGGGTGATGAGCTGCTCCTCGACGCTTTCCCGTTCGCCCCATGTGTAGAGCTGCCAGAGGTTGGCGGCCTGGGCGGCGTCGGCGGGCAGGTTCCTGACTTTGGAGAGGTCCGCGCCCTGCACAAGCTGTGTGCCTGCCTCTGGGGCGAGCTTGGGGATGAGCAGCATGGGCCAAAGGGTGGCGCGCGCGGCGTTGACGATGGCGGGCGCGGCGGCGGCGGCGTCCACGCTGCCGTTCCACTTGCGCAGGATGTCGGCGGCCTGGTGCAGCGTGGGGTCGTTCTTCAGCGGGCCGGTGGCGTGGTCGATGGCGTAGGCGAGGCGCTGGGCGAGGATGCGATCCGGCCCGGAGGTGACGTCGTCTTGCAGGGCGAGCATGTCAGCCGGGGTGAGGAGGTGAATGGGGGCCAGCGTCTCGCCGGGGCCGGGGGCGGCGGCTGGAGTCGTCGCGGAGCTGGAGTTTGCGGATTTCGCGGCAGGGGCTTCGGGGAGATTTACGGAGCTGGCATCCAGCACGCGCTCGGGGCTGGATTCTAAAACCTTGTAGATTCGCTCGGTGCGGTAGGGCGCCATCCAGTCGAGGGTGATGGGGAAGCGGTAGCCGTCCGGGGTGACGCGTGCGTTGGCTGTGGCGAGGACTCCATCGGGAGGATCGAAGGCCTGGGGGAGCTGGTCGAATGGAATATAGCCTGCCCACTCGTGCAGGGCCGCGTCGGGAGCGGTTGCGTCGGTGGGGACGGGCGAGAGCGGGCTGGGATTGTTGATGTCTCCGCGAATGGGGATGCGGCCCAGGGCGTGGTAGGCGATGTGGCCCTGGTCGTCGGCGTAGACGAGGTTCTGCGCGGGGCCACCCCAGTCAGCGAAGGCGGCGAGCATGGAGGGCCAGTCGGCGGCGGAGTTGACGGCGAAGAAGGGATCGGTGAGGTTGGCGGGGTCGTAGATGGTCCAACGGAGGCTGAGGGAGCGGCGTTCCGTGGGAAAGACGCTGGAGACGATGGGCGTGTCGGTGTCTCCGTGGCGGGTGAGGGGGACGTCGAGGATGACGTCTGTGCTGCCGCGCACCTGGATGACCTCGGTCTGGTAGCGGACGGGGAGCCATGCGCCGCTGGCGGTCTGGTACTCGGCGCCGGAGGAGGTGCCGCGCGTGTGCTCGACGATGAGGTCCTGCACGTCCGCGCCGAGGTTGGTGAATCCCCAGGCGACGTGGTCGTTGTGCCCGGCGATGACGAAGGGCGTGCCGGGGAGGGTGATGCCGGCGGCGTGGAAGGCGGCCAGCGGTGCGGGATTCGTGGCTTGCAGGTCGGCCTCGTACCACAACTCGGGCACGCTGAGCGAGAGGTGCATGTCGTTCGAGAGCAGAGGCTTTCCCGAGGCGGTGCGCGAGCCGGAGACGGCCCAGGCGTTGGAGCCGGCGACGCAGGCGGAGCAGGGAGCGTGGAAGAGGGCGAGGGTCTGGTTGAGGGAGAGAAGGTCGGACGGAGAGGTGGTGGCGGCGGGTGAGGGCCGTCGGAGGCTCGATTGCGACTCGTCGAGTGGGATGTCGTTTAACTCGGGCTGGGGCGCGGAGACGTCGGGCATGGGCTGGCCGGGGGTGTGGTCGCGCCAGGAGCCTACCGGGTAGAGGTCGGCGATCAGCTCGGGGGAGAGGTGGGCGGCGAGTGCCTCGCGCGCGAGCTTCTGCGGGAATCCGGTGGTGAGGTCCTGAAACATCACAAGCTCGACCAGGATGGAGTCGCGGGGGGTCCACGCGGCGGGCCGGTAGGCGAGCAGGCGGAACTCGACGGGGATGCGGTCGCGCTGGGCGGCGATGGAGGCGTTCACTCCGCGCGCGTAGACCTCCAGCCAGTGGCGCTGATCGGCGGGCAGGACGGCGATGGCGCGGTCGGCGGCGGCGCGCAGTTGAAGGGTGCGTTGCAGGCGGTCGTGCTCCAGCATGGGGCGGCCAAGAATGGCGGCAAGCTGGCCTGCGGCGTGGCGGCGCAAGAGGTCCATCTGCCACAGGCGGTCCTGGGCGGTGACGAAGCCCTGGGCGAAGACGAGGTCGTCCATGGAGCCGGCGTGGATGTGGGGCACGCCGCGGGCGTCGCGTTCCACCGTGACCGGCGCGGCAAGACCGTGGACGGCGAGCGAACCGTCGAGCTGCGGCAGGTTCTGGCGCATCGCAATGGGGATGAAGTGGCGCCCGGCGAAGAACGCTGCAGCGAAGAGCAGGGCGAGGAGCGCAACAACCACGCAGAAGACGCGCAGCCTGTGGCCCGCGCCGCGGCCTGCGGGCGCCTCGAGGTCGGCTACGAGGGCGGCTCTGAGTGCGGCGTCCGCAGCGGCCGGGCCTTCCGGCTCGGCGTCCGCGCCGGCACTGTCTTCCGCCCGGCGCACATAGCCCTTGTAGCGCAGTTCAGCCTTGCTGGGATTGGCGGAGGGGTTGGACTGGCTGGAGTTCGGGTCGTCGCGAATCATGGCTTAGGACAAGTCTAATTCAGAGACGCAGCGCGCGTTCGCAAATGCAGGCGGGTCGTCGTGATGGACGCAGGGCAACGTGAGCAGGATGACAGCGGCGGTCAACACTTCGATGGGCAGGATGAAGAGGCTTCCCTCCGGCCCGGTGAGGCCGCCGGAGAGGAGGGCGCGGCCCGCCGGATGCGTCGCGAAGAGATGGCCCTGGGCCACCATGCCGCTGTCGGCGACGCCGTAGAGGAAGGACTGCGCCCAGTCCCACGCCGCGTGGAAGCCGATGGCCCACCAGAGCGAGCCGGTGCGCCACAGGCTGAGGCAAAAGACCACGCTGACGAGTCCGGCGGCGAGCAGGCCGATGGACGATTCGCCGGCGTTGGATCTGTGGACGTAGCCGAAGCCGAAGGAGAGCAGCAGGGCCGCGGTCCAGAAGCCGGGAGCGGACTGAGTTGCCGTTTGCGGATTGGCCGCGCGCGAGGCCGTCTCGCTGCACTCTGTCGCGCGCGCGCCGAAGGAGCGGAGCCAGTCGTAGATTCCGTTGATTCCGCGCGCGAGCGTGAACTGCAGGTAGCCGCGGAAGAAATACTCCTCAAAGAGTCCGGCCAGCAGGAACCCGGCGAACCAGACCGCGCCGTAGCGCAGCGCGTTCGCCCCGAAGAGAAGGCGCGCGTCGAAGACCAGCAGGCCGGCGGCACGCAGAGTGAAGACCAGAAGCGAGAGCAGCGCGACGCCCCATCCGAGGCCGGCGAGGAAGTTCGGCAGGCGGCGCCGGCCGCCCAGTCCGTAGGCGGAGCTTGGGCGGCGCTCGATCTTGCCCATCAGCCATGCGGCGATGAGGACCGAGAGCGACGTCATTCCATCGCCCAGCAGGATTGCCTTCGGCGGCATGAGCACGGCGGCGGAGGATTTGGAGGACTGTGGCGCGGACTGCGCGGCAGAGTTCGGCTGCACGGCAGCGGCGTGGTGGCGCGGCGGATTGACGAGGAATCCGCCGCCGGCGAGCAGAGCGGCAAGCAGGGCGAAGTAGATCAGCAGGCCCCAGCCGGCGCGCAGTCCGTCCGAACCGGCGAAGACCTCGCGCAGGGTAAAGCGCGGCGCAGACGGCGGAATCGGCGCGGCAATCTCATCGCCGGACGCGCCGGTGCGCGCGTCAGGGCGCACGGCGGACTCGGGTGGCTGAGGCTGGTGTGCGTCGGGCAAGTGGGTCTCCTCGGTTGATTGAAAGTCTATACGGTGCAAACAGGAAGTACGATCCGTTTCCGTATGCTTTGCTGCTTGACATGGGGGCGCGCGGCGTCAATCCTAGAGCTTCGCATAAGAGTCGCCGAGCGTTGCGCGCTAGCGTGGGCGCGGCTGCGAAGAATGGGTTTGGTACGGAGGATTTCCGCTTGAGCTGTCGCGTCTTCTACCACGATCACTGCTTCGATGGCGCGTGCTCGGCGTCGCTGTTCACGCGCTTTCATCGCGAGTGCATCGGGACGGCGCAGGAGTTTTCGTACCACGGGCTGATGCACCGGGCGGCGGGGTCGCTCTTCGACGAGTCGGCGTTCATCGAGGGCGAGAACGCAATTGTGGACTTCAAGTACTCCGCCTCGCCCAAAGTTACTTGGTGGTTCGACCATCACCAGAGCGCGTTTCTCACCGCCGATGACCGGCGCGATTTTCTGGCGTGGCAGGCGCAGGCCAACTCGCCCAAGGTGCTCGCGGTGCGCAAGCCGGCCGATGGCGGAAAGTTTTACGATCCGGCGTACATCTCCTGCACCAGCCTGATCGCCGACGTGGCGAGGGAGCGGTTCGGCTTCGAACCCGCGCCGCTGGCGGAGCTGGTCCACTGGGCAAACATTGTGGACGGCGCGAAGTACGAGAGCGCAAGGGCCGCCGTCGAGATGGCCGCACCCGCGATGAAGCTGACGATGGTGATCGAGAGCTCGGGCGAGGGCTTCGTGCCGCGCGTGATTCCGCTGCTGACCGAGATGGGCCTGCAGGCGGTGCTCGACCAGCCCTTCATCCAGGCCGAGCTTGGGCCGCTGCTGGAGCGCCACCGCGCCAACATCGAACTGCTGCGCGAGCGGACAACGCTGAAGCGCGGCGTCATTACCTTCGACATTACGGACCGGCCGACCGAGGGCTACAACAAGTTCATCCTGTACTACCTGCACCCGGCGGCGACCTACACCGTGGGGCTGAGCCGGTCGAGCTTCCGAACGAAGGTCGCGGTGGGAACGAACCCGTGGACCAGACTGCCAGACGCGGAGTTGGCGAACATTGCGGAGATCTGCGAGCGCTACGGCGGCGGCGGGCACGCGAGGGTGGGCGCAATCAGCTTTCCGCCGGACAAGGTGGACGACGCGCGCAAGGCGGCAAGGGAGATTGCGGCGTTGCTGCGCGCGCGGGTGTAGGGCGGAATTCGCGAAGGAGTGTTGCGCGGACGAAAAGCAACTACGGAGATTCTGGCTTCGCCAGAATGACGGCTTCATCATTTGTGCGCGCGGCGCTCAGGGTCTGGATGACAACATTCAGCGAGAAGCGAGGGCGCGGGCTTTGGCGGGGGACATCCAACCGAAGTCGATGTGGAAGCCCTGGCCGGCCAGCTCGCGTTCGACGAAGCCGCGCTCCATCTCGTTGACGCCGAACTGCGCTCCGGCGATGGAGTTGGTGTTGATATGGGTGTATCCGCCGGGCTGCACCTCGCCGCAGGAGTAGGTAAAGACATCGCCGTCGAGCAGGTTGCGCAGGTTCATCTCGAAGGTCTCGCGGGTCTGCAGCCAGCGGCCGACGTGGGGAAGCGCGATCTTGTAGACCATGAGCGCGGTCTCGTGCGCGCGGTCGCTGACGGTGGTCTCCAGGCGCAGTTCCCTGCCCGCGATGGGCTTGAGCCGCGCGGTGCCCATGACGAAGGGCGCACGTCCCCAGGCTTCGGCGATGGTGCGCGCGCGGGCGATCTGCATCAGCGCGTCGTAGCGGAAGTCGGCCAGGCCGAAGAGCGCTCCGGTGGCCACTTCGAGACCGGCGGCGAGGGCGCGGTCGTGATTGTCCATGCGCGTTCGGAAGTCCGCCTTGCGCGGACTGGCCGCGTGCCAGCGGGCGTAGGCCTGCTCGTCCAGCGTCTCGTCCCACTGGACAATTCCGCGAAGACCCGCGTCGGCCAGCGCCTCGTACGCCTGGCTGGAGAGGTACTCGGTGCAGAGCAGGACGCCGCCGCCCTCGAGGTCCTCGACAGCGCGGACGGCGCGGCTGACGTCGCGCACCAGAGCGCGCGTGTCGTACTCCGGATCGGTGGCGTAGACCAACTCAATGACGCGTGCGTCGCGCGCCAGGACGGATGCGATCTCTCGATCAAGCTCGGCGAGTGACAGGCGATAGCGCACCGTGTCCTTGCGCAGGGCGGAGAAGTTGCAGTAGGGGCAGGCGTCCACGCAGAAGCTGGAGACGTAGATCGGCGAGACGTAGCGGACGCGGTTTCCGGCGGGCGCGCGCCAGTGCCGGCGAGTGTGCGCGCGCAGCAATTCGAACTGAGCGTTGGAATCGGAGTCCGCGCCGGCGGGGGCGCCAATCTCCAGCAGCTCGGCGAGTTCAGCGAGGCCGAGCGCATCGCAAGACTGGCTCCGCGCCAGGATCTCCTCGACGCGGCTCGGCGAGGGGCAGCGAACGCCATCCAGCGTGGCGCGCACCTCGGCATTCCTCTCTCGGTAGACCGAACTGAACAAACTCATGGCTCTATTCTTTCACGGTTGCAGACCAGTGAAAACGTGCCTGCGCGAACCTTCCCTCGGTTGCTAAAGCCCTGTTGATTTCGCATCCCTTACGGACGGGCTGAAGCCCGTCCCCTTCAAAACAGAGGCCAATCCCCGCAATGCAGAGGCGCGGGTGCAGCACGCTTCAATGCGCCTCCGGCGGGGCCTTCATCTGCACCAGCAACATGCGCAGCGCGGTGCGTGCGGCGATTCCGTGGGGCAGCATGGGGAGCATATAGACGAAGGAGCCCGGCTGTGCGTTGACCTTGTCGTCGCCCAACTGAACGTCGGCCTCGCCTTCCAGAAAATAGAGGACGGCAGGCGTCGGCGTGGAGTGCGCGGAGAGCTCCTCGCCCGCCGCGAAGCCGAACAAGGTGACGTTCGCGTGCTGGTCCTTGTGCAGAACGCGGCTCAGGATGCCTTTTTCCGGCAACGCGAACTCCTGTTGCAGATTGGCAAGAAATGTATAGTCCACGGAGTCCTCTTTCTCATTTCGCAAAGATCGACCGTGTCTGGCCCGCCGGTCCGAGTTTGGCGTCTCACCCATGGGACGCCGGGCGTTTACAGCTTGAGTTTGGAGAGAATGGGCAGATGCAGCTTGACGATGTCGTTGCAGATGATGAATGCGGCGAACATGACGATGCACACGAACGCAACCTGGTAGATGTACTCCTTGGCCTGCATGGGAAGGTCGCGGCGGATGATGCCCTCGATGAGAAGCATAAAGATCATGCCGCCGTCGAGGATGGGGAACGGCAGCAGGTTGACCATTCCCAGGTTGATCGAGATCATGGCCACGGTGCCGACCAGCGGCGTCCAGCCCGGCGCCTGGGCGGCCTCATGCACCACCTCGCCGATGCCGATGGGCCCCGAAAGGCTGCGCACCGAGACGTGGCCCACGAACATGCCCTTGACCACGTCCTTGATCAGCATCGAGTTCTTTTTGGTGAAATCCCAGGACTTGGCCAGCGACTTGGCGAAGGAGAGTCTTTCCACCTTGACCGGCGGAGGGACCGGGTAGAAGCCGAGCCGGTAGGCCTTTGTGCCGCCATCGTCGGTAAGCTGCGGAGTTACGTTCAGAAGGATGGGCTGGCCCTTGCGCAGCACCTCCAGCACTGCGGGCGCGCCCTTGCGGTCCTGCATGTAGGCCAGCAGCGTGGCGACGGAGTGGAGTGCAAGCGCGTCGATGCTGACGATCTGGTCGCCGGGCTGGAGGCCCGCGCGGTCGGCGGGGCTGCCGGGCAACAGCGACGAGACCTTCACCGGCGTGGGCTGCATCTTGGGGACGAAGCCCAGCGTGTCGGGTGAGAAGTCGTCGGGGGTGGCCGCCGTGGAGGCGATGAAGAAGGCGGTGTCGACGCGCTGGCCATTGTGCAGGAACGAAAACGGAACCGTCCGGTTCAGGTTCAGCAGGCAGTGGTTGCCAACGTCGTCCCAGGTGGGGTCCTCGACGTTGTCGAAGCGGACGATGGTGTCGCCGGACTGGATGCCGGTGTGGGCGACGGGGCCTGCCGGCGAGATGTAGTCGGTGACCGCCGGGCCGGAGAAGTACTCGTCGACCTCGTTGTGCACCATGTAGACGCAGGCCATCAGCACGAAGGCGAGGACGAAGTTGGCCGCGGGGCCGGCCAGCGCGATCAACATGCGCTGCCAGCGCGGATGGTTGTTCAGCTCACCGGGGTCGTTTGATACCTCTTCGCCGGGAATCTCGCCCGCCATCTTGACGTATCCGCCCAGCGGCAGCGCGTTGATCTGGTAGTTGGTGCCGCCGCGCTCAATGCCGGCGACCTTCTTGCCGAAGCCGATGGCAAAGGTCTCGACCCTTACGCCGCAGGCCTTGGCCACGATGAAGTGGCCAAGCTCATGCACCAGCACCATGAGGCCAAGCACCAGAAGCAGTTCGACAATGGCGGAGAACGACAAGAGCGTATACCTCGGAAGAAGATTGGGGGCCGGTAAAACTTATCGATGGGTTTGACCGGCGATCGCGCGCGCGCAGGCCCGCGCTGCCTCGTCCGCGGCGAGAACGTCCTTAATAGACGCCGGGGCGTGGGCGGGCGTTTGTTTCAGCACCTGCTCGATTGTACGCGGGATGCCGAGGAAGGGGATGTCGCCCTGAAGGAACGCGGCGACGGCGATCTCGTCGGCGGCATTCAGCGCGATGCAGGCCGCGGGGCCGGAGGCGGCCGCTTCGTAGGCCAGGCGCAGGCAGGGGAAACGGGCCTGGTCGGGCTGGGCAAAGTCGAGCCGGCTGAGCGCGGCGAGGTCGAAGGTCAGGGACGGCGCGGCGAGCCCGGCGTCCACGCGCTCCGGATAGGCCAGCGCGTACAGAATGGGGAGGCGCATGTCGGTGACCGAGATCTGCGCCAGAATCGAGCCGTCGATGAACTCCACCAGCGAGTGCACGGTGGACTGGGGATGGATGGTGACGCGGATTTTGGCGGGAGGCAGGTCGAAGAGGCGGCAGGCCTCGATGATCTCGAAGCCCTTGTTCATCATGGTGGCCGAGTCGATGGTGATGCGCCGGCCCATCACCCAGGTCGGGTGTTTCAGCGCCTGCGCCGGAGTGATGCGCTCGAACTCGGCGGCGGGAGTCGAGCGGAAGGGCCCGCCGGATGCGGTGAGCCAGATCTGCCTGACCTCGGAGTGCTTGCCGCCGCGCAGGCACTGGTGCACGGCGTTGTGCTCGGAGTCGATGGGCAGCAGCGCAACATTGTTCTTCCGCGCCGCGGACAGAATAAGTTCTCCCGCGGCGACGAGGCATTCCTTGTTCGCCAGGCCAATTGTTTTTCCGGCGCAAACCGCAGCGTAGGTCGCTTCCAGCCCCGCGACGCCAACGATGGCCGAGACGACGAACTCCACCTCCGGCAGCGTGGCCACCGCGACCGTTCCGGCGGAGCCGTGGACGACCTCGGTGCCATTGTGCCCTGCCTCGCGCAGGCGCTTGGCGAGCTCGCCAGCTAGTTCTTCAGTGGCCAGCGAGACTACGCGCGGCTTCCAGCGGACGCACTGGGCGAAGGCCACGTCGAGATTGCGCCCGGCGGCCAGCGCGACGGGCTGATAGCGGTCGGGATAGGATTCGCAGATGGAGAGGGTGCTCTGGCCAATGGATCCGGTCGAGCCCAGGATGGCAATCTTCTTCACTCAGCTATTTTCGCAGATTAGAGGGATCGTTGTGATGGGGCTATCCATCGGGGAACCATGCGATCTTCACGGTCAACGATTCTCGTCGTGTGCCATAATCTCTGCGCGGAGTGCATCGACGGATTCGCGGAGTGCGCGAATCTCGGGGACAATCTCGCTCTGCAGGACCTCTCGCATCGGCTCGACGACTGTCTTTCGGTAGCCGAAATTCCCTTTGCGCATGAGTCTAAACAGGAAGAGCCAGAACGCAAGGAGAAGCAGGACGGGTACGACATTCACGAGCATGTACGGCCAGGCATTTCCCATGGCGGGAAGGTAGCACAATCGCCTAACCAATGCCATCAAAACCTGCCCAGGCTGAAAGCATCCTTCAGCAGCAACACGCACCACAGCACCGGCGCGGCGAGCAGCAGCGCGTCGATGCGGTCGAGGACGCCGCCGTGGCCGGGCAGAATTGTCCCTGAGTCCTTGACGCCCGCGCCGCGCTTGATGGCCGACTCCAGCAGATCGCCCAACTGCGCGGCGACGTTGATGATCACCGCCAGCACGGCCGACTGCCAGACCGGCTCCAGAATGTGCAGCACGGTGTTGCCGAAGTACGTCGAGAGAATCTCGCCGGTGAAGACAACGGCGAGGCCTGCCAGGATGCTGCCGCCGACCGAGGCCAGCGAGCCCTCCCAGGTCTTGTTGGGACTCAGCCGCGAGAGCTTGTGCCGGCCCCAGCGGCGGCCAGCGTAGAACGCGGCGATGTCTCCCGCCCAGACGCAGACCAGCAGGAAGAGCAGCAACGGCTTGCCGTCGTCGCGGTAACAGATCATCGGGATGAGCGTCAGCGGATACGCCACATATACCAGCCCGAAGAGACCGCGCGCCGCGTCCGGCAGCACGCGGTCGAGCGGCTCGCGGAAGCCCGTCCAGGCCAGCAGAAACAGGGCCAGCGCGCTCAAGGCAGGAAGCTCCGCCTCGTTGTGGAAGTTGGGCAGGGTAAAGAGGAAGACCACCGCCGTGCCAAAGAGCATCCACCAGGCAGGAATGCGTGCGCCGCTGATGTTGGCCAGGCGCAGGTACTCGTAGGCGGCCAGTTCGGCGATCAGCGCGCTGGACAGCGTCAGCATCCACGGCTGCCCACGGAAGATGAGCAGGACGACGATGAAGATCAACAGAGCTGCGGTGACGATTCGTTTCATGCGCGAAGTTGGGCCTCAAGCAGGATACATGCTGAGGCGGCAG
>Ga0326727_10014063_pt1 | contig 17560 bp, 14 predicted proteins | sample MB2enrmetagenome_FD_207643 | JGI IMG/M metagenome (GOLD analysis project Ga0326727, IMG submission 207643) | Lab enriched peat soil microbial communities from McLean, Ithaca, NY, United States - MB29MY | ecosystem: Environmental > Terrestrial > Soil > Wetlands > Peat | place: USA: New York...
TCTATCTGATGGATTCGATCGGTTCAACTGACAACTGGAGCCTTTTGGCAAAGCGTCCGGAGTGGGCTCTCAAGCTTCGCGAGGGCACGCATCGGGCCGAGCTGAGCCCTGAAGACACCCTCCGCCAACTCACCGACACCTCCCATCTGGGAACGCGCGCCCTATGGCTGGGCCACAACATCACAGCCGCCAACGCACAATGGATTATGACTCGCGCCCGCCAGATGGGACTGGCCACCTATGGCGAGTTCGTTGCCACCCCCTACGATGTCGGCGTCGAGGCCGGCGTGGATGTGCTTGTCCACATGGGCCGCTATGAGTTGGGCGTTATCCCCGACGAGTTGCAGCGGCCGCTGGTGGAAGACTCCGAGGGCATGGCCGCTACCACGGCCTACGACTACGCCGAGCGCGTGCCCCCCACCGATGCGCATCTGCGTGACTACGCCCACTTCCTGGCCGCCCATCACGCCGCGCTCATGCCCACGTTCAGCGTTTATTACGCGCAGTTGACGCAGCATCGCAACCTGTGGAAGGAGCCGGCCGCGGCGTTGCTCGATCCGGCTCGCGTATACAACCCCACCAATCGCGAAACAGGAGAGATGGATTATCCACTCGCGTCCTGGACACGGCATTTGCCTGGGGCAGGGCAGCGCTACATGGAAGAAATCCAGCGCAAGAAGGCCGACCAGTCGGTCCTGCGGCTGTGGAGCATCAACGAGACCCTGTTCTCCGCCTATCCGCACTACCTGGCTGCTTCCGGCGCGCCGGTCCAGGGTTCCTTGCCCGGCATTTCCATGCACACCGAGCTGGAGCTGCTGGTCCGTCTGGGACTTTCGCCGCGCGAAGCGCTGGCCGCCGCCACCAACAACTACAGCCTCCAGTTCAACTGGAACGAGCTGGGCCAGATCACTCCCGGACGCCGTGCAGATATTTTGGTTGTCGACGGCGACCCCACAATGAACATCTGGAATGCCCGCCGCATCTCCGCCCTCATCATGGACGGCAATGTAATCGACCGCGAAAAACTGCTGGACCTGAAAAAGTGATGCCCTTCCGTTTCACGGCTTCAAGCCCGGTAGCAGCAGAACCGGCTCATATCGGTTAACGTAGAAGCAAGCAGGAGCGTTGCGCGAACTTCCCTACAGCGGTTCCACAATTGCTGTACACCGAAGCCACTGCCGCTGAGTGGCTTTTTCCTCAACCGGGGTCCCCAGCGACAGGTCTTCGTCGCTGGGGTGGAAACCGGGGTCCCCAGCGACAGGTCTTCGTCGCTGGGGTGGAAACCGGGGTCCCCAGCGACAGGTCTTCGTCTCTGGGGTGGAAGTAAAAGCCACCCTGCTCGATGCCAGAAAGGGTACGTAATTTGTGGAACCGCTCTAAGGCCATAACCGACTCCTCATCCCGGCTCATTGCGCCGCATCGGCGGCATAATGCGGGCCTCATTCTCATCGCGGCTTTCAAACTGGGCCAGGCGCTGCTTTTTGCGGCCCTCGGCGTAGGCGCCCTGAAGCTGCTGCACAGGGACGTTGGTGATCTGTTGAAGAGAGTGGCCGAACATCCACACTTCAACCCCGAATCGCGTCTCATCAACTTTCTTCTGGCCCGGTCTTCGCTCTTTAACGACCGGCTGCTCAGGCGGATTGGCGAGGTGGTCTTTATCTACGCCGGCCTTGACCTGGTGGAAGCAATCGGCCTGTATCTGGAAAAGGTCTGGGCCGAGTACCTCACCCTGGCTATCACCGCGTCCTTCCTGCCCTGGGAGGTCTTCGAGATATTCCATCGGCTCACGCTGATCCGCGTCAGCCTGCTGACGGTGAACGTATTGGTATTCGTCTATCTTTTGAAGATAGTGTTGGCTCGACAATCGTACAAAAAATGAGCCGCCATCGATCGGAACGAATATTATTCGCCCTTTATTCGCCTACACCATGGGGAGGGATTCTTCAAGAGCACAGATCAATTCAGGTATCAAAATAGTAAAATACACTACCAGTTGTGGTTTTGGTTTTAAACTTCATCTATTAGATGTATTTCCGCTCCATAGCGGTCTCCACCAGCAACATGCTCCTCTAAAAAAATCTTGACAAGAAAGTTCATTTTTCCTGTGTCACACAGGAATTTCTGTGCGATGATTGGGTCTAGACGGGCCAATCAGGGCCTAGAATGGTCAATTTGGGTAACCTTCGGGTCGTCATAGCAATCCGGCCCGGTGAGAGCAACGCATGACAGATAACCCTGAATCCTCCCAATCCGGCGAACAGAATCCCTCGCTTGAAGCTTCCAGCGGCGCCTGGGACGATCTGCAGGTCGGTTTCTGTGGCAATCCAACAACCAAGCTGGATGAGCGTGGACGTCTCAAAATGCCTGCTGAGTTCAAGGCATTCATCGAGAAAAAGTACGGCAAGGACTTCAATGCATTTTACATCACCAGCCGGGAGGGTAAGGACGCGGAAATCTATCCGATGCCGGAGTGGAGAAACCAGATGGCCAAGATCTTCAGCATGCCCGCCAGCCATCCGGTGCGCGCCAAACTGCAGGATAGCAACACGCTCTACGGCGGTCGCGCGGACATGGACCCTCAGGGCCGCCTGCTTTTTCCCGAGCAACTCCGTAACGAAGGTTTCGTGAATCTGGAAGTGAAGGTATCGGGCGAAAAGACCCGGCTCAGAGTGAAGAGCCTGGCCTCTCTGCTGCAGAGCGTGAAGGCCAATCCGTATACCGCGCAGGATGCGGACGTAATGAATCAGTTCGATGTGTAACGCGCATTTGCAAATGCCCCCCAGGGGGAGCGCATGACGAAATCGAATCCAAGACATGCGCCGGTTCTTTATCAGGAAGCTGTTGATCTTCTTCGAGTGCGCCCGGGGGCCACGGTGGTTGACTGCACGCTGGGTTTGGCCGGGCACGCCGCGGGTATTGCAAAGTTGCTGGGAGCAGAAGGGCATCTGATCGGTTTTGATCGCGATCCCGAAGCGCTTGCGCTGGCTAGAGAGAAGTTAGACGGAGTTTGCATCGAGTTAGGCAGCAATGCGCCGCGAGTTACTTTAATCGGCGTAGCTTTCAGCTCAATTGCAAGTCATTTGCAGACGGCTTCGGTGGATGCTTTGATCGCAGACTTTGGAGTTAGCAGTATGCAACTGGACGAGCCTGCGAGAGGATTTTCGTTTCAGGCGGATGGACCACTTGATATGCGACAAGATCAAAGGTCCGGACTAACCGCCGCACAAGTGGTAAATGAGGCCAATGAACGTGAGCTAGCGGACCTTATTTACGAATACGGAGAGGAAAGGAGGTCGCGGAGAATCGCCAGAGCCATAGTTCGCGGGCGGCCTGTTACAACCACAGGGCAGTTAGCCTTGATTGTAACATCAGCCGCCCCGGCTATGAAACAAGAGCGAATTAGCTCGGCGCTCGTGAAGACTTTTCAGGCAATTCGAATTTATGTAAATCGCGAGTTAGATGAGATTCGCGCTTTGCTGGAGGCCGCGCCTAAGTTGCTTAAGCCCTCCGCAAGATTAGTGGCCATCAGCTTTCACTCGCTGGAAGATCGCATCGTAAAAGACAGCCTGCGCGAGGGCGCGCGGCAGGGAATCTGGGAAATTCTTACTAAGAAGCCGGTCACGGCCGGCGAAGAAGAGTTAGAGCGCAATCCGCGCTCAAGAAGCGCAAAGCTGAGGGCGGCGGAGAGACATTGATCAGTTATCAGTGTACGGCAATCGGTTTTCAGGAACCAGAGGGATCGAAAGTACGAAATTCAAAAAATTGGCGAGTAGGAATTCTTTTACTTGCTTCGGCGCAGTTATTAGTACGAAATTTCGATAACTGACCACTGTTCACTGTGAAGGAGGCAACCATGGCGGCATGTACAACAACCTATCTCGAAGCGGGAAAGAGCTGGAGCGCGCGCGTCGCGGAGCGCAACGCCGAGCTGCTGGCCCAGCAAGCTCAACGGAGGCGTTGCATGCGCACGCCGGAGTTCCCCTTCCCCAAGAACTTTGACAACAGCCGCCTGGTCAAGGCGCCCGATCCGGCGCGGACTCGCCAGATTCGACTGTTCTCCGCGGCCTGCACCATTCTCTTATCGTTGTTCATGGTCTATGGGTTGCAACACTTCAGCGCCATCGAAAGCGGTTATAGGATCGAGTCGGAGAAGCAGTTGCGTGAGCAATTGCGTGAGGAGAATCGTGAACTGCGCCTGAAGGAGGCCCAGCTCACACAGCCGGCCCGCATCGACGAATTGGCCCACGAGCAGGGCCTTGTCGAGCCGCAGCCGGGACAGGTGGTTCAGCCCGCTGTCGTTGTTGACGCCACCGCTCCTGTCCTTGCGCAAGCCGTTCCCGAGAGAACAGCTACCAGCTTCTAGAAGTTAGTAGCCAAGAGCTAATCACGGAGCGATTGTCCATGCCGTCCGCCGTCCGACCCAGCCGGAATCGCAACCCCGCGCCGCGCGTGATGCCTCTCAAGCGGGCGCGCTTCTGGCTGATCTGCCTGTTCTTTCTTTTCTGGGCCATTCTGATTGCTGTTCGTCTCTTCTGGCTTCAGGTGGTGCTCCACGGCGATTTTATGGTGCGCGCCAGGCAACAGCAGCAGCGCACCTTCGACGTGGCGACGCGGCGTGGCGTGCTCTATGACCGCAACCTGCGCGAGCTGGCCATGACGGTGCAGGTGGACTCCATCTTTGCCGTGCCCAGCGAGATTGCGGATAAGCAGGCAACCGCCCATGCTCTGGCAGCAATCGTCCATACCGATCCCGATGACGCATCGACCTCCGAGGAGCAGATTGACGCCCGCCTGGATGCGGCGCGCAATTTTGCATGGGTCGCCCGGAGGGTCACGGCGGAGGTGGCCGCACGCATCCACGCGCAGATAGATCCTTGCGCTCCGGATAAACACAAATTCACTCCAAATGACCCATGCCTCACGAGCGTCTTCAAAGGCATCCACATACAGAAGGAATTTCAGCGCTTCTACCCGGACAATGAGATCGCCGCCCAGGTACTGGGCTATGTGGGCATGGACGACAAAGGCCTGGGGGGTTTGGAGCTGAAGTTTGAGCCGCAGTTGCACGGTGTTCCTGGCCGCATGTATACAGCCCTGGATGCACGCCGCCACGTGCTCGGTTCCAGCGAGCGCGAACCCCAGCCGGGCCGCAACCTGGTGCTGACCATCGATGAGAATATTCAGTTCATGGCCGAGCGGGCGTTGGATCACGCGATGCAGCGCACTCATGCGGCCAACGGCACCGTGGTCGTCCAGGACGTGCATAGCGGCCAGATTCTGGCGCTGGCCATTCGCCCCACCTTTAATCCCAACCTCTTCCGCCGCGCCGCGAATACAACGCCGGAACTATTGCGCAACCACGCCGTCAGCGACTTTTACGAGCCCGGCTCGGTCTTCAAGCTGGTTACCTATTCAGCGGCGCTCGACACCAACGTCGCCAAGCCCGACGATAAGATCGACTGCCAGGGCGGACAGATCAAGATGCCCGGCGGCCGTGTGATTCACGACGACAAGGGCGAGCACTTCGGAGTCATCACGGTGCATGAGGCGCTGGCACACTCCAGCGACGTGGCCGCCGTCAAGCTGGCCCTCAAGGTCGGCCAGAACCGTTTCAACCAGTACCTCCGCGACTTCGGTTTTGGGAGCAAAACCGGCGTTGAGATGCCCGGTGAAATCCGCGGCCTGCTTCAGAACGTGAACAAATGGAGTCCTTCGTCCATTGGTTCCATCGCCATCGGACAGGAGATCGGCGTCACGCCGATTCAGATCGTCTCCATGGTTTCTACTATCGCCAATGGCGGCGTATACCTGCCGCCGCGCGTGCTGATGCCGGGACAGGCTGATGGCGCCGCCAATGGCCAATCTGCCATAGCGCCAAAGGAGTATGCCGTTCCGCAGGCGCCGGGCGGCGAGCTGCCTAATCCGCTTCCTCCCGGAGCGCACCGTGTTCTCTCCACCATGACTGCCGCTCAAATGCGCAAGATGATGGAAGGCGTGGTCCTCTATGGCACCGGCAAAAGGGCGCAGCTCAACGGTTACTCCTCCGGCGGCAAGACCGGCACGGCGCAAAAGATCGATCCGGCGACTCATTTCTACTCCAAGTCCATGCACATAGCCTCGTTTGCAGGCATCGCGCCGGTCAACAATCCGGTCATCGCCGTGGCCGTGATTATCGATTCCCCCCAGGGAGATTATTATGGCAAAACTGTCTCCGCGCCGGTTTTTGCCGAGGTGGCACAGCAGGTGCTGGAGTATCTCGCCGTGCCCCACGATATCGATCTGCGCCGGCATAGTGCTTTATCACAGGCTGATTTGCAGGTGGCGGAAGACGACGCTCATGCGCAGACCGCCGACATCAACGCCCTTTACGCCGCGGCCAATGACCTGCCCAGCGACGACCCCCTGCGGGGGGGCAGCCCAGAAGCCTTGCAGGCAGGCAGCCTGGAAGCCCTGCACGCATCCGCCAGCCAGCAGGTTTCCGCAAACCAGGGCAGTGCCGCCAGTCAATCGCAAGTCAATACAACGCAGACGGCAGCCGTCTCCGGCGCTCCCGTCAAGACCCCCGCGGAGTCCCAGCCAGCCGGTACGCATCCTCCAGCAGAATCGCAGCCAGCCACTTCCACTGTCGTCGTTGCCAGCGAAAAAACGCTTCGCGTTCCCGCGCTCATCGGCCTGCCGGTGCGCAAGGTCATCGAACAGGCCGCGGCTGCCGGCCTGGATGTGCAAATCACCGGCAGCGGCACGGTGCGTGAACAGGCCCCTGCCGCCGGCACCATGGTCGCGCCGGGAACGAAGATTGTGGTTCGCTGCGGACGCTGAGGCACATCCACGCGAATCGGGCTGTCTACATCCCCTCCGGCCAGTGGCGGGTTGCTTCGAGTGACTGGCCCGTTTCCAGAAGAGATTTGAGGCTGGAAAGGATCGGCGGCCAACCCGTTGAAATGGCCTTGATCAACTCCGATTCGTTCAGGTCCATTTCATGAGTGACGGTGAACTTGACGGCCTCGCCATTCTGCTCGAGCTCATAGGAGAGGCGGGAGTATCCCTCGGCGCGCAAATCGTCGTCGAGTTCATGACGCCAGGTGAGAACCATGCGTTTCTGGGGCTCAATCGCAACAATTTCGCCGCTGTCGGCTGTACGCCCGTCTGGTGTCACAATCCGCCAGGTTGCGCCCGTCTTCCATTCAGACTCCTGCGTTGTGTTGCACCAGTACTGCCGGGTGAACTCCGGTTCCGTCAGTGCCTGCCACAGCTTCCCCGGCGTGGTGCGAATGTAGGTTACATAAACAAACTGAGATTCAGACATCGGTTACAGCCTCCAATTTCTTTGGGGACCTGGAGTAGTGAGAAAACCATTCAAGTATCTTACCGCCAATTCCAGCCGGTCAAGGCGCAACAATCTACAATGGATGTAGTCATGAACTGGAAGGAACTGATTGCGGAAGTGACGGCGGTTGGCGCGGGAGGAGACTCCAGCCAGCCGGTGACAGGCGTCGAATACGACTCGCGCAAAGTGCGGCCGGGCTCGGTCTTCGTAGCCATGAAGGGCGGCTCGACCGACGGCAATCGCTACGTCGATAAGGCGCTCGCCGCCGGGACTTTGGGTGTCATCACCGACTCGTCGCTGATGTTCGATCGCCTGTTGGTCTTTGCGCCCGGACTACCGGTGCTGGAAGTCGAACACGGCCGTCGCGCCCTCGCCCAGGCTTCGGCTGCCTTCTTCGGACACCCGGAGCGCCAGCTCGCGGCCACGGGAATCACCGGCACAAACGGCAAGACAACCACGGCGTTTTTGATCGAAGCGCTGTTGAATGCCGCTGCGCGCAAGACCGTACTTGTCGGCACTATCGAGTATCACGTAGCCGGCGAAGTGCGCCCTTCCGTTCACACCACGCCCGAGTCCAGAGACCTGTTTGAGCTGATGGCCGAGGGGGTTGCCCGCGGCGCTAGCGAGCTGGTCACTGAGGTTTCCAGTCACGCCCTCGACCAGGGCCGCGCGGCTGGGGTCAACTTTGATGTGGCCGTCTTCACTAATCTCACCCGCGACCACCTCGACTACCACGAGACTATGGAGAAGTATTTTGCCGCCAAGCGGCTGCTCTTTGACGGCACGGTCTATCCGGCTCCGCGCGTCGCCGTGATCAACGCGCATGATGCCCGCGCTTCCGAACTGGCAGCCGCCGCGCGCAAAGCCGGCGCCGAGATTCGCACATACGGAATAGCCCAGGGCGACTGGCGCGCCGCTGCCCATACGCTCACGCCCTCCGGCGCGGTGCTTGAACTCCAAACCCCCGCGGGCGCGGCCAAAGTCACTTCGCGGCTGGCCGGCGAGGTGAACATCTTGAACCTGCTGGCTGCCTTTACCGCGGCTCACGCGCGCGGCGTGCCGTTTGCTGAGCTGGTCGAGTCTGTTCCCCGCCTCCAGCCCGTTCCCGGCCGCTTTCAGTCCGTCGATGCCGGCCAGCCCTTCACGGTGATCGTGGACTACGCCCACACCGACGACGCGCTGCTCAATCTAACAACTCTGGCGCGGCAGATGACGGCGCGGTCCGGCGGCCGCGTTCTTACTCTATTTGGTTGCGGCGGCGACCGTGACCGCACCAAACGGCCAAAGATGGGCCTGGCCGCGGGTAAAGGAAGCGACTTCGTGATTGCCACCAGCGACAATCCCCGCACCGAGGAGCCGCTGGCGATTCTCTCTGAGATTGAGCCGGGAATGAAGGCCAGTCGTGCTCGCTACACCATCGAGCCGGACCGCGCCACCGCCATTCGCCAGGCGCTCCGGGAGGCTAAGCCCGGCGACGTGGTTCTGATTGCCGGCAAAGGCCATGAAAAGGTGCAGATTCTCGGCTTCACCACGATTCCTTTTGACGATGTCGAAATTGCTCTTTCGGCGCTCCGCGAAATGGGCTATGGTGGAATCGAATGAAGCTCACACTCGCAGAAGCGGCCATCGGCGCGGGCGCGGTGCTGGAGGCGCCGGCCAGCGTGGCCAACGCCGGAGCGCTGATGACGCGCGGCTACTCGATTGATTCGCGCACCGTGACCGAGGGAGAGCTGTTTTTCGCTGTGCGCGGTGAGCGGCACGACGGCCATGATTTCGTCGCCACCGCTATCCAGCGCGGCGCCGTGGCCGCGGTGGTTTCGCGCGCGCGGGTTGCAACCCTGCCTGACGCCGCGCTGGCCGCGCCGCTGCTCATCACCGAAGAACCGCTCATGGCACTACAGGCTCTGGCCGCGCACGTTCGCCGCCAGTGGGGCAGGCGCGTGGTGGCCGTCACCGGCTCAGCCGGAAAGACGACCACCAAGGAAGCGATTGCCGCCGCTCTGGGCGTGAAGTTCAATGTCATGAAGTCCAGGGGCAATCTCAACAATGGCTTTGGCCTGCCTCTGCAGCTGTTGCGCCTGGAACCGGAGCACGAGGTTGCGGTCATCGAGATGGGCATGAACCACAGCGGTGAAATCGCCGCCTTGGCGCTGATCGCCGCGCCTGACTGGGGCGTGGTCACCAACGTGGGCACCGCGCACATAGAGAACTTTGCCGACGGCCAGGCCGGCATCGCCCGCGCGAAATTCGAGTTAGTAGACGCGCTGCCGGACAATGGCGCGATCTTTCTCAACTGCGACGACCCCTACGTCTCGCAATTTGGCCGCGACTTTCACGGACGCGCGGTATATTTTGGCGCCGGTCCCTGCGCCAATCTGCAGCTTCTCGAAGCGAGAGAGGATCTGGCCGGCCTGCACATGCGCTATCGTGATGGTGACAGCGAGGGCCAACTCACGCTCAACCTGCTGGGAGCGCATAACGCCATGAATGTCCTGGCCGGCCTGGCGGTCGCGCTTGAAGCGGGGGTTGATCTGGAGGTAGCCGCCGTCGCGCTCCAATCGCTCACTGCTGGCGACAAGCGAGGCGAAGTTCTCGAAGTCAAAGGCGCAACGATTCTCAACGACTGCTACAATTCCAACCCTGAGGCACTGCGATCCATGATCCGCACCCTGGCCGCGCGGCCTGCCAAGCGCAGAATTCTGGTGGCCGGCGAAATGCTGGAGATGGGCGAGCGCGGTCCCGCGTTGCACGCCGAAGCAGGACGCGCCGCCGCCGAGGCCGGCCTCGACCTGGTGGTCGGCGTTCAGGGCAACGCCGGGCATCTGGCCGCAGCCGCCTGCTCCTGCGGAGTTGCGGCGCTGTTTCTGCCCGATGCCGAGGCTGCCGGCCGCTGGCTCAGGAAAAACCTGCGCAAAGGCGACGTGGCGCTGGTCAAAGGCTCCCGCGGCGTGCATCTGGAGCGGGCTATCGAGGCGGTTAAAAAATGAATTTCAGTTGGGAGATGAAGTGAAACTTCGGAGATTGAGCGGTTGCATCGCGATGTTTGTGACTCTCGCTTTTAATGCTCGGCTTGCCGCTCAGAACCCGCCGTCATGGAGCAGGCCTTTTCCGCCCCACCACATCGCGGGCAATCTCTATTATGCCGGCAGCGAGGATCTGGCTTCGTATCTGATCGTCACGCAGCAGGGAAACATTCTTATCAACAGCAGCTTTGAAGAGAACGTTCCACTCATCAAAAACAGTGTCGAACAGTTGGGCTTCCGCTTCGCCGACATCAAAATACTGCTCATCAGCCACGCTCACAACGACCATTGCGCGGGCGCCGCGCTGGTGAAGAAGCTCACCGGCGCGCAGTATTTTGTGATGGATGCCGATGTACCGGTGGTGGAATCAGGCGGCAAGGAGGACTTTCAATACGGGGCCCAGCCGGAGATGAGATTTCCACCTGTGAAGGTGGACCGTGTGCTGCATGACGGCGATAAGGTCAAGCTGGGCGGCACGGTGCTGACGGCGCATCTAACCGCGGGCCACACAAGAGGAACCACCACGTGGACCTTTGATGAAACCGAAGCCGATCGCACTCTCCGCGTGGTCATCGTCGGCAGTCCAAATGTGAATTCCGGCTACAAGCTGGTGGACAACAAGACCTATCCGCAAATTGCCAGCGACTACGCGCACGGTTTTCAGGTGCTCAAGAGCCTGCCCTGCGATATCTTTCTCGGCGCTCATGGCAGCTACTACGGATTGCAAGAGAAATACGGACGCTGGAAGCGCGGCGACCGCAATGTCTTCATCGATCCGGAAGGCTACAAGAGATACATCGCTGACCGCGAACAGGCATTCGAGGCGGAGTTGCAGCGGCAGCAGGCGGGAAAACCGTAACCGTACTCTTGCGCTTTGCGCCAAATGGCGCTATGATCATGCCAGGTGGCCTAAATGAGCATTGCTGAGATTGTGGAAGTTCTGGGCGGCAAGAAGACCTTCAAGCAGCCCATCCGGAAGGCGGAGGATCTGGTTGCGCAGGTGCGCGTTGGGCTGCCGGCCTCGACCGTGAACCTGCTGGCGGACTCCCTGTCGATGCAGCGCGGGCAGGTGGCCAGGCAACTCAACATTCCAGCCCGCACGCTGAGCCGCCGCCTCGCGACGAAATCGCGCCTGACGCAAGATGAGTCGGACCGGACGATGCGCATGGCGAGGGTGGTGGCGCTGGCCAATGAAGTTCTGGGCGCCGAAGACAAAGCCTCGCGTTGGATGGTGGCGCCGAACCGCGCCTTGGGCGGGCAGCGGCCCTTCGACCAGCTCGATACGGAGCTGGGCGTGCATTCGGTCGAACAGGTACTCTACGCCATCGCCTACGGGTTGTATAGCTGATGCAGGTTTGGAGGCTCTTCCCGGCGCGTTTCCGTGAGACGGCCTTCACCGGCGTTGGCGGACTTTATGCTGCACGGCGCTGGAATCATCTGGGCACGCCGATGGTCTATTGTGCGACCTCGCCAGCACTGGCGGCGCTGGAGTTTTTCGTCAATTTGGAGCCGAACGAGGCGCCTGACGACCTGCTCTTGGCGGAGGCGGCGATTCCAGACGATCTGGTTGAGCAGTTGGACCTGAGTCTACTGCCTGCCGGCTGGCGGGAACTGAACAGTCTCGCGTGCCGCGATCTTGGCTCTGGCTGGGCGGCAAGCGGACGTTCGGTGGCGCTCCAGGTTCCTTCGGCTGTCGTCGAGGGCGACTGGAATCTTCTGCTGAATCCACGGCATGTGGATTTCAACCGGATCAAGCTCATCTCACCCAAACCGTTTCGCTACGACGAGCGTATGTTTCGCTGATGTGCGGCCGCGATCGGAATCAGGCTGGTAGAAACCTTCCGGAGTGTGCGATTTCCACGCTTACCGCCCCCCCTAGTAAAATCAAAAGGACATCCCATGCAGACTCTACGCTCTATCCGTTTTCTCGCGCTCTTCTTCGTTGCCGGGTTGGTGTACGCACAGCCTTCCGGAGGGCCTTACGGTCCGATCGACCAGCGCTATGAGATTCCCAAGGCCGGCAATGTCTACTTCGTTGCGCCGGACGGCAAGGCCGATGCGGCTGGCGTCGAACTCGCCCATCCCACCACCATCGAGGCCGCCATGGAGCGCGTGGTGACCGGCGACGCCATCGTTCTGCGCGGAGGCATCTACAGAACCGGCGGACTGGTGCTGAATCAGGGCATCACGATGCAGCCCTATGAAGAAGAGCATCCCGTCCTCAAGGGCACGCTGATCGCAACACAGTGGGATGCTTTGCCCAACAACGTATGGAGGACCGCATGGCCCCATCTCTTTCCGGCGGAGCCTCTGCCCTGGTGGAATCGCAAACGTGAGGGCATGAAGACACCCCTGCATCGCTTCAACAACGATATGGTCTTCGTGGATGGCGAGCTTCTCGGCTCCAGGGGTTGGGAGGGAGATCTCGATCCGCATTCCTTCTACATCGATTACAAAAACGGATTCGTATACATCGGCACGGACCCCACGCACCGGCAGGTGGAGATCACCGCATACGACAGCGCGTTGGTCCGCACCAGCGCGCCCGCGCACGGCAAGCCCTCGGATGGAAAAGGACCGGTGATTCGCGGCATCACCTTCACGCAGTATGCTTATCGCGCGCTGGAGATCGAGGGCAAAAAGCATTTCACTTCGTCCGACGAGCCCACCAACGAGCCCATGGGCATCTCCGATCCGGCGGCCTATGGCAAAGAGGTCAGGAATACGCTGATCGAGAATGTCGCCATCACTTACTGCTCCCGTGTGGCCGGCTATTTCCGCGGCGACGGATTGATCATCCGCAATTCGCTGGTCAGCGATACCGGCACTGAAGGAATCTACGTCATCGGTTCGTCGGATGTGCTGTTGGAGAGGAACATCATCCGCCGCAACAACATCAGGCAATTGACTGGCTACTATCCCTCCGCGGTAAAGATCTTCAACCAGACGCATCGCGTCACCGTTCGCGACAACCTGGTTCAGGAGCAGCCATACTCGAACGGAATCTGGTTTGACGTGGGCAACCGCGACGGGGTGATCGTCGACAACTACGTGGAAGGCGCTCTGGACGGCATATTCATCGAGATATCGCGCGGAGCCGTCATCGCCGGCAACGTGGTAGTGAATTCGGCCCACGGACTTCGCACGTTGAATTCGGCGGATGTGCATGCCTTTAACAACACCTTCGTCAATGCGCGCGTATCCTTCGAGCGCAATGACCGAGTGGCCGAGGGCGACGTCTTTGACTGGCATGTCACCACCGGGCCGGCCCTCGATCAGCGCGAAGGCCATATCTTTCTCCATAATCTGATGGCAGCTACGGATTCTTACCATGATCCGCTACTGACGTTTTTGCAGAAGTCGGCGCTCTGCGGCAAGCTTAAGAATGCGCAGGCGGCGGAGGTCGACGGCAACGTCTATCTGCGCGCCGTATCTACCGCCTCCGGAACGCCGCCACCACTGATTGTCTATGCTCCGTCGGAGGGCGAGAACTGCACCTCGCGGCTCGCCTCGCTCGATGAATTCCGCAAGCTCGAGCCTGCCTTCGAAAAGAACGGTGTCGAGATCGATCGTTCTCCCCGCTCGGTTCTGAAAGGGCCCGACCTGGGGCATTTCGACCTGCAGCGCGCGCTGCCGAGTGTACTCGCCAAAAACTTCCTTCCTCCCGAGGTTCGCTTGCTACTGGGATGGAGCGAAGCGGAGGCAAAGACGCCCGGCGCTTATCCACTGCGCTAGCAGTCCGTGGTGGAAGTTAGGTTTTAAAGGGCATGACTTCACAGTATGCGGAAAAATGCGAAGGTTGGAGCAAGAAGTGTCAGGGCACGACTTTAGTCGTGCCGCAAATGCTTGATAGTAAATTTCGGGCTTTAGCCCCTGAGGGATGTTTTTTAGCAATTCTGACTTTTACCACAGGCCGCTGAGCGCGGTAGTTTATCTTCCAGCCTCCCCTGCGCCGGCACAGCTCTAATGCTATGCTTTCACTTATCCATGGAAATCTCAGTCATTCTTGCGCATCCTGACCGCGGCAGCTTCAATCACGCCATCGCTCTAGTTGTCTGTCGCACGCTTGAACGCGGCGGACACACCGTCTGCTTTCACGACCTGTATGAAGAGGGCTTTGACCCGCTGCTGCCGGCCTCCGAGCTGGATACGAAGGCGCAGACGCCACCGGAGTTGGCCCGCTATTGCGATGAGTTGCGGCGTTCGGATGGGTTGGTCATCGTTCATCCCAACTGGTGGGGCCAGCCACCGGCAATGATGAAGGGGTGGATTGATCGCGTCTTTCGTCCCGGCGTGGCTTACAGCTTCCAGGAGGGCGATAATGGCGAGGGTGTGCCGATAGGCTTGTTGCGGGCGCAAACAGCGATCATAATCAATACTTCGAATACCGAGCCGGAGCGGGAGATGCGCGAATTTGGCGACCCGCTCAACCGGCTCTGGAAAAAATGCATTCTGGAGTTTTGCGGCGTGAAGAACATCATCCGGGAGACCTTCAGCATCGTGATCACCAGCACGCCAGAGCAGCGAGCCGCATGGCTGCGCCGGGTGGAAGAGACCGTGAAAGTGAGTTTTTGTTCCTGATCCGGCTGCCTGGAATATGCCTGGATAATAGGACTCCTCCGAAATCTGCGATTTCCACGCCCCCGCCGCCCCCATCCTAGTAAAATCAAGCGATAGCGGTTTTCCAATAGATGCAGACCGAGACCGCAACACTCAAGTGGCTTTTTCCTTAAGAAAAAGCCACCCTGCACAATGCGAGTGAGTACGCATAAATTGGAAAACCGCTCTCATACCCGCCTCATTCCGGCTGTGGAGGCCCTTTGCTTTACTGGCTGTTTTACGAAAAGCTCTATCAGTATTTTCACCCGTTCCGCGTCTTCCGATACCTGACCTTCCGCACCGCCCTTGCCTCTCTCACGGCGCTGCTGATTGCGCTGTTTATCGGGCCATGGGTAATTAAGAAGCTGCGCCAGTTTCAGATCGGCCAGTACGTGCGCGACGATGGGCCGAAGTCGCACCTGAAGAAGACCGGCACTCCCACCATGGGCGGCGTGCTGATTATCATTGCCATTTTGCTGCCCACGGTGCTGTGGAGCGACCCCGCCAACCCCTTCGTCTGGATTGCCGTTTTTGCCACTTTGGCTTTTGGCGCCATCGGCTTTGCCGACGACTACATCAAAGTCATTCAAAAGCGCAGCAAGGGCCTGACGGTGCGCGCCAAGCTTCTCTGGCAGGGCCTCGCCGGGGCAGCGGTGGCGATTTCTCTGGTGATACTGGTTGAATTCAAGCTCTTCTCCACGCAGTTGACCATGCCCTTCATCAAGAGCTGGCGTCCTGACCTGTTGTGGCACGCGTGGCCCAGCACCATTCCACACCTGGGCTGGCTGGCCTTTCTGCCTTTCATCGCTTTCGTCGTCTTCGTGTTGATCGGTTCGTCTAACGCCGTCAACCTTACCGACGGGCTGGACGGGCTGGCCATCGGTTGCACCATCATCGCCGCCGGCGCACTGACCGTGCTTACCTATATCAGCGGCAACGTGGTCTTTGCCGATTACCTCGAACTCCAGCACATGCCCAAAGTGGCCGAGTTGACCGTCTTCTGCGGCTCCATGGTGGGCGCTTCCATCGGCTTTCTCTGGTACAACGCCCATCCGGCGGAGATCTTTATGGGCGACGTGGGCTCGCTGGCCCTGGGCGGGGCCATCGGAACGGTGGCCATCATCATCCGCCAGGAGATGCTGCTGCCCTTCATCGGCGGCATCTTCATCCTCGAAGCGGTTTCCGTTATCCTTCAGGTGGGCAGTTACAAGCTGCGCAACAAGAAGCGCATCTTCAAGATGGCCCCCTTGCATCATCACTTTGAACAACTGGGCTGGAGTGAATCCAAAACCATTGTTCGCTTCTGGATTGGCGCCCTGGTGTTTGCATTGTTTGCACTCACCACGTTGAAATTGCGTTGAACAAGGCCCAGACAGGGCACAATAAGAATGTTGCGAGCCTGAGGACAAGACCCGATGATGGAACTCAAAGGCAAAAAAGTGCTGGTCGTCGGACTGGGAAAATCCGGTCTGGCGGCTGCGTTGTTTCTGCGCCGCCGCGGCGCACAGGTCACGGTCTCCGACGTGCGCTCGGCCGATCAATTGGCCAAAGAAATTCCCTCCCTCATCGAAGCCGGCATCATGGTCGAGACCGGCGGCCACGGCCTGCTTACCTTCCGCCGCCAGGACCTGATTGTCGTCAGTCCCGGCGTGCCGCTGGACACTCCCGAGCTGGCGCAGGTAAAGAGCTTCGGTTTACCGGTTATCGGCGAGCTGGAACTGGCCGGCCGCTTCCTCAAAGGCAAGATCCTGGCCGTAACCGGCTCCAATGGCAAGACCACCACCACCACGCTGCTGGGCGAAATCCTGGCGGCTGCCGGCCTGCCCACGCTGGTTGGCGGCAACATCGGCGTCCCGGTCATCTCCCTCATCGACTCCAGCACCGACGAAAGCTGGTCGGTGCTCGAGGTCTCCAGCTTCCAGCTCGAAACCACCGAGCAGTTCCATCCCTCCATCGCTGTGATTCTCAACATCACTCCCGACCACCTGGACCGTCACGGCAGCATGGGAAACTACTGCGCCGCCAAGGAGCGCATCTTTGCGCGGCAAACCGCGCAAGACTTTCTGGTGTTGAACGCCGACAACACTCCCTGCGAAGAAGCCGCCGCGCGTTCCACCGCGCGGGTCTATTGGTTCTCCGTTGAGCACCCGGTTCCCCAGGGAGCCTGGCTGGAACAAGGTTCTGTCGTCTATCGCTCCGCCAAAGGTGAGGCCACCGAAGAGGTCATGCCCCTGAAAGGCATTCCGCTCAAAGGAGCGCACAACGTGGAGAACGTACTGGCCGCTGTCGTCGCCGCGCGTCTGGCAGGCGTCCCGGCTGAGGTCATTCGCCGCGCCGTCGAGAGCTTTAAGGCCGTCGAGCATCGCCTGGAATACGTGGCCACCATCAACGGCGTCGAGTTCTACAACGACTCCAAGGCCACCAACGTGGACGCCACCGCCAAGGCCATCGCCGCCTTCAGTGGCGGCATTCATCTCATCCTGGGCGGCAAGGACAAGAATTCCGACTACACGCTGCTTGCCGATCTGCTGCGCGAGCGCGTAAAAGCCGTATACACCATCGGCTCGGCGGCGGCCAAAATCGAATCGCATCTGCGCGGCGTGGTCTCCAT
>Ga0326727_10014064_pt1 | contig 17558 bp, 15 predicted proteins | sample MB2enrmetagenome_FD_207643 | JGI IMG/M metagenome (GOLD analysis project Ga0326727, IMG submission 207643) | Lab enriched peat soil microbial communities from McLean, Ithaca, NY, United States - MB29MY | ecosystem: Environmental > Terrestrial > Soil > Wetlands > Peat | place: USA: New York...
CCGCCTCGCGATTAAAGTGTCGCTTCGGTGAGATTGGACGATTGGACATCGTGTTTGACAAATACCAAGTGCTTGGTCTCAATCCTTTCGTAAGCGGTAAAGCGGCAACCTCGTGACCAAGGCAAGGAAGTTGCTTGCCGTGGCCGCCCCTTCTCGAGGAGTTGCAGCAGCCCCGCTGCCAGCGGCAATTGCGCCTCGCTCGTCAGACGCAGCCGGGCCGTCCCACTCCATTCAATCACCAGTTCCACCGGCGGCGTGGACTCCGGCATTTCCACCTGCACGAAACCCGACCAGGATTGGCCCCGGCGCTGCCGCCAGCCACAAAAGGTGGTGTAATGGACACCTTGCTGACGGGCGAAATCGACGGCGGACAACCCGCTACGATCAAACGCCCTCAGAAGTTGCGCGCGCCGGGCGGCATCGGTACGGGGTGCGCGGCGTCTCTGAGAAACACGTTGTTGCTTCATGGCCGAGTTTCTATCACGGCCTGCTGGCAACTAATAGTGGGACCCTCCTTCACCGCTTACATCCTTTCCAAAATTGTTGATGTTTGTGCCGAGGCGGGGTGGACGGTCTTGCGAAGCATCAGGCAGCAATTTATTCGCATAGGAGGGGACGCCAATGGGCTGGTAGGTATCGTTAAATCTCCAGTTTAAAATGTCGTTGTTGTCGTACGCCATGCCTGTCCCGGAGGTGAATCCCGCATAGACATTCGGGGACGATCCCAGAATGGACGACGCGTTCAGGTCGATGGTTTCGCTCAACTGCGGATTGGCTGGACGCACGTCAACACCATCCGACAGGCTTACGTCCAGCTCGTGGGTCTGGCCGTTGTAATCGATCCAAGCGTACCAGATATGTCCGTTTTTCATGGAAGTGGCCGGCGTGTAATACTGGTTGCGGCTCTTATCGCCGGGCGAATACGGCCTATAACCCGCAGTTTGTGTGCTGCCGTTGGTGTACACGGCCACGAAGTTGCCATTCGGGTCGCTGTTTTGAGGAAACTGATTGGCGTTGTCCATCCAAGTGTCAAATTTAATTCCGACGGAGTGCGCCACACCTTGGTAGCCGACCCCCCCGCCCCAGCTTCCGACATTGTTGGCGACGGTGTTCAGAACGAATACTATTCCGTCGCCGCCGAGCGGGTTGGCGGTTCCATCGGAGATTCCGCCTCCGCGGGTCATCTGAAAGGCAAACGCGGTACTAAAGCTGGCGGAGCGTCCAAGCTGAATAGCCTTCAGACTGAAGGCGCTGCCCGCCTGAGCATTCTGCGCGAAGGTCAGGCGCAGCACGGGTGACCCTTCGGCCCCGGTCATGGGCGCTTTGGCATTTCCGTTGATTTTAAGAGGATTGCTGGCCAGCGATGTCGAGGAGAAGTTCGTATAAATGAACGACTGGGCGCATGCAGCCAGGGGCAGTGTGAGTACCGCGATGCTCGTAGTAAGGATTGCGGTACTCGCGCGCCGGACAAAGCCACCATCCAGGAGGAAAGAAAATCCGAAATCATTCAACTTTATGACAGTTTTCATGGCTATTGCAATCCAAAGTCGCTAATTTGTTTTACGTCAAAAATTGACCGGCCCTGCGCGGACTGCCGGCAATATTCATTCCTCGAATGTTTATGCAAGACATTACAAGCAAAACGGTTTAGGCAAATTTTTCCAGTCATAAGTTTTTTGGCGGGCCATTGCGACTTTGTAAAGAAAACAGGCTCCCTCTTTTGGTTTTATCCAAAAAGAGGCGGCTAGCGGCAACACCCCCTTGCTCGTAACGGCGCAAAACGAAGCTATGCTTTGCGCAGTGGGCCTTGGCATCTTCGGGTCTCATGTGCTTTTTCCATCCTCGGCATGGATTTGTGCATTTTTTCCGAGCCGGGTAGGCGCCAGCTCATTAGTTGCAGGCGAAAATGCAAGCTCTTGCCCCTTCGCCGTGAGCCCAAAAGCAGCAGAGAATATCACTGCCCACAAGCTCGCTTTCATGCCGGAAGATTAGCCGATTTCTGGCGGCTGGCAAGCCCATGCTTGCCCGTTACCAGCGGCGGCAGGGTCAACGGGCAGCAAGGCTCCCTTGTCGCTGCCGAGGATTGCCAATCTGTACGCGAAATAGCTGTTTCTGAAGGCGTTTATCCGATACGACATGACGGCCTTTTTGCACACGCGTTTCCAGGCATGGTAAAGAAAATTTGCAATGGTCCAATCCACGGCGATGCGGTCATGTTTTTGTTCGGCGGAAGTCCGCTTCAGCCGCCGCGCCAGGGTAGGCAGAATGGGAACCCGCTGGGCGTCGATTTTTCCCATCGCGTCGGGAATTCGGATCAGTCCCTCCTTTTCCGCGAGCATCACCCACCACCGCCGGACGATTTCTTCCATTCTCACACCACTCAACATTTTGATTTCCAAGGTGGGCATGAGCAGGGTTTCACCGGTGACCGCCAGCAATTTCCGCCCCTCCTCGGGCGTATAAATGTCGTTTGGCTGCATAAGCTCCAGCGCCTGCGCTTCGCTCGTGATCTTTTTGCGCGGGTCCCGGAATTCCGTGGTGCGCTCCGCAGCGTGCGGCTGGCCAAAGAGCTGATAGCCTTTGTTCCTAGCAAAATTATAGTAGCCGACGATCGCGTCCCGATGATGATTCTTATTGATGGCCCGTCCACCCAGGCCCGCCAAATAACCGTCTATTTTCTCGGTGGGAAATTTGCCCAGGGCCGAGGGATGTTTCTCGACGAAACCGCCCACATAGCGCTTGGTATCCCGCATGTGGTAGGCACCGACTTCGCGCTTTTTGAGGCGGCGATGCATTCGTCGTAGACAACTTTGTTGGCCGCGCCGTCGCGCACTCCTCTGCCGTGATCGTTCTTGAAGCCAACGGCCTGCTCCAGCGTTCCCTCCTTGAGCCGGCGCTGCAATTCGGCAGAGCGCCGGCAGATCTCGTCCACCGGCAGCCCTATGGATCGCGCCGTCGCGCGGGCAAGCGGAAGCAATCTCCGGTGGACGGCGGCGGCGACGACGGCCAGAGGCAGGCATCGGCTGGCTCCAGCTACCAGCTCCCCAATGGAGGGCACCTTAGTTAATCTGCGCGCAACGCCGAAACGTCAATGTGGGGTGACACCGCTCCCGTGCGTACCGCCTCGGTGCCTGCCCGAGGGCCTGGCCAAATACTCTAATTCGCGACGTGCCGCTGGAGAGCTAACACCGCACGGCCCTGCACCCCGCCTTATCAGTTGTTTTCAAATCCTTTTCGTGCCAGCCAAATCATTGACGCGCCGCGCAAATCGGCCTGCCAGTGCCTCGGCGGAAAATGCCGCCAAACACAAAGGTCGAAGTCGGTTCAAACAACGACCGGCAATAACGAAATAACAATCAACAAAAGACAGAATTATGGCAGACCTCAACATCACAGTCATGAGCGGGCGCTTGGTTCGCGACCCCGTCGTTCGCAATAACGGCTCGAAAATGGCCTTTTTCACCATTGCCTCCAACAGGCGCTATCGGGACAAAACGGACGCGTGGCAGGAAGAGACAGCGTTCGTCCCCTGCAAGAGTTTCGGATGGTGGGCCGAGGCAGTGGCTCGCCACGCAAAAGGGGACACCCTCATCGTCGAGGGTCGCTGGCGCACCGAGACTTGGAGCGATGACGGCACGACGCGTTCGCAGTTGGTGTTGGTCGTTGATTCGGTCCAGTTCTTCACACCGGAACCGCGCGCGCAGAGTTCGTCACCTTCGGCCAACGGCACGGAAAACAACCGGGCCACGCCGCTGCCGGGCGGCCCATCGCGGGATGCGCCGCCGTTTTGATCTGAAGGTTGTGGCCCGCGCCATCCGGCGCCCAGTGAGCAACGTCCCGCTAAAATACTCGTATGTCCACAAATCGACTCACCCTGATTGGGCGTGCCCTTTTCAAGGTGATTAAAACGATAACGCTCTTGCCGCTCTGGCTGGTCGTTCTGCCGGTTCGCCGCCATCCCGTGTTTCGACACCATGATTGGACGCTTCGCGGAATGGGCTGCGGTCCGTTCCGGCGCCAATCGTATGTGATTTGTGCCGTTTGCTGGCTGCTTATTGCGTGCGCCGTGTACTATGTGGAAACAAGGCCATGAGCGTTGCCGCGCTCTCTTAAAAATCGCCCGAATCGGGTTCGCAAAATAGCCAAACATAAAGCTTGCATGGTCCCGCAAGGCCTAGAAGGTCTGCTCGATTGTTGGCGGGCCGCGCTGCCGGGAATAATGTGGCGGCTGTTGGGGCAACCGTATGCAAGCCCGCTGCCAACGGCCATCTGTTTTACCATTAGAAACACTCGAAACGAATCCTCGAAAACAGAGAAGATCATATAAGCGGAATTTTTGGATTGACTATCAAAATAGGTTTTAAGATCGCGCGGATTACCTGCCAAGTCGATTCCCTTGCCGCAGATTGGATTGGCCGGTGTCGCCTCAGGTGATGCTTTGAAGGCTGTTCATTGCTTTATTGAGTTAATCGTTCGTAGCGTCTGCTCATCTCTGATTTGATGAGCCCGGAGGCCCGGAGATGACCGGCCTCGCGCGTCGGTGTTGTCGTCTGCATTTGGCTCGAAGTCTAAATAGAGATTGCCCTTTGCCGCGTTGAACACGGCGTCCTGTGCATGTTCAGTTGGATCGTTTTCCACGAGAGCACTCCGATTCACGCTTTGTTCGAGAGAAACGTGCGGTTGCAATGCTGCTTCGGTGGCCGACACGACTGCAAGCACGGTTCCACACTGCGGGCAATTAACCATCCTGCCGGCGATTTCTTCATCCGCCGTGAGGCTTCGACTGCAAGATGGGCACAACAGGTGATATTCCATAATTCGTCTGCAAGCTGTTCCATCACGCGAAAATTGGACAAACTCGCCGGGGAACACAAGACCTAAAGAGAGGTTCGAAGGGCACGGAAGGGAGACCGAGTGAACGCTGAAAGCAGACTTCCGGGTTTGGTCGCGCTCTCCGGGTGCAAAAGTTTACGGATGAATTTCCCGATGCGGGTTTTTACATGGGCTGCAACCGCCATGAGGAAAAACGGACGTTTTTCAGGATGCGCAAACCGCATTGAATTTGGCTGCCATTTTTCATCAGCCGCCTTGAGATGTGAGGCGGCTGCTGCTGGTGCAGTTTGCCCAAGAAAAAGGGGAACCAACGTTGCGTATCGCTGCGTAGGACCGAGTGTGCCTCAGCGTGAATGCGAGGCTTTATCCGAGGCGCCGGCGGCCGCTCCTGCGACGTTACGCCCCGCGGCTCCAAGCTAACTTTCCTCGTCTTTGCGCATGATGTGTCGCTCGTATTCGTGCTGCGGGGCGAGCGCTAAAAATGCAGAAAACCTTCGTGTCACGGTCTCGAGGCGTCGTCGGCTCACGCCTAAAAAGACGAGGAGACATGCAAACAATCATGAAACAAGACAGCGGCTGTCGACAGGCCACCTCTCAATTCGAGGCTGGCCTTCGTGAACGATGGGACGCCATGGCTCTTCCGGGCGGCGAGCACACGGAGAACGCTCTTTCAGCATTTCTCCAAGGCCCCCGGCGCACCAACCGCGTTCTTAACTGCGCCATTCCTCTGACGCGCGCGAAAGCTCTTGCTGACTTTTCCCTGCCGGAGGGACTCACTATCCAGCAATGTATCGAGGCGTCTGCCACCGGAAATGTTCCGGAATGCCTGCGCAACTGGGAATACACGCCACAAATTCGGGCGGTGCCGCAACTCCCGCAGATGATGGCGATTCCGGCCGAACACGCCTCTTTGACGAAGGTGCCGTGGTTCCAGTCGGTGTCCCAGTCCGCCTGGCTGGGCATGAACGCCCGCCATTTGCGCTATCATTACCAGCTCTGGCAGGACTTGAAGCCGCAGGTCCTCCAAGGAGTCGTGACCACCTTGATTCTGGGGCTGCCGCAATTAGGGTTCGCCTTGACCCCGCATATCCAACTCGAGAAGAGCTTTTTATTTCTGGCCTCTCTGGCGCGGGGACTCTGCCCCGTGCAATTGTTTCCAGCTAAATATCTGTACCCGCAGACAAAATTGGGCGAATTGGGTGATGCTCCTGCCCCTGTATTCGCCGACATCCTGCCGCTCACCGGCGGGTTTGCCTATCCGGTGGTCGATTGCGAGCCTGATCCCTGGAGAGTGCTGGCGCGCTTTGGGAACGGTGATCGGTTTTACGGTTACCCATTCCGCAGCGTGACCGATTCTTCGGACGATTTCAGCCTCCAAGATCACGAGCGCGGCGCCATGCTTTTGCCCAATGGTTCGAGGGTGAGCGCGCGGCACAGCAAAAGCCATATTTATGCGACACTGGATCCCGATCTCAAAACGGTCCTTGAATTGGATCGGGAAGGATTCGAGGATGCTACTTGCCTTGTGCGGGGAGCCTGCACCCATGACGGCCTTCCCTTCCAACTCCCGGTCGAAATGCAGCCAATGGTCTGCGCCATCGTGCTTACCCACTGGCGAATGGAATTGGACAAACCGGGCGACCTGACTTCATACGCCGTTTATACGGAGCACGCGGCCATTCGAGGCTTCAACTATTTCCAACGGGTCGAGCCTTATTACACCAACTTCATGCGACTGATCCAAAAGTTGTCCAAGGACCCGGATTTCCGCACGTATCCGCTCGCCAACCATTTAACTCAATCCTGGCTGGGCGGCAACTTGTGCCTAGCCAACCAATTGAGCCAGTCGGAAAGGGATCTGGGGCCCCAGATCATGCGGTCCTACTACCACCAGCAGTTGGACTGGCAGGCTGCCGTCATCAACTTGATGAACCACGTCGCCTTCCGGACGAAGAACAATTCTGGCGGGCTGGTGTCCAAGACCGGAACCGAGATCGAAGAGCAATTGAATCTGGATGGCCTGGCAATGCATCAGATGAATCGCCTGCTCCGCTTTGATTCGCACCAATTTCAGCGACCGTGCCAGCGGGCGTCGTTTTGGCCCGATCATAACCCGGCCTGGTCGGAACTCGACCGCCGCTTCAGCGATGTTTCGTTGCCCAAACTGTGAACGCAGAAAAAGTGCGGCAGCCACACAGCGGAGTGATGGACATTCACGATGGTGGTTGATGCCACTGCGGCAGCCAAGCTCGACGATGCCGGCGTATGGAATCGCGTTCGGGTTCCCACTCACAACCAGGCCGTTTTCGTACCGAATGGGACGCGCAGAAGGGGCAGTTTGCCTGCGAGCGAAGGCTGAGGCAGCGCAGCGATGGCAGGCTATTATTCTTGACTCCATCATACCACCATCATACCACCACTTTCCGGCCGCAGCGGGCCGCACGGCGCCGCAGGGATTGACATTACGAGGGAAACTGGTATTTTACGAAGGAAGTTTTGAGTCAGGGATTGCCTTCTAAGCAGTGGGTCGTGGGTTCGATTCCCGCCGGGCGCGCCATGTTTTGGCCCCCTGTTGGGTGTCCATCATAAATTCAGGCGTCGTCGAACTGGCCAGAACTGAAGATTCGCTCCTTCCCCAAGACCACCGGAGGCCGGGGTTTGCGCGTCCTGATCCCGTTGCGTCCGGGGCCTAATCAGGAGCAAGTGCGCCTGGTCGCCCATGACTTCAGCCAGAAGATGGCCAGACGATCGCCAACGATCATGACCGTTAGACTGGAGGCTATTGATTCTTGGGCCGACATCTGGCAACATCGCCAGGATTTGCCGGAAAAGGCCAACGCTTCCGTTGAGCGGCGGCCACAAAACATGCACTCCATAATCACCAAAGAAAGGACAAAACAAATGAGAAAAACTACACCTATCAGCAAAGAAGAACCCACCCTGTATGAAACAATGAACGATCTGCCCAAGCCAGCCAGGATCGCGCTAAACCAGTTAATGAACCAACGCCTGGCGGATGCGGTTGATTTGCAGTCGCAGATCAAGCAGGCGCATTGGAACGTGAAGGGACCCAACTTCATCGGGCTCCACAAACTCTTTGACGAGGTGGACGAGGCCGTGGAGTCCTATGTGGACCTGATTGCGGAACGCATTGTGCAACTCGGCGGCATTGCCGAAGGCACGGTGCGCGTGGCCGCGTCACGCACGCGCCTTCCCGAATATCCGCCCGACATCGCGGATGGCGCGGCTCATGTCGAGGCAGTTGCCCGCGCGCTTTCCGCCTTCGGAGAAGCGGCCCGCGCCACGATTGATGAAACGGACGCTTTGGACGACAAGGACACGGCGGACATCTTCACCGAAATCTCCCGGGGAATTGATAAATGGCTGTGGTTTGTCGAAGCCCATTCCCAAGCAACGAAGTAAAAACGCACATCCGGCTTATTATGAGCAAAACTCCTGTTTAAATGAATGTGCCCACCTTATTTGACCCGGTCCGCATTGGCGCGTGGGATCTTCCCAACCGCATCGTCATGTCTCCACTGACCCGCTCGCGCGCCGGAATCGAACGCATTCCCAATGCGTTGATGGCCGAATATTACACCCAGCGCGCCTCGGCGGGTCTGATCATCTCCGAGGCGACCGCCGTCACCCCGATGGGAGTGGGGTACGCCGATACCCCGGGGGGTCTGGTCGTCAGCGCAAGTGGGAGGCTGGAAACTGGTTACCCAATCGGTTCACAAGGCGGGCGGGCGCATGTTGCTTCAACTCTGGCATGTCGGACGCATTTCCGATCCCATGTTTTTGAATGGCGCATGACCGGTGGCGCCCAGCGCCATTGCGCCGGCCGGTCATGTCAGTCAGGTTCGTCCACTTAAGCCCTTTGTCAGGCCCCGGGCTTTGGAACTGGAAGAAATTCCCGGCATTGTCGAGGCCTACCGCAAGGGGGCGGAAAACGCACAGAGGGCCGGTTTTGACGGGGTGGAAGTGCATGGAGCCAACGGCTACTTGCTGGATCAATTTCTCCAGGACAAGACCAATCATCGCACGGACGCCTATGGCGGTCCGATTGAAAATCGCGCCCGGCTCATACTGGAAGTCACCGACGCCGTCATTTCAATTTGGGGTGCTGACCGGGTTGGGATGCATCTGGCCCCGCGCGGAGACGCCCACGACATGGGCGACACGGACCCACCCACCACGTTTGGATATGTGGCTCGTGAATTGGGAAAACGGCGGATTGCATTTATTTGCGTTCGTGAATCGCTTGGCCCAAAGCGCATCGGGCCGCAATTGACAGCGGCCTTTGGCGGCGGTTACATTGTCAATGAGAAATTCACCCAGGCAACTGCCACTCAGGTGCTGGCGGCCGGAGAGGCCGACGCGGTTGCCTTCGGCGTGCCGTTCCTCGCGAATCCCGACCTGCCCGAACGTTTTCGCCAAGACGCCCCGCTTAATGCGCCAGATCCATCCACCTTTTACACGCGTGGCTCCAAAGGCTACACCGACTATCCATTTCTGGGCCGGAGAGACCCGGGCCGGTCACCTTGCTTTATTGACCCGAATAGTTAAAATCTGTTCATGCGATCTCCCTCGAACCCAATGGAAAGCAAACTGGAAATATGACAAACAATAATTCAATCGAAGAATTGAGGCGCCTGCTCCAGGCGCGCCTTCAAGAATGGCGTCTGCGCGAAGGACAACCGCAGTACCGGCCCAAGCCTGTCGTTGCCATTACTGAAGAACCAGGATGCGGAGGCGAGGCCATTGCTGAGAAGCTTTCCGCTGAACTCGGTTTTCACGTATATAGCTGGGAACTGGTTGAACAGATTGCCAAGGACGCAGATGTGAGCACTCGGCTTGTCGCTTCGCTCGAGGCCCACCCGCGTTCTGAACTTGAGGATTGGCTGGCTGAACTCGAAGGAGACTTTAATCTTACATTGCAGGCTTACGCTGGAAGTCTCAAAAGGGTATTGTTCGCAATAGCTGTGCATGGGAATGCGGTTATCATGGGCAGGGGCAGCAATTTCTTCCTCCCCCCCGATAAAAAAATCGGTTTGTGCCTCGTAGCCCCGCTGGATTCAAGGATAAAGAATGCGATGGGAGAACTTGGACTTTCGGAGAGTGATGCGCGAAAGCACATCACCAAGCTGGAAAAGGAACACCAGCGACTGGTAAAAAAGTACTTCCAGGCGGACATGCGGGACTCCACTCACTATCATCTCGTCGTCAACACGGCCGTGGTCAAACCGGAGATCATTGTGCAGATCGTCAAGATAATGGTCGAAACATAACGGTGCTTCGGCGCGAAAGCGCGGTGGCGTTTCTATTGCTTCGAGAAGGCTGGCGGCAGCCGCGCCGCCCGCCGGGCATATAAAAGCGTAATTCAATTGCAAAAATTCGTAAACGGCAGAGTTCCGTTGTGTGTCGTCCATCGGTTGTTTCATCAAAATCGCCTCATCCTCAAGTATTTGCAATCAACTCCCAGGTTGGCACGGCATCTGCGATCACCAGGGGTATATGTTGGTTGAATTCGACAATGTTGAGCCAGCGAATCGCTATTCAGCGGAGCGAACCCTCCACGAAGTGAACTTTTCGTGCATCGCGCCTTCCGCCAAAAAGGTGAGCGTCGTGGGTGATTTCAACCGCTGGAATCCCAGCGCCAATCCGATGCTCCGGATGCCGGATGGAGGCTGGGTTCTCAGTCTGCCTCTTCACCACGGGCATCATCAGTATTATTTCCTGATTGACGGGCGGCCAACGCTCGATCCTCGATCCTTGGGCACGGTGCGGAACTGGCGGGGCGAGGCTGTCTCATTGATCGCCGTCAGTTGAGCGGCCGCACATAAACTCACCGAAGCGAACTCCGGAATCGCTTGAGCGCCTTGATCAACGCTCCGTGGAAATAATGGCGTATTATGTGGATAATTTGGCACAATCCTGCATGCCCGGCAGCTCGAATCAGATCCTATTGGGTTGCCAAACCAAGCTCAAAGTTCCGCGGCACGGCATAACCGCGCGTGTATGCAAACTTGACGAAACCGGCTTTGTCTGCCCGCGGGGAAGCGGCAATTTCACCATTGGCTTTCAGCCTGTAAATCGCGTTGGGCCGCAAATGGCTCAGAATATGGAGCGTCTCTCCTTTGGGTTGCGGCGCCGCCTCCGTCCACTGGCGTGGCGCGTCTGGATTATCGGGCCAGCTCTGAATTTGAACCGTTAATGGTTGGGCGGTTGGCCGCGAGATTGACATGGCCCAATCGGTGTTTGTGCCCGGAAAGTATTCCAGTTCCGTTTCGGTTGCATTGACAGCAAAGGGGCGCGAGTCGCGTAGCGTGCAAGCACCCGCGGTTACCGCGCAACCTTCGGTGCTCAAATCAATAACATAAAGCCGCCCTCGCAATCGGTAACGAAGTATCGTGCCGTTGAGTTCGGCAGTCAGGCGGGGTTCGAGATAGAGGCGGTTGGGCCTGGGTCGAACGCCATAAATATCGCGGTACAACCCCACGATCGGCATGCAGTTTCCCGCCAGAATGTCATCACCCGCGCCACGTTGTGATTGCCTAAGATAGCGTTGAAAAGACAATCCATCCTCCTCATAGCGGGCCAGGGTGTTGTTAACGTACTTGAGCGCCAGGGCGGGATCATAAGCAGCGTAAGCACGGACCCCGACCTCGCCCCAGGACAGAAACAGATCCCCATTCTCGTACTTCGGGAACGGGAAATTGCTTGCGGCGCCTTCATCACGCCGGTAGGTGAAAAAGCTAAGTGGCCAGGAGAAAAGATTTTCCTTTTGCATCTCCGCTTCGATCCGGTCGAGAATGGACTTTTGCCGTGAGGTGTCGTCACAAAGACCGTAGGCAATGGCCGCGAAATTCACCGGGGTGACCAAGTTGTCGCCCTGAATGGAACCGTCCTTTTCGCGCCAATAGGCGTACCAGAGATTAGTCGAATCCCAGAAGCCGCCCTCGGAAATCGGACGATTGAAACTGGCCTTCAATCGCGCCGCGAAATCGCGATAAGATGCCGCCTGAGCCGGATCGCCAAGGGTTTCCTCCGCGCCTGACCACAGTCCCAGAGCGTAGTAAAGTTCGGCATTAACCAGTGCGTTTTCGTAGGACGCCCAGATAATATCAATCCAGTCGCTGCCCCGCTGCTCTTTGAGGGAGTCGGTCATCATGGCCACGAGGCCGCTGTGTTGGACCTCACGGCGCGTCAGAAAACTCAATACTCGTTCGCACGCGGTCTTCTGCCCGGCCAGCCATTGCCGGTCCCCGGTCAGATCAAACTGCTCAGCCACATTGATCACGTAATCCGGCTGGGAATCCATCAAGTATCCCCACTGCGCCTCATAAAAGCCCAGCGCATCATAAGTGCCGGGCATGGCATCGCCCGCGTCATAATTCCAGCGAGCTTTGACTCGTCCATCCGGGCTGAGCGCGTGGTCGCGCTCGTAATCGAGCGCTTTGGAAAAATTGGCAATGTAATCCGTGTCGTCCAACGCCAGTCCGATCTCCGCAAACCATTGCTCGTGCAGACAGATGTAGCCGGACCTCCAGCCGTTTCCTCCCACCAACCGCGTGTCTATCACACCATATCGGCCGACCGTGTTCAGTAACTCGCGAATGCTCCTGCCATCCAATCCTCGAAAAGTGCCCGAGTCAAAGACTTCGTTGTAATCCAGTGCCTGCAGCGCAAACTCGACACTCACTGCGCCAGCCCCCACTTGGAACGGAGCCCAAAGATCCTGCCGATCCGGCAGAAAACGACACAAATCGTGTTTGGGTTTCAGCTCCTCACTGCTGGCGACGTAATTGAAGGAGAAAATGTTGTTCTTCTGATGTGAGAAGCGGACGGTTCCGTAATGATTCTTGGGCAGGGTGGGAACGATTCGCAGGCAATCGCGCTGCCTGCGGTTCCAAAAAGTGACTGACCCGGCGTGAGCGCCATAGGTCGCGTTAGGCGATTCCAGATACTTGTTCCAGACTACTCCGCCATTATCGAGCAGCCCCCCAGTCCACGTGGACATGCTGCTGAAATCCCATTCTGGAAACGCCGCGTCCTGCAGAGTGGCCGCCGTTGAATATTTCCGAGTGATCCGCCACACAATACGATCCGTCTGAACGGTAAACTGCCAGACCTCGTAAATCTCGCTACCCGGCTTGCCGAAGACTATCCCGGTTATGGTGAGGGTGTCCTCACTGATGGCAACGGCAGGCGTGGCGATGCCGGCCTTCGTGGTAAACCATTGGCTGTCGATGCAAATGCCGCTGGCAACGCCCGATTCCGCCGCCACCTCACGCCCGCGCACGATGACTTGATCCAGGACGCAACGTCCATCGTAATTCAACCTCAACGCCAACTGCCCTTGCCCATCGGCCAGCGTCACCAACTTCCGTTCGGCATCCAGATGAATCGTTCCCGTTCCGGCGGCCAGAACGGGTGCCTCACCGACCACGCATGCAGCCAACAGCAGCACAATCCAGCGACCGAATTGATTCCGGCCCGGGACTTTTCTTGCGGGGGACGAGGCTATTCCACGTTGGCGGACACACGGCGGATTAAGATGGTATTTATAGCAGTTCATACAGATTGTCCTTGGCACATATTTTGCCAGTTTCTCCACCGGAAATGTGAATTTGTGCCTTGCCAAACAGCCTATAAAAAGAAAAATTAAACGCGAGTTGATTTTTTTACTTGCCGCGACCCGTTGCGGCCCGAAAACCTTCCCGGTGCCTGGGAAAAGAATCTGATGATAACGGTTTTAATCGCCGTCATATTAGTGCTTGCGGGCATTCAGCCGCTGGCAGGATCGGTTGTGCCTGTGAATTTGCAATGTGAATATCGTTCCAATCCGCGGGGCCTTGATGTGGCACAGCCGCGCTTAATCTGGCAGGTGCAATCGGACAAACGCAATCAAGCGCAGACCGCTTATGAAATCCTGGTCGCCAGCAGCACGGAACTTCTCCAAAATGGTTATGGGGATTTGTGGGACAGCGGCAGGGTTTCCAGCGATGAAAGCGTCAACATTGCTTATTCGGGCAAACCACTCGCGTCAGGCGTCCAATGTTTCTGGAAAGTCAGGGTTTGGGATCAGGATGGCCGGGCATCGATCTGGAGTTCGCCCGCCGCGTGGAGCATGGGAATGCTCGCGGCGGAGGACTGGCGGGGAAAATGGATTGGATTGGATCAGGACGAAAAACCAAATCCATTCGGAGGAGCGAAGTGGATTTGGTTTCCCGAGGGAAATCCGGCGGTCAGCGCGCCGGTAGGCACTCGTTATTTCCGCCGCGTTTTTGAATTGCCGGCCAGTCAGGCCATTCGCACGGCGACCATCGCAATGACAGCGGACAATGAGTTTCATCTATTTGTCAACGGTCAGGAAGCCGGCAGCGGCGACAATTGGAAGACGCCAGGAAGGCTTGCAATAGGCGCTTTATTGAAGCCGGGGAAGAATGTTTTGGCGGTAGTGGCGCGCAACGTTGGAGACGGGCCAACCCCCGCGGGATTGATGAGCAGACTGAATGTTGTTTTTGAGCAAGGAAACGCCTTGACGCTGGACACTGACGATGGTTGGAAGTCGGCAAGGGATTCCGAGGATGGATGGAATACTTTGGCTTTTGACGACACTGCCTGGATGGTTGCCAAGGCACTTGGCGAATATGGAATGCAGCCTTGGGGAACTATTGGAAACGAAGATAGGCGGTTGCCGGCCCGCTATGTGAGACGTGAGTTTTCAGTGGAGAAAAAGGTGCGGCGCGCCACGGCTTATGTCTGCGGACTGGGGCTTTTTGAGTTATACCTGAATGGCCGGAAAATGAGCGAAGACGCGCTGTCACCCGCTCTCTCTGAGTACGACGCGCGCGCGTTCTACCTGACCTTTGACGCGACCGATCAACTCAATGGAGGCGATAACGCCATCGGCGTGATTCTTGGCAACGGCCGCTTTTTTGCGCCGCGTTCGAGTGTGCCGGCGGAGACGCGGACCTTCGGCTATCCGAAGCTGCTGTTGCAATTGAACATCGAATACACGGATGGCACAACGGCGCAAATTGTCAGCGACGAGAATTGGAAGCTGACCGCCGCCGGCCCGATTCGCGCCAACAACGAGTATGATGGCGAGGAATATGATGCGCGAATGGAAATGCCCGGCTGGTGCCAACCGAAGTTTGATGATTCCAACTGGCAGCGGGCGCAGTTGGTAAAACCGGCCGCGCCGGTTTTATCGGCGCAAATTGGCGAACCGATCCGCGTCATGGATACGCTGCATCCGATGGCGATCACCAACCCAAAGGCGGGCGTATATATTTTTGACATGGGACAAAACATGGCGGGCTGGTTCCGGTTGAAAGTCAGCGGGCCTCGGGGCGCCGTCGTAAAACTCCGCCATGCTGAAACGCTTAAGCCGGATGGCACGATCTACACCGATAATCTCCGCAGCGCCAAAGCCGAGGACATTTATACGCTGAAGGGACAGGGCGTTGAAACTTATGAGCCGCGGTTTACCTATCACGGTTTTCGCTACGTGGAGGTCACGGGATTTCCCGGCAAGCCAACCTTGAGCGCCATTGAGGGCCGGCTGGTCCATGACGCCGTGCCGGCGGCTGGACAGTTTGCCTGTTCCAATCCCCTGCTCAATCAGATTTACCACGCCATTTATTGGACCACACGCGACAACTACCGCAGCATGCCCACGGATCTTCCCCGCGACGAACGTCAAGGGTGGATGGGAGACCGGCAGGAAGTGTCAAAAGGCGAAGCTTATATGTTTAATGTTGCGCCGTTGTATGCGCAGTGGCTGACCGATATGCAGGACGATCAACATTCCAACGGCAGCGTGCCTGACGTGTCTCCGGCCTATTGGTCTTTCTACCAGGACGGTGTCGTCTGGGCCAGCACCTACATCGTCATTCCGCACATGCTTTACGATCAATACGGTGACGTTGGGATTCTGCGGAAGCACTACGATTCGATGAAAAAATGGACTGATTACATGGCGTCATTCCTGGAGGATGACATCATGCCGAGAAACACTTACGCGGACTGGTGCTTTCCGCCTAAATCCTTGACGGAGATGACGGTGATTAATTCCAGCGACCCAAAGTTAACCACCAGCGGGATTTTGATGAGCACGGCCGTTTTCTATCATGATTTGCGGCTGATGGCGCGGACGGCGCGGCTGCTGGGCAAAACCGGGGACGCCGAACATTTCGAAACGCTTGCCGGTCGGATCAAAGTTGCGTTCAACCGCCGCTTCTACAATTCCAAGGCCGGCTATTACGACAACGGCACGCAGACATCCTGCGTGTTGCCGCTGGCGTTCGGACTGGCGCCGGATGACTGCAAAACAAAAGTGTTCGCCCATCTGGTTGAAAACATCACTGTTGAAAGCGACAACCATCTTGGAACGGGACTGATCGGCGGGCATTATTTGATGCGTGTGTTGTCGGACAACGGCCGACCCGATCTTGCCTGCACGATCGCGACGCAGACGACTTATCCGAGTTGGGGCTACATGATTTCAAAAGGAGCCACGACGATATGGGAGCTATGGAATGGCGACACCGCCGATTCCGGGATGAATTCCCGCAACATCGTTATGCTCATTGGCGATCTCAACATCTGGCTGCACGAATACTTGGGCGGCATCCGTCCCGATCCGGAAGCTCCGGGTTTCAAAAAGATCATTATCAAGCCCGAAATTGTCGGCGGTCTGACCTGGGTCAAGGCTGGTTATGATTCGATTCACGGACGCATCAGCAGCGAATGGCACCAATCGGCCGGGCAATTTGATTTGCGAGTCACCATTCCCGCCAATACGACGGCCACGGTTTACCTGCCGGCGATGGAAATTAAATCCATCACCGCAAGCGGAAAACCAGTGGAACAGGCGGTGGGAGTTAAATACTTGCGACAGGAAAATGACAGGGTTGTTTTGCAAGTTGGTTCCGGGAATTACTACTTTGCCGTTAAAACCAAGTAGTACAGCCGAATTTACAGCCCGCCGCGCGGTTGTGCCTGCCTCGTCAAATTGAAAGCTGGACGAGAAGTTCGATCAGTTCGTGGTGAGGGGCGATCGGGTTTGACGAGGCTAATTGATGATTTATCATTTGGAATTCCCGATGCGTCTTCGGGCCTTTGCCGCTTTGCGTTAAGGTGCGTGGCAACAATGGGCGGCAACCGGTCGCAAATAGCAGCAATTGCTGGCATTTTTGAGGGTTTTTGGTTTTGAGGGTGGGACAAAATGACGCTCACGCGAGGGGCATAGGGAGCTATTTTCCCCTTAACCCGGACCTCGCGCGGAGGCGCGGAGCGCGCAGAGAAGGCAATTTTTTCCTCCGCAATGGCGGACGAGGCGGTGAGCGAGCTAGGGTGCGAACAAGGCGGCGGGCAGGTTGGCGGCGCAGGCTTGACCTTGACTTGGCGCGGAGTCACCTTGACTTGGCTTGACTGAGCTTGACTTCTTGTTGACTCCGAGGTGTTGGGAAGGGGGGCGATTAGGATTAAGATTATGATTAAGATTATGATTAAGATTATGATTATGAGCAGGTTATGACTCATCTTCGCCTTCTGCCGCCCCACGGCAGGCAAACCTTGACTTGGCTTGACTGAGCTTGACTCATCCTGTCCTCGCCCGGAGGAGGCTGAATTCAACTTTAACGTTAAAGGGCCTTGACTCCGAGCGGAGGGGTGATTGGCAGTGCCTCGGGCGATGCGCGAGCGGATTCGTT
>Ga0326727_10014065_pt1 | contig 17558 bp, 12 predicted proteins | sample MB2enrmetagenome_FD_207643 | JGI IMG/M metagenome (GOLD analysis project Ga0326727, IMG submission 207643) | Lab enriched peat soil microbial communities from McLean, Ithaca, NY, United States - MB29MY | ecosystem: Environmental > Terrestrial > Soil > Wetlands > Peat | place: USA: New York...
CCGGTGAGCGGTTATAAGGTGCTCATTCGCAAATACCTGAGACTCGACTACACGGCCCTATACCGCTTACTGTAACGCACAACAGCCAAGCTATACATCAAGGGGGAACGGGTGTCAAGTGGTTTTTTGGGGATTTTTTATACGCTAACGATAACGTAGAATATAGCGCTTTCCAGACGCCGTGAGCACAGCGCGGCAGAGCCGCAATTCAAAACTCAAGATTCCAATTTCAAGAGCATGTAACGAGAACGATTCCCGGCAAGAATCCTTGCGCGCCGCGAAAAAACTCGCCAAAAGTAGTACACTGCGAGCCGCGGGGGTTAGAAAGTGGAGAGGCAAAACAGATGGGAAAAACAGGCAATATATCGAGAAGAGATTTTCTGGCGGGCATGGCGGCAGCGACGGCGCTAGCGCCCGGTGCAGTCAGCGGGCAGTTGGCAGCGGCAAGTTTAGCGCGTCAGGCAGCATCAGCGACTCCAGGGCGAGAAACACTTTTCCCGTTCAGCTACGCGGATGTGAGGCTGACGGGCGGTCCACTGGGAGCGCAGTTCAGCCGCATCCACAAGGCTTACTTGGCGCTCGAGAACGACCGGCTCCTGAAGCCCTTTCGGCGCCGCGCCGGCCTGCCGAATCCAGGCGACGATTTGGGTGGCTGGTACGGCGGGGATGATGGAAATCCCGGCCAAGGCTTCGGCCAATACCTTTCCGGGCTGGCGCGATTCGCCGCGGTCACGGGTGATGCCGTCACGCGCGAAAAGGTCAAGGCCCTGGTGGATGGCTTTGCCGCCACGGTTGGGACGGACGGGTATTCTTTTGGTGACACACGCGCCTCGACCTGCTGCCCGGCTTATGACCTCGATAAGACTGCCAGGGGACTCCTGGATGCTTATCGCTGGGCCGGCGTTCAGCCTGCTCTCGAGCTCCTGGGCCGCGTGGTTCGAGGGGCTGTACCCTATCTGCCGCCGCGCGCCCTGGACCGCGATGAGGCCCTGCGACAGTCGCCCGTGGATGAATCCTACACACTACCCGAGAACTTGTTTTACACCTTTGAGGCGACCGGAGACCGCGGCTTCCTGGAATTAGCCAAACGCTTTCTGATGGACCGAACGTATTTTGACCCGCTGGCGCGGGGCGTAAACGTGTTGCCCGGCCTTCATGCCTACAGTCACGTGAATGCGCTTAGTTCGGCGGCCAAAGCGTACCTGGTCTTGGGCGACCCCAAGTACCTTGACGCGGCGCGTAATGCCTGGGATATGATCGAGCAAACTCAGCAATTTGCTTCGGGGGGATGGGGACCAGACGAGGCGTTCGTCGAGCCGCATAAAGGACTCCTCGGCGAGAGCCTCACTTCCACCCACGCCCATTTTGAGACGCCCTGCGGCTGTTACGCGCACACCAAACTGGCTCGATATCTGTTGGGCATTACGGGTGAATCGCGATATGTGGATGGGCTCGAGCGCGTGATCTATAACGGCGTTCTGGGAGCGAAGGATCCAAGTGGCGACGGCCACTTTTTCTATTACTCCGATTACCATGCCCTGGCGCGCAAGACCTATAACGAGGCCAAGTACCACTGCTGTTCGGGAACCCTCCCCCAGGTTGTCGCGGATTACGTCCTGAATTGCTACTTCCGTAGCCCGGACGGGCTGTACGTAAATCTGTTCGCGCCCTCGGAAGTAAACTGGGACTTTAGGGGAGTGCCGATCAAGCTGACCCAAACTACCAGGTTTCCCGAGGAAGACTCGACAGAATTGCGGGTCGAGCTTCCCGCTCCTGCGGAGTTCACCGTGTACATCCGGATGCCGGGCTGGCTGAAGCTCCCGGGGCGGCTGGCTGTAAACGGAAAGCCTCTTTCCATTCCTACTGAGCCAAAGAGTTTTGCGGCGATCAGGCGGCGCTGGCAGATGAACGATACGATCCAGGTTCAACTTCCGTTCTCTTTCCGGTTAGAGCCGATCGACGAGCAACACAGGGACACGGTTGCGCTCATGCGGGGACCGCTGATGCTGGTGGCTCTCGATCAGCCTTTGCAACTGCCCAAGCACGCGCTTTCTTCCGAGGGCCTTAAACCCACTCCTTATGCGCCACTGACGTTTGAGCTTCCGAGAACCCTGGAGAAACTTCGCTTCGTGCCGTTTTATAAGGTCCAAGACGAGGTGTACACGACTTACGTCACGGAGATCGGGTGATCGGGTGATTGGGTGATCGGGAAAACAAGCATCTAATCTGGACGTTTGAGGCCGGAGTTCTGGGCTTCTCGACTTCTTCACCACTCGACTTCTTGACTTCTTGAATCCTCGACTTCTCGACTCCTTAACTTCTGGTGCTGTCCTAATTTCGGGCGTAGCGCCGGCTTCCAGCCGGCAAAGAGCCGCCAAGATGGCGGCGCTACATTCAAACTTGGACAGCACCTAACTTCGCGACTCCTCGACTCCTTGATTCCGGCAGCCGGCGCTCGATTCCCGGACCACGAGTTTGGGAGCGATCAGAGTGCGGGTGGCTCGGGATTTCGGTCCGGTTTCCATGCGCCGCAATAAAACATTGGCTGCGCGATCCCCGATCTGGCCGGCGCTCTGATCGATGGACGAAAGAGGCACCTTGAGCATGCCCGTATACGAAAGGTTCGAGACGCCGATCAAAGCAATGTCGTCCGGCACCTTGAGGCCCTGCTCGAAAATGGCGCGCAACGCTCCCACGGCAATCAGATCATTGTTACAGAAAACCGCGTCGGGTGGCGGGTCAATCGACAGGAGCTGCCGCATCGCTTGGAATCCGCCTTCCTCCCCTTGCACGTCCGGATGTTGCACGGTGGCGACATAGCCGGCCGGGGCCGTCAGGCCGTGGCGGGCCATTACGTTCAGGTAGCCTCGAACGCGCCCCGCGCCCGTGCTGATCTCGGGACCGCGGATGTGGGCGATGCGGCGATTCCCTCTCTCGATGAGGTGTTCGGTAGCCATGGTTCCAACAGCCTCATCATCGACTCCGACAAAGTCTGCCCGCAAGCCGGGAATCATACGATCGACCAGAACGTAGGGCACCTTCTGCGCCTCGACGCGCTGGAAGACGCCGCTATGCGCAGCGGTGAGCGTGGAAGCAACGATCAAACCATCCACCTGATGCGCCAACATCGACTCGATGGCTTCAATCTCAATTGCGTGGTCTTCTTCGGAAGTGGCGATGACCATGCGATAGCCCTTGCGGCGGATTCTGTCCGCCACACCGCCGGCGATCTCGGCAAAGAACGGGTGCTTGAGGTCGGGAACCACTACGCCCACCATGTAAGTTCGGCCGGTAACCAGGCTGCGCGCCGCCAGGTTTGGCCTGTAGCCCAATTCCTGGACGCGGCGCAAGACCCGCTCTCGAGTTGCAGGGCTTATATCAGTGTGACCCCTCAACACCTTCGAAATGGTGACCACCGAGAGGTTGAGTTCCTTTGCGACATCTTTCATGCGGACGGCCACAGGCAGATGACCTCCCAAAAGAGTTGCGCCATTCTATCATGGGATCGGGTGATCCGGTGATCGGGTGATCGGGTGAACATCTAATCTGGACGTTTGGCTCCGAACCACTCGACTTCTCGATTCCTCGACTACCCCACCTACCGCTCGCCGGTAATTGCGAAAATGGCGATTGCCGGGGCACCCTGCTGCAGCTTACAGCGCAGGGCGGTTGCACTTCCGCCCTCTGCGGCAACAGTCCAGAGGAGCACCTGATATTGTTCGCGCACGACGTCTTTCACATATTTCAGCGCCGGCTGGGCGGCCGTTGCAATCGGCTCGATGCGCGTCGCCATGTCGATCAAGTTGGCCTGGGCCACTTCTACGCCATTGCGCACCAGCAGTTGACGCTCTCGGCCATCGCTGCCCGCCAGATAATAGGTCGCGACCGTCGCTCCCCGCTTTCCGAGCACGGGATAGCCCAGCGGGAACGTCACCTGCCCGAGGATATGCAGCCGCTCGCATTCGCCACCGAACGGTATGGTGACCGGCTCCCTCGGAGTCAGCAAGAGGGGCCGCACGTATCCGTTGATGATGGGGATGCGAAACGGAACTCCGCCGATCATCAACGCCGATTCCGGTGCGGCCTTCCAGAGCAGGAACTTGCCACCAGCCCGTTTCCATTGGTTATACGCCATGGAGGCTCGAGCCCAATAGGTTGCGAACGCGGTTTCGAGCTCCGTCCAAGCCTTTACGCCCTGGGAGCTTTCCACCAAGTGCCGCAAATCGACGGGGCTGAAGACCGCGCTGGGCTGAGCAGGCGAGTACTTCAGCGGCAGCACGGAAGGTTGAGCGTCTGGCGGTCCGGGTTCCTCCGCACGCCCCTGGAACAGCGCCGACAATTCCATCCACCAGTCCGCGCGGACTTCGCGCGCCTCGTTCACTACACCCGACATCAGAATGCCATCCGCCGTCGGCCAGTCGATGCGGCTGTACTGGCGCATGTCCTGCCAGGACCAGAAGGAATGGCCCGCCAGCTTGCCCTCCTTGACGAGGTCATTAATCAGCTCGCTGTGGCTTTCCGGGAAGATGTCTCCCTCCCCGACGCCTTCCCAACCCCATTCGCTGAAAGTAAGGGGGCGAGAATCACCGTAGAATTTGGCCGTGTTCGCGTACTCACGCGGATCAGACGGGTACGGGTGCGAGTCGAAGAAATCCATGCCCGCTTGTTCGAAAATGGGCTTGGCTTTTTGAGGACTCATCGAGTTGGCAAAGGACACCGGCCTGGAGAGTGGGTCGAGTTTCCGGCAGCGCTCCTTCCCTTCCCTCAAATACTCCGCCGTCAGCGTACATTCGTTTCCTAAGAGCCATGCGAACACGGAAGGCGAATTCCAGTCCCGCCGGATGGTGGCCTCCATGATGCGGTACCCTAACTCGATGATCGTCCGCGGCATGGTGCGGAAGTCCATGTTCCAGTAGCCCGGTTCCTCCGTTACCAGTAATCCGAGTTGGTCCGCGAGCTCGACGACGTGGCGGTGATGAGGGTAATGGACCAAGCGCACGAAGTTGGCGCCCAGAGCCTTGATCATGAGCATGTCCTGGGCCATCTGCTCCCGCGTCAGAGTGAACCCCTGGTCCTTCCACATGTCGTGCCGGCACACCCCGTTCAAAACCAGCGGCCGGCCATTCAACTCGAACCGGTTGCCGCGGATCGCAACCTCCCGAAAGCCCGTGCGAACGTTCCAAGCGTCTTCCCCATTCTCCGTCCGCAATCGTGCCTGGAGCTCGTAGAGGTTCGGTTCCTCAGGAGACCAGAGGTCCGGCGCCGCAAGCTCGAAGCTTACCTCCGCCTCCCCCGGTCCAACTACGACTTCGATTGCCCTCTCAGCGCGCGCCACCTCAGGCCGGCCCTTGAGCAACACAACTTCCAACCGAGCGCTCTCGGCGGTCGACGACGCCACAGATACCAGAGCCCGGCACGAGGCTTTCCGATACCCTTCGCTGAGCTGGTAGCCGAACCGGACGTTATCGATGTACGTAGCCGGTCGTAGCTCCACATAGACATCGCGAATAATCCCGCCGTACGCCTCCCAACCCGGGTTCACCCCCAGCGCAATTTCGTCTTTGCCCGCGCCGCCAGGTCCCGGCCGCAAATCAGCGATGGCCACTTCAACGCGGTTCTTCCCTTCCTTCGCCTGCTTGGTGAACTCGAACTCGATGGGCACATAGGGTGTGGTCGCACCCAACTCATCGCCGTTGATAAGAGCGCGGCTGTGGTAGTTGACGGCGTCGAAGTGAAGGATGGCCCGCTGCCGGCTGGAAAGAGCCGGCAGGACAAACTCCCGCTGCAGCGAGTAGAGTCCCGAGGGAGATAGAGAGGAAGGCACGGGGATGATATCAAGAAGCTTCCCACGGATGTAGCGTTCCCACAATCCCGCCAGGTCGACGCGCATACGGGGGTTGGGCAGAGGCGCCGGCGGCAATGCGGAGAACGAAGACGCCGCGGCGGCTGAGGCTGCGGAGAACTCAAATGCTGGCCGCCGTGCTTGCGGCCGCAGATCTCGGTTTTTGTTCGTATTGGCAACACGGATTGGATTATGCATAGTACGCTGAGGGTACCCGGATCCGAAATGCAGCCCTCTCCCTTGGGGAGAGGGCCGTTCATTCACTCGGGGACGCCCGCTCTCCAGGGGAGAGGGCTGTTCATTCACTGTGCGTGCTCCACTGTGACGGCGAACATTGCCAGAGCCGGCTGCTGGCCGTTCAGCTTACAGCGAAGGCTCGAGAGCGTCCCACTTTCAACGGGAATTGAAAACAACAAGACCTGATATTGCTCGCGGGCGATGTCCTTGGCGAAGAGGAGCGCGCGTTGGGCCTCCGTGGCTTGCGGATTAATCCGCGTTGCCACATCAATGAGGTTCGATTGAGCCACTTCGTAACCGTTCCGCAGTGGCACATCGTGCGTCTTGCCCGAGGCATAACTGAGTGTATAACTCGCAACCACTTCAGCATCGTTACCGGCCAGAGGGAATCCCAACGGCAACGTTACCTGGCCCAGGATGTGCACGCGCAAGCCCTCGAGGCCAATCGGGATCTCAATCATAGGCGATTCAGGAGTCACCACGACAGGGCGCGCGTAACCGTTGACCACCGGAACGCGGAACGGGGCGCCTGCGATCTCTATCTCAGACCCTTGCCACAGCAAAAACTTGCTGCCGGTCCGTTTCCACTGGCTTTCCGCCATGGGGACGGTGGGCCAGAACTTGGCCATGCGGGCCTCGAAATCCGCCCACGCCCTGACGCCCTCAGGCCGCTCGACCAGGGGCTGGAGGTCGATAGCAGAGAAGCGATTCTTGCGCGACCACGGCGACCACTTCAGCGGCATGACCACGGGGCGGGAAGCCGCTGGCTCGTTTTCATGGCGCCTGCCTTCAAACAGTCGCGAGAGTTCCATGTACGGAACATCGCGGGGCTCGCGGCCCTCGGTGACTACGCCTGACTCGAGGATGCCGTCGCGCATCTCCCAGTCGATGCGGGAATACTGCCGCATATCCTGCCAACTCCAGAATACGTGCCCGGCGAGGCGGTGCGAGTCGATCAGGTCGAGCAGGCGGTCGACGCTGTTCTGCATCACCATCTGCGATTGGCCGATCGCTTTGCCTCCCCATTCTGTAAAGGTGAGCGGCCGGCTGGGGCCGTCATATGCCGCTTCTTTATCAAAATCGCCGACATCGAACGTGTAGGGATGCTGATCGAAGAAATCCATCCCGGCCTGCTCGAAGATCAGCTTGGCCTTCTCCTTTGGCATGCTATTGGCCGCGGAGACCAGCCTGCCGATCGGATCGAGCCGGTTGCAAATCTCCTTGCCCTCCTTAAGCGTATCAGCGGTGAGGGTGCATTCGTTGGAGAGCAGCCAGGCAAACACGGAAGGGGAGTTCCAATCGCGGCGAATCGTGCGTTCCATGATTCGATATCCCAGCTCGATCATGGTCCGTGGCATAGTGTGGAAATCCATGTTCCAATAGCCCGGCTCCTCGCTGATCAGAAGGCCGTACTGATCCGCAAGCTCCACCAAATAGCGATGATGCGGGTAATGGACCTGGCGGATGAAATTTGCCCCCATCGCTTTGATCATCCGCATGTCCTGCTCCATCTGCCCTCGAGTCAGAGTGAAGCCTTGCTCCTTCCACATGTCGTGCCGGCCCACCCCATTCAAAACCAGCCGCTGGCCATTGAGCAGGAAGTCCGGGCCGCGCGTGACGACTTCGCGGAATCCGGTGCGGCAAAGCCACTCGTCCTCGCCGCCCTCGGTTCGTAGCCGCGCCCTTAGCTCGTAAAGGTTCGGCTGCTCCGGCGACCACAATACGGGTGAATCGACTTTAAGCTCCAACTCGACATCTGTGGCCCCGGAAGAAGCTGAAACGTCCTTCTGCGCCCGGGCGACCTCCGAGCCGGCTCGCAGCAACACGAGTTCTATGTTTCCGGAAGTTGCGGCAATAGAAGAGAGCATTGCGCGCGCGCTGCAAGCGGCGCTTGTGTACCCGGCGTTCAGCTTATAGCCGAACCGGACATTATCGATAAATGTGGCGGCGCGCACTTCCGCGTAGACATCGCGGATGATTCCGCCGTAAGCCTCCCACCCAGGGTTCACGCCCAGCGCCAACTCATCCTTACCGGCGCCGCTCGGATCGGGTGTGAGGTCCGCGATCGCCACTTCGACCACGTTCTTGCCTTTCCTGGCCTGACGGGTGCACTCAAACTCGTGAGGTACGTACGGAATCATGGTTCCGAGTTCCGTACCGTTGATGGAAACCCTCGCAAAATAAGTGATCGCGTCGAAGTGGATGATGGCGCGCTGGCGCGGTGAGAGTTCAGGAAGGAGGAACTCACGGCTGAGTTGATAGTAACCTGAGGGGCGCAAGGAAGAGGGCACCTGAACGATGTCGTACAATTCACCGTCGATTCGCCGCTCCCACGCCCCGTTCAAGTCCACGCGCGAACGCGTTGTACTTAGGGATTCCGCAGCATCCGCAGCCGGACTGGCCGCGAGGTGTGAAATCGCCGGCAATACCGCCGACGCGCCTACGGTGCGAACAAAGTCTCTTCGGTTGACTCTGGTGTTGTGCGTCATAGATGTGTTTACCTATTGAATCCGGGCGATTCCTAATACCGGCCGTACTCTCGCACTGCTTCATACATCGCCACTATGTTTTCAACCGGCGCGCGGGCCTGAACGTTGTGAACCGGATTGAAGATGAATCCGCCTCCGGCGCCAAACACTTCGATCCGCTGCCGCACTTCCTCGCGCACCTGTTGCGGTGTGCCAAAAGGCAGCGTGCGTTGAGTATCGATCCCGCCACCCCAGAACGAGAGCACGTCCCCAAACGTCTTTTTGAGTTCCACAGGGTCCATGCGCGCCGCGGAGGTTTGAACGGGATTCAGAATGTCAAAGCCGGCCTCCACAAAATCCGGCAGCAGCGCGCGCACCGAACCGCAGCAGTGGGTGAAAGTCTTCCAGGCGGTGTGCCGATGGACCCAGTCATTGACTGCTTTATTAAATGGCTTGTACAACGTTCGATAAGTCTGAAGGGAAATGAAGGGACCGTTTTGCGCGCCGTAATCCGTATAGCTCGTGATCACGGCAGTCACACGGTTTCCCACCGCCTCCGCAATCTTCGCCAGGTTCGCAAGGCCAATTTCACACTGTCGTTCAATGATCTTGAGCAAATGATTCGGGCGGGTAATGGTGCTCATTTGCCATTCTTCCACGCTCCGAATGCCTTTCGGACGCCGCAGCGACGGACCGGGCGTGGCGGAGAAGCTGCCGAACGAGGTGCCTCCAGGGCTGAATAGGATAGCCTTGCCGGTAGTCGTGTAAAGCCGCTCCGCTTCATCCCTTAAGAACTCGAGATCCTTCTGGGAGATAGGTGCGAACTCCTCCAGGTTATCTTCGACCTTCAAGGTGGCGTCGTCCACCGTGGGTTGCCGGACGATGGTGTCAAAGTAAATCCCGCCCTTGGGCATGCGCCCGCTGGGGGGCGCAGAGCGGTCACCCTGCGGATAAAGCAGAATGTCACCATTGGCGTCCGGCTCGGTGTTAAATCCCTCCGGCACCAGCACAGGCGTGCCGGCGAACGTGTTCCAGGGCTTCCAGCCCTCGAGTCGAAAACCAAAATCCGTCACCGGCTTGGCGAGGGGGAGCACGTCGACTTCGAGCTTCGCCACCAGGTCGGGCCCGATCTCGCCCAGCATCTGGAATGGATCGATAACCTTTACGGGCGTACCGGGTGGATCGAGTCCCAAAGCCTGGCGCAAGAGGTAGACGCTGTCCACGTGCATGCCCGTGGTGCCACTCCCGCCCAAATCCAGAGGGACTCGGTCCGCTTGCTTGTGGTTCAGAGCCAGGTTTACTCGTTCGCGAGAAGTTAGCATATTGAGTAGGGGCGGCCCTTCCGGCCGCCCGCGTGCAACCATCCCGCGCCTGCGGGACGCCTAGGACTCCGCCGCCGAGATCATATCACGCGGCGCGGCGACCTGTATCCCCGCCTCCCGGAAAGCTCGGCGGATCAGCGTTCGTTCTTCTTCATTTGCGGAACGGAACGGGCGACGCGGCAAACCGGCGGGGCGACCTTGAAGTTCGATCGCGTATTTAATCCGTCCGTGAAAGCCCGACATATCCTCGACGGCCCTCCAGACGACCAGCAGTTGGCCGTGCAGCGCGCGGGCGCTCGAGTGGTCGCCTTTCTGAACCGCCTCGTAGAGCTCGACGCACTCGCGCGGGAGAACGCTGGCAATAGCAGAAAGCGTGCCCCGCGCGCCGAGCACAAAGGAAGGATAGAGCAAGTCGTCCACCGCGGAGAGAATCGGAATCGCCTCTCCAAAGTGGTAAACCATGTCGGCGAGCTGATGAAGGTTGGAGCCGCTCTGCTTCACGGCAGCGATGGCGCGAGCTTCCAGAAGCTTCGCCACGCCCTCGACTGTAACTTGCCCCCAGGGAAGGACGTTGTAGAGAATAACCTCCAGACCGGTTCTGGATTGGATCTCGGAATAATAGGAAACCAGTTCAGGGATGGCAGGCTGGAAGAGGTAATGAGGGGGCGTCACCTGTAAAGCAGCGACACCTTCCTCTTTGGCCGCCAAACCCAAGCTGACAGCCTCCTCAGTGCAGTCGGGAATAATCCCCGCAATGACGGGCACTCGAGCACGCACCTGGTCGACGAAGATGGCGTTGAGCCGCTTCACGTCCTCCCGGCTCAAGCCGGCTCCTTCACCCGTGCTGCCTCCCGCGCACACCGCCGTGACGCCGCAACTCAAATGGTATTCGAGCTCCGCGCGCAGAGCTTTCTCGTCAATTTGGCCCGCTTTATCGAAGGGAGTAATAACCGCCGGAATGACACCGGTTAATTTTAGCGCCATGGTTAACCTCCTTAGTGCTGTTTGTTCACGCCGCTCCGGCCCTGACTTGCTCGCACACGGCGAGTGCATCGTCGACAAGCTGATCCATCTGATCCTGGTAGGGTTGGTCGAGGTGCAGCGTCGGCTCGCGCAGACGGTCGGAGGGAAACAACCCTCGCTTTTTCAGGGCGCGCTTTTCGAGTTGCATGCCCAGCTCGAGATGTTGCAAGGCAAAAGACAAATAAGGCAGCAAACGGTAGAAGAGGGTTTTGGCTTCTTTCCGCCGTCCCTGGTCGAAGAGCTGGAAAATCCGGGCATAGATGTCAATGCAGGCCGGGCCTGGCATCACTCCCACCGCTCCGTGCGCTAATCCATCCATGAGCGCAACTCCCCCAAGACCATAGAGAACTTGAATTCTACCTTGCGAGAGCCGGATGATCTCGGCCGCCTTCTCGCCGGGGAGAACAATCTCGAGCTTGGCAAGCTCGAGGTTGGGGCAGCGCTCCGCGAGGTCCAGGAAGAGCTTGGCTGGCAGGCCTGATCCGGTGAAGTCCGCATCCTGAATCATGACGGGGATGCGCACACTGCGACAGACAGACTCGTAGAATCCTGACATCTCGCGCTGGCCGAGTGAACACACTCTGGGGGCCGTGACCATGAGGCAATCGGCGCCGAGTGACTCTGCGTAGCGGGAGAACTCCACGGTAGCATGCACTGAGCCCGCGCCCGTGCTGATAACCGTGGGAGCACGGCCTGCGGCCTGCTCCACCAGCAACTCTGCAATGCGGTAGCGTTCGCGGTCGGTAAGCTTATAACCCTCGGTGGCAAATCCCGGCGCGCACAGGGCCGCGGCGCCGCCCTCAATGGCGAAGTCCACTTGCTTTCGGAAGGTCGCTTCGTCAATCGTCTCATCCGCGAGGAGAGGCAAAAGCATCACCGGAACTACACCGCGCAACCTCATCATCCCTCCCACGCGCCAGTCCTGCCTCAAAACACAACATCAAGTGTCTTCATCATCCGCGAATTGGGTTTTTGCAGGTCCCAATGCGGCTTTTCGTCCACCAGGCGAATTTCGGGCAGCCGCGCCATCAGCGTGGAAAACACGATTGCTCCTTCAGTGCGGGCAAGCGTTGCGCCCACGCAGAAGTGGACGCCAAAGCCGAACGCCAGGTGAGGGTTCTTCTGCCGGCGGATGTCAAACCGGTCCGGGTCCGTAAAGTGGTCAGGGTCGCGATTGGCCGCGTTGAGCATCTGAAACGCCATCTGTCCCTCGCGAAGCTGCTTGCCTCCCATTCCCGCATCCCGTTTCATCAGCCGCGGTTGACGAGCGACAGGGCTTTCGTACCGGAGCATCTCCTCGATGGCGGAGGTGAGCAGCGACGGGTCATGCTTGAGAAGCTGCCATTGATCGGGATGGCTCAGAAGCGTGTAAAGGCCATTGCCGATCAGGGAGGTGGTGGTTTCGTGCCCCGCGACGAGCAGGGTGATGCAAGAATAGAGTAACTCGGTCTCGGAAAGCTTGCCGCCCTCGGATTCGGCGGCCACCAGCGCGCTCAGAAGGTCCTGGCTCGGCTCGCGCCGCTTCTGTTTGATGAGCCCACTCAAGTAGGCGCGGATCTCGAGGAGCGCCTTCTGCGAGCGTTCGAGCAGCTCGATGGCGGGCTTGTTCACTCCCTGAAAAGCCAGCAGGTCATCCGCCCAACCCTTAAAAAGGCCCAGGTCGGGCTTGGGCACGCCGAAGATTTCCGCCAAAACAGTGACGGGCAGTGGAACGGCCAGGTCCTTAACCACGTCCATCCGTCCCTCGGGCTTCACCGCGTCCAATAGCTCATCGGTGATTCCCTGAATCCGGGGCCGCATAGTTTCCACTACGCGGGGAGTGAAAGCCTTGGTGATCAGCCCTCGCAGTCGCGTGTGGTCGGGCGGGTCGGAATGAATAAGACTCTTCTGGCGGTAGTGGTCCTCAAAAGTCCGGAACTTCGCCCGAGACTCAGCCGGCAGGTATTCCACGGCCCTGGCGAGCCGTCCTTCATTCGAGTAATGACCCACATCCTTGAATGTGGTTACGATATCGTCGTAGCGTGTCAGGACCCATCCGCCAATTGAATCACTCCAGTGGACCGGATCTTCCTGGCGCAATCGGCGCAGGAGGGGATACGGGTCCTCCATGAATTCTCTGGAGACCAGCAATTCATCGAGAGCGTCCAACGAGATCGCAGCCATAGACAAATCCTTTCGTCTGCGAGCGACTGGCCCGATGTGGAGACGCGCCTGCGCGGGTGGCCACAAGGGCCGCCCCTACCTTGTTTGGCTGACGGACCGAACTTCGTTCGCCGCTTGCTTCACCGAACCGCAGTTTCCACTGAACACTAAAGCCAGAATGAGCAACCCAAATAACGTATCCTCTTCGCACGGGGCAAGCCGGTAGCCTGTTTCAAATCTGTTCTGAATGATTTCCCGGAATACCTCGAGCCGGAAAGCAACTCCGCCGGAAAATACGAGGTTCTTCCATCGCCGCTCGGGCCACAGGCGGACAGCATGCGTATGGTACTTATCAGCCATATCGCTGAAGGCGGCTCGGAACAGGTGGCCTACCGTGAGATTGTTGCCCCGAATGTTCGAGATCGATCCTTGCTCTTCGTCCCGCTTGGGAAAAAACGAGAGGTCAACCTTCAGGTCAGTCGCCGCGACCTCCTTGGTTGCCTGGGCAATAAAGGACCAGGAATCTTCGCTGTTCCCGTCCGCCAATTCGCGCAGCAGATCGACAAGCACGTTCAGCGAGCGCCCGCCGGGCAGGTTGGTGAAGGTGTTGAGAAATTGCCCGTCGAAGAAGGGCCGAGTTTGATAGTCACCCAGGGCGAGAGTTGGGGTCAAGCGGCTGACCTGTGCCCCGGTGGAAACATTGAGCGATATCTCTTTTCCATCAAATACGGCGCCGGCCAGAGCGCACTGATAGTCCCCAACCGGCGTGTAGCACGGTACACAGTGGACGCCGGTCTCGGCGCAACCCACCACCTCGCCTTGAGTGCGGATCGGGAGCCAGTTCAGATGATCCAAGCCCAACTCCTGGATCACCTCGTGATGCCAGTCCGTGGTCTCCAAATTAAGGGCGCCATAGGCTCCGGCATGAGTTGCTTCGACCGCCGGCTTCGAGCCGCAGAGCCGGCTAAGAACAAAGTCAGGCAAGGAGACGGGTGTGAGGCCGGGCTTGAGCCTTCCCTGTTCCGCGAGCCAAAAGAGAGCGCAAATCGGCCTTTCGGTTTGCAACTCCTGACCCAGTTGCCTGCGCTGCGCGGGACTGACCCGCCTCATAATCTCATCAAAGTACGATCCAGAGCCCGAGGGATGCGGCATCAGCGCCCTTCGATCCCGCCAGGTCACACAATTGGACATGGGCTGGTTGCGGTCATTAACCAGAACCAACCCATGCATCTGCGAACACATCACAATGCCTTCGCACTGCGGGGCGTGAAGTGCAAGCTCGTGGATGAGGTCTCGTACCTTTGCCACGACCTCGTTGGGATCGAATTCCCACCGCAGAGGGTCGGTGGGGTCCAGCCGCTCGGGAAACGGCATGCGCCGCACGTGCGCGAGCAGGCGCGCCCGGAGGTCGAGCACCGCGCCTTTTATGAACGTCGTGCCTAAGTCGATCCCAATAAATGGCATATTCATGGATTGATGATTACTTTGTTGCGCTCGCCGGAACTCATCGTCGCCACCGCCTGGGCAATCTCCGCAAGCGGAAAACGATGCGTAATCACTTTATCAGGATCCACCAATCCCCGCGACATAAGCCGGATGGCCTTCTCGATAGCCAGGGGGTTGGTGCTGAAGCTGGAGTCCATTCGCGCCTCTAAGAAGTGCATCAGGCCGCCATCGAGGGCGAACTCTTCGTGGGTGGTGATGCCGAAGATGTTCCAGCGTGTGCCGCGCCGCAAGAGGCTGACCATGAGTTTAACTGCCTGAATGGGCCCGGCGGCCTCGACCACCAAATCGGGCCCTTCGGGCATGATATCGTAAATGGCCTTTTTTGCATCAGCGCGCGAGGGATTGACGGTGTGAGTTGCGCCCAGTTTTCGCGCGGTTTCGAGTGCGTATTCACTGATGTCCACGGCCACCAAGCGGCCCGCCCCGGCAGCTTTCGCCACCATCAAACAGTACATGCCGATTCCACCGGTGCCGATTACCACGACATCGTCCCCGACGTTCATTTCCGAATAATGGATGAGTCCTTTCCAGGCGCCGCTGACGGGTTCTGCCTGGCACGCGGCGTCAAAACTGAGGCTGGCAGGTTTGTGGAAAACAACATTGGAGCCAGTCAAGGTGAATTCGGCAAAGCTGCCCGGCCGGACCTCGCTCCCGTCGCCGCCCGTCGAGTACGATCGTTCGCAGTAGTGGGTCAGGCCCAAGCGGCAGTTTCGACACTGTCCGCAGAAGCCGCTGGGTGAAAGGATGACTTCATCTCCCTCTTTGACGTTGGTGACGAACGGGCCCACCTCCGCAACAATTCCTGCCGGCTCGTGGCCGGGGACAAGGGGGAAGTCCACATTCCTCCGGATCCCCTTGATCGCCTTGTAATCAGTAGCACAGAAGCCGCATGATTTGATTCGCACCAGCACCTGCCCCGGACCGGGTTCGGGTTTGGGAACTTCCTCCAGCACTAGGTTATTGAAATCCTTTAAGACTGCAGCGAGCATACTAAAGCCTCCAATAAGTTAAGGAAATACTTAATACCTGCGAAATGTAGCTCAGGCCGCACGAACGCAACGCGCAGTATCAAACAAGGCAACGATATTTTGGGGCGGAATCCCCGCTTGAATATTGTGGACCGCAGCACACACGTACCCCCCGCCCCTCGCCAGGATGCTCACGTTGGCTTCCACCTCGCGAGCCACGTCCTCCACCGTGCCAAAAGGAAGAGTCTGCTGGCAGTCCAACGCGCCGCCCCAAAAAGCCATCTGATTCCCGTATTCCTGCTTCAACCTGGCGGGCGCCATTCCCCGCGCATTGACCTGAACGGGGTTCAAGATGTCGACGCCCATCTCGATGAGAGAGGGTATCAGCGGAAAGATGGCCCCATCCGAGTGCAGCAACACTTTCATTTGCGTGTGCTGATGCACCCAATCCAGGCCGCGCTTGTAGTAAGGCAGGACGAGTTCGCGAAACATCGGAACAGAAAGAAGCAGCGAATCCTGCGTGCCGAAATCGTCGGTGATCTGGAGGATGTGGACCTTATCGCCCACCGACTGAGTGAACCGTTTCAAGTTACTGATCCAGACTTCGACGGTTTTTTCGAAGAGGGAGCGCACATACTCCGGTTCGCTGGCTAAGGTACTCCACCAAGCTTCAAAATCGCCCGTGCCCATTCCGGTGAAGAGTTCCTGGGGAGGATTGACGCAGCTTACCAGAGCGCATTCGGTGTTTGCAGCGAGCCATTCGGCTTGCGCGTGAACGTACTCGAGCTCCTCGTTCGTCCAGCGATAGGGTTGCCATTTGTCCACATCGATATGCGCGGCGCCGGGGGACCTCTCCGTACGATCGAAATAGAACCCGTCCTTGGGCATGCGGGCGATGACGACGCCATCGCGCAGCATCGCGTATCCGCCGTCCGGCTCCAAGACGGGGTTGAAGTCGCCCGGTACCTCGACGGGCGTGCCGTCAAAGAGGCGCCAGGGTTTCCAATTCTCCCGGCGGATGGTATAGCCGGGGTTGGTTTGCGGGCGGAATACTCCAACCACGTCGACCCCGAAGCGTTCCAAGACAGGCTGCTCCACTTCGGCGAGGAATTGGATCAAGTCCACCACCCGCGTGGGTGTGCGAATGCCGAGATACCCTTTCAGCCGATGATAAGCCGAAGCCGAAATCCCCGACTGCCGTGTTGCACCGAGGTCAATGGGGACGCGGTCCGGCTCTTGGTGATGGAGAGCTTTGAGCACGCGTTCACGGGAGGTCATTTCGAGATATCGCCCTGTTTTATCGATTACGCTAACGAATGAAGATTACAAATACAATACCTGTCGGCAAAGTGTCAAGGCTTTTTTCGGCAATCTCAGGATCTGGTAGCGCTACCGGGAATCGAACCCGGGTTATCAGATTGAGAATCTGACGTCCTTGCCCCGAGACGATAGCGCCAAAGAAACCACTCGATTCTTCTAGCATCCACTTGCAGGAGTTGTCAGGGACGGGAAAGAGTGGGACATCGCTGGAAACGGCGCTCGAAGAAACGCGCGGGTTGCAAAACGCAAGGCCCACAGCGTTCACCACATTCCCTTTGCCTTGCCCCCACACAACATATTCCTGCTGATAGACGAGGCCCGCGGCCATCGCCGCCACAAGCACGCCTCGCGGATCTGCTCGCGGTCAATTAGAACAATGATTAACCGCGGCTTGCCCGGTGATCATAATCCACTTTCACATAACTGTATATCCTTTGTAACCATACCTTCTGTGATTCAGACAGTGGGGGGGAGGGCGCGAGGCTGGCGGGAGGCAGGAGAGGCGAGATGAGGGGAGTTGGGCGCTGGAGTGGTGGGGGTGTGTTGAGATGGGTGGCGGCTGTGTCGTAGGGTGAAGACGGGTTGCGGGGAACAACTGAGGCGGCTGATTTCTGGCGCTCAGTGGTGAGCTGAAAAGTCGTCGGTTGAAAGGCTGGACCCGAGCAGCGGACGGCTAGGGGGATCGGGCGTTTTCCAGCAACTGGTAGAGGTCTCGTTTCAAGAGGCGCAT
>Ga0326727_10014066_pt1 | contig 17558 bp, 15 predicted proteins | sample MB2enrmetagenome_FD_207643 | JGI IMG/M metagenome (GOLD analysis project Ga0326727, IMG submission 207643) | Lab enriched peat soil microbial communities from McLean, Ithaca, NY, United States - MB29MY | ecosystem: Environmental > Terrestrial > Soil > Wetlands > Peat | place: USA: New York...
CAGCGATGTCTACGAGCCCGGCTCGACCTTCAAACTGGTCACCTATTCCTCGGCGCTCGACCAGCACGTGGCCGCGCCCGACGACATCATCGACTGCCAGGGCGGCCAGATCACGCTCGCCGGCCGCGTCATCCACGACGACAAGAGCGACCGCGGCCTGGGCAAAGTCACGGTCGCCACCGCCCTGGCCCGCTCCAGCGATGTTGCCGCCGTCAAGCTCGCGCTCAAAGTGGGCCCTGACCGCCTCTATCAGTACATTCGCGACTTCGGCTTCGGCTCCCGCTCCGGCGTCGAGCTGCCCGGCGAGACGCGAGGATTGCTGCAGCCGGTCAAGCGCTGGAACGGCTCATCCATCGGCTCCATCGCCATCGGCCAGGAGGTCGCTGTCACTCCGGTGCAACTGGTCACCATGGTTTCCACCATCGCCAACGGCGGCGTCTATCTCCCCCCGCACATCCTCTTTCCCAACCAACTGGATTCCACAACTCCAAACCAAAAGGCTGCCGCACCGCAGGTGCCGCAGGTGGCTGGCGAAGAACTCCCCAATCCCCTTCCCGTCGGCGCTCATCGCGTCATCTCCACGCTTAGCGCGGCACAGATGCGCAAGATGATGGAGGGCGTGGTCCTGTTCGGCACCGGCAAGCAGGCACAGCTTGACGGCTACTCCTCCGGCGGAAAAACCGGCACCGCGCAAAAAATCGATCCCGCCACGCACACCTACTCGAAGACCATGCACATCGCCTCTTTCGCGGGCTTCGCGCCGGTCAACAATCCCGTCATCGCGGTGGCCGTCATCATCGACTCACCGAAAGGCGAATACTACGGAACCGCTGTCTCCGCGCCGGTCTTCGCCGAGGTGGCGCAGAAGGTGCTCGAATATCTTGGCGTGCCTCACGACATCGAGTTGCGCCCGCCCAGCGCTGCTTCAAAATCCGATGCGCCCGTGACTGAAGACGACACCGCGCAGAATGAAAGCGACATCCAAGCGCTCTACGACGCCGCCAACAATCTCCCCAGCGACGATCCGCTGCACCCGGGATCGAACCAGACCGCAACCGCCGGCCAGCCCACCGGTCAAGCCGCGAATCAGGCTCCAGGTCCAGCGACAAGCACATCATCGGCCACCAGGCCCGCATCGCCTGCCGCGCAGCAGCCTTCCACGCAGCAGCCCGGTGCCTCAGCGCCGCAGCCATCGAAAACCGTCACGGTCTCCGACCCCACGCGTCTGCGCGTCCCATCCCTCATCGGTCTGCCGGTGCGCAAGGTCATCGAACAAGCCGCGGCTGCCGGCCTTCAAGTCGAGATCGTCGGTAACGGCACATGCCGCCTGCAAGTCCCCGATCCCGGCGCCATGGTCCCTCCCGGAACCAAAATCGTAGTCCGCTGCGGCCACTAAGCAGCTCTTATAATTCCTGATCCCTGTCCACTGTCCGCTGTCCACTGCTTTTCTCACATCCCCTTCGGCGTGGATTGCGTCTCTGCGATCGACTCGCCCGTCTCCAACATGCTCTTGAGGCTGGCAAGAATCATCGGCCATCCATTCGCTACCGCCTTGATGAACTTCGATTCCTTCTTGTCCATCTCGTGCGTCAGGGTGAGCTTTACCGTCTCGCCGTGCGGCTCCAGCTCGTAGGTCATCCGCGAGTAGCCCTCCGCGGTCAACTCCGGGAACAGCTCTTGCCGCCACATCAAAACCAGCTTTCGCGGCGGATCGATCTCCACCACTTCTCCGCTGTCCCCCACGCGCCCATCGGTAAACTTGATCTTCCACGGCGAGCCCGGCTTCCATTCGCATTCCTGCACCGTCCCGAACCAGTATCTCCGCGTGAATTCGGGTTCCAATAGCGCCCGCCACAGTTTTTCCGGCGTGGTGCGGATAAACGTCACATAAACAAATCGAGATTCAGCCCCTTTTAATTCAGCCATTGCCCTCTTCCTCCAGTCTCTTCTTTAGTTCGCTCAGGGCGCGCAGGCGCCCCCGATCGTACTTCCCAATCCATCGCTCGCCGATCTCGTGAATCGGCACCGGGTTCAGGTAGTGCAACTTCTCCCGGCCGCGCCAGATGCAGACCACCAGATTTGCCTCTTCCAGCAGCCGCAGGTGCTTGGCCACTGCCTGCCGCGTCATGTCAAGATGCGCGCAAAGCTCTCCCAGCGTCTGCCCATTGTTGGCCCGCAGCCGGTCCAGCAACAGCCTCCGTTCTCGAGCCGCGAGCGCCTTGAACACCTTGTCCACATCAGCGCCCATTGCGATTTATATTATGCAACCGTTAGGTTGCATGTCAAGATCGAACAAAAAGTCCTATCGAATAATTCGACCTGCTGAAAACCCACTTGGTTGCGCTAATCTCAGATCATGCCGGAATCCTCCTGGCACCCATTCGAAAGCGGCGTCACTCTCAGCCGGAAAGGCTCCGAGCGTGGAACCATCCTTCGCGATGAGGAGTACCCTTCGGGAGCGCGCATCACCCTCGAACGCGACGGAACCACCGCGCCCTTCGCCATCACCTGCGGCATCTACGGCTGCATGATGCACACCCGTTTCTTCTCGCTCAATAGCGAAGCAACTCCGCAGTACGCCGAAATGAGAGCCGCATTGTCCGCGCTTCTAGACACCGAATACGAAGGAGGCCCCGAAGGCAGCCGGTCTTTTTTCGACGGAGTGGCCAAGTTTGTCGAAACCTACCCGTGAGGAAATGAAGGTGCATCGCGTACCTGGCAGCGTTGCACATGCGACCCTCACGGATTGGGCGCGGATTGTCCGGCGGAGGCATCCGGATAGTACACCATCACAAAGAGGTTATTCCCGACCAGGTTTGTGCCCTGGAAGCCATTGCCAAGTGAAAAATTCCATTCGAAGCCGTCGGCCGGTCCGTTGGGTCGGCAAGGCAGTGAAGCGGAGTCTCCGGAGCAAGACCAGTAGAGATAGGGCTGCACATTGTAGAAGGGACCAACCTTGGTCTCGGACGGCGGGATCACCGAATCGCCCGGATGGAAGCCGAGCTGCCGATAGAACAGCGCTCCCAGCGCGCTGCCCGTGCACCCAAAACCGGTTACGCCTTTCATGCTGCACGTCGGATCGGGCCCTCCCGTCTCCGGCAAATCCCAGTTGGTATGGCCCAGATATCCCTTGCCGCCATCGGCTGTATTCATGGCTTGCACCCAGCGCAGCGCCGTCTCGTGATCCATGGATCCGTCGCGGCTGATATCCGCAATCCCAAACGTCTGCGTGGCCGCCAGGTTCGCGTCGGCAAGCCACGAGATATCGGCTGTTGAATCGTACAAAATCGATCCGGTCTCATCGGACTGCCAGTTGATGTCGGATGTCGGCGACATTCCGGGCATCTTCCCTTTGAACATCGGCAATACGTAAAGGTAGTTTCTGAAAACGTTGGCGCCCTGAAATCCCGAGGCGAACGAGAAACTCACAAATCCCTGTTTGGGATCGATGGCCGCGGATTTTGACCAGTAGAGATAAGCTTGGAAATTCCGGAACGGTCCCACCTGATTTTCCGCATTGGCAACCGCTGAATCCGGCTCTTTCAATCCCAGCGAAACGTAGTACAACGATCCCAGCGCGCTGCCTGAGCAGTGGTATCCAAACGGCTCTCCGTTGCGTCCGGTCAGCTCGCAGGTTTTGTCCGTGCCCGGCGCCGTCGGTAGTTGCCAGTTCTTGTGTCCCAGGTAACCCACGCCGTTGTTGAACGCATTCATCGCCGCCACCCAGCGAACCGCGGTTTCATAATTCATCGATCCGGACTTGTTGATACTTGCTACCCCGAATGTCTCCTTCGCCGCCAGGTTTGCATCCGCCAGCCAGGTCACGCCCAGCCGTGAGTCATGCACGGTCCGCCCATCCGCGGCGGCCGTCAACGTGGATTCGTCCGCAGCCGGCGCCTGCGCACTTGCGCTGGCCGATCTCCCGTTCAAACTGTCCCGGCACGCGCTCGCCACTTGCGGATCGATCTTCGGCAGAGCCCTCGTGGCTGGCCTCTTCGGCATCTCGCCAAGCGCAATGGGATTGAAGCAATCCAGTACCAGCCGCTCGCCAATGGGACCGCCCTGGACGAAGCCGGCGTTTCTGCACGCCGCCCGAATCTGCTGGCAGGCTCCGGACTGAGCCCGCAGTGGCGCGCCCGCCATCACGCCGATCGCAGCGCAAAGAATAATCTTCGAGAGGAAACTCCGCTGCTTCAACTTCATGCAGACCTCCGGGTCTTGTGGATGGAGCCGAACTGGCTAATGCCTTACTGAGGGTACAATCTCTCAATTAGCAGCGGCCCGTCAAATCCAGGAATCTCCGAAGATTGCTGCCCGTTCCTCATCGGAGTAGCCGCCTCTGTCAAAACCCACCCGTAACCCGGGAAATACCAAACGCCTTAACAATCTACAATTAATCCCAACATGAACTGGCAAGAACTCACCGCTGAAATCACCGCCGTCGGCGCGGGCGGCGGCTCCGACGAGCCTATCGCCGGCGTCGAATACGACTCCCGCCGCGTGCGCACCGGCTCGGTCTTTGTCGCCATGAAGGGCGGCTCGACCGACGGTAATAAATACGTCGACAAGGCCATCGCCGCCGGAGCCCTCGGCATCGTCACCGACTCCGCGCCTAAGTTCGATCACCTGCTCGTCTTTCAACCCGGCCTGCCCGTGCTCGAGGTCGAACACGGCCGCCGCGCGCTGGCCCAGGCCTCCGCCGCCTTCTTCGGTCATCCCGAGCGCCGGCTCGCCTCGACCGGCATCACCGGGACCAACGGCAAAACGACAACAGCCTTCCTGGCCGAATCCCTGCTCAACGCCGCCGCCCGCAAGACCATCCTGGTCGGAACCATTGAGTATCACGTAGCCGGTGAAGTCCGCCCTTCAATCCACACCACTCCAGAGTCTCGCGACCTGTTTGAGTTGATGGCCGAAGGCGTCAGCCGCGGAGCCACCGAACTGGTCACCGAAGTCTCCAGCCACGCCCTCGACCAGGGCCGGGCAACGGGAATCAATTTCGACGTGGCCGTATTCACCAACCTCACCCGCGACCATCTCGACTATCACCAGACCATGGAGAATTACTTCGCCGCCAAGCGCCTGCTCTTCGACGGCACGGTCTACCCCGCCCCGCGTGTCGCCGTGATCAACGCCCACGACGAGCACGCCGAAGCACTCGCCGAGGCCGCACGACGGCCCGGCGCCGAGATCCGAACATACGGAATAGGCAAAGGCGACTGGCGCGCCGCAAGCTACTCGCTCACTTCCGCCGGCGCAGTCCTCAATCTCGAAACCCCCGCCGGAGCAGCCCAGGTGGCCTCGCGCCTGGCCGGCGAAGTCAACATCCTCAACCTGCTGGCCGCTTTCACCGCAGCCAACGCACGCGGCATTGCTTTCGCCGATCTCGTCGCCGCAGTTCCCAGCCTCAAGCCCGTCCCCGGCCGCTTCCAGTCCGTCGATGCAGGCCAGCCCTTCACCGTCATTGTGGACTACGCCCACACCGACGACGCCCTGCGCAACCTCACCGCTCTCGCTCGCCAAATGACTCAACAAACCGGCAAGCGCGTCATCACCCTCTTCGGCTGCGGCGGCGACCGCGACCGCACCAAGCGCCCCAAGATGGGCCAGGCCGCCGGCGAAGGCAGCGACTTTGTTGTCGCCACCAGCGACAATCCCCGCTCAGAAGATCCCTTCGACATCCTTGCCGAGATTGAGCCCGGCCTCGAGTCCACAGGCGTCAAGTACGCCATCGAGCCCGATCGCGCCGCCGCCATTCGTCTCGCGCTTGAAGCTGCCGCGCCCGGCGACGTAGTGGTGATCGCCGGAAAAGGCCACGAGAAGGAGCAAATCCTCGCCGGGCTCACAATTCCCTTTGACGACACCGAGATTGCTCTTTCAACACTCGCGGATTTGGGCTATCGTGAAGGGCAATGAATCTTACCCTTGCAGAGGTGGCAATCGGATCGGGCGCGGTGCTCGAAGCGCCGGCCTCTGTAAGCAATGCCGGTGCGCTCGCCGTCTCCGGCTACTCCATTGACTCGCGCACCGCGGCTCCCGGCGACCTGTTCTTTGCCGTGCGCGGCGAGCGTCTCGACGGCCATGATTTTGTAGCCGCCGCTCTCGACCGCGGAGCCGTGGCCGCCGTAGTCTCCCGTGCGCGCGTGGCCTTGTTGCCTGACGCGGTGCTGGCCGCTCCCCTGCTCATCGCCGAAGATCCGCTGCTCGCCCTGCAGTCCTTGGCCGCGCATGTCCGCCGTCAATGGGGCCGTCACGTGGTCGCCATCACCGGCTCGGCCGGCAAAACCACCACCAAGGAAGCGGTGGCCGCGGCCCTCGCAACTAAGTTCCGCGTGCTCAAATCGCAGGGCAATCTCAACAACGGATTCGGCCTGCCTCTGCAACTGCTGCGCCTCGAACCCGAGCACGAATTCGCCGTCGTCGAGATGGGCATGAATCATAGCGGCGAGATCGCCGCGCTGGCCCGCATCGCCTCGCCTGACTGGGGCGTCATCACCAACGTCGGTACCGCCCACGTCGAGAACTTCGCCGAGGGTCAGGCCGGCATCGCCCGCGCCAAGTTTGAATTGGTGGCCGCTCTGCCCTCGACCGGCGTGGCTTTCCTCAACTGCGACGATCGCTATGCCTCGCAGTTTGGCCGCGATTTTCCCGGCCGCGTGGTCTACTTCGGCGCCGGCCCCTGTGCCGACCCGCAGATTCTTTCCGTCTCTGAAGATTTGGCCGGACTGCACGTGAATTACCGCGCCCGCAGCCGCGAAGGCAGCTTCACTCTGCGCCTGCTTGGCGAGCACAACGCATCGAACGCCGTAGCCGGACTCGCCGTTGCACTCGAAGCCGGCATCGATCTTCGCTCCGCCGTAGCCGCGCTGGAGTCTCTTACCGCCGGAGACAAGCGCGGTCAGGTAATTGAGATCGCCGGCGCCACCATCATGAACGATTCTTACAACTCCAACCCTGAGGCGCTGCGCTCCATGATCCGCACCCTGGCCGCGCGCCCCGCCGCCGGCCGACGCATCCTGGTGGCCGGCGAGATGCTCGAGCAGGGTGAGCAGGGCCCCGCGCTCCACGCCGCTTGCGGCCGCGCCGCCGCCGAAGCCGGGCTCGACCTGGTCGCCGCCGTCCAAGGCAACGCCAAGCACCTGGCCACCGCCGCTTGCGCAGGTGGCGTCGCTTCGCTCTTCCTGCCCGACGCCGATGCCGCTGGCCGCTGGCTCCTAAGGAATCTCGCCCCCGGCGACGTGGTGCTCGTCAAAGGCTCGCGCGGCGTCCATCTGGAACGCGCCATCGAGGCCCTGAAGAATCATGCCGCGTCCCCGGAGGACAAGTGAGTTTTCGTAAAACCGCCGGATGCCCCATCCTCGCCGCGTCTTTGTTTTTGCGGCTAGGGTGGGATAACACAGCAACCCCAATGTGGCTCAGACCGATCGCCTTCCTCCTGCTACTCGCCTCGTCCCTCCACCTCGCCGCCGCGCCCAATCCCGGCTGGACCAGGCCCTTTCCGCCCTTCCGCATCGCCGGCAACCTCTACTACGTGGGCAGCGAAGACCTCGCCTCCTATCTCATCGTCACGCCCAACGGCCTCATCCTCATCAACAGCAGCCTGGAATCCTCTCCTCCGTTGATCCGCAAGAGTGTCGAAACCCTCGGCTTCCGCTTTCGCGATATCAAAATCCTGCTTATCAGCCATGCCCACTACGACCATTGCGCAGGCAGCGCGCGCATCAAGCAACTTACCGGGGCGAAATACTACGTCATGGATGCCGATGTATCCGTAGTCGAGTCCGGCGGCAGGACAGACTTTCAATATGGCGCGCAGCCGGGCATGCGCTTTCCTCCCGCGCACGTCGATCGCGTCCTGCACGACGGCGACACCGTGCGCCTCGGCGGCTCAGTCCTCACCGCGCACCTCACCGCCGGCCACACCAAAGGAACCACCACCTGGACCCTCGACGAAATTGAAGCCGGCCGCACCCTGCGTGTCGTCATCGTCGGCAGCCCCAACGTCAATCCCGGCTACAAGCTCGCCGCCAACAAGGCCTATCCGCGCATCGCCGAGGACTACAAACACGGCTTTCAGGTGCTCAAATCCCTGCACTGCGACATCTTCCTCGGCGCGCATGGCGCCTACTTCGATCTCACCGCCAAATATCCCCGCTGGAAATCCGGCGACCGCGACGCATTCATCGATCCTGCCGGCTACAAGGCTTACATCGCCGACCGTGAACAGGCATTCGAGGCCGAGTTGAAGCGCCAGTTGGCCGGAAAGCGGTAGCGCTCGCCCGCTCATCCAGAAAAATCCCGCCATGCGGGCCGCTCGCAAGCGCAAACCATGCATTATCAAAGGCCCTCGAACGTTGACCCAGAATACGTGATGCACATCACAAAATTCCACCTTCCGTGAATGCAATCATGAACCCGATGTTGCTCCAGGACACAGGTCTGTTTCACATCCCCCAGAGAGGCCCGCACGTGCAACTCGATCCATCTGCATTTCTTGCCGACCCCGAACTCGTTCAGGCGCTCGAGAGGCGAGCCACGTCGATCCCCTGCAACGAGGACCGCGTTCTCTTCCGTCAGGGAGACCCCCCAGTCGGCCTTTACGTCCTCCTCAAGGGTGAGGCGACTCTCTCCATGAACTCAGACAGCGGCGAGTCCATTTTCTCCTGCCAGACAACCGCCGGTTCCCTGCTCGGTCTGCCCGGCCTCATCGGCAACCAGCCTTACTCGCTCACCGCCGTTGCATGCCGCGGCTCCCAGGTCGCCTTCATTGCCCGCGACGACTTTAACGCCCTCATGCAATCCGAGCCGTCCCTGTTGGTCAAGATCCTGCAAGTGCTGGCCGCCGAGGTCCGCTCCGCAAGACTCGCAATCACCCAGCTCTAACCGCAAAGCCAACAACCCGCCAATAACTGCCCGCGGCATCGACCAAACCCTGGTCCCTCAGTCCCTCGTCCGGCCCCACCTGCTAAACTCTCAATCGTCATGATCCGTGCAAGCCTGGTTATCGCGGCCGTTGCTTACCTGCTCGGGTCCATCCCCAACGGATACCTGCTGGTCCGCCTTTTCCGCCATCAGGACATCCGATCGGTGGGCAGCGGCAACATCGGAGCCACCAATGTCCTTCGCTCCGGTAGCAAGGGCCTGGCCGCAGCCACCTTCGTGCTCGATGTACTCAAGGGCTCGGCCTCAGTCTGGCTCGGCGGGTTTCTCGGTGCGCTTCTTCTTCCCGCCACTTCCACTTCCTTGCGCACTGCCCAGGCCGTGGCCGCTCTTTTCGCAGTCCTCGGCAACATGTTCCCCGTCTGGCTTCGCTTCCGCGGCGGAAAGGGCGTCTCAACCGGCTTCGGCGTCTTCCTGGTCTCCGCGCCCTGGGCCGCACTGGCCGCCATCTCCATCTTCGCCATCGTGCTGTTCCTCACCCGCTATGTCTCGCTGGCCTCCATCCTCGGAGCAGCCTGCTTCCCCGTCTTTGCCTGGTTCCTTTATCGGATGCAGGCGGTCGGCCCGCCTCCGCCGGCGAACTTCTTCACAGTCCAATGCGCCGTCGCCCTGCTCATCATCCTCAAACATCACCAGAACATCCGCCGCCTGCTGGCCGGCACTGAATCCCGCTTCGGAGCCAAGATAACCGCATGAGCCGAATCGCCGTACTGGGTTCCGGAGCCTGGGGAACCGCAATCGCTCTCTCCCTCCACCGCCGCGGCGGCCACCAGATCGTCCTCTGGTCGCATTCGCTCGATGAGGCGCGCCAAATCACTCAGGCCGGAGAGAACATCCTCTTCCTCCCCGGCTTTCCCTTGCCCGCCGGCCTTGGAGTCACCGCGGACGGCGCAGCCGTCGCCGACGCCGAAATCGTCGTCTCCGTCATCCCCTCCGAGTTCCTGCGTGCCACCTTCGCCCGTCTTCGCCCTCACATGCACCCCGGCCAGATCGTCGTCTCCGCCACCAAGGGAGTTGAAGACCGCAGCTACTTGCGCATGACCCAGGTCATTGCCGCCTGCCTGGGGGAATCGGCGGCCATGGAATCGACCCCGCGTTCCGTCGCTCACGGCATCCGCGCCGCAATCCGTGACACCAATCTTGAAGTCTTTGTGGAAACCGGAGCCCCCGAAGTCAGCTCTTCGGGGATCGCGCCCGCGCCTCGATCCTTGAGCGACCCGGTCTTTCACATCGGCACACTCTCCGGCCCCAGCTTCGCTCTTGAAGTTGCCCAGGGCCAGCCCACTGCCATAACCGTCGCCTTCCGTGAAAAGTCCGTCGCCGCCCGCATCCAAAAGGAGTTCTCCTCCGAGACCCTCCGCCTCTACCGGTCCACCGACGTCATCGGCGTCGAACTCGGCGGCGCGCTCAAGAACGTGATCGCCATCGCCGCCGGCGTAGCCGCCGGAGTCGGCCTCGGCTATAACTCCGCCGCCGCCCTCATGACCCGCGGCATCGCCGAAATCACTCGCCTCGCCGTCGCCTGCGGCGGCCGCCGCGAAACCCTCGCCGGCCTCTCCGGCGCGGGAGACCTGGTGCTCACCTGCACCGGATCCCTCAGCCGAAACCGCACTGTAGGGCAGGCGTTAGGCCAGGGCCGCATGCTCCCTGAGATCCTCGCCTCGCTCGGCGGCAAAACTGCTGAAGGCGTCCTTACCACCCGCGCCGCCCTCGGCCTCGCCCGCAGGCACAATATCGAAATGCCCATCACCGAGCAGATGGAGCTCATCCTCGACGAGGGCAAAGATCCTCGCGAAGCCATTAAGGACCTGATGCTCCGCCCCGGCAAAGACGAACATTAGGGTTTTGGTTCCTTTTTCCAACCTTAATAATTTCAGCCGTTTTTTCCACCGCAAACCGGCGCATACTTCTCGCAGTCCCCTTGCGTTCGGGGTCATTCCCTCATCCCTCATGCCCGACGCAGACAAATCAACTCCGGGAGATCGCCATGCAGCCCCATCTGTCGAACCTCCAGTTGCTTGTTGCCGTCGTTGCCCTTGTCGTCGTCGCCGTACTCGCCATCGCCACGCTTCTTGACATCCGCAGAAGAAGAAGAACTCCTCCGTTCCTCAATTACTTCTACTCGGACTTCGATCAGGACCAGTACGACCGGGACAATTCCCACCGGGACTCCTTTACCGGACTGAGCGAATGGCGCGCCTACAATCGAGCTCACCTGCACACCTACGAAGCCCGCGGCACAACCTCGCACAACGGCCTGTGAGAGTAATCCAGAGCCCGTCCGCGCAATAAGCACGGCGACCCAGCCCCTTTGACTGCTTTTTGAAGGTGATGTCCCATTCCTGCGATTTTTTCCCGTCGCAATGGTGTGAAGCCGCAACCTTCATCCCAAGTAACTTGTCATCCTGAGCGCGGCGTAGCGAAGTCGAAAGCCTGCCCTGAGCCGGGTGCCCCAGGTCTCGATTTTGAGACCTGGGATCCCACCAACCCCCTATCGCCTGACAAAGAAACTGAACAGCAATATCGCCAGCACAATCGCACTCACCGCCGTATAGAACCGGTCCCGCAGCAGCGCAAATCCAACCACGCCGAAGATGACCCGGCACACCGGCGTCGCGATCAGCAACAGAATCCCGAATTCGATTACGCTGCGCGAATCCATGTGTCCCGCCCCGCCCACAATTCCACGCACCGTCTCCAGCGCCGCCGGAGCGCCATGAAAATGTTGGTAGTCCGGCCTCGAACCTCCAAACTGCGCCAGATACAGAATCCCTCCAACCAGCACCACCAGGGCCGCCGCGGTCACGCCGATCTGCAGCATCCGCCCCATCGCCATTTCAAGACCATGATCCCTGTCCGCCTGCATTCACAGCCTCCCCGTCACGCCGTTGAAGATCATCTCGATTCCCATCGCCACAATCACCACCACAAAGGCCATGCGAATCGTCCTCGTCTTAACATGAGCAAGCGTGCGCGCGCCCATCAGCGATCCGGCCAGAACCCCCAGCACCACCGGCATCGACAGCGCCGGAAGAATGTATCCATGGTTCAGATAGATTCCCGCGCTGGCCGCCGCCGTCACCCCAATCATGAAGTTGCTGGTGGTGGTCGACACTTTGAAGGGCAGCTTCATCGCCTGGTCCATGGCCAGAACCTTCACCGCTCCCGACCCGATTCCCAGAAGCCCTGACAGCGTTCCCGCTCCAAACATGATTCCAAACGCCGCCGGAACGTGCTCGGCAACATATTCTTCCCTGCCGCCGCCAACCGGATAGCTGCCTCTCAGATTCAGCCGCATCGCCAGGGCATCCGGGTGGTGGCGCTTCGGCCGGTCGTCACTCCGGTGCAAAGACGTCCACGCCGAATACAGCAGCACCAGCCCGAAGATCACGCCGATCCAGTTCCCCGACACTTTGGCGGTCAGATACGCGCCCAGCAGGGCGCCCAGCGTGGTAGTCACTTCAAGAAACATGCCGATGCGAATATTGGAGAACCCTTCGCGCACGTAGGCCGCCGCCGCTCCACTCGACGTAGCAATCACCGAGATCAGCGATGCGCCCAGCGCGTAGTGAAGGTCCACCTTGAACAGCAGGCACAGCACCGGGACGATCACCACTCCCCCGCCCAGTCCCGTCATTGCACCCAGAAAGCCCGCCAGCAGCGAAGTGCCAAACAGCGCCAGCGAGAAACAAAGAACGTTCATTCAGCGGATACCCACATCCTCAATTAGCATACCCGCGCAGGGCCGTCCTACTCCCCAGTCCCTCAGCCACAAGTCCCTCAGTCCCTTAGTCCCTCAGTCCCTGCTTCTAGCCCCCCGCAATCGCCCCAAGAATCAGCAGCGGCTCCCGCCCCTTCGCCACCGCCTCCGGCAATGCCTCATCCATGGACTGATGCGACCAATCCTCCTCGCACGCAAAGAAGCGCATGAACGCCCGCCGCTGCCCCGTTCCATGTTCCCGAATCGTCCCGCCCAGCATCGGGTAACGTGCTTCCAGCGCATCCAGAACCCGCCGCGCCGTCACCGGCGCAGGCACTTCGAGCTCCACGTCGCCCTCAATGCTCGCCAGGGTGCGCAGATGGTAAGGCAACGCCACCCGAATCACCGGCCTGTTTTCCATTGCGCCGCCTTCGCTCATTGCAGTGTCTGCACCTCCACCGAAAGCACCGCCGGCAGATCCCTCACAATCGGCGCCCAGCTGTCGCCCGCATCCGCCGACCCGTACACCTGGCCGCCGCTGGTCCCGAAGTACACCCCGCACTTATCCAGAGAGTCCACCGCCATCGCATCCCTGAGCACGTTCACGTAGCAGTCCTTCTGCGGCAGCCCTTTTTCCAAAGCCTCCCACTCGTTGCCGCCCGTCCGGCTGCGAAACACGCGCAGCTTCCCCTCCGGCACATAATGCTCCGAGTCGCTCTTGATCGGCACCACGTACACCGTCTCCGGCTCGTGCGCGTGCACGTCGATCGCGAACCCGAAATCCGTGGGCAGATTCCCGCTCACCTCGCGCCAGTTCTCGCCCGCGTTATCGCTCCGCATCACGTCCCAGTGCTTCTGCATGAACAGCACATCCGGACGCGACTTGTGCATCGCCACGTGGTGAACGCAGTGGCCCACCTCCGCCGTCGGGTCGGGTATGTACTTCGATACCAGCCCCTTGTTGATGGGCTTCCAAGTCTTGCCCCCGTCATCGGTTCTGAACGCTCCAGCCGCGGAGATCGCGATATAAATCCGCTTCGGATTGCTGGGATCCAGGATCACCGTGTGCAGGCACATTCCGCCCGCTCCGGGCTGCCAATGCGGCCCGGTGCCGTGTTCCCGCAACCCCTTCAGCTCCTCCCACGTCGCGCCGCCGTCGGATGATTTGAACAGCGCCGCGTCTTCCACGCCCGCGTACACCGTATCCGCGTCGCTCAGCGACGGCTCCAGGTGCCACACCCGCTTGAACTCCCACGGATGCGGCGTCCCGTCGTACCACTGGTGCGTCCCCGGCACGCCCGCGTACGCAAACTTGTTCCCCACCGGGTTCCAGGTCGCTCCGCCGTCGTCCGAGCGCTGCACCACCTGTCCTGACCAACTGCTGGATTGCGACGCATAAAGCCGCTTCGGATCCACTGCCGATCCCTTCAGGTGGTAGATCTCCCAGCCCGCAAAAAACGGCCCGCTCACCGTCCAATCCTTCCGTTTCCCGTCCGAACTCAGGATGAACGCGCCTTTCCGCGTTCCCACAAGCACACGTACGCTGCTCATTCTTTTTTGACCTCCTCTTGGTGTCGGTTCCGGCCCTTCAGCATTCGCCGGCGTCTCGGGCTCGTCAAACCGACCCTGCCCGGTTTTGGGGAACGCCGTGTTGCGATTCTTCCCGATTTCTGTTTCGAAATGCAAGTGATTTTTCAGCCCTCCCCAGGTTCAGGCCCTTGTATTCTCCCGGCAAAGAGCAGACAATCTTCTGTACTCCCGTACATAATCTTGCATAAAGGGGAAAGTCACTTTATGTGGCCCGTGCATCGCTCTTTTTCCTCATTCGTTTCGCGCCCACCCTCCAGTTCAGGACAATTCTCCCGGCGCATTCGCCTTCTTCCTCTGTCCGTCCTCCTCGCGGCAGCCTTTGCCACGCCCGCCCTCCCTGCTCAAACCGCCAATCGCATCACGCAGGAAATCGATCCCTCGCAGGTCCAGGCATTGCCCAATCATCTTCCTCAGTGGGCCAACCCGGTTAACCACGTTGCATCAGTACCGCCGGACCTGGCGCTGGATCAAATCACGATGGTTCTATCCCGCTCGCCCCGGCAGGAACAGGCCTTCGAGCAGTTTCTCGCCGACCAGCAGAATCCTGCTTCGCCCGATTACCATCATTGGCTCACCCCCGCCGAGGTGGGCGATCGCTTTGGCCTCTCCGACCAGGACATTGCCGCAATAACCGGCTGGCTCCAGTCCCAGGGCCTGCACGTCAACTGGGTCGCGCCCAGCCGCAACTTGATCCGCTTCGGCGGCAGGGCAGCCGACATCGGCCGAGCCCTCCAGACCGAGCTGCACTATTACAAAGTGAACGGCGACCAGCGCTTCTCCGTCTCCTCCGATCCCATGATTCCCCAGGCCCTGGCCCCCGCAATCAAAGCCATTCACGGCCTGTACACCATCGACGAGAAGCCGCTTTATCAGGCCCGGTCAATGCAATCGGTTTCCCCTGAAATGAACGCCAATAGTGGAAACCACTACTTGGCGCCCGCGGATTTTGCCACCATCTACGATCTCCCCTCCAGCCTGACCGGAACCGGAATGACGATCGGCATTGTCGATCGGTCGCGAACCGATTTCGCCGATTTCGACAACTTTCGTTACCTGACCGGCGCTAACTTCTCCAATCCAACCGAAATCGTTCCCACCGCGTTCGGAGGAGTGGATCCTGGTCCGGCCTACACCTCCCCGCCCGGCGGCAGCATCTCCACCGGCGAGCAAGGCGAGGCCACGCTGGATGTGCTGCGCGCGGGCAGCGTTGCTCTCAATGCGCGACTTTTGCTGGTGGTTGCCACCAGCGCCAGCGGCGGCATCGAAGCCGATGCGGAGTATCTGATCGAAACTTCGCCTGTTCCCGCGCAGATAATGACCATCAGCTTCGGTGCCTGCGAATACAACGCCGGGGCCTCGGGAGTTACCTTCTGGGACACGCTCTTTCAGCAGGCCGCAGCGGAGGGGATTTCGGTCTTCGTTTCCTCCGGCGACGCCGGCGCATCCGGCTGCGACACTCATGGTTCTGCGCCCCCTGCGAGCCCCTTGCCCAATAGCCCCAACTTCATCTGCTCTTCCAGCTACGCCACATGCGTGGGAGGAACCGAATTCAACGATGCGAGCAACCCTTCCCTCTATTGGAGTTCCAGCAACGGCGCCGGACTTAAATCCGCTCTCAGTTATATTCCCGAAGGCGCATGGAACGATTCCACCACGACCAATGTAGCCGCTTCCGGCGGCGGCGTCAGCTCCGTCATCGCAACCCCGAGTTGGCAGACCGGAACCGGCGTGCCGGCGGCCAGGGCTGGGCGCTACACGCCGGACATCGCCTTCTCGTCCTCCGGTCACGACGGCTATTTCGGATGCTTCGCCGCCGCTGGAGCCAGTTGCGTCGTTTCCAGCGGAAGTTACACCTTTGAATACTTCTACGGCACCTCCGCCGCGGCGCCCGACATGGCAGGCGTTACCGCGCTGCTCGATCAGCAACTGGGAGCGGCGCAAGGCAATCTCAACCCCGAAATCTACTCCATGGCTGCGACCGTCCCCGCCGCCTTCCACGACGTAACGGTAGCCACCAGCGGCGTTACCAGTTGCAGCGTCACTACGCCCAGCTTGTGCAACAACAGCATTCCCTCGCCCACCAGCCAGACCGGCGGCCAGCCTGGTTATCTGGTCACCACCGGGTACGACGAAGTAACCGGCCTCGGCTCTCTTGACGTGAGCACATTTATCGGCAACTACATCTCCACCGCGCCGCTGGGCCCGTGGACCATTACCGGCTCGGCCACTGCGATCACCGGCACTTCCGCCAACCTGACGGCCACAGTGAACCCCAACGGCCTCAACACCCACGCCTGGTTCCTCTACGGCACCAGCAGTACCCTGAGCGGAGCAACCCAGACACCCTCTCAGAACATCGGTAATTCAATTTCCGCCTTCCAGGTTGGCGACGACATCACCGGGCTCAGCCCGGGCGCCACATACTACTTCCAGGCCGTGGCGCAAAACAGTAACGGCACAACCTCCGGAACCATCAACTCCTTCACCACCGCCCAGGCGCCTGCGGCCACCACTGGCGCGGCCTCCCAGGTCACCGACGGCTCAGCCGCGCTGGCAGGCACTGCGATTCCCAACGGAGCCGACACCCACGTCTGGTTCCTCTACGGCACCAGCAACACCCTGAGCGGAGCAGCCCAGTCGGCCTATACTGACATCGGCTCAGGAACCGCGGCTGTTCCCTTCGCCGTTTACGCCACCGGGTTGAATCCGGGCATGACCTATTACTTCCAGGCTGTGGCGCAGAACAGCGTTGGCACAACCTATGGGGCCATAAACTCCTTCTCCACCGCCACCGGCCCGCTGGCGCCGACCGCCACCACACTCTCGGCCTCCCAGGTCACCGCCAGCTCCGCCACGCTGTCTGGCTACGTCAATCCCAGCGGCGCCGACACCCACGCCTGGTTCCTCTACGGCGCCAGCAGCACCCTGAACGGGGCAACCCAGACAACTTCCCAGGACCTCGGCTCCGCGGCCGCGATGGACGCGGTCAACGCCGCCATCTCCGGGCTGAACGCGAGCACGACGTATTACTTCCAGGCCGTGGCGCAGAACAGCGTTGGCACAACCAATGGAACCATCCAATCCTTCACCACTGCCGCTGCGCCCTCCTTCTCCGTCGCCGGCACAGCGGTCAGTGTCACGCCCGGTGCAACCACTGGCAATACCTCCACCATCACCATAACTCCCGCGAATGGCTTTACCAGAACAGTCAATCTGACCTGCGCCATTACCCCCACGGCTGCAAACGATCCGGCCACGTGCAGCGTCCCGGCCTCGGTTACCATCAGCGGCACAACGGCGCAAACGGTCATACTGACCGTGTACACCA
>Ga0326727_10014067_pt1 | contig 17556 bp, 9 predicted proteins | sample MB2enrmetagenome_FD_207643 | JGI IMG/M metagenome (GOLD analysis project Ga0326727, IMG submission 207643) | Lab enriched peat soil microbial communities from McLean, Ithaca, NY, United States - MB29MY | ecosystem: Environmental > Terrestrial > Soil > Wetlands > Peat | place: USA: New York...
CTCCGGGCGCGTAGGCCACATTCCAGGCCAGGTGCGAGTCCTTCTCCATCTCCTTCGCGCCCAGGCTTTTGTCGTTCAGGAAGAGCTCGACCCTTTGGATGTTGGAATGCACCCAGACGGCGATCTCTTTGCCTTCCATCCCCGGCCAGTTCCAGTGCGGGAACAGATGCAGCACGGGATTCCCGGTCCACCACGACTGGTAGTAGTAATAGGTGTCCTTGGGAAAGCCGCAGGTGTCCATGATGCCGTACTGCGAGCTGATGTTCGGCCAGCCGTTCGGCGAGGGCTCGCCGCGATAGTCGAAGCCGGTCCACACAAAGCCGCCGGCCAGCCACGGGCGCGCGTTGCAGAAGCTCCACCAGCCCTCGGCCGAAGCGCGGCCCGTTGTGGTGTAGGGATCGTAAGAGGCGACGTAGCCCTTGTCGTAGTCGGTTACGTAGATGCCGCGCGTGCCGACGGCGCTCACGGTCTCAGTGCCGATGACGGGTTTGCCGGGGTGCGCCCTGTGATAATTCTCGGCTTGCGGGTCCGCGTAGTTGTAGCCGATCACGTCCGAGACCGCGAGGCCGCCGGCGCCGATGGCGCCCGTGGGCGCGATGGAGACCGGGCGCGTTCCGTCGAGCCTGGTGGCCACCTCCTTCATCGCCGTGAGAATGAGCGCGCCCCTCGCGGTGTTGGCCGTGGCCTCCTCGTTGCCCATCGACCACATGAAGACGCTGGGACGGTTGCGGTCGCGGCGCACGAGGTTTTCAAACTGGCTCAGGCCCTCGGGGTTCGACGACATCATGCGCGTCTCGTCGAGGACCAGGAGCCCCAAATCGTCGCAGGCATCGAGCAGCGCCGGCGTGGGCGGATTGTGCGCGGTGCGCAGGGCGTTCGAGCCCATCTCCTTGAGCTTGCGGATGCGGTAGTACTCGACCGCGTCGGGCAGCGCCGCGCCCAGGCCCGCGTGGTCCTGGTGATTGCAGGTGCCTTTCACCTTGATCGGCTCACCGTTGAGGAAGAGCCCTTTCTGGGCGTCGAACCTGATGGAGCGAATGCCAAAAAGCGTCTCGTAGCGATCGACCACGTCGCCGCCCACGCGCACCTCCGTCACCAGCGTGTAGAGGTTGCGGTCGTCGAGCGACCAGAGCTGAGGCTTGGTCACGGTCATCTTCTGCTCGAAGGTTTGCTCGGCGCCCACGGGAATGGCTGCCGTGGCCGTCACCGCTTTGCCTGCCGCATTGCTTGTGGGATTGAGAATGGTGGAAACTACGCGCGCGTTGGCCGTCTCCTGCCCGTCGTTGCTCACTTCCGTGCGGATGGAGAGCGTGGCCGCGCCCGGCTTGATCTCCCCCGCCTTGATCTCTGTCGATACGAAGGTTCCCCATTGCTTCACGTGGACGGGGTTGGTCTTCACCAGCCACACGTGGCGGTAGATGCCCGCGCCCTCGTAGAACCAGCCATCGCTCTCGGTCGCGTCCACACGCACCACGAGGACGTTTTTCCCGCCGGGATTGACGAAGCCGGTGACATCGAAATGGAAGGGATCGTAGCCGCCGCTGTGCCGGCCGATGTAAAAGCCGTTCAGGACCACCATGGTCTCGCGGTAGGCGCCCTCGAATTCCAGAGAGATGCGCTTGCCCTTATCCGAAGCGGGCATCTCGAAGACACGCCGGTACCAGCCGATGCTGGTCGCAGGGTAGTTGCGTCCCAGGGGATAAAAGCCCTTGCTCTCGAGCGCGGGATCGTTTGTGAAGGGCAGTTCGATGGCCCAATCGTGGGGCAGATCGACCGGCTTCCAGTCGCCGTCGTCGAAGCCGAGAGAGCTGACGGCGAGAAAGCCTCCCGTCTTTTGAAAGTTGCCGGCGCGTCCACTGCCAAAGCCGAAGTCCTTGGCCGCATCGCTCGCGTCGCCGAGATGGAAGCGCCAGCCGAAATCGAGCAGCAGGCGTTCGCGCGTCGCGTTCGCTGCCGCCGGTCCCTGCGTGGCATTCGATTCATCGGCCGGAAGCGGACCGGCGCTCTCTCCGGCCACATGCAGCGCCGCCTCCACGGGACTCATGCCGCTGGCCGCGGCGGCAACAGCCGGCGCCAGCAGGCTGCCTTTGAGCATTGCGCGGCGTGAATAGGCTTTCATCCCTATCCTCCTGAACTTTCAAGTGGATTTGGAACTCGCTCGACCCGAATGAATAACCCAACTCTCAGCAATAAGACTCGGGTGCCCCACCCTTTCCGCGCTTTTCGCGGAAAGGGTGGGAGATCACCCCATCGGGCCGGATCGATAAAGCTTATCCCTTGCGCCCGCGCACGGCTTCCTTGGCTTGAACTTCGCCGCCTGCCGGAACCTCGGGCACGTCGGCCTTGGCGACGCCGATGCCGAGCCGCTTGCGCAGTTCCGCGTCCAGCTTGGCGAAGACTTCCTTATTTTCTTTTAGGAAGCCGCGGGTGTTTTCGCGGCCCTGGCCGATGCGCTCGCCGCCGTAGCTATACCATGCGCCCGACTTTTCCACAATGTTGTGGGTCACGGCCAGGTCGAGCACATCGCCCTCCTTGCTGATGCCCTCGCCGTAGAGAATGTCGAACTCGGCCTCGCGGAAGGGCGCGGCCACCTTGTTCTTCACGATCTTGACCTTGGTGTGCGAGCCGACCACGACGTCGCCCTCCTTGACGGCGGCGATGCGCCGGATGTCGATGCGCACCGAGGAGTAGAACTTGAGCGCGCGGCCGCCGGTGGTGGTTTCGGGGTTGCCGAACATGACGCCGATCTTTTCGCGGATCTGGTTAATGAAAATAAGTGCGGTGCGCGACTTTGAAACCGTGCCGGTGAGCTTGCGCAGCGCCTGCGACATCAGCCGCGCCTGCAAACCCATGTGCGAGTCGCCCATCTCGCCGTCGAGCTCGGCCTTGGGAACCAGCGCGGCCACGGAGTCGACAACGAGAACGTCGATGGCGCCGGAGCGGACCAGCGCTTCAGTGATTTCCAGAGCCTGTTCGCCCGAGTCGGGCTGCGAGACCAGCAGGTTGTCGACATCGACGCCCAGCTTTTTCGCGTAACCGGGATCGAGCGCGTGTTCCGCGTCGACAAACGCCGCCAGACCGCCCGCCTTTTGCGCTTCGGCGATGATCTGAAGGCAGATGGTGGTTTTGCCCGAGGACTCGGGACCGAAAACCTCCGATACCCGGCCCCGCGGAACCCCGCCCACGCCCAGCGCCGCGTCGAAGCTGATGGAGCCGGTAGAGATGACGGCAATCGGCAGCAGCGCCTCGCGGGAGCCGAGCCGGACGATCGACCCCTTTCCGAACTGTTTCTCAATCTGTGCCAGGGCAAGTTCTACGGCTTTGGTGCGGTCGTCAACGATGGCCATTGGGAGGGCTCCTCAAACAATACTCGCCACGCGCATCTCATGCTTTTCCGGCAAGAAACGGCGAGGGGCTTTCATTGGATTTCGAAGGGATTGTAGCAGGATGAGACACAGTTGGACAGGGAAAACGGCGAAGAAAGAGGGAAAATTAGAGATTGCTCAAAATCGGAGCGGGTTTCGTATCAAGACTTCGTATCTGCAGCAAATATACAATTATGCATCACAGTGTAAGATGTGCATCAAAATAGTAATGACGCATCAAATTGAAAAATGATGTAGGATGGGCCTATGAGAACCACGATCACGCTCGACGATGACGTCCATGAGTTCGCATCGTATTACGCCAATGCAAGAGGAATCACCCTCAGTGCTGCCATGAACGAGCTGGTCCGCAAAGCCGAGAATCCGCCGGTCCCGGAACCTATGATCGTGTTTTCTCCCGAAGGGTTCCCCATGTTTCCCCCAGCGGAAGGAACCGTCACGTGCGAGATGGTGAAGGAACTCGAGGACGAAGAGTTTGATCCGAAAAAATTTACTTGATCTGAATGTTTTGATCGCGCTTGCGGATCAACGGCATGACCACCACCAAATCGCTCGGACTTGGTTCGCCACCACCGGCAAACACCACTGGGGTATTTGCCCGCTCACCGAGGCCGGGTTTCTGCGCGTGACGACAGGTCCCACGTTTCGCCCTGGCCCAAACACCTTCGCACGGGCCATCGCCATTCTGCAGTCGCTCAAAGGGCTGTCCGGGTATTCATATTGGGAGATCAAAGAAAGCTGGGTCAATCTCACAGCGCCGTTCGCTTCGCGCATCTCTGGCCACCAGCAGGTGACAGACGCGTATCTGCTGGGCCTGGCCATTAAAGAAGAAGGCGTATTGGTGACCTTCGACAAGGGCATTCAATATATGGCAGGCGCCGAGTTCGGCCGGCATGTTCTGGTTCTAGGGAACCCATGAATCGGCTGGCGAAAGTATTCCATTCGCTGGCCTGTCGATGTCGAACAGTATCCGCTTAGAGGTGACTGATAACCTTCTGCGCGACCGCCTTGGCAAACGCCAGCTTTTCGGCAGGCGTTTTGCCTACCAGCATTTGAATGAAGATGACGTCGTTCTTGTAATGCACGGCGAGATTGCCGCCGCCGAAGAAGATCGCCTCGCTGCCGATGCCGGAAACGTTTTGCGTGTCGGAAAACTCGCGGCGTGAACTGGCCGCGTACTGCGCGAAGCCTGGTCCCTCGCCGGTATGCATGATGATAGTGAACGACTGAAATGCGTGGCCGAAACGGCAGGGATTGGACGGGCTCCTCCTGAGCGGTTGGCCAATGGCGGCGGCCACCTCGGCCTCAGAAAGCCTGTTGCAGAGATCCTGCGCATTGGAAGCCGTACACGTCAGCGGCAGCGCAAGAAGGAAAGCGCATAAAACCAAATGAGAGGATTTCATGCATGGGAGTGTAGGCGCGCATTGTTGCGACCTGATGAACGAGCGCAGGCCGGCTGCGGTGTGCGCAGGAGCCGCTCAAACGGTATAGGCGCCTACCCGCGTCTCACGGCCGGTCAACGCGTCGCACTGGCGGTCCAGGGCTTCATATTCGCTGTCGTGGTCCTTGCGGAAGGCGCGAAAGGCCTCTTCGCTGGTCCAGCGGTCGATGGTGAGATAACTGCCGGGAACATACGCGTCATGGAGCAGCTCCGTGCCTTTGTACTCAGCCGAATTCCGGAAAAGCTGCGCCCAGGCGCCCTCGGGCCCATAAGCGGCCTCAAAAGCGGCCACATTCTCCTCGGCAATCTCAAACTGCCAAACCACCACAAACATTGGGAACCTCTCAGCGGTTCTCCAGTTGCTGCAAATCGAAGCCCCAACCGCTAAGTGGCTCTTTCTTAAGAAAGAGCCACCCTGCACGAAGCTCGAAATGCCACCCAATAACTGGAGAACCGCTCGAATCCTATGTTTATGGTAGCGCAAAGGCGCTGGGTCGCGCCGGGGTGCGTCTTTCCCAGGCCTGAACCAGGTTCCGGAGTGGTACCGGATCGTGAAACGCCGTCTCTATGCAAGGCGCATACTTAAGATGGCTGCACATGCGAGGAGTAACCTTCCCCTTAGGTCTCCTGATTGTTGGCGCGGCCGTTCCGCTTGGTTTGGATAAGGGCTTTTTGATCGGGCTGCTGACGCACGCGCAGCACATCTTTCGGTGTGGCAGCCGGAGGGAAGCACCTCCCGCCTTCGCACTCCGGTGCACGCAACGATATCTGACAACTTCGCAACCCAGCTCATTGTGAGGAATCTATGAAAGCTGCTCGCTATCCAGGCATCCGCGTTACCGCCAACGGAAATCAACTGGTTTCGTACCACACCGAAACCCGAATTGCCGATGCCGGCGTGTTTTATCCCATCACGCCTTCGACCGAGGGCGGCGAGCTCTTCCAGCAGGCCTATGCTGAAGGCAACTTGAATGTATTCGGCAGCAACACGCTGGCCATCGAAACCGAGGGCGAGCATGCGGCCCAGGGCGGCGCAATCGCGCACTCGGTGTGCGGCAAGCGCGTGGTGAACTTCACCTCTGGCCAGGGCGTGGTCTACGGCGTGGAGCAGTACTATCACGCGCCCGGCAAGGGATCGACCATGGTGCTGGAGGTGGGCGCGCGCGCGCTCACCAAGCACGCGCTGAATGTGCACTGCGGCCACGACGATATTTATGGCGCCCTCGACACCGGCTGGATCATGTTGTTCGGCAAGGACGCGCAGCAGGCTGCCGACCAGGCGCTGATCCTGCGCCGCGTCACCGAGCTTTCGCTCACGCCCGGCATGAACATTATGGACGGGTTCCTGACCACGCACCTGGAGCGCACCTTTTACAAGCATGAATCGGAGTTGATGCGCGAGTACCTGGGCGCGCCGGACGACATCATTGACTGCCCCACCGAAGCGCAGCGCGTCCTGTTCGGACCCACGCGCCGCCGCGTGCCCAAGATGATGGATCTGACCAATCCCATCCTGCTGGGCCCGGTGCAGAACCAGGAACACTACATGCAAGGCATCATCGCGCGGAGAAACAACTTCGCCGAGCCGATCCTTGAGTTTCTTGAAGCCGCCTACGAAAAATTCGCCGAGCTTACCGGCCGGCGCTACGGGCTCATCAGCGAATACAAAACTGCTGACGCCGACACCGTCTTTGTTTCGCTCGGATCGGCAGCTGAGAACATCGAGGCCGCGGTCGATTATCTGCGCCAGACACGAAGTTCGAGCGTCGGTTCCATCCACGTCAATGTAATTCGTCCGTTTCCCGAGGCCGCGTTGGTCAACGCGCTCAAGGGCAAAAAGAACGTCATCATCCTGGAGCGCACCGACGAAGCGCTGGCCGGCGACAATCCGCTCGGCCGCGACATCCGCACTGCATTCTCGAAAGCGGTGCAGGGAACCGAGGGCCTGCCCAAGCTGGAGCTTGCCGAAGTGCCGCGTTTCTTCGGCGGCAGCTATGGTCTCGGCTCGCGCGACTTCCGCCCCGAGCACATCATCGGCGCATTCGAATATGCGACCGCCGGCCGCGCGCGCAAAGATGGCAAGACCGCAGCAGAGGGCGCGAACTTCATCGTTCTCGGCATCGACCACCCCTACAGTGTGATCGCTGACGAAATGCCGTCGCTGCTGCCCGAGGGCGCGGTTGCCGTGCGTTTCCATTCGATCGGCGGCTGGGGCGCAATTACCACCGGCAAAAATCTGGGCGCCATTCTTGGCGACCTCAACGATCTGCTTTACGAGCGCGACCACGAAGTCGACGCGCTTGGGCTACCCAAGGAAGTCATCCACGTCAGCGCCAATCCCAAGTACGGCTCGGAGAAGAAGGGCGCGCCGACGAGCTACTTCATGGTCGCGGCCAAGGAGCGCATCCGCGTCAACTGCGATCTGCGCCACGTGACCGTCGTGCTTTGCTGCGATCCCAAGGCGTTTACGCACACCAACCCGCTCGACGGAATGCAGGAGGGCGGCTGCCTGGTTTGGGAGTCGGATGTGGACGGCGAGCACGCCTGGCAGAACCTGCCCATCTGGGCGCGCAAGCAGATTATCGAAAAGAAGATTCGCGTCTTCACGCTGCCCGGCTTCGAGATCGCGCGCAAAGCCACCGATCGCGCCGATCTGCAACTGCGCATGCAGGGCAACGCATTCCTGGGCGCATTTTTTGCGGTCAGTCCCATGTTGCAGGAGTTTGGCATCACGCAGGAGCAGTTCCGCGAGGTCGTCTTCAAGCAATACGTGAAAAAGTTCGGCAAGCTGGGCGAAGCCGTTGTGAAGTCGAACATGGAAGTCATGCTGCAGGGCGTCGAGCGCGTGAAGGAGATCACGATCGGCGCAATCGCCGCGGCCGACCACTCCAGCCTCCGCGGCCAGGCGCTGCTGCCGATCTTTGAGGCAGTAGACATCCCCGAGTTCGCCGAAGCGGCCTGCTCAACCGGCGCCGGCTGCCGCTCGCACGCCGCGCCCGAGGGCCAGGGACCGCGCACTCCGGTTTCGAGCATCGGCACATTCGACGCCGAGTTCCGTGCGCACTTCGGCTACAACCAGCCGTCCACGCCGCTCTCCGCCATGGGCGTGGTGGCCGCGGCCACCGGCGACACCGCGTCGAAGTACGTCGCCCGCCGCGAAACCCCGCTCTACATTCCGGAGAATTGCACGCAGTGCATGGAGTGCATCAGCGTGTGCCCGGACACGGCGCTGCCCAACTGCTCGCAAGACCTGAGCACAGTGCTCGGCACGGCCGTCACGCGCTACGTATCCGATCCCGCCGAACGCCGCAAGATGCTCGACAAGCTGCCTGAGATCGAGAAGCTCACGCGCCAGCGCATGTTGGCCGAGATCAAGACGGGCACGCCGCTGCCGAAAATCCTTCGCGAAGTCACGGAAACAGTCGACGGATTTTCCGCCGAAGCCAAGACGCAGTTCTACAACATCATCGAAAAAGTTCCCATGGCCTACCAGAAGGTGAACGCCATCTTCTCGTCGCCGGAGCGCAAGACTCCGGGATCGGGCGGCATCTTTTCGATCTTCGTTTCGGATCTCTGCAAGGGTTGCGCGGCCTGCGTCACGGCTTGCGGCGATCACCAGGCGCTCAAGATGGTGCAGGAGACCGAAGAGGTGAATGCCGAGCACGAAACCGGCACCGCTTTCCTTGACCTGCTGCCCGATACCTCGCAGAAGTTCCTGGGTCTCTACAACGGCGCGAATCCCGCCGACTCCAAGACCGCGACCCTGCGCAACATGCTCATGGTGCGCACCAACTACGACGCGCTGGTGGCCGGCGACGGCGCCTGCGCCGGCTGCGGCGAAAAGAGCGTGTTGCGCTCCATCGCCGCTGTGACCGAGGCGTATATGCGCCCGCTCTACCACGCCAAGAGCGAGCGCTTCTTGGCCAAGGCTTCCGATCTGGAAAAGAATGGCGCCGAGCGCCTGGCTGCTTTGAAAGCAGCGAACGAAGAGGACTACACGCGCCTGCGTCAGGCCATCGCTCATCTCATCATGGGCCTGGGCGGCGAAACCACCACGGACACCAAATCGCGTATCGCGGAGTACGAAAAGGAGCACGGTGCAATCAGCGACGCGCAACTCATTGAGGCCGTGGCCGCGGTCCTGCTCACTGAAGCCTTCAACCACAAGAACCTTCAAGCGGTCGACGGACGCCTGGCCAACGGCATGAGCGTGATGGCCATGGCCGCGCACACCGGCTGCAACACGGTCTACGGATCGACCTCGCCCAACAATCCGCATCCTTATCCGTGGATGAACTCGCTCTTCCAGGACGGCGTCACCGTGGGCTGGCTCATGGGCGAGAGCTTCATCGTCGATCACGCGCGCCGCTCGGTCATCCCCGAGTGCCTTGCAGACATCGTGCTCATGCGCGAAGGCAAGTGCCTGTCCGAGGAAGAGTACTACCACTTCACGCACTTCACCGATGCGCTGATGACCGACCAGGAGATCAGGGAGCTGCCCAAGGCCTGGGTTGTGGGCGGCGACGGCGGCATCGGCGACATCGGCTATCAGAACACGTCGAAGGTTGTTTTGCAGAACCGGCCCAACGTGAAGGTGCTGATGCTCGACACGCAGGTCTACTCGAATACCGGCGGCCAGAACTCCGACTCGACGCCGATGCTGGGCGGCAACGACATGAACGTCTTCGGCGCGGCCACGCAGGGCAAGAACACGGAGAAGAAGACCGTGGCCGAAACCTTCCTCGCCGGACACGGATCGCCGTTCGTGGCGCAGGTTTCCATGGCCAACGCGCCCAAGCTCTACCGCGCGATACTCGATGGCCTGGAGTATCGCGGCACCATGTTCCTGCAGTGCTTCACCACCTGCCAGCCGGAGCACGGCGTCGCCGACGACATGGCTCTGCATCAGGCGCAGCGCGTGCGCGACTCGCGCGGAGCGCCGGAGTTCGTCTTCAATCCGCGGCTGGGCGAGACTTACCAGGAAGCGCTCGACCTCAAGGGCAATCCGTCGATCGATTTGGATTGGTACGAGACCAAATCGAAGGCGACCGGCGAAACGGCTCGCTATACCGTAGCGCACTGGTGCACCACCGAAGCGCGGTTCCGGAACCATGTGAAGAAGATCAAGCCCGAGCAGGCGGAGAAGATGATCACGCTGGATAACATGCTGGTGCGCATCACGCAGCAGGATGTGGTTTATCGCTACTATCTCAACCCCGAACATCGCTCCTTCATTCCCGACTTCGGCGTTTTTCTCCTGGTTTCGGACGAGAGCGGCAAGAATACGTACTACGCCCTAAGCCGCCAGTTAGTGATGTTCTGCGTGGAGCGGCGCAAAGCCTGGCGCATGTTACAGTCCAAAGCCGGCATCGTCAACCGCGAGTACCAGGCGCAGAAGGCGATTCTCGCCGATCTCGAAGCGGGCAAGATCGCGAAGGATGAGTTTTTCGCCCACGCGCACGAGATGGTCGCCGAGAAGCTGGGAAAACCTGTGCTGGCGAAGGCGTAAGAGCGGCTAACAGGTAAACGACTAACAGCGGACAGCCGAGCTAGATCGGCTGTCCGCTGTTCGTTTTCAGCGGTCGTCTAAAGATAAGATCTCTATCTGAAGAACCGAAGCGACTGTGCTCCACAGTTTCACAGTTTCTGTGTCATTGCGCGGATCTGTATGTATGTTGTTGATTCGTGACAATTTCCACGCCACACAGTTTCACAGCCTGTTTTTCGCGCTTTTTATAGGGTGTGGGTAAGGCGGGGAGCAGGGAGTGGCCAGTAGGGGGGAGGGGGAGGGGGGGGAGGGGGGGGTACGGAACGGTACGGACCGGGCAGATGCCTGACATTTTGAACCGGGGACATGCCTGACACTGCGCCGGAACGATGAAGTAAAAGAGAGCCAGTCATAGAACGATTGTGCGCCGGGAGGAGGAAATTATCTGCAATTCGGCGGGAGTTTTTGGGGGCTTGTTTGCAAGGAGTTGCAAGAGACTTGCGGTTTCGGGGGGTTGAAAAGGTGGCGAGTTGGCAAGCCGGCAAGTTGGCAAGGCTGCGCGGGCGCGGGGCGGGCGGGAGGTTGACGCCGATTGCAGTGTAATCCGGGAGTCATCCGTAGCTGGGAGGGGTTCGTGCTGTCCCACCCTTTCGCCCAAAAGCGGGCGAAAGGATGGGGCACGGGAAGGTTCCTCTTCGAGCGGTCAGAATCCCTAGTTATCCGTGCAGAGGACGTCGTAGTAGTAGTTGATCATCACGCGTTTGATGGCTGCGGGGAGCTTGGGCAACTGCACGGTCTGCTCGACGGTGTTGGGACCGTGAATGGCGATCTGGCCGAGTCGCATGATCTGGCCGTTGGCCAGCTCGACGTAGAGCGGCACGGTGTTGGCGAATTTTGCGCCGACGCGCGACTGCTCCAGCCTGATGTGCAGCTTCCAGCCGTCGCCGCTGGGCGTGGCGTCGCCCTCGAAGCGATACGCGGGCAGATCGGTGCCGTAGACGTACTCGCGGAAAAACCAATCCATGGTGTGATTGCCTTCGAGATCCATCTGCGGGCTCATGTGCTTTTCGACGATGGCTTTGAAGTCCTCGGTGGTGGCGGCCTGCAGGCGGTAAGTGCTCACGAAGTCCTGCATGGTGGCTTTGAAGCGCGCGTCGCCGTCTTTGGGCGACCACATCATCATGCGAATCATGTGCAGGATGTAGGCGCCTTTGGGATAGACGAGATTCTGATAGACGCTCCAGCCTGTCTTGGGCGAACTGAGACGAATGCCCATGGTCACGGGGCCGACATCGATAGGCCGGAAGCCAAACTCGTTCTTTTGCGTGAGCAGCTCGCGCTGCAGCTTCCAGAAATGGAGAAAGTCGTCGGGCTTAGGCCGCGTGAGCTGAAGAAAGATGGAGGCCGATTCGTCGGCGAAGCCCTCGCTCATCCACTGGTCGCGGTAGCCGCGGAAGCCCACGGTGTGGCCCCACCACTGGTGCGCAACTTCGTGAGGCGTGACCACATCCCAATACGTGGCCTCACTGAAGTCGCTCAGGCCGAGAAAATGCTGCTGGGTCTTATCAAAGAAACCGCAGATGGGCAGGTAGACCAGCATGGGCCAGCTCTGGCCGTAGTTGCAGGCGGACTGCTGCGTGAGCGCGATGTGCGGGAAGGGAAGCGGGCCGAAGTAGTTGGTGTAGATTTGCGCGGCGACCTGGCCCTGGTTGAGCTCGTTGCCGAGCATGGGCGTGGTCTCGAGCGAGCCCAGGCTCATGTCGGCGTCCTGGGCCGCCTGCGCAAGTGAGGTCAAGATGTCTGGACGCTCCTTATTGGCATAAGCGTCGATGGTTAGTTGTCCGGCAAGAGGCGTGCCGATCTTCGCTTCCTTCGTGGCAAATTCGCCCAGGCTGAATCCGACCACGGGAAGCGGGGTCTCGGATTTCCACTCCGAGGTGGCGATCTTTCCCTCGGTGGTTTCATTCAGCTTGGTTCCCGTGGCGACGATCTCTAATTCTTTGGGCACATGGAAGAACATGTGATAGGTGGAGTAGTCGCCGAAGCCCTGGCCGGAGTTGGGAAACCAGTTTTCGCGGGCGATGGGATAGTAATTGTCTCCGCCCTCATTGAGGACGACATCTTTGCCGCCATAGGTGATTTTGACGGTGGTGGACTCGCCTTTTTTGAGCGGCGCCGAAAGGATGACGCCGAAGTTGGGATCCTGATCTTTGTTCTCCTGCACCCAGTCGAGGGGGTCGCCTTTGCCGGAGGTGACCTGGCTGACGCGCAAGGTGGGATAGAGGTCGAGCGGCACTACGGCGACGCCATCCTGCTCGGCTTCAACCTGGATGGTGGCGAGGCTCGAAAGGAAACCGCTCTTCTCAATGGATACATCGAGGTCCTGGTGCAGGATCTTGTAGGCCGCGTTGTGCTCGTTGCCGTTGGCCGTGCCGTTTGCGTACTCGGCCGCGCGGTGAAAGGCGAGAGGGATGGTTTCGGTTTCGTTCATCGTGTCCCACTTGAGCAGCGCGACCTCTTCCGGGGCTACTTCGTCAACGCCTTCCGGGTCGAAGATGAAATAAAGGTGAGAATTCTTGCTGCCGTGGATGGCCGCAAAGAAATATCCGCCTGGGGCAGGGCTCAGGACGTCTTCGAGCAGGCGCAGGTCGAGGTTTCCGTAAAGCTTCTCATAATAGAACGAATGGCCCGACTCATCGTAAGAGCCTTCGGCATGATGGCGCAGGAAGGAGCGCAGTTCTTCGGCGGCCTTTGCGTAGGCGTTGTCGGGCTGGCCCGAGCCGGTTGAGGCTTTGCGCAGCTCATCGGCGGTGGAATCGGTAAAGCGCAGCACCACTTGGTCGAAGTCTTCGTCGAACTCCTCGGCCTGCGTGAGGATGGAGAGATTGTGCCGTTCCTCGGCTGTGGGAGGCGTGATGTGCAGGTGGCCCTGGCCCTTGAAGACCGCGCCCGTAACTTTGCCGTTGACCGGGGCGTAGAACGCGAAACTGCCGCTGTTGAAGGTGAATTCGGCGGCGTCGCGCTTGAGCACGAAGTCTTTGACGGTGACGGCTTCGCCGCCCGGCAACAACCCGCGCAACTGCTGATAGTACGCATTGGCGTTGGGCGCGCGCTGCGCGAAGAGCGGATGCATTGAGAGCGCGGCAACGGGAAGAAGAACAAAAAAAGACAGACGAACGCAAAGGTTCATAGAGGCTCCGCTTGCGGAATTAGGCTGTGCGATCACTATAGTCGAGAATGGCGGGTTGAGCGACGGAATATTCGGCGGGGGATTAGAGGTCATGTCATGAACACCGTTCGGTCCGTGCAAAGCATCCCTCAGGGGCTAAAGCCCCTAGTTTTATTGGGCATTTTGCGGCACGGCTAAAGCCGTGCCCTTTCAAGACCGGTTTAAGAGATAGCTTCTAGGCAGTGTTTGGTGGGTCGAAGAGCGGATATTTGCGGGACGACAAACATCGTGCAGGGGTTAAAACCCGGCTGTTATTTGCGCATCTTCGGCACGGCTGAAGCCGTGCCCTGATACCAACCCGGTCCGCCAGGATTCGTCAAACACTACCTAATCCGCCCCCAGGGCAATCGACATCGTTATTGGGTCGCTCCATGCTGCAGGAGCACCTGCGCGGTGGCTGCCTGGTGGTAATCGTATGCGCCGCGCAAGGGGGTGCAGCCCCAACGCGTCTTCGCTTTCAAATCGGCGCCGTGGGCGATCAGGAATTCGGTCATCTCCACATGCCCTTCAGCGGCGGCCCAGTGCAGGGGCGTGTTGCCATCCTTGTCGCTGGGACTGACGGCAGCGCCTTCCTGGAGCAGCAACGCCGCGGCATTCATCTTGTTATGATATGCGGCCCAGTGCAGGGGCGTATCTCCTGCATCCGTGCGCGCGTTGATCGCCGCCCCGTGTGCGAGAAGAACCTCGGCGACCTCCGTCCGATCGTTATCGGCCGCGGAGTGCAGAGGCGTAAACCCGTGCGCGTTGCCAACGTTGACATGAGCTCCGTGCTCCAGGAGCAGAGTCGCGACTTCAACCCACCCATCGGCAGCCGCTCCGTGCAGCGGAGTCGAGCCCTCGTTGGCGCGGGTGTTGACGTTGGCGTTGCGAGCAAGCAGAAGCGCAACCACATCGGTTTGCCCGGCCCACGCTGCCGTATTCAAGGGCGTGAATCCCTTGTGGTCTCGGGCTTCGATATTCGCCCCGTGTTCGAGCAGGAAACGCACAGCATCTGTATTGCCCCTGAATGCAGCGCTGTACAGCGGCGTGGTTCCATCCTCGTCGGCCGCATCTACGGCCGCGCCGTGCGCGACGAGGATCTGAATCATCCCGGTCTGCCCATTGAATGCCGCGTAGTAGAGCGGGGTCCAGCCGCGCGAGTCGCGACAGTTGACCAGGCCAGGCTGAGTTTCGAAAATTGATTCCGCGCCGGAGACTTGACCGCTCGAGGCCGCTTGCTGCAGCGCGCCGCAGGGACCACCGGCTGCGCTTGCGCTTCCGGATTCAGCGCCGGGGGAAGTGCTTGCCGAGTTTTGTGTCGTCGAACTGGATGGCGCGAGCGGGAGGTTCCACGGAATGCGGTTCCACGGGCTGCCGGGGTCATTCAGCAGTTTCTGGTAGATCGCCCGCATCTGCTGTCCATCATTTCTGGTTTGGCTCAAGGACCAGAATTCACGGCCAACAAGGTAGTTCTCTCCGAATTCTCTCCATGAAGCGAATGTCTGCTGAAGAATCTGCGCTGCGTGCATCACGCGCGGCCAGGCTTCTTCTTCAGAGATGTATCCGGCGGCGACACCCCAGCGGCACAGGTTGATGTAACGGGCGTAGTCCCATCCCGTGATGCTCTGCGCAGAATACTTCCCGTAGTAGCGGTGCGCAACCATCACGCTATTTGCGTCCTCGGAGTTGAGCTGGCTTTCGGCCTGTGACAATTCGTCTGGCGAAAAGTTCGCGGTGCGCGCGCCGAGTGCGGAAAACACCTGCCGATGGCCGCCCTGGTCGATCCATTGAAGCGTCTGCAGAAATTCGTCGCGGTCCCCAATGCCCCACCAATTCTGCAGCGTATTCCTTACTCCTAAGGCGCTGCCATTGGAAGAGAAAGTGTCGAGAGGCTCACGATTGAAGGTGGCAAGGATGGCGGAAGCTGCCAGCGCCCAGCGTTCCTGAGCGCGCGATGGAGTTCCATTCTCGAAGGCCTGGTAAGCCGGGCGAGATGAAACCACCCCTGAGCCGGCTGCAGCCGTGCTCGGTGCGTTCTGCCGGTCGAGCCCATCGCAGCGTACATAGCCGAGCTTCTCTGCGCTGTCGACGTTGGAAACGCGGCACCAGGCCCCGTCGCTATTGGTCACCGAAAATGTGATTTGAACCGATTTGCCGGGCGCCAGCGTGGCGACGACGTCGCTGTCCGCAGACATCTCCGCATAGACGGGGAGGGGGGACGATTTCACCGTGCCGCGTTCTGCCTGAGCCTGCAGCGAGTTCGGAACAGCGGCAAAGAGCAGGCCGGAGAGAACCAGAAGAGCGGTTAGGTGCGAACGCCGATGCGCAGCCATAGAGACCTTTGGATGAAGCCAGAACAATGGGATTGATTTCCCGTCCATGTTAGCCGATATCCAGGCCAGCGGTTGAAATATCGATCCGGCCCGATTGCGTGAGACCGCGCACTCCCACCCTTTCCGCTCAGCCACCGCACGGACGAAGACCTATCCCCACCCCGGCGAGCGAAGATCGCTCGCCGGGGACCCCGGCGAGGGAGCGAGGGAGCACGGGACTGAGGGATTAAGAGACTGCGGGACAGAGGGAACGAGTCGGTCCGGCGTTGGCTTTGTGGGCCTATGGAGGGATGAAGCTGTTTCTTCAATCTTTGCGAGTTGGCGCCGCTACGCGGCATGGCAAGTTGGCGAGTTGGCTTGGGATTTCGTTTGCACTATAGATTCGGCAAATAAACAGTGGCTCAGTTTCCCACCCTTTTCCCTAAAAAAAGCGCGGGAAAGGATGGGGCACCCAAGTCTTATCCTCGAGGGCCGGATCGATATTGTGGTCGCCGCGTGAACAGGAACATGAGTTGGATGGCGTAGATTCCCGCCTGCCGGACCGCCGATCTCGACCCAGAGATTGGCCGCTGAACTCCGTGAGGATTCCGGTGGATACAGAGTTTTTCCCTATTTTGAAATGCGTTTGCTCTGTGTCCTGAGCGGAAACGGCTTCCGCAAGTGGGGCGCGCGATGCGACAATTCTCGGGTCGGGGCCGCACTGTTGATCCGGCCGATCGACGGCGGCGTTCGCTCCCACCCATATCCCTAAGAAAACGCGGAAAAGGATGGGGCACGGACGCAGCATTTCGCGCGGACGCAGGATTTTGGCGCCGGATCGCTCCCAAAAAGGCTCTGCCCGGAGGAGAAACATCGCATGAAACGCGTTTTGATCTGCACGGGATTGCTGTTTGCCGCAACCACGCTACTAGCCCAAATGGAGTCGCCGTCGGGCCCGCCCAAGAGTCCGCCGGCGACGGCATCGGCGACCATCGGCGGCAAGACCATCGCCATCACTTATAGCTCGCCCCGCGTGCGCGGCCGCGAGGGCAAGATCTTCACAAAGGACGGACTGATCAGCCACGATCCGCACTATCCCGTGTGGCGCGCGGGCGCGAACCTGGCCACCACGCTCAAAACCGATGGCGACATCATGCTCGGCAAGCTGCACGTTCCCGCGGGCACGTACACGTTGTTCATCGACATCTCCGACCCGTCGCAATGGGTGCTGATTGTGAGCAAGGCGACCGGAGAGTGGGGATTGTCCTACGATCCCGCGCAGGATCTGGGCAGGACGCCGATGACGTTGTCGAAGCCGCCGGCGTTGGTGGAAGACCTGACCTACACTCTGATCGACGATGGCGGCGGCAAGGGCGCCCTGACGCTGGCATGGGAAGACGTGAGCGCGTCAGTGGACATCGTGGCGCACTGAAAGCCTCGCATGTAGAGCATTTTCACTATTCCTATAGGGTGGGTTTCGTGGTTTCCCACCCTTTTCACAAAGAACGTGAAAAGGATGGGGCACGGAGTTTCCCTGCACCATCAGTGAAAATGCTCTAAAGGGGAGGGTTCCTTTCCGGGTCTCCCGCATCGAATGAGGAGGCGGCGATTGCCGATCATTTGCCGCCTTCTCGTTAGAATTGAAGAAGTGGGAGATTACCGGCCGGAGAGGAAAGAACTTGCCCCTGTATCCGTACCGCTGCGTGCAATGCGGCCATCGC
>Ga0326727_10014069_pt1 | contig 17552 bp, 18 predicted proteins | sample MB2enrmetagenome_FD_207643 | JGI IMG/M metagenome (GOLD analysis project Ga0326727, IMG submission 207643) | Lab enriched peat soil microbial communities from McLean, Ithaca, NY, United States - MB29MY | ecosystem: Environmental > Terrestrial > Soil > Wetlands > Peat | place: USA: New York...
TCGCGGTCTCCCTGCTGCTGGGCGAGCCTGCGCCCCACCCAAGCCCCGCTGCGTGGGCAGCATGGGGATACCTCGTGGTCTTCGGATCGGTCTTCGCCTTTACCTCATTCGTGGTCGCCCTGAAGCTGTTGCCGATCAACGTAGTGATGACCTACGCCTACGTCAACCCCGTCCTGGCCCTTTTCCTCGGTTGGGCCCTCCTGGGAGAACAGGTCACCCTGCAGGTCTTGCTCGGGGCCGCCCTGGTGCTCTTGAGCGTCTTTGCGATCTTCAGGGTCAGACAGAGACGCCGGGGCGGCGCCGCGTCATGATAATACGCAGGCGGCACAAGGAATTGTGGCCCCCTTTCCCCGATATATGATATGTTAAGCAGCGGATCGAGGTGGAAATGTTGCGGCTGCAAGCCATTCTTGGGATAATCGCCCTTATCGGGTTCGCCTGGGTTGTCAGCGAGAACAGGCGCAAGGTCAGGGCAGGCGAGATACTCCTCGGCCTGTTCGTGACGTTCCTCATGGCGGCCCTCATGCTCAAGGTCCCGCCCCTGCGCCGTCTCTTCGACGTCCTCAACAGGGGCGTCTCCGTAATCGAGGAGTCCACGCGGGCGGGCACTTCCTTCGTCTTCGGCTATATCGGCGGGGGGCCGCTCCCCTTCGCCGAGGGCAAGCCCGGCGCGAGCTTCGTCCTCGCACTCCAGGCCCTGCCTATCGTGCTCGTTGTAAGCGCCCTTTCCTCCCTGCTCTTTTACTGGCGCATCCTTCCGGTAGTCGTCCACGCCTTCGCGTGGGTCTTTCGGAAAACCATGCGGGTAGGCGGCGCAGTGGGACTCTCCGCCTCGGCCAATATCTTCCTCGGCATGGTGGAATCGCCCCTCTTTGTCCGCCCATACTTGCCCCAGATGACGAGGACCGAGCTTTTCATCACGATGAGCTGCGGGATGGCGGGGATAGCGGGGACCGTCATGGTGCTCTACGCGTCGATACTGAGCACGATCATCCCCGACGCGATGGGCCACATCCTGATCGTCTCGATCATCAGCATACCGGCGGCCATCATGTTCTCGAAGGTCATGGTGCCTGAAGACGGACCGCCGACGGAAGGCCGCCTCTCCGTCGGGCAGCCCGCCTCAAGCGCGATGGACGCGGTCACCCAGGGGACGATACAGGGCATCGAGCTGCTTATCAACATCGTCTGCATGCTCATCGTCCTCGTCGCCCTGGTCTACCTGGCGAACAGGCTCCTCGGACTCATCCCCGCAATCGGCGGGCAGGCGATCACGCTGCAGAGGCTCCTCGGCCTCATCATGGCGCCCGTCGTCTGGCTGATCGGCATACCCTGGTCGGAGGCGCAGACGGCAGGCGCACTCATGGGGACAAAGACGATACTCAACGAGATGATCGCCTATCTCGACATGGCCAGGCTCCCGGCCGGGGCGCTTTCCGCCAAAAGCAGGCTCATTATGATTTACGCCCTGTGCGGCTTCGCCAACCCTGGCAGCCTGGGCATTATGATAGGAGGCATGGGGAGCATGGTGCCGGGGAGGCGGACGGAGATCATCGGGCTGGGCGTCAAGTCGATCGTCGCGGGGACGCTGGCGACCCTCCTGACCGGCGCCATCGTCGGCATTTTGACCTGAGACCAGGAGGCATAAGAAATCTCTATGACAGGCGCGGAAGCTCTCGTCAAGGCGGCCGGAGAAAGCGGCGTGACCCTATGCTTCGCAAATACGGGGACGACGGAGATCCCCCTGGTCGCAGCCCTGGACTCGGTGGGCGGCATAAGGACGGTACCGTGCGTATTCGAGGGCGTCTGCACGGGCGCGGCCGACGGTTACGGCCGCATGACGGGGCGGCCCGCCATGGCGTTGCTCCACCTCGGACCCGGCCTTGCGAACGGGGTTGCCAACCTGCACAACGCGAGGATGGCGCGCACGCCCCTCGTCAACGTCGTAGGGGAGCACGCCTCATGGCACCGCCCCAACAACCCGCCCCTCGCAATGGATATCGAGCGGCTCGCCTCCACCGTATCGGGCCGCGTCAGGACGAGCCTGGCTGCCGAGTCGCTCGCAGGCGACATGTCGGATGCGGTCGCTGCCGCCCTGCTGGGGTGCATATCGACGCTCATAGTGCCGAACGACCTTCAAAAAAGGGACGTATCGTACAGCGGGCGCGGCCGTGTGGAAGCCGTCTTCGACCCAGTCTCACTTGAGACGATCCTACAGGCCGCCCGGCTGCTTTCCGGCGCAAAGAAGCCCGCTATGGTCCTCGGCGGGCGGGCCTTGCGGCGGCCCGGCCTGCTCGCCGCCGAACGGGTAAGGGCGGCCACAGGGTGCGACCTCTTATGCGTCACCTTCCCCGGCTTTATAGAAAGGGGCGGCGGCCTGCCGGCCGTAGCGCGCATCCCATATCTGCCTGAGCTCGGCCTGGAGCTACTCTCGCCTTACGATGCGTTCGTTCTCGCGGGGGCCAATGAGCCCGTCACGTTTTTCGGCTATCCCGGCGTGCCGGGGAAGCTCATCCCTCAGGACCGGAAGAAGGCTTCCATATGGCAGGAAGGCCAGGATGAGATCGCATGTCTTGAGGCCCTCGCGGACGAGCTTGGCGCATCTGCCCACGCCCGGCCTGAGGGCCGCGCAGACACGGGCGTGCCGCCACGGCCCGATCTGCCTTCCGGCGCCCTCACGCCGGAAAAGGTCTGCCTGGTCCTGGCCGCACTGCAACCGGAAGACGCCATTATCGTTGATGAAGGGCTGACTACCGCCTTCACCTATTACGCAGTCTCGGCATCCGCGCCGCCCCATGCCCTCACCGCAGTGACGGGAGGAGCCATCGGCCTGGGCATGCCGTGCGCCCTCGGCGCAGCCCTCGCCTGCCCGGAAAGAAAGGTCATCAACTTCCAGGCGGACGGCAGCGCTCTATACACGGTGCAGGCCCTCTGGTCGCAGGCAAGGGAAGGCGTCGATGTCACGACCCTCCTTTGCTCGAACAGAACCTACCGTATAGTCGAGATGGAGCTTGAGCGGACAGGCGTCGACACGGGCCTGACGGCAGCAAAGGCGCTGACGCGCCTGTCACCCCCGCAGATAGACTGGGTCCGCCTGGCAGCCGGCTTCGGCGTTCCAGGCGTGCGCGTGGAGAGCGCGGAGGACCTGGCCGCTGCCATCGGGCGGACCCTCGCCGAGCCTGGTCCCCACCTTATAGAGATGCAGTTATAAGGGCTCAGCGCCCACCACCCTCCCCTCCCTTCCTGTCGGGCGGGTACCCGTCGGCAAAGCCGGATCGGGGCACCCGCTTTGCGGGTCGTCCCCCCTCAGACAGACAAGACATCTGCCGATGGCTCAGCGCTCCCTCGACGCAACCGCCTGTTTTGGCCGGATACCCGCGCGTTCCCAGTCCCTCGTTCGCGGATGGCAACCCCACTCACAAAATGACCCTGCTGCTTGCAGCAGGGTCATTCATTTCTTGTCACGCATCATAACCCGAGACGATGGAGCGCAGGGCCGCGGCCAGCGGTGCGATAGGCCCCACGCGGCAGAGGCCGTCGATCAGGGCCTCGACGACCCGCGCGTTCGTCGCGCTCCGGGACAACTGGATCTTCAGAGCAGCAAGGTCCGCTATGGCGTCTTTTCTCTCGCTATCCCCGACACCTGCGTCTTTTTCGAGGATATCCGCCATGTCCGCGATAATGGCCTCGACTGCGCGGAGGACGGCGGATGCGGAGGCTGCGCCCGGCGGTCCCGGAGGCGGCTCCGCTCGTGATGGCTGCACCCTTGATGACGGCGCCTCGGGATGCGGCGGAGGGGCCTCTGGCGGCGTATTCGCCATGAATGCGCCGGGGTCTTTCCTGAAGCGGCCGATGATGCCAGTCTCGCCCCCCTCCTCCACGAAGATGCTCCCCTCCATCGTGATGGCCGCGCTTATGCCGCCCATCATGTCCATGGCAGCGCTGATTACAAGCCCCTTGTCTCCCAGGAGATTAATGGCTTTCTGAAGCTCCTGCCCATCCGAGACGCCGAACATGGGGGCGAAGTCGTTGACCGTGAAGAGGAAATTGGGGTGCGGCGACGCCTCGGCAAGGTCGTAAAGGTGCGCAAGAAAAAGCTCGGCAAGCTCTTCCGTTGTCATCGAATCCCCTCCAAGATGCTTTTGAACCATTCATTCGGGAATGGCTTCTGCAAAATGCCCTACTTACCACCCCTGAGAAGGTCGCTCAGCTCATCGAGCTCCTTTTTCATGGCTTTTAGCCTCGGCCCGCACACAGCCGCGATGCCCCCTTCCTCCTTGCCCATCGTGATGCCGTCGCAGAGCACCAACAGGTTCTGGTACTCGTCCATCTTCCGGTTAAGGAGCTCGAAGTTCTTTTCGTCTTCCCGCATCAACTGCTCCAGCTTCTGTCCGAACTCCACCCGTTCTTTATCGGTCATCGGCGGAGCCTCCGGCGTACGGGCCGCTGCACACCCCAGGAGCAAGGGCGCAAGCATCAGCAGGCAGAGGAAAAGCTGTCTGGCCATTTGCTAATCAATTAATAGCAGATTCCGCACCGATTTCAAAGAACAATCATGAGCAGGCCGGTCGCTCCCCGGAGCGTCCGCAGTCCCAATTTTCTCTTGATTTTAATGTCCCGTTCATATAATGATATAATGTTTCGATATCAACCGGCGAACAGTCGCATCGACAAAGGGTCTGACGGGGGATCGGTCTTTCCTGGCGTCGGGCTCTGATGACGTGCAAGGGAGGGGAATAATGAACGGAGTTCTTGTCCTGATCATAGGCTTTGTAGTCTTTTTCATCGGCTATCGAGTGTACTCCCGTCACATCGCGACTAACGTCATAAAGGCAGACCCCAAGAGAGCCACGCCCGCAAAGATGTACATGGACGGGGTGGAGTTCATGCCGACGAGCAAGAACGTGCTTTTCGGCTACCAGTTCAAGTCCATCGCAGGCGCCGCTCCCATCATAGGCCCGATCATCGCCATCCAGTGGGGCTGGCTGCCCGCGCTGCTCTGGATACTCGCCGGCGCCTTCTTCATCGGCTGGGTGCAGGACTATTCGAGCGCGATGATCGCCATGCGCCACGAGGGCGCATCGTTCGGCGGCTTGAGCCACCGCCTGATCTCGCCGAGGGCGAGGATCATCCTCCTTTCTTTCATCTACTTCTACCTGCTCCTCATCGCCGGCGCCTTCGGCAACGTCGTGGTGAGCACGGCCATCTCGTTGAAGGCAGCGCCTATGGCGTGGCTCTTCCTCACGATAGGCGGCGTCACTGCCGGCCAGATGATTTACCGATGGAAGAAGGACATTATCCTGACGACGGTCGTCTGCGTAATTATCGCTCTCATCGGCATCTGGCTGGGCACGGCCGCGCCTTCCGACAGGATCCTGGGCGCGGGGTTGGCGAACAGCAGGCTCCTCTGGGCCCTGGCGGCGTGCGTTTTTTGCTACTTCGCGGCCGTGCTGCCCATCTGGCGGTTTGCATTGCCGGTCAACTACGTGGCTTCTTACATCGTTTTCCTCGGGCTGTTTTTCGGGATGATCGGCATCTTCGTGCTCCATCCCTCGTTCACGATGCCCGCAACGACGACCTTCTCCATCAAGATCGGTCCCATCTGGCCGATCATGTTCGTCACGATAGCCTGCGGGGCCATATCCGGGTGGCACAGCATCGTGTCGAGCTCCGGCACGGCGCGCCAGCTTGAGAGCGAGCTGGACGCACGGCCCGTGGGCGCGGGCGTGATGTTCGTCGAGATGATGCTCGCCCTCTTCGCCCTCGTCATAGCAGGCACTATCTATGCCTCGCCCGCTGAGTACGGAGCGGCGGCGGCCCTCGGTCCGGGCGCGATCTTCGCGACGGGCGTCGCCAAGTTTCTGGGCGCCCTCGGCATGCCTCTGGCGCTAGGCAAATCGTACGGCAGCGTCATGATGGTCGTCCTGGCCATTACCATCATGCAGCTCGTCATCCGCTTCATGAGGGTAGCAACCTCAGAGCTTTTGGCCGACATAAGCCCCGCCTTCCGGAACCCGCACATAGGGACCTTCATCGCCGGCATCCTGACGCTGGTCCTCATCATGACGGGGTGGTGGCAGTACCTTTGGATACTCTTCGGCGGGGCCAACCAGTTGATGGCCTCCCTAGCGCTCATGCTGGTCACTGCATGGCTCATGTCCGAGGGCAGGTCCTATGCGTGGGCCTTTTATCCGATGATATTCATGTTCATCACGACTATAGCGGCCCTTTGCTACACGTCGTACAGCCTGCTCTCGAAAGTGGCCATGGGGATGGTGAAGGGCGAGGCGGTTATAGGCAACACCCTTATGGGCCTCGTAGGCTTCTTCCTGGTTATCGCAGCCCTGGCCCTGGGCGTAGAGGGTGTCAAGGCGTTCCGCCGGTATCGGGCAGCAAAGGGAAGCGCCGGCGGCAAGGCGGCGGAGGCGTAAAGTTTCCCGGGCGTCTTCGCACGGTCTGATACTATATAAGGACGACGGAAGGAGGCATCAGTCATGGGGGAAGGTAAGAAAGGCGGCCTGTTCGGTGCGATCAAGGAGTTCGTCTATGGCGTGGCCGCTCACGACTCCGCGCGGTTCGCGCTCAAGACAAGGGCTAGTATGGAGCACCTCTTCATACTCATAACGATGGGCGATATGCTCGGCGTGCCCATCCTGCCGCCCTACTATTCTTTGAGGCTGCTGCCCTACGTCGTCCCCCAGATAGCAACGTGGAAACGGCGGATGCTGAGGGAGAAAGACCTGACTGACGGTCTGGCGTAAATAGATAGAGACGTAACGACCCGCTAGCCAAACGCTCCTATTCGCCCGTCGAAAGCCGGTTCCTGGTAGCGGCAGTGTTGTTTGTCTTAGAACGGGAGGGCCTGTGGCAAGCCCGAAGAGCACGTAAAGCGGGCCGGGGAAAAAAGTAAGGAGGTGCGCCATTTCTCTTACAAAGATATTTGAGCAATATCCCAATAGGCGGTACATCATGTTCGGAGGGAAAGGCGGGCTGGGCAAGACGACCTTCTCGGCTGCAACCGCATATTACCTGGCGAAAAAGGGAAAGCGGGTGCTCGTCTTTTCCGTCGATCCCCAAGCCTCTTTGAGCGATATCTTCCAGAGGGATATCTTCGGCAAAGGCCCGACAGAGATCATACCCAATCTCTACGCCCAGGAGATCGACGCGGACCGGCGGATCAAAGAGTACCAGCAGGAGATCCGCAAGAAGATCATCGACATGTACGGCATGGAGCAGATCCCGGAGGAGATAGAGAGCTACATTCAGGCAGCGGCTGCGGAGCCTGCCATGGAGGAGAGCGCCATCTTCGACGAGGTGGTCGATATCGTAGTGAAGGGCAATTACGACTACTACATCTACGACCTCGTGCCCCTCGGCCACGCCCTGTACTACCTCTCCATGGCGTCCGTCTACGACGCCTGGATCGGCAAGATCACGAACCTGCGCGAGCAGATGCGGGAGTACGACCAGGTGGCGGCGGTCATGAAGCACGAGAAGGAGATGGACGAGGACGCCATCCTGAACGAGCTGCTTTACATAAAGGACCGCATCAATAAATCGTCCAGCATACTCACGGACAAAGAGAAGACCGCCTTCTTCTTCGTCATCACGGCCGAGCAGATGGTCATAAACGACACGGTGAAGGCCGGGCAGCTTTTTGCCAAATTCGACGTCCCCTTGAGCGGCTACATCATCAACCGCGTGCTCTCCGATGACTTAAAAAAGCAGGACATACCCGAATACCTGAGAAACAGGCTCACCATGCAGGACCACTACCTGGGCGTCATCAACGACACGTTCAAGGGTGAGATACTGGCGTCCGTGCCTGAGATGGAGAGGGACGTGACCGGCCTCACCATGATCGAAAAGCTCTCGACCGCCATGTTCGAAGGGTAGTAAGGAGGAAGACGTGGACACGATAACCCTGCAAAACAGCATAACGGTGAGCATGAAGAAGTTCATGGAGGACAACCCGAAGCTGAAGTACATCTTCTTCGGCGGCAAAGGGGGCGTAGGGAAGACGGTCATGGCCGGTGCGGCCGCGTTGTGGTCGGCCAAGCAGGGCAAGCGGACGCTCCTTGCCTCTACGAACCCTGTCCACAGCCTTTCGAACCTCTTCGGGCAGGATGTTTTCGGCAAGCCTGTCGTCGTTTGCAACGAGGACCGCTGCCATGCCTTCGAGATCGACACGCGGGACACCATCGAGCGGTCCAAGCAGGAGATACGCGAGAAGATAAACTGGTTCCTGAAGTTCGCCGACATCACGACGAAGGCCGAAGATTTCATCGAGTCTGCCACCATGAACCCGGCGTTCGAGGAATCGGCGATGTTCGAGAACATGATGGACCTGATATTCAAGGATGAATACGACTTTTATGTCTTCGATACGGCGCCGACGGCAAACGCGCGGCGGCTCCTCGGGATGTCGAAGGTTTACTCCCTCTGGGTAGACAAGATGCTCAAGAGCAGGGAGGAGGCCAAGTCGCTCCGCGAGGTCCTCTCCTTCACGAAGAAAAAGGAGAAAGACCCGCTGATGGACTACCTCCTCAGCTTCAAGGACCGGATGGCAAACGCCCAGAACCTCCTTACCGACAAGGCGCTTACCGCCTTCTTCTTCGTGACGCTCCCGGAGAGCCTGCCCATTGCCGTCATAACGCGCTTCATCAACTGGTTCTATGAGTTCGGCATACCCGTGGGCGGCGTCATCGTAAACGGCGTCATTCAAAAGGGCCAGACGACCGAGCATACGGTGGAGTTCGTGCGGAACAGGATAGCCATGCAGGAAGAGCACATGGCGGAGATCTGGAGCATCTTCGGCGACAAGGTGCGGGCCATAACGCCGCTCTTCGAGACGGAGGTCAAAGGGGCGGCGATGCTTGAGCGAACTAGCAAGTACCTCTTTTCGTAAGGGTGGAGGGGCCGGGGGGCCGGGCGCTTTTCGCGGCCTTAGCGTCGTTTTTCTCGGCGCGGCGTGCTCATGTACGCAAAAAGTACATTCCGCCGCGCGCCGTCGAAAAACAACGCAAAATCCATCGAAAATCTCTCCGGCCCCTCTAAATTTTTTCCAGGTTACCTCTCGCCGGCTGTTATCTCACGGGTCTTTAACGACACAACCGCACATTTCTATTGAAAAATCACGCCGATGGGGGATAATTGTAGAGGACTCGCGAAAATCGCAAGGGAGGGTGCCATGACCTTCGATGCCGGGCAATACAAGCAGGTGGAGCGCGAGGTCTACAGCGCGACTGCGGCAAGTTATGAGAAATACGGGGGAGATACCTTTCGGGCCTTTGCCCGGCGGCTCCTCGACGGAGCGGGATTGAGGCCCGGCCGGTATGTCCTCGATGTTGCCTGCGGACCCGGCATCCCAACCCTTCTGGCCGCGCCGCTCGTTGCGCCCGGCGGGACGGTGGTGGGTGTAGATCTGGCGCCGGGTATGGTAGAGCTTGCCGGGAAGAAGGCCCAAGAAGCGGGTATCGCTAATGCAACCTTCCGGGAAGCGGACGCGGAAGCACTCCCTTTCCAGGAGAACGCCTTCGATGCCGTCCTGTGCTGCCACGGCCTGGTGCATACAACCGACCGCATGAGGGCGCTTGGGGAAATGTGGCGCGTTTTGAAGAAGGGCGGGACCCTGGCCCTCTCCGTCTGGAGCACCCCCGAACGCGTCCCGGCACTGAGTATAGTGGCAAAGGCAATACGGGAACGCTTCCCGGCCGCGGTAGTGTTGGGGGCGCCCATGTGGTTCGATTTCGGACCCGACGGCGCGCTGGAAAAGGCGCTGACCGACGCTGGTTTTCACGGGATCAGCGTTGCGCGCCACACCGTCGTCCAGAAAAAGAGAGACGGGGAAGAATACTGGGAGGCCGTTCTGGGAATAAGCGGCCGGCTGCAAATGCTCCTGCAAAAAGTTCCGCCGCAGATCGCATCCGATATCAGGACCGATGTAATAAAGGCCGCTGGGAACTTCCGTGGTGCAAGAGGCATCGATATCCCTTGCGAGGAGATCATAGCCTGGGCCGTCAAGTGATGTCCGGGCAGGCCTGACTCCGCCCCGGGCACATGTTTCACAAGCGCCGCAGCATTTTTTCGCCTCTGCGCATGGGAAAAATTGCACAAATGCATTGACTATTACAGCGCTCCCATGATAGAAAAAAGAAGCCCGACATGGCTGGAAACGACAAGAAGGAGATCTTTTCTTCCCTTCTGACTTACGGCAGCCTGGGGATAGAGATGGGGGTATCGCTGGCCATCGGGCTGGCCATCGGTTATTACCTCGACCGGTACTTCCGGACGTCGCCGATTTTTACCCTCATCTTTATGGGCTTCGGCATTGCCGCTGGAATGAGGCGCATCTACGCGCTCTGGAAGAAGATGGAAAAGGAAGATGAGGGAAACAACCGCAAATGACATAGAGAAGATCAACGTCTGCATCCTCGTTCTCGGGTCTATCGCCTGCACGGTCATCATGCGCGACTTCACCTATGTCTTCAGCTTCGGCGTCGCGAGCGCGATTATGACGCTCAACTTCCGCTTCCTTAGAAAAATCGTCGAAGGCTTTTTATCCGGGTCGGCGCTGAACAAAAAAGAGCTCGCCATCAAGCTGCCGTTGAAGTTCTTTGGCCTCGCCGGCCTCGTTGCGGTAGTGCTGATCTGGGGCAACGTAAACCTTCTTTTCTTTCTCCTCGGACTTTCGACGGTGGTCATCTCCATCGTCGCGAGCCAGGTAATCGCAGTGTTCATGCCGGAGGGCAGGAGGAAACAGCATGGAGCATGAACCGTTTACATGGGCCTCTCTGGTGCCGGGCCTCGGGTCTTTGCCCCCCCATGTATCCAACGGCATCATCGTATCCGTTGTGCTCCTCGTCATTGTCCTGCTGGGTTACGTGCAGCTCAGGAAAGGCAAAGACGAGGTAGTCCCGGAAGAGAAACTCACGTGCAGGAGCTTTCTTGAGCTGGTGATCGAGACGATCTCAGGCCTCGTCGAGGAGACGATGGGACCGAGGGGCAAGGAGTTCACGCTGATTATCGGCACTCTCGGCCTATTCATCCTCTTCAACAACCTCTCCGGCCTTGTGCCCGGCTTCTCGCCGGCAACGGACAACATCAACACCACCTTCGCCTGCTCCCTCACCGTCTTCGTCCTGACCCATTATTACGGCATACGGGAGCACGGTATAAAGTATGTGAAGCATTTCATGGGGCCCATCTGGTGGCTTGCGCCCATAATGATCCCCATCGAGATAATCGGCCATTTGTCGAGGCCCCTTTCACTGGGTCTCAGGCTTTTCGGCAACATCATGGGGGACCATTTGGTGACGAGCATATTCTTCATGCTCATCCCCCTCTTCGTGCCGCTGATAGGTATGTTCCTCGGCACGTTCGTTGCTTTGGTGCAGGCATTCGTCTTCGTGCTTCTGTCGATGGCATATTTTTCCGGGGCCATTGCCCACGAGGAACACTCATAACAAGATCGGAAGGGGGTGAACAACCTATGAGGAAAACGTTAGCAATCTTGATGCTGTTTGGTCTTTTCTTCAGCCTTTCCTGCGGGATAGCCATGGCGGCTGAAGGTGCGGCAGGGCTCGATTCCCAGGTCAAGTCGGCGATCGCCATCGCCGCAGGCATCGGCCTGGGCATCGCCGCCTTGGGAGGCGCCCTGGGTCAGGGCCGCGCGATAGCATCGGCGCTCGACGGTATCGGCAGGAACCCGGGGGCATCGGGAAAGATCATAACCCCGATGATTATCGGCCTTGCCATGATCGAGTCGCTGGTCATATATTCGCTGGTGGTGTCCCTGCTACTGTTCTTCAAGCTATAGATCTAAGGGGCCGGGAGATTTTGCGGCGCTGCGCGTTAAAGCGATCTTTTACCGGCGCGAAGCGCAACAGGCTATCGCTTTAACGCGTTGCGCAAAAATCTCCCGGCCCCTGGTCGTTCCCCTTCATCCCGGAGCCTCCTCGTGAGCTTAATTTGAAGCAGCTTGCCTATTTAAGAACCTAATGCATAGAAAGGGGCGGGCAATGGGGACCGGAGCGAAAAGGGATCACTTCTTATTATTCTTTTTCATCGCCATGTTACGCTCGCGGTAGCGGGGGTTGTTCGTGACGTTCTTGTGGACAGCGATAAAGGGCGGCAGGGCCGCGTCCGCGCCGCCGGGGGCGCCCGCCCCGGAGACGCCGGTCGCCTCCGCGTCGAGCACGCAAAGTCCTTCGTGCCGCCCACGGTACCTGTCGATGGCCAGGTACTGGCCGTTCCAGAAGAAGGATATCCGGTCCTTGGAGAGGGTCTCCGTGCCCGGCTCCCTCAGCCTCTTCAAGTTCGAGTACTGCTGCTCCGTTATCAGCTCCTCTTCCTCGACGCGCCCGCCGGCGGTCCTCGTCCTCGTCAGGAAATAGAGGTATGAGCCGTCCTGCCCCCTCCTCTTGATCCATATCTCCTCATCGCCGCTCTTCGACTTCAGGCATACCTGTTCTATATCGATGGCGCGGTGGGTCGGCAGGTGCTCCCAGCTTACGCTCCTGATGACGTACCTCTCCCGCTCCTCGCGGGAGGCAGGTATCCCCAGGAGCTGCGAGATGGCAGCGAAGGTCCTGCGCATCTTGCCCTCGAAGTCCGTGCGGTTGTCGATGATCTTGAACCTGGGGTGCCCGAGCCAGCTTTCCCGTATCCTGCGGTCGATCAGGACGGCCTCCTCCGGCGTCTCGATCCGCGCCGCGTTGTTTTCCCCCGTGTAGTGCTCCCTGGCCCCGTCTGCCGCTGTGACGAGATGGACGACCCCGTGGTAGCGGTCCCGCAGGTGCGCCTCCTTAAGGCCTTTGCGCCTCAGCATCGTATCGAAGTCCTTGTAGGGCATAAACGCCTTTATGTCCATGACGCCCCGGTCGAGGAGGAGGACCTTCTTCTTTTCCGGGAATATCTTCTTGACTGCGCTCCTGTAAGTCTCCTCGAAAGAGAGCTGCATGTCGAGTATCGCCTCCTCGTACATGAGCACCTGCTTCGGCCTGTCCATCTTGCGCCTGTCGATGCCGTTGCTCGTGATGAGGGTCGCCGTCTCAGGTATGACGAAGACCATGAAGCCGCAGTCGGTCAGTTTTTCCGTAAGGTACGCCAGGGAGGAGCTTTTCCCGGAGCACGGCCCCCCGGTGAGGATGACCATGTATACGGGCTCGATAAGCTGCGATCCGTTGAACAAGGTTTTGCCCTGCGCGCGTCTATTTGATGTCGTCCGCCGTCACGCCGCGCGGCGATTCCCGGCGTCTTTAAAGGCCCAGCACGTCCCGCATGCCGTAGACGCCGTTTTGCTGGCGCACGAGCCAGCGCGCCGCCTCCAGCGCGCCGTGGGCGAAGTTCTCCCTCGAATAGGCGCGGTGCGTGACCTCCAGCCGCTCGCCGGTGCCTGCGAAAAGGACCGTGTGCTCCCCGACGATGTCCCCCGCCCGGATGCTCACCACGCCGATCTCGTCCTTCCCGCGCTCGCCGATCATCCCGTGCCTGCCCGTGACCTCTGCCCAGGCCCGGCCCGGGCAGGCGCCCTTGACGATCTCCGTAAGGCGCATAGCGGTCCCGCTCGGCGCGTCCTTCTTCCACTTGTGGTGCATCTCGACGATCTCCACGTCGTAGCCTGCGCCGAGGACCGCCGCCGCCTTCTCGACGAGGGTGAAAAGCACGTTGACGCTGATGCTCATGTTGGGCGAGATGACGGCCTTCGCCCCCTCGGTGCACCGCATTTCCGAAAGACTGCCGGCGGGTATGCCGGTCGTGCCGATCACGATTGCCCTGTCCTTCTCAGCGCAGAGCTGGAAGTTGAAGAGCGACGCCTCCGGGTTGGTGAAGTCGATGACCGCGTCGCAGTCGTCGATGACGCGGGCGAGGCTGTCCTCGAGCGGGAAAGAGGCCCCGGCCACGCCGGGGACATCGATCGTCCCGCCTATGAGCGGGTGCATCGCGGCCTCGATTACATGCGTCACGAGGAATACCGGGTCAGCAGCCGCCATCTTGAGGATTGCGCTTCCCATCCGGCCGCAGGCCCCGGTGACAATCAGCTTTATCATCGCGCCCCCTTCCCGTATCCTTATTCCCTTCGATAGAGACCGTATTCCTTCAGCACGGCCGTGAGGAGTTCGCTGCTCTGGCGGGACAACCCGCAAAGCGGCAGGCGGACGTCCTTTTCGATCATGCCCATGTGGTAGAGCGCCTCCTTGACGGGCACAGGATTCGTCTCGACGAACATCGCGTTGCAGAGCGGCATAAGCCCGGTATGCAGGTCGAGGGCCTTTTTCCGGTCGTTTTCATCGAGCCAGGCGACGACGAGCTCCTTCATCCGCTGGGGCAGTATGTTCGAGACGACGGAGATAACGCCCGAGGCCCCGACGGCCATCAGCGGGAGGAGCAGGTTGTCGTCCCCTGAGAGTATGGGGAGCTTGCCGCCTGTAAGCCTGTAAATATCGGCCGCCTGCTGCATGGAGCCGGAGGCCTCCTTGATGGCGGCGATGCCGGGGACCCGCGCGAGCCGCGCCACAAGCTCGGGCAGCATGTTGACGCCCGTCCTGGCCGGTATGTTGTAGAGGATAAGGGGGATATCGACCTCTTCGGCCACTTTCTTGAAGTGCAGGTATAAGCCCTCCTGGGTGGGTCGGTTATAGTACGGCGCTACGACGAGGGCGGCCGAGGCCCCCAGGTCCTTCGCTATCTGCGTCAGCTCGACGGTCTCTTTCGTGCTGTTCGACCCCGTCCCCGGAACGACGGGCACATGGCCCGCCCACTTTATGGCCAGGGAGATCACCTTCTCGTGCTCTTCCCATGAGAGCGTGGAAGCTTCCCCGGTAGTTCCGCAGGGCGATATGCCGTCCACCCCTGCCTTCACCTGAAAATCGATCAGCGCCTTCAGCGCGTCTTCGTCGACCTCGCCGTACTTGAACGGTGTGACGAGCGCCGTAAATACGCCTCTCAGCTTCATTGGTGCTCCTTCCTGACTGATCCCGGCAGCCTTTACCCTGCCCTTCCGCTATTCCACCGCTGCAATTATTGGGGCTAGCGTCGCCCCCTCCGGCGGCAAAGCCGCCGGAGCCTCCCCTTCATAAAAAGGAAAAAGAGGCATTTTCCTGCCCTTCTTTTATTCCACCGCTTCCGGCCAGAGCGTCCCTTCGTAGATGACCTTCGCGTTGCCCTCCAGGTACACTTCGTCGCCTACGTAGACCCGGACGGTCTCGCCGCCTTTGGTGAGGATATCGACCGTATCGTTCACCAGGTCCTTTGCGCGCAGTATGACCGCGGCAGCGACGCACCCGGTCCCGCACGCGTACGTCTCTCCCTCGACGCCGCGCTCGTATGTCCTGACCTTGACGTTCTCCCTGTCCACGACATGGACGAAATCCACGTTGGTGCCCTTGGGCGAGAACGCCTTATGATAGCGGATCAGCCGGCCCAGCTCCTCTACGGGCGCGAGGTCCACGTCCGTCAGCAGCACGGCATGGGGCACGCCGGTATCGACGCTGCTCAGGAAGAGCTCCCTTGTATCGAGGTTGATGGAGTAATCGAGCTTCATATCCTTAGGCTTGGTAAGCTGGAGCTTCACTCTTCCGTCGAGGTGCACCTCCGCCTTCATCGTACCCGCAAGCGTGCCGAAGGCGATCCTATCGCCCGCGATTCCCTTCAGGTAGGCGAACCTTGCAGCGCACCTGCCGCCGTTCCCGCACATTTCCGCCTCCGATCCGTCCGCGTTATAGAACCGCCAGACAAAATCGAGGACATCCGACTTCTCGATGAGTATCAGCCCGTCGGCCCCTACGGAGTGGCGCCTCCGGCAGACCTTGCGGACCAGATCGCGCACATCGGGGAACATCCCGTCCACTACGGCGTCTCTGTTGTCTATGACGATGAAGTCATTGCCGCTTGCGCTCATCTTGAAGAACTTAAGAGAACTCATGCTCTCCCTCCAGAAACTCAGGGATGCTCTCGCCGGCGATCAGGTCCGAGTACCGCTCTCTTTTCCTGATGACAAAAAACTCCTTCCCTCTCACGAGGACCTCGGCCACCCTCGGTCTTGAATTGTAATTGGAGGACATAGAGAAACCATAAGCCCCCGCGCCCATGACTGCAATGAGTGCGCCCGGCGCCAGCTCCGCCAGCTTCCGTCCTTTCGCGAAGAAATCGCCCGATTCGCAGATAGGCCCCACCACGTCCACCTTCCTCATCTTCGCTTTCGTATGCACTACGGGTATGATCGCATGGTACGCGTCATAAAAGGCAGGCCGCACGAGGTCGTTCATCGCCCCGTCCACTACGTAAAAAGTTTTGTCTGGCGTGGTCTTCACGTAAAGCAGCTTCGTGACGAAGATGCCCGCGTTCCCGACGATCACCCTGCCCGGCTCAAGGACGAGTGTCAGGCCCATGCCCTCCAGCTCCGCCTCGATAGCCTTCGCGTATTCCTCCGGGTGGGGTGGGGCCTCGTCCTTGTAGGTGATCCCCAGGCCCCCGCCGACGTCGATATAGCGCAATCCTATGCCTGCCCCGGCCAGTTCACGGACCATCCCCTTGAGGGAGCGCACGGCGTCGATGAAAGGCGGTATCTCGACTATCTGCGAGCCGATGTGCGAGGATATGCCGACAGCGATAAGGTGCCTGGATTTCTTCATCTCGCCGTAGAGACGGCGCGCGTCGGGCCACAGGAGGCCGAACTTGTTCTTCCGCAGGCCGGTAGTGATGTACGGGTGCGTCCTTGCGTCTATCTCCGGGTTGACCCTCACGGAGACGGGTACGGCCTTGCCCAGTTTTTGCCCGACATCCGCTATGGCTGAAAGCTCCCCTTCCGACTCCACGTTTATCATGGCGATGCCGGACTTCACGGCATAGGCGATCTCTTCGGCCGACTTTCCGACACCGGAGAAGACTATCTTGCCGGCCGGAATCGACGCCCGGAGCGCCCTGTACAGCTCTCCGCCCGACACGATGTCGCCGCCGCCGCCCAGCCGCGCGACCACGCGCAGCAGCGCCATGCTCGTGTTCGCCTTGCAGGAATAGCAGGTTATGTGGGGCATTCTCTTAAAGGCGCGGTCGAACACCAGGAAATGGCGCTCCAACGTAGCATAGCTGTAAACGTACAGGGGCGTGCCGGCCTCTGATGCGATCCTGTCGAGGGGCGTCTCTTCCGCATGGAGCACGCCGCCCTTGTAAGTGAAATAGTTCATCTCGGATTCCTTAGCCCCTTAAATGGATGATCCCTAGCAAAGCATCTATTCTACCCCAACAGCCGCCCGATCCGCAATATGGCGGCAGATTGCCTCCGGCCGCGCAGACCTTGGGGCGCGGCGCCCCTTTCTTTCCGCCCGATTCCCCTCATATCCGGCATCCAGCTTGTATGGACAGGGATAGCGGGGAGGTAGGCCGGCACTCAGAAACTGAGAGAAAACTGGTAAACATAATAAACTACCCCGCCGCAAGCAGCGGGGTATTACCTAAAAAAGGCTTAGCTGACGGTCCTCATGCAGCTTATGATAGATGTTCCCTTGTTGTTTGACATATCTGGCCATGGTAGCCTCGCTGCCGTGTTTACC
>Ga0326727_10014070_pt1 | contig 17552 bp, 16 predicted proteins | sample MB2enrmetagenome_FD_207643 | JGI IMG/M metagenome (GOLD analysis project Ga0326727, IMG submission 207643) | Lab enriched peat soil microbial communities from McLean, Ithaca, NY, United States - MB29MY | ecosystem: Environmental > Terrestrial > Soil > Wetlands > Peat | place: USA: New York...
TGCTCTAGCCGCGAAAGGGAGGCGAGCCAAAGGAAAGGATTGACGATCTTGATGGCGGCACGGCCGTGCTGCTTATCTTCAGAACCGCTCTAATGCGCGTGGCCGTGGTGGTGGCCGTGGCACTGGCTGGGCTGGCCGGCCATCTCTTCCATAGGGACGACGCAGCCGTTGAGCTCCGTGCAACGGGTGTGCTCGAACTGGATGGTGGTGTGGCAGATGTGGAAGTGCTCCTTGAGCAAGTGGTTGAGCCGGGCCAGAATGCCGGCGCTGGCCGAGGGCGGAATATCGGCGATGGTCACGTGGCAGGCCAGGGCGCTGGAGTTCGAGCCCAGGCTCCAGACGTGCAGGTCGTGAACATTGACCACCCCCTCGATGGCCTCCATGCCGGAGCGAATCTCGGCCAGCGAAACGCCGTGGGGAGTGCCTTCGAGCAGAATATTGAGGGTTTCGCGCACAATGCCGAAGCTGGTCCAGAGGATGAGCGCGGCGATCACGAGCGAGAGAGCCGGGTCAATCCAGTTCTGGCCGGTGAGCAGAATGCCCGCGCCGCCGGCGATGACGGCAGCCGTCGAAAGCGTGTCGCCAGCCATGTGGAGAAAGGCCGAGCGCAGGTTCACGTCGCGGGCCACGCCCCACAAAAGAATCGCGATGACGCCGTTCATCACCACTCCGGCCGCGGCCACGATCATCATCAGCCGGGGCTGCACGACGAGCGGCGCGGAAAGCCGGTGAACGGCCTCGATGGCGATCCAGATGGAGATGGCGATCAGCGTGGCCGCGTTGATGAAAGCGGCCACCACCCCGGCCCGGTGATAGCCGAAGGTCTTCGAGGGACCGGCGGGACGGGACTGAAAGTAGACGGCGGTAAAGCTGAGCAGCAGGGAGAGAAAGTCCGAGGCGTTGTGGCCGGACTCGGAGATCAGAGCCAGCGAGTGAGCGCGCAGACCGGCCACGAAGGTGACCACCACGTAGGCGAAGGTGGCCACCAGCGAGAAGCGCAGTACGAACTGAGTCCTCTTGGCTCCGGGCGAGGATGGCCCCGCGTGAACGTGCATGGAGAGAGTGTACCGGGGATTGGCATTTCTGGCCAACTGCGATGCAGCGACCCGAGGAATTTGCAAAAAAACTGATTCTAGCCGGGATCAATGCACCCGAAGGCCTGCTTCCACTCGTAGGCGCCCAGGCAGCCAGTGCGAGCGGATAGCGAGCGATTGGCCCCACCGCAGGTGGTTACTCGCTGGCCTCGATGCGCCGCTTGTGCGGATCCTGCAGGCCGCGGGTGTTCATGCGGAAGAGCGCCGCAAAGGCGCGCAACTGGTCGCGGTCCAGGCTCAGCTCCTGCTCGAAGACAAACCAGCTTACCCCCTCGGTGCAGGGCGGGGTGGTCAGCGAGCCCGTATAGGTCCAGTAGCTGCGGTCGGCGGGCAAAAGGCCGCCGGGATTCACCATCTCCTCGATCTTTTCGCTGGTGCCAGCGGTTGCCGGCAGGTGCTGCCAGAGAGTGGCCAGCGTGGCGTTGGGCTTGCCGGGATTTTCCACCAGCCGCACGTCCACCACGGCTAGCTTGCCGCCGGCGGCACGGTGCAGCAGTTGCACCTCCATGTCGCTCAGCCTGCCCTTGACCGCCTCCTCACTCGGGTGGTGGAAGATAAAGCCGGTCAGATTGTAGCGCGCCCCGTTGGCCACGATGTAACTGCCTGGGTCCACCTGCGCCGTGATGGTGCGGCCGTCATTCACCAGCGTAATCGGCCCGGAAATGTAGTGGAACTCGATGGGCTGAAGCGCCTTGTTCAGGTGAGTGCCGCGAATGTCGATGGGCGACTGCTCATGGCCCTGCGAGCAGGCCCGGTAGGCCGGGTCCAGCTTGCCCCAAACGAGCGGCCCGGTCTTGCCGAAGTAGCTCCAATTCGCGGTCTGGGCGGGGGCGGTTTGGGCGAAGGCTGGCGCGGCGGCCACGGCGGTAAGCCCCAGTGCAAGAGCGGCAAGTGCGGAAAAACGCATCGGAATCTCCATCATCGAAAGAAAGCTGCCCGCAAGCATTTTATTTGATCGACGTACCGGCGGGGAAAAAGAATGGGGCTCCTCTTGGCAAGGAGCCCCATCGTAACGCGGAGTTTCGGGCTGGTCTCCAGCCCGCGGACAACCCGCCCAGCCGCTTTACTTGGCCGAGGCAGCTAATCCGGCCTGCTCAGCCAGGATGGCGGCCTTGTCGGTGGCTTCCCAGGTGAAGTCGGGATCGTTGCGGCCGAAGTGGCCGTAGGCGGCGGTCTTCTGGTAGATCGGCCGGCGCAGGTTCAGGCTCTCGATGATGCCCTTGGGGGTGAGCGAGAAGTTTTTGCGCACCAGCTCGGTCAGCTTGGCCTCGCCCACCTTGCCGGTGCCGAAGGTATCGACGCGCACACTGACCGGCTCGGCCACGCCGATGGCGTAGGCGAGCTGAACCTCGGCGCGGTCAGCGAGACCAGCGGCCACGATGTTTTTGGCGATGTACCGTGCCATATAAGCCGCCGAGCGATCAACCTTCGTCGGGTCCTTGCCGCTGAAAGCGCCGCCACCGTGCCGGCCCGCGCCGCCGTAAGTGTCCACGATGATTTTGCGGCCGGTCAGGCCGGTGTCGCCCATAGGGCCGCCGATCACAAACCTTCCAGTGGGGTTGATGTGGTACTTGGTGTGCTCGTCCAGCCAGGCGGCGGGCAGCACGGCTTGGATAACATACTTCAAAATGTCAGCGTGCAGTTCGTCGTTGCTGATGTTCTCGGCGTGCTGGGTGCTGATGACCACGGCGTCAATGCGGAATGGCTTGCCATTTTCGTCGTATTCGACGGTGACCTGGCTCTTACCATCGGGGCGCAAATAAGGCAGGCGGCCGCTCTTGCGCACCGCCGACAACTGCCGGCAGAGCTTGTGGGCCAGCGCGATGGGAGCGGGCATCAGTTCGGGGGTCTCGTTCGAGGCGTAGCCGAACATCATGCCCTGGTCGCCGGCGCCGCCCGTGTCCACGCCCTGGGCGATGTCGCCCGACTGCTTGTTGATGGTCGAAATCACGGCGCAGGTGTTGGAGTCGAAGCCGTAGAGGGCGTTGTCGTAGCCGATGGAGGTAATAACGCCGCGCACCAAGCTCTGAAAATCAACGCAGGCCTTGGTGGTGATCTCGCCGGCGATGACCACCAGCCCGGTGGCCGTCAGCGTCTCGGCGGCGACGCGGCTATAGGGGTCCTGCTCCAGACAGGCGTCCAGGATGGCGTCAGAAATCTGGTCGGCAATCTTGTCGGGGTGGCCTTCGGTGACGGATTCAGAGGTAAATAAAAAACGGTCGCTCAACTTAATTCTCCTCCCGTTTCAGGGAATTCGATTTGGGCAGTCCGGGGCGAGGACCGGTTCATGCAGGCTCACCGGCGCTGCAGAGCAACTCTCTGCTACATCGGACCCACTCTCGCATCAAGACAGCCAGCACCGTCAGGCTTGGGCCTTGGGATGCATGATTCCATGGTAATCGCCTCGGCGGAGGAGAGCAAAGCCGCTGGGGCGAATGGGGCGTAATGCGCTCTTAAGGGGGCTCTGCGCAGGCTGAACCGCGAAAAACGGGTCCGGCGCGCCGGACCGGACGCACGGCTTTCATACTTTCATAGAGAAACCGACCAGTTTCAAAAGGAACTGACCATGGACAACAGCACAAAGACGGAAGACAACAGAACAAAAGGGATTGACACTTAGAAACAGAGCCGGGAACTGCGGGAGCGGGAGGCCGCTCTAGCGATTGAGCTGGGAGAGAATGCGGTCAATCAGGGCGCGGAGGCCAGCCGACGCCTCGTGCGCAGGCAGCAGCGTGGGCCACCAGCCGGCACGGACACCATAGTAGCGCACCGTCAGAAAAGCGCCGACGGCCACCACCAGCAGTAGCAGGATGGCGCCAATCCAGCGCAGGCGCATCTCCACGGCGTCGTGCTGCTGAACGCGAGCTTTGCCCACATTCGAGGCAAACTCCATCCAACTGCGGTCGTCGTCGATCATCTGCCCGCTGGCGACATAGGCGCGGAGAAAGCGCTCCGTCCAGTCGCGCTGGTCCAGGCCCACGGCCCGGGCGTAGCCGCGCACGATGCCTTTGCTCAAAATGCCGCCGGGAAGCTGACGAAACTTCCCCTCCTCCAGCGCTAGCAGGTGCCGCTGGCTGATCTTGGTTGCCGCCGTAATGTCTTCCAGCGCGATGCCGCGGGACAACCGCTCCATGCGCAGGTCTTCTCCAAAATTGCCCATCACAAACCAGAAAACGGCTCTAGTCCCCAGCACTACGCTCAGCTCTACAATAAACCCGGCCCCGGCTCCCGTCAAAGAAATTTATAGGTTTTCCCTTTCTTTTCATAAACCTGTGAAGTAATTCCCGGAAGGGGCCCCGGACGCCATCTGCCCAGGGCTGATAACCTGAAGGGGAGGGCTTTTGCGGCTCAGCGGCCTCTGGGAGTCATCTTCGGACCATGAACAAGCTCATCTTCGCCAATCTGCTGCATCGGCCCCTGCGCTCCATCATCAGCGTGCTGGCCGTGGCCATTGAAGTCATCATGATGCTGACCATCATCGCCATCATGGTGGGGCAGTTGACCGGCCAGAAGCGGCTGAACAACGGCATTGGCGCCGACCTCATCGTCCGTCCCGGCAACGCCGTCTTCTTCAATGGCGTGGGCGGCGCTCCCATTTCGGCCAAGCTGGCCCCGGTGCTGCAAACGCTGCCGCACGTCACCGTGGCCTCGCCGGTGATTACCAACCTTTCGATGGCCGATGGGCTGGAGGTGCTGTGGGGCATCGATTACCCCAGCTACAGCCGGCTGAGTCCCTTCGTCTTTCTGTCGGGCGGGCCCATGCAGGGGCCGTACGACGTGATGGTGGACGATGTCTTCGCCTCCACCGGCCAGGGGCACCACGTGGGCGACACGATTCTGATTCTGAAGCGCCCCTTCCGCATCACGGGTATCTTCGCCCACGGCAAGGGCGGGCGCAAACTGATCTCCATCGCCACCATGGGCGAATTGATGGGTTCGGAGGGCCGGGCCTCGGCCTTTTACCTGAAGATGGACCAGCCAGAGAATGCGACTCTGGTCACCAATGAGATTCACGCCATGCACGGCCTGGAAAACTACCAGATCATGACCATGGACGAGTGGTATTCGCTGATGACGCCAGACCATGTTCCGGCACTGAATACCGCCATGCGGGTGGTCATCGGCATTGCCGTCATCATCGGCTTCCTGGTGATCTTCCAGTCGATGTACACCTCGGTTCTGGAGCGCACGCGCGAGATCGGCATTCTCAAGTCGATGGGCGCCTCGAAGTCGACCATCGTCAGTGTGGTGCTGCGCGAGACGGCAGTGCTGGCGGTGGCCGGCGTGGTGGTGGGCGTGGCGCTCTCCTTTGCCGTGAAATCAGCGCTGGCGCAGAGATTTCCCTCGCTCTATCTGGACATGAACGCGGCCTGGGTCGCCCGCGGTGCGGCGATTGCCTTCGTCAGCTCCCTCTGCGGTTCGCTTTATCCGGCCTGGATAGCCGCCCGCAAAGACCCCATCGACGCGCTGGCCTACGAGTAGAATTGCCGGTGGGAGCGGGCCCGCGACTCTGGGATTGGCCCGCGGCTCGGGAAGTTTGCCCGGCGGCAACGCCCGGCGTGGATAAAAACCATGAAGAAACTTGGCCTAAGCCTCTACGCCGCCCTCACCGCCGCCCTCATGTCCTGGGGCTTCTATCAGGCCATCTACGTTGCCCCCGACGAGCAGACCATGCACGAGGTGCAGCGCATCTTCTATTACCACGTGCCCTCGGCGATGACCGCCTTCCTCTTCTTCGCCATTTCGCTGGCCGGCTCCATCGGTTTTCTGGCCCTGCGCCGCGACCACTCCCAGCGGGCACAGGTGGCCGACGCCTGGGCCGTGGCTGGAGCCGAGGTGGGCGTCGTCTTCTGCACCGTGGTGCTGATCACCGGCCCCTTGTGGGGCCGACGCGCCTGGGGCATCTGGTGGACCTGGGACGCGCGTCTGACCACCACCCTGGTCCTCTGGCTGCTCTACGTCAGCTACTTGCTCCTGCGCCGCTTTGCCGCCGGCCCGCAGATGCAGACGCTGGCCGCTGTGCTGGGCGTCTTCGCCGCCCTGGACGTGCCCATCGTCTATATGTCCACCCGCTGGTGGCGCACCCAGCACCCCGCACCGGTCTTCGGCGGCGGCCCGGATTCGGGCATCAAGGACCCCGCCATGCTGCACGCCTTTGGCTGGAATATCGCGGCCTGGCTGGCCTGGGGACTGCTCATTCTCGCCCTGCGCTACCGCCTCGAACGCCAGCACCAGCAACTGATCGCCCGCCAGGCGCAGGCGGCCCTGGACGAGATTTAGCAGGGTCGGTTTCGCTGGAGTAACCTCCAGCCGTAGTGTCAACATATGAAGTGAAAATGCTCTAATACTACAGTTGTATTTCCAGCAAGTCATGGAAAAACGGAAACGGCCCGGGCCTGAAGGCCCTGCATTTATGCGCTCTTTCAGGGGGCTGAAGCCCCCCTGCTCCCTCCGGATTCCGCGATTTACAACTGTAGTACTAGCGGCAAATACAAAGTCGCTGCGCGAGCGAGGGCGATCCCGGCTTGAGACGAAACATAGTTTGACCACTGAAACCTGACAACTGCTTCAAGGAGCCCGCTTTGGATCGATTCACTGGAATCCTGGGAATTCTGGCCGTGCTGGTGGCGGCCTGGTTGGGATCGACCGACCGCCAACGCATTCGCTGGCGCACGGTCGCCTGGGGGCTGGGGCTGCAACTGGTTTTTGCGTTCCTGGTGCTGCGCTTTTCCTATGGCCAGCAGGGGCTGGAGTGGGTCGGCGGCGTGGTCAAGTCCGTGCTCGCCTCAACCTACGCCGGCACCAAGGTCCTCTTTGGCCCGCTGGGCGTTCCTTCCGGCTCGATGGGCTCCATCTTTGCCTTTCAGGTGCTGCCCACCATCATCTTCATCTCCGCATTCTTTGCCGTGCTCTATTACATTGGCGTGATGCAGATCGTCATTCGCGGCCTGGCCTGGGTGATGCTGAAGACGATGCGCATCTCGGGCGCGGAGAGCATGAACGTGGCCGCCTCGATCTTCATGGGCCAGACCGAGGCGCCGCTGACCATCCGCCCCTTTCTGGCCGGGGCCACGACGAGCGAGTTGATGACGATCATGACCAGCGGCATGGCCCACGTCTCCGGCGGCATTATGGCCATGTACATTGCCCAGGGAGTGGCGCCCGAACACCTGCTGGCCGCCGTCATCATGACCTCGCCGGGAACCATTCTGGTGGCCAAGATGCTGGTGCCGGAGACCGGAGCGCCGGCCACCGAGGGCAGGGTCATCATTCCCCAAGACGAGCTGCACCAGGAGGAAAACCTGGTCGGGGCCATCGCCCGCGGCACCATCGATGGCGGCAAGCTGGCCATGAACGTGGCCATCATGCTGGTCAGCTTTCTGGCGCTGGTGGCCCTCTTGGACAGCTTGCTGCTCTGGGCTCACCTGCACAGCGGCCTGCACTGGATTCCCGGCTCTCTGGGCCAGATTCTGGGCTTTCTCTTCGCTCCCGTGGCCTGGCTGATCGGCGTTCCCTGGCGCGACTGCGCCGCCATCGGCAACCTGCTGGGCACGCGCATGGCGCTCAATGAAGTCGTTGCCTACATTGCGCTGGGGGCGCAAAAGGCCACGCTGCTGCCGCGCTCCTTCACCATCGCCACGTTTGCGCTGTGCGGATTCGCGAACCTGGGCTCGATTGGCATTCAAATCGGCGGCATCGGCGCGCTGATCCCCGAGCGGCGCAACGAACTGGCCCGGTTGGGCGTCCGTGCCATGCTCGCCGGGACCATGGCCAACCTGATTTCGGCCTCGATTGCGGGGATTTTTCTGGGGTAGTTTCTTGGCGACGAATAGTCGCCGGTTGAGGTTCGTGGCTGCCCACCCTAGCGGCAAAAACAAAGACGCCGCGAGGGTGGGGCACCCAAATTCCAGTGACCGGCAAAGGGTGAAACCGTCGGCGGCTACAACTGGTCGAAGATTTCGCGGAAGTCCCAGGAGCCGGATTTGCCGGCCAGCCACTCGGCGGCGCGGACAGCCCCTGATGCGAAGCCGCGGCGGCTGTGGGCATCGTGGCGGATTTCCAGAGTGTCGGTGTCGCTCCAGGCGGTGACGATGTGCTCGCCCTTGGCATCGCCCACGCGATGAGAGGCGATGGGGATGTCCTGGCCGGCTTCGGCTTTGGGGCGTGCGGCCTGGATGATCTCACGCAGGGTGATGGCGGTGCCGGAGGGAGCGTCGAGCTTGGAGACGTGGTGGGTCTCCGAGATGGAGAAGCTGTAGCCTTCCAGCTTGGCCAGCGAAGCGGTGAGGCGGAAGAGCTTCTGCACGCCAATGGAGAAGTTGGTGCCATAGAGCAGCGCGCCACCGTGCTGCAAGGCTAGCGCCTTCATCTCGCCCAGGTGGGCGTACCAGCCGGTGGTGCCGACGACGATGCGCCCACCGAGGCTGAGCACGGCGCGTATGTTCTTCAGAGCCGCTTCAGGAGCGGTGAAGTCGATAACCGCGTCGATTCCGGATAAAGCGGCGGCGGTGAGGGCGGAGGCGTTGGCGTTCTCCGTTTCGTCGAGCGCACGGACCAAGTGGCCGCGCTCCTGGGCGATTTCAGCCACCAGACTGCCGGTTTTTCCCTTGCCGAGAACCAGAATTTGCATAAGAACCTCGAAAAATCAGCTTTTGGCTTTTAGCTGCTAGCAGCTAAAAGTTGTTTTGCGGGCTTCCACGTCGAAGATGGCCGGGTCGGGTTCCTTGAAGAAGGCGGCGTGGAGCGAGCGCACGGCCTCATCGGCGTCGTCTTCGTCGATCATGAAGCTCATGTTGATTTCGCTGGCGCCCTGCGAGATCATCCTCACGTTGATGTGGCGGACGGCGGTGAAGACCTGGGCGGCAATGCCGCTCTGGCCGCGAATGTCCTCGCCGACCAGGCAAATGAGCGCCTTTTTGCCCTCGTACTTTACATCGGCCAGCTGGCCCAGATCGGCGGCGATGGCCGACAGCTTCTCGTTCGAGTCCACGGAGAGCGAAACTGAAACCTCGCTGGTGGAGACCATGTCGACCGGGCACTGGTGCCGGTCGAAGATCGTGAAGACCTCACTCAAGTAGCCGTGGGTCATCAACATACGGCTGGCCACGACGTCGATGATGGAGAGTTTTTTCTTGACCGCGATGGATTTGAAGGGGCTTTTGCAGTGCGGCGCCAGCGAGGTGATGCGCGTGCCCTCGCAACTGGCGTTGCGGCTGTTGAGCACCAGCACGGGGATGTTCTTTTTGACGGCCGGCAGGATGGTGGCCGGGTGCAGGACCTTGGCGCCGAAGTAAGCCAGCTCGGCCGCCTCCTCGAAGCTGATGAGCTTGACGCGCAGGGCGTCGGGGCAAACGCGGGGGTCGGCGGTCATGATGCCGTCCACGTCGGTCCAGATTTCGATGGCCTCGGCTGAGAGCGCGCCGCCGATCAAGGCTCCCGTAAAGTCCGAGCCGCCGCGGCCCAGCGTGGTGGTGATGCCGGCCTCGTTCGAGGCGATGAAGCCGCCCATCACCGGAATCTGGCCCTGAAGGGTGAGCGGGCGCAGCTTTTCAGCGGCGCGGGCTTCGATGAGGGCGTCCTGCGGAACCGCCTTCTGGAATTGCGAGTCGGTAATGATGATCTCGCGGGCGTCCACGTGGACGGCGTCGATTGAGCGCTCGCGGAAGGCGGCGGCGACGATGCGGCTGGAGGTGCGCTCGCCGAAGCTGGTAATCAGGTCGGAGATGCGCGGAGTGAGTTCGAGAATGGCCGCCAGGCCGCGCAGCACCTCGTCGAGCGAGTCGAATTTCTGGTCGATAAAATCGAGCAGCGCGGCGCAATCGGCGGGATTTTTGACCAGTTCGGAGGCTGTTTCGCGGTGGCGCGCCCGCAGGCGCGAACTGATTTCCAGGGCTGCAGTGCGGTCGCCGGCGGCGGCGGCGGCGGCGGCGCGCAGCAACTGGTCGGTGACCTTGGCCATGGCGCTGACCACCACCACGGGCTGCTTGCCCTGGGCCACGCGCCCGGCCACGATGGCTGCCGTACGGCCGATGGCCGCCGAATCCTCGACCGATGTACCGCCAAACTTCATTACTACCAGGCTCATTTGAGATTTCCCATCTTCGAAAGGGGGCGGCTAGTAGGTTGGGTTTGAAACCCAACAGAATCCGTGCCGCCAATCCAGAAAAAATTGCCGGGCCTGAATTGCCGGGGGATGCTGTTTCAACTTTGCATTCCCTCGGCGGCTAAAGCCGCGACGGTCTTGGTGCTCATGCGGCACGGCTCAAGCCGTGCCCTTTCAAAACTCTGCGTCTTGCAGCAGGCCTCAAAGCGGTGTTGTTGCTCAGACGGCCGCTTCAAGCTTGCCCAGGCTGGCCAGCAGTTCGGCGTTGAGGATAGCGGCTCCGGCGGCGCCGCGAATGGTGTTGTGCGAGAGCGCGGTGAACTTCCAGTCGAGCACGCCGCAGGGGCGCAACCGGCCCACGGTCACGGCCATGCCGTTGCCGCGATTGCGGTCCAGGCGCGGCTGCGGGCGGTCGTGCTGCGGCGCCCACTGGATGGGCTGCTCGGGGGCGGTCGGCAAACCCTGGCCGGCGAGCGGGCGGAACTCGGCCCAGGCGGCGAGAATATCCTCGCGCGTGACCGCTCGGCCCAGCTTGTTGCCCAGCTTGACGGAGACGCTCTCGGTGTGGCCGTCCTCGACCGCCACCCGGTTGCAACTGGCGCTGATGCGCGCGGCCAGCGGCGTAACCTCATGGCCAGAGAGTGTGCCCAGCAGCTTGAGGGTCTCGGCCTCCATCTTCTCTTCTTCGCTGCCGATGTAGGGAACCACGTTGCCCAGAATGTCCATCGAAGGAACGCCGGGGTAGCCGGCACCACTGACCGCCTGCATGGTGGTGACAATGATTTGTTCGAGGCCAAAGCGCTCCTCGATGGGCTTGAGGGCCATCACCAGGCCGATGGTCGAGCAATTCGGATTCGTCACCATGTAGCCGCCCGACTGCTGGCGCGAGGGCTGCTCCTCGATCAGGTGCAGGTGCTCGGCGTTGATCTCGGGGATGACCAGGGGCACATTGGGAGCCATGCGGTAGGCGCTCGAGTTCGACAGCACGGCGCAGCCGGCGGCGGCAAACCGGGGCTCCAGATCGCGGGCGATGGCGGCGTCCACCGAGGCAAAAATGACCTTGGGAGCGGGCTGGCCTCCGTCGGCAGCGGCGCTCGGATCGGCCGGGGCGACGGTCATTTGGGCGATGCGCTCGGGCATGGGCGTGTCGAGCCGCCAGCGGGCGGCCTCGCCGTACAGCCTGCCGCTAGACCGGTCGCTGGCCGCCACCCATGCGACCTCGAACCAGGGATGGCGCTCAAGAAGCTGAATAAATCGTTGGCCGACCATTCCAGTCGCGCCCAGGATACCGATGGGAAGTTTGTTTTTCATGGCCTTGAACTCTCCAGTGTACAGGAGGACGGGCTCGGATTGGGCGATGGCCCCGCCAGCGGCGGCATTTTCAGGATTGGCATAGAGCAAAGCTTCCCCTGCCGGGCGGCTTGTTCCTCTCCGGGGCGTCGGTGCAGCTTTTCGCCGCATGGTGAAATCAAAATCCGCCCGGAACATGCCTGGCGATCCGGATGAGCCAAGGAAAATATTTTATTTTTTGAGCTTGCTGGCTCCGTGGCTGCCCAGCAGTCCCTCCAGCTCTTCCTTGAACTCGCGCACGTCCTTGAAGTCCCGGTAGACGGAGGCGAAGCGGATGTAGGCCACTGTGTCCAGAACCTTCAGGCGCTCCATAATCAGCTCGCCAATCTCGGCGGTCGTCCGCTCACGCTCTGGCGCGTCGGCCAGGAAGGCCTCGGCGGCGTCCACGATAGCCTCCAGATTGCTGGAGGGCACGGGCCGCTTCTCGCAGGCGCGCAGCAGCCCGCTCAGAACCTTCTGGCGGTCGAAGCGCTCGCGGCGGCCATCCTTTTTGACTACCATATAGGGGATTTCGTCGATTCGCTCGTAGGTCGTGAAGCGGCGATTGCACCGCTCGCACTCCCGCCGCCGCCGGATCGAGTCGGCCTCTTTGCTCTCGCGCGAGTCCACCACCCGATCCTGCCCGAAGCCGCAATAAGGACACTTCATCTTAGGCCGATTCTACGGCATAAAAGGAACTGGGAACAGGGGAGAGGATTGCACGGAGAGTGGACGCCAGCGCGCCGGACGGAAGGCCGCCTGCGGCCAGCCAGGCTGGAGCCGGACGGCCAGATCGCGGCCGCTCAGGTCGGCTGCCGCATCAAAGAGTACAGGATCTTCGCAAGGAGGTTGTCTTCATGACCGATCCCTACAATCTCGAACGCTTCGTCAGCGCCCAGGACGAGGTTTTTTCCCAAGTGCTGGCCGAGTTGCGCGCCGGGGAAAAGCGCAGCCATTGGATCTGGTTCATCTTTCCGCAAATAAAAGGCCTGGGCCACAGCCCGATGGCTACGCACTACGGCATCGGCTCGCTGAAAGAGGCCGTGGCCTACGCTCACCACCCGCTGCTTGGCCCGCGCCTGGTTGAGTGCACGCAACTGGTCCTCGACGTCGAGGGGCGCACTATCCATCAGATCTTCGGCTCGCCTGATGACCTGAAGTTCCGCTCCTCGATGACGCTGTTTGCCCGCGCCGCGCCGGAAAACCCGGTCTTCCAGCAGGCGCTGCGGAAGTACTTCAAGGGTGAACTCGATCCGTTGACGCTGGCGCTGCTCGGCTAGCAGGCGGGCCACGCGGCCGTCCCATTCGCGGCCATGAGCCTGAGTCGGGCTCATGCTCTGCCGTCGCCTGATTCAGGAACCAGCCGCGGCCCACCTTGTGGCGCTCTACGCCGCCCCAATGCCCCCTCCGCTACAATAGATGCAAGCGCTTGCCGCGCCGGGGAGCAAATTCCTGGCCACCAGGCGCAACAGAGCCTAATGCTAACCAAAAATCTTCCCGAAGCCCTTACCTTTGATGACGTGTTGCTGGTGCCCGCCTACAGCGATGTGGTGCCCATGCAGGTCAGCACGCAGACCCAGTTGACCCGCGAGATTACGCTCAACACCCCGCTGCTTTCCTCGGCCATGGATACGGTGACCGAGTCGCGCATGGCCATCGCCATGGCGCAGATGGGCGGCATCGGCATCGTCCACCGCAATTTGACGGTTGCCGACCAAGCTGGCGAGATCGACAAGGTGAAGCGCTCGGAGAGCGGCATGATCGTGGACCCGGTCACCATCGGCCCGGACCAGTTGATCGGCGATGCGCTCGAGGTGATGCGCCGCTACAAGATCTCCGGCGTGCCGGTGACGCGGGGCAAGCGGCTGGTGGGCATTCTGACCAACCGCGACCTGCGCTTCGAAACCCGCACCGATGTACCGGTGGGCGACGTGATGACCAAAAAAGACCTGATCACCGTCCCCGTGGGCACCACGCTTGAAGAGGCCGAGCAGATCCTGCACGTGCACCGCATCGAGAAGCTGCTAGTGGTCAACGATCAGTACGAGCTGAAGGGGCTGATCACCGTCAAGGACATTCAGAAGAAGTTGAAGTACCCCAACGCCAGCAAGGACGATCAGGGCCGTTTGCGCGTGGGCGGAGCGATCGGGGCCACGGGCGACTTCCTGGAGCGTGCGGAGGAACTGGTGCGCGCGCGCGCCGATGTGCTGGCTATCGACTCGGCGCATGGGCACTCGCAGCGCGTGCTGGAGGCGGTGCGCGCGGTGAAGAAGGCCTTTCCGCGCGTCGGCCTGCTGGCCGGCAATGTGGCCACCTATGAGGGCGCGCTGGCCCTGATCGAGGCTGGCGCAGACGCCATCAAGGTCGGCATTGGGCCGGGCTCGATCTGCACCACCCGCATGGTCACCGGCGCCGGAATGCCGCAGATTACCGCCATTGCCGAGGCCGCCCGCGCCGCCCGCGAGCACGGTATTCCGGTGATCGCCGACGGCGGCGTGAAGTACTCGGGTGAGATCACCAAGGCCATCGCCGCCGGAGCCAGTTCGGTGATGATCGGCTCACTGTTTGCCGGCGTGGATGAGAGCCCCGGCGAAACCATTCTCTACCAGGGCCGCAGCTTCAAGAGCTATCGCGGCATGGGTTCGCTGACCGCCATGAGCCAGGGCTCGGGCGAACGCTACTTCCAGAGCACCGACGACTTGGCCAGCGCCGAAATGGGCACCGAGGGCGTCGTCCAGCGCGAGCGCGCCAGTCAGAACCGGCTAGCCAAGTTCGTTCCCGAAGGCATCGAGGGGCGTGTCCCCTACCGCGGTCCGCTCGAGTCGATGGTCTTCCAACTGGTGGGCGGCTTGCGCTCCGGCATGGGTTACCTGGGCTGCGGAACCATCCGCGATCTGCAAGAAAAGGCGCGATTTGTGCGCATCAGCGGCGCCGGGCTGCGCGAGAGCCACGTGCACGACGTCATCATCACCCGCGAGGCGCCTAACTATCATGTCGAGTGATGCGCGCAACCTCAAATTCTGGCTGAGCGCCTGGCTGCCGGTGGCTGTGGGCGTGGGCGTCATCGCGCTGGAATCGACGAAATTTGGTGGTGCCGACTATACCAGCCACCCGCTGCGCTGGCTCTGGGAGGCCATCTTCGGAGCCGTCGCCGACGCCCGCTGGGCGGCAATTCATCACCTGATCCGCAAATCCGGGCATTTTTTCGGCTATGGGGCCATCGGCCTTGCGTGGCTGCGCGCCTGGTGGATGAGCTTGCCCCATTCGGGCTTTCTTGAGGACGCCTTTCTTGCACTGTTGGGAACCTCCCTGGTGGCCAGCCTGGATGAGCTGCACCAGAGCTATCTGCCCAACCGCACCGGCTCGCCCTGGGATGTGCTGCTGGATTGCGGCGGCGCCATCACGCTGCAACTAGTGGTTTACCTCTTCATGCGCCAGATAAAGCCCAAGCGGCTGGCTGAGGCGGAGTAAGCTTGAGCGGCGGCTTTACGCTAACGACGAAAAATAATCCCTCGCCGCGGCCAGCGTGAAAGCAACCTCTGCCTCGCCGTGCGCCGTGCCCAGGAAGGCCGCTTCAAACTGCGAGGGCGGCAGCCAGATGCCGGCGTTCAGCATGGCCCGGTGGAAGCGCCCAAAGGCGGTCGTGTCGCTCTGGGCGGCTTGGGTATAGTTGGTCACCGGCCCCGGATTTGGCCCGGCCGAGAAGAACCAGGTCCACATTGAGCCCACGCGGTTGAGGGTGAGCGCGACGCCGGCGCGGGCAGCCTCTTGGGCCACGCCCTCGGCGACGGCCCTGGCGGTGGCTTCAAGCTGGGGGTAGAGCTCGGTGGCGTGGGCCTGTAAATAGCTGAGGGTGGCGATACCGGCGGCCATCGCCAGCGGATTGCCGCTGAGAGTTCCGGCCTGGTAGACCGGTCCGAGCGGCGCGAGCAGGTCCATGAAGGCGCGCTTGCCGCCGAAGACGCCGACGGGCAGGCCGCCGCCGACGATCTTGCCCAGCGTGACCAAATCGGCGTCGAAGCCGTAGAGTTCCAAAGCTCCTCCCAGGGCCACGCGGAAGCCGGTCATCACCTCATCGACAATGAGCAGCGCTCCTTCGCGCCGGGTCAGGGCGCGCAAACCGGCCAGGAAGCCGGGCGCGGGCGGAATGCAGCCGGCGTTGCCGACAATGGGCTCCAGAATCACTGCGGCGATCGCGCCGGGGTGGGCAACGAAGGCCGCCTCGACGGCGGGCAAATCGTTGTAGGGCAGGGCGAGGGTCAGGCGGGCAATCTCCTCCGGAACGCCGGCCGAGCCGGGAATGCCGAAGGTGGCCACGCCCGAGCCGGCCTTGACCAGAAGGCCGTCCGAGTGGCCGTGGTAGCAGCCCTCGAATTTGACGATGATCTTGCGCCCGGTCGCGGCGCGGGCCAGGCGAATGGCGGACATCGTCGCTTCCGTCCCGGAGCTGACAAAACGCAGCTTCTCGATAGCCGGATAGCAGGCGACGATGCGCTCGGCCAGATCGGCCTCGGCGGCTATCGAGGCGCCGAAGCTGGCCGAGCCGCGCGCCGCCCGCTCGATGGCTTCCACCACCGGCGGAAAGGCGTGGCCCAGGATCATCGGCCCCCAGGAGCCGAAGTAGTCGACGTAGCGGTTGCCGTCGGCGTCGGTAAGCCACGCTCCCTGGGCCCGCTCGACAAACGGCGGCGCGCCGCCCACCGCGCGAAAGGCCCGCACCGGCGAGTTAACGCCGCCGGGGAAAAATTGCTCGGCGCGCTGTTCAAGGGCGAGGGAACGGCTGCGGCTGGGGACTGGAGGCTGGGAACTCATGGTGGGTCCAGTATAGAGTGCCTTTGAAGAGCTGCTCCTTTATTGAAGCCGGTGCGGTTTCGGCGGTTTCGATAGGATGCAGCCAAAACTCCCGCAAATCCTGTTAAAATCGAGCTTTCGGCCAGCCGCGCCATGAAATCCATCCGCAGAAAGCCGCATTATGCCTGAAGAATCCAAGCCCCAATCCGTGACCTACGCCGACGCTGGCGTGGACATCAGCAGTGGCGACCGCGCCAAGGAACGCATCAAGTTTCTGGCGCAGAAGACCTTCAACCGCAACGTATTAGGCGGAATTGGCGGCTTCGGCGCGCTTTTCCGGCTGGATTTGCAGCGCTGGAAGAGCCCCATCCTGGTCAGCTCGGCTGACGGCGTGGGCACCAAGCTGAAGGTGGCCTTCGAGCTGGGGATGCACCACACGGTGGGTGCCGATCTGGTGAACCACTGCGTCAACGACATCGCCGTGCAGGGGGCTACGCCCTTGTTTTTCCTCGACTACCTGGCCAGCGGCAAGCTGGACCCGGAGGTGACCGAAGCCGTGGTGACCGGCCTCGCCGAGGCCTGCAAGGCTAACGGCTGCGCCCTGATTGGCGGCGAGACGGCACAGATGCCAGGCTTTTACGCCGATGGCGAGTATGACTTGGCGGGCTTCATTGTGGGCGCGGTGGACCGCGACAAGATGGTGACCGGCGCTGGGATCAAGGCTGGCGACGTGCTGATTGGGCTGCCCTCGACCGGCCTGCACACAAACGGCTACTCGCTGGCCCGCAAGCTGCTCTTCGAGGTGGCCGGCTACAAGGCCACGCAGTACGTGACCGCCATCAAGGAGAAGGCCGGCGCGGCGCTGATGAAGACCCATCGCAGCTACCTGCACCCCATTCAAAAGCTGGTGACGGCCGGACTGACCACCGGCATGGCGCACATCACCGGCGGCGGCATCACCGAAAACCTGCCCCGCATCCTGCCCAAAAACGTCACCGCGCAGATCGAGATCGGCTCCTGGCCGGTGCTGCCCATCTTCGAGCATCTGCGCGAACTGGGCCAGGTTCCGCAAGAAGAGATGATGCGCACCTTCAACATGGGCATCGGGCTGATTGCGTCCATTCCCGCAGCCAAGTTCACCCGCGCCAAGAACCTGCTCGACCGCTCCGAGGAGAAGTTCTACATCGTCGGCCGCGTGGTCAAGGGCGAGCGCCGGGTGCAGTACACATAAGCCA
>Ga0326727_10014072_pt1 | contig 17551 bp, 13 predicted proteins | sample MB2enrmetagenome_FD_207643 | JGI IMG/M metagenome (GOLD analysis project Ga0326727, IMG submission 207643) | Lab enriched peat soil microbial communities from McLean, Ithaca, NY, United States - MB29MY | ecosystem: Environmental > Terrestrial > Soil > Wetlands > Peat | place: USA: New York...
GCGCTCTTGAAGCAGAAGTCCGCATCGAAGCCCCATCCCGCCTCAGCAGGACAGGGCCAGTAAACCGGAAACGCGAGCAAGCAACGATGAGCCAGAAGCCTGACAACCTGATTGTGGTGCTGGACGTAGGCAGCGCCTGCACGCGGGTGCTGGCGGCCGACCTAAATGAGGGCGCGCTGCGCTATCGCGGGCACGGGATGGTGGAGTCGGCGGGTATGCGCAAGGGGCTCATCGCCGAACTCAATCCGGCGGCCCGTGCGGTGAAGGCAGCCAGCGAGATGGCCGAGCGCGTGGCGCGCGCCAACATCGACGAATGCGTGGTGGGCGTTGGCGGTCCGCATATTCGCGGACTGAACACCAATGGCGGCTTCGAACTGGGCAACCGCATGCGCGAGATTACCCGCGAAGATGTGCGCAGCGCCGTGGAGCGCGCGCGCGCCGTCGAGCGGCCTCCGGATCGCGAAATCCTGCACCTGCTGCCACGCCAGTTCATCCTCGATGAGCAGCCGGGCATCTTCGATCCTGTGGGCATGGTCGGCAAGCGGCTGGAAGTTGACCTGCACATTGCCACCTGCTCCGGCAGCGCCCTGCAGAGCACGGTCACCTGTGCCAATCGTGCCGGCCTCGAGGTGACCGAGGCGGTCCTCGAGTCGATCGCCGCCGCCGAGGCCACGCTTTCCGCCGACGAGCGCGAACTGGGCGTATGCCTGCTCGATATCGGCGCTCACTCCAGCGATTTGGTGGTGTTTTTTGAGGGCGCGGTGGCCCACACCGGATCCGTGCCCGTGGGCGGATCGCACTTTACCAACGATCTCGCCGTCGGCCTGCAGATGCCCGTTGCCCAGGCCGAAGAGCTCAAACGCCAGTACGGCCATGCCGTGGTCACGGCCGTGCCCCAGCTTGCCGAAATCGAGATCGCCAGTCCCCAGCCGCAGATGCTGCGCCTGCGCACAGTTGCTGAAATTCTGGAGCCGCGCGCCTGCGAGCTGCTCCGCTTTGTGCGCGACAGCCTGCGCCAGGGAGGCGTCATCGATGCGCTGGGCGCCGGCTGCGTGCTCACCGGCGGCGGGGCCATGCTCCCCGGCCTGCTTGAGGTCACCGAGAGCCAGTTGCGGGTGCCGGCGCGAACCGGCATCCCGGTACGGCTCTCCAACATGCCCGGAGAACTGGTTCATCCCAGCTTCTCGACGGCCATCGGAATGCTCTTGTATGCCCACCGCACGCGCGTTACTCGCGCCGCGGAGAACAACAGCCTGCGCGCCAAACTGCGCGCCATATTTGCAGCCAGCTATTAGCCCAGAACCCAAGGAGGCCTGAAACCATGAACGAGCAGCGGAATGAAGCGGGAGAGATGCGGATCCAGTATCACGAGGAGAGCGTGCGGGGAGCGCGCATCAAGGTCATCGGCGTGGGTGGCGGCGGAGGCAACGCGCTGAACCGCATGATCGCAGCCGGCCTCGAGGGCGTCGAGTTTATCGCCGCCAACACCGACGTCCAGGCGCTCAAACTGTCGCAGGCTCCCATTAAGCTGCAACTGGGCGTGCGCCTCACCTCCGGGCTGGGCGCCGGCGCCAATCCCGACATCGGCCGCCGCGCCGCCCTCGAAGACTCCGAGAAGATCATCGAGGCGCTCGAGGGTGCGGACATGGTCTTCGTCACCGCGGGCCTGGGCGGCGGAACCGGCACCGGCGCTGCGCCCGTGATCGCTTCGCTGGCCAGCGAGATGGGTATCCTCACCGTTGCCGTCATCACCTGCCCCTTCAGCTTCGAGGGCAAGCGCCGGCAGCAGCAGGCCGAACGCGGCCTCAAAGAGCTGCTGGAGAGCGTCGACACCATGATCGTGATTCCCAACGAGAAACTGCTCGCTGTGGCTCGTGACGCCGGCTTTTTTGAGAGTTTCCGCATCGCCGACGACGTGCTCCGCCTCGGCGTGCAGGGCATCTCCGACATCATCACTATCCCCGGCATCATCAACCGCGACTTCGCCGACGTGAAAACCACCATGGCCGGCATGGGCCACGCGGTGATGGGCACCGCCATCCGCTCGGGCGCCAATCGCGCCATCGAGGCAGCCCAGGCGGCCATGGCGTCGCCGCTGCTCGAAGCCGGCGCCATCGACGGCGCCCGCGGCATCCTCATCAACATCACCGGTTCCAGCTCGCTCAAGCTCTCCGAGGTCAATGAGGCATCCTCACTCATCCAGTCTGCCGCGCACGAAGACGCCAACATCATCTTCGGCGCAGTACTCGACGAAAAGATGGGCGAAGAGGTCAAGATCACCGTCATTGCCACCGGCTTCCGCGACCAGATGCCCGAACGCCGCGCCCGCATGTTAAGCGTGGCCGAGACCCCGGTCCTCTCCGTCCCGGTAGTCGCTCCCGGAACCTGGCTGAAGGAACCGGAAACCGTCACCGCGCCCGCTCCTCTGCGCTTCCAGAGCGAAGAAGAAGACGAGCGGGAAAACGAGGCCATGGTGAGGTTAGCCGAGCCGGCCTTCTTCTCCGCGTCGGCTTCCACCGGCGCGCAGGTCAGCGCGTCCGCCGCAGCCGTAGTTGTTGCCGAAGAGCCGGAGCCCGAGACGGATCTGGTTGCCACGCCGGCCCGGCCGCGTTTCGCCGAACTGGCCGAGGAGCCTGCCTACACGCCCCTGCCGAGAGATTACGCATCGGATTTCAGCAGCGGCATGCGCGCTCCGGCGGCATCCGCCTTTGACGAGCAGCGCGTCCCGGCTACTCTGTTTTCCGCATCCGACGAGGAGACGGAACGGGATCTGGACGTCCCTGCCTTTATGCGGCGATCGCAGTTCTAGGGTGGTTCTCCGGCTTCCGCACTCTTGCCGGCTTCACGCGAGGTGGTTGCTTTCCTCAAAAGGGCCACTCCTGCGATATGGTCCTCGGGGTGCTTTTATGGTTGCACCGCCATCGAAAGAGGGGTTGGCTGGCTCTTGTTGCACCGGTCTTGGGGCTGTATAGTGCAGTTAAGCCCCCAGGAACCTCCTTGAAAGTTGTAGACGTTGGGTGTTCATGTCGGCGTCCGGTTGCTGTATAAGGAATCATTGGCCGCATCCGGATGCGACGAAGATCACAGACAGGCAGCCTGTGCGGCTGGGACCATTATTTGGGGGCTGTGACGAAGACAAGCGCCAGTAACGGCAGGGCTTAAGCATTGCCCGCTGCCTGGCCGATGTACAAAACAGGAAGTGCGCCAGGCAGGCGCATGGCACGAAGTCCATTATTGAGAGGATGCTGGCTGGATGAAGTTGTCTTGCGTGATTGCTCTGGAACTTGTCCTGGTTGGCGCCACCGGCGCCTGGGCGTTGGATACGCCCCACTCACTGCATCACGCCAAAGGCGCTGAGCCGCGACTGTCGGAAGCCCATCGCAGCATCCACCGCGTCTCTGCCGGACATTCCTCGAAAGCAGTTGCCAGCTCCGCAAAGGCTCCTGAAAGTGCCAAAACGGAAAAAGGCAGGCGTCGCTCTCAAAAGGGAGCATCGGCGGCCACGATCCGCCGCGTCAGTCTCTCTTCCCGCCGTCACCACTACTACGAGCGGTTCACCGCCAGCTCCTTTGCAAGCGGCAATATCTTTGAGGGCGATGTCACGGCCGGGGAGGATCCGGTGGTTCGCCAGGCCGCGCTGGACGCCCTGGGCGATATGAATGGGACCGCCGTGGTCATCGATCCCGCCAACGGGCGCATCCTGGCCATGGTCAATCAGAAGCTGGCGCTCTCGCCGGGCGCCGAACCCTGCTCGACCATCAAACTTTCCGTCGCTTTGGCCGCGCTCTCCGAGGGGCTGGTGACGCGCGATACGCCGGTTAACCTGGGCGGCTTCCGCATGAACATGACCGACGCCATCGCCCACAGCAACAACCTCTACTTCGAGGAACTGGGCAGGGAACTCGGCTTTGATCGCGTCCGCCATTATGCCACGCAGTTCGGCCTGGGCGAACTGGCCGGCTACAACATTGAAGGCGAACAGCTGGGCGTCTATCCCGACACCGAAATCCCCGCTTCCGAAGGCGGCGTGGCCCGCATGTGCAGCTTCGGCCAGGGCGTTTCGATGACCCCGCTGCAACTGGGCGCGTTTGTGGCCGCCATCGCCAACGGCGGAACTCTTTACTATCTGCAACACCCCAATACCCCAGAGGAGATCGCGGCGTTCGAACCCAAGGTGAAGCGAACCCTCGACATCGCCCGCTTTGTTCCCGACCTCCAGGACGGCATGGCCGGCGCGGTGGAATACGGAACTGCCCGCCGCCTGCGAGCCAACTTCCAGGAACTTCCAGTTTTTGGCAAGACCGGGACCTGCTCTGACAACGGAACCCGCTTCGGCTGGTTCGCTTCCTACTCCGATTCGCCCCAGGGCAGCCTGGTGACGGTCTTCTTCCTCGAAGGAGGCCGGCCTACCTTCGGCCCACGCGCTGCCGAGCTGACCGGAGCTTTCTACAAGAATCTCTGGGACCGCAACTACTTCGCGCCCAAGAGTCCGCAGATTGCCAAGGCTCTTCCGGAAGCTTCCCCTGACCAGGCCGCGCGGTAGAATCAAAGCGTTTTTGCTTTGCATCCAGCCAGGAGCCGCCCTCGGGCGGCTCTTTCGGTTCTGCAGAATCGCTGATTGTTATTGCATGAAGCGAATTTGCGGCTGAAACATCGAAAAAGGAGAGACTTCCCCTGTGAACTCTCTTTTCAGGGCGCCAAATCGCTTTCCCGGCGATCTGATTTGAACGCAGTCGAAGACAGGACTCTGGCCTATGGAATTGCCTACCCATATTCTGATTACCTACGGGTACCTGCTGCTCTTTGCCTGGGTGATGATCGAGCAACTAGGCGTGCCGCTGCCCGCTACGCCGGTGCTGCTGGCCGCCGGAGCCTTGTCCGCCGAACACCAGATCAGCTTTCCCCTGGCGCTGCTGTGCGGCGTGTGTGCCTCCTTGGTAGCCGATTGCACCTGGTTCCTGGTGGGTCGGCGCTATGGCCACGTTGTGCTGCGCCTCCTGTGCAAGCTTTCCCTGGAGCCCACCATCTGCGTCCGCCGCACGCAGGACTCCTTCGGCCGCCGCCGCGCTGTCACCCTCATGATCGCCAAGTTCGTCCCCGGACTGGCCATGTTGGCTGCCCCTGTGGCCGGCGAGAACGGCATGTCGTTTGCCGAGTTTCTGCTCTACGACACCGTTGGCGCATCTGCGTGGGTGGCAGCGTTGCTGGCCGCGGGCCGGTTCTTCGGCGACCTGCTCAAGCGCGATCCCAGACTGCTCAACTGGGCGGGACAGTTCTCAGGCGCGCTACTGCTTGTGGCCATTCTTGCCTTCTTCATTGGCCGCCTGCTCCGGCGACGCATGGTGCTCAGGAACCTGGTGGCTTCGCGCCTCGAGCCGGAGGAGCTGAAGCGGCAGCTCGATGCCGGCGAGCCGGTGTACATCGTCGACCTGCGCCATCCCCTGGAGCTGTTGCCCGATCCGTTTACGCTGCCGGGGGCGTTCCACTTCTCGCCCGATGCGCTGGCAGCCCGCCATTCTGAAATCCCCCGAGACCGCGACATCGTGCTCTACTGCACCTGTCCCAGCGAGGCCACGGCCGCCAAAACGGCCATGACCCTGCACAAACTGGGCATCCAGCGCGTACGCCCGCTGCGCGGCGGCTTCGACGAGTGGAAACGGCTCGGCTTTCCGTTGGATGCTGTACAGCCGGCAATCCCGGCCGCGGAATGAACCGTCGGAGTACAGCGACAAAGACTGGCTGCATACCATGGACGCTTAGCCTGGTGCGTTGAACTGCGCGCCGTGCAAGGGAAAGCCCTCTGTGCCCCAAGAGGCCTTAGTATGAAGGGGGAAGAATCAACCTCCAGGAGTCTGCCCCCTTGGCCTACGACGATCTACGCGACTGGATCAAAGCCCTCGAAAAAGCCGGCGAACTGAAGCGCATTCAGGAAGAAGTTTCGCCGGAACTGGAAATCACCGAGATCGCCGACCGCGTCTCCAAAATCGGCTCCAGGACCGGTGCGCGCGCCGGCGCGAAGGACGATGCCACGGAAGAAAAATATGCGTCCGGCGGACCAGCGCTGCTCTTTGAAAACATCAAGGGCCATCCCGGCCATAAGGTCTTCATCAACCAGTTCGGCAGCGAACGGCGGATGGCCATGTCTCTCGGCGTCGAGCGGCTCGACCAGATCGCCGGCCGCATCCACGGCCTGATGAATCTGAAGGCTCCCGAGGGCCTGCTGGGGACGCTGAAGATGCTGCCGCAAATTGGTGCGCTCACCAGCGCTTTTCCCAAAACCGTCAACGCCAAAGACGCTCCTTGCAAAGAAGTGATTGAGCGCGACAACTTCGACCTCAATCAGTTTCCGATTCTCAAGTGCTGGCCGCACGACGGCGGCCGGTTCATTACCCTGCCCTGCGTCATCACCCGTGACCCGCGCTCGGGCAAGCGCAATATCGGCATGTATCGCATGCAGGTCTACGATGGCCAAACGACCGGCATGCACTGGCAGCGGCAGAAGGTGGCGGCCGAGCATTATCGCAACGCACTGCGCGCCGCTGCCGCAACGCAATCAACCGAAGGGCCGCTCACCGCAGGTGTCGCGGCCATGGCTGAATCAGCTGGCGGCGCGGTCTCCATCCCCGACGGCGCCATCGGCGGCCTTCCGCAAGTCTCGCTGGGCAACCTGAAAGGCTCACGGCTCGAGGTTGCCGTGGCCGTCGGCACCGATCCCGCCACCACGTTCGCCGCCATTGTGCCCGCGCCGCCCGAGGTTGAGGAGTTCCTCATCGCCGGCTTCCTGCGCGGCAAGCCCGTCGAGATCGTGAAGTGTGAAACCGTCGACCTCGAAGTGCCGGCCCACGCCGAGATCGTCCTCGAGGGCTACGTCGAGCTCGGCGAACTGCGCAGCGAAGGCCCCTTCGGCGACCACACCGGCTTCTACACCATGACCGACCAGTATCCGGTCTTCCACCTCACCTGCATCACGCATCGCAAAGACCCCATTTACGCCGCCACCATCGTCGGCAAGCCACCCATGGAAGACGCCTGGATGGGCAAGGCCGTCGAGCGCATCTTTCTGCCGGCGATGAAGATGACGATTCCCGAAATCGTCGACATCAACCTGCCCGTCGAGGGTGTCTTTCACAACCTGATGCTGGTGTCGATCCGCAAGAGCTATGCCGGCCAGGCGCGCAAGGTGATGAACGCCATCTGGTCGCTGGGCCAGGCGATGTTCACCAAGTGCATCGTGGTGGTGGACGAGGACTGCGACGTGCAGGACATCGGCGAAGTGGTGCTGCGCGTCACCAACAACATCGATCCCGAGCGCGACATCCAGTTCACGCTGGGGCCGATCGATTCGCTGGATCACTCGTCGCGCCTGCCCAACTACGGGTCAAAAATGGGGATAGACGCTACGCGCAAGTGGAAGGCCGAGGGCTTCGAGCGCCCGTGGCCGGCGATGATTGAAATGGATCGCGGGACCAAAGCCAAGGTCGATGCGCTGTGGGCGAAGCTGGGGCTGTAAAGGGGTCTCTGCTATATCTAAATCCATGCGGGCCGTCCTCCCCAGACTCCTCACCGGTGCAGCAGCCGCCCTCGCCGCCCTCCCTCTTCCAGCCCAGCAGGCCCCGGACAATTTCCGCTGGGTCGACTTTCATTCCGAAAAGGAAGCCGACACCATCGCCTGGGTTACGCGCTCGCTGGCCGCGGAAAAATGGACCGCGATCCGCGAAATCGGCGTGGAATACGATGCCGCGCTGGTGGTCACCACGCTGCGCGCCACGCCCGAGTCCGCGCCCGACGCCGATACCTTCGCCGTGTGGAGCGCATCGCTCACCAGCCATGCGCTGACGCCGCTGCTCAAAGGCGTCAACCTGCGCCTGCTCGACTGGATGAAGTTCGATGCCAGCGACCAGGGCGAACTCGGCGCGCTTTACGACGATTGCCGCGAGTGCGAGGCGGCCACTACATACTTCACCGTATTCCACTTTGACATGTCACAGCATCTTTGGACGGCTCGCTGGATGCGCGGCGGGCAGGCTGCGCCCGTATGGAGCTCAGCAGCTCCCGCCGGAATCGCCCTGGGCCAGGTCTACGCAGTGCTGGCCGAGCCCAATGGGCGCCAATTCCTCTCCACCTGGAACCATTTCGACTACGGCAAGGTCAAGGCGGCCGAAGACTATCTTTACATGTATGAGTTGGATCCCTTCAGCGGCCTCGAGCGGACCCAGCAGGTGAATGCCAAAGAGGTGGACGACATCAAGCAGCGCCTCTGCCACGCGCAGGAATCGATTCCAGGGACCGCGCGCGGGCAGGACTCGCCGCTCTGTAAACCAACTGTGCCGGCCCGCCCCGAGCGCAGGCCTGTGACCACCCCTCCGGCCAACAACCATGGCCGCTCCACGCCGCCCGCCGCACGGCATTGATCCCGTCTCCGCAATGGTCAATTGAGAACTGACTGGCTCCCAGGGTTCGCCTAGCATTGAGGCGAACTGGAGAGTGCAATGGTTCGCTTACCTGGACTTGGACGATCGTCTTTACTTGCGTTAACGATGGCGCTTTGCGCCACGGGGTGCCACACTAGCCCCGCTGCGGTCGGGGCGGGCGTCAACCCGGCCGGCACGCAGGACCAGCCTGTCCAACCCGCTCAAGTCGCGGACCCGGCAGCGGCCAACTTGGCTCCGGTCGCGGCAACTCCGAGTCCCGTAGCGCCCGGCGCAGACCCAAGTCAGGCTCCGGCGCAATCGCCACCCACTCCAGCCCAGAGTGCCCCGCCACCGGACCAATCCGTTCCCGCACCACCTCAGAGTGCCCCGCCACCGGACCAATCCGTTCCCGCACCACCTCAGAGCGCCCCGCCACCGGACCCAAACGCGGCCGTTTCCGTGCCGGTCTCTCCGCCCCCGAATCAAGATGGATCGCAAGGCCCGGCGCCCGGCCCGGCGCAGGACGACCCGAACGCCAGTGGACAGCCCGAGGCCTACGCCTCTCAGCCGCCGCCCCCGTTGCCCGCGTATGAACAGCCTCCTGCTCCAGGCGACGGCTACATGTGGACTCCGGGCTATTGGGGCTATGGTCAGGCGGGCTACTACTGGGTTCCCGGCGTGTGGGTCAACGCTCCGTACATGGGCGCTCTGTGGACACCCGGCTACTGGAGCTGGGGATTTAATCGCTACCAGTTCTACAGGGGCTATTGGGGTCCCCACATCGGCTTCTATGGCGGCGTGAACTACGGCTTCGGCTACATCGGCTACGGCTACCAGGGAGGATACTGGGGCGGGGGGCACTTCAACTACAACCGCTCGGTAAACAACATCGACGTCAATGTGGTGCATAACGTCTATAACCGCTCGGTCACCGGCAATACCAACAACACCAGGGTGAGTTTCAACGGCGGATCGGGCGGGATTCAGGCGCGGGCCAGGCCTGCGGAAATGGCAGCGCTGCATGAGCCCCATGCGGCCCCCATGCACGCACAGTTGCAGAATGAGCATGCCGCCAGCGTCGACCGGGCGCAGTCAGCGGCCGTCAATCATGGCCAGCCAGCCAGCATGGCGCTCAGCAAGCCGCTCGCGGCGGACCGCGACGTAAGACCCATGACCGCGCCCCAGGCGCGCAGCCAAGCTGCGATGCAGCAACGCGGCGCGGCCCAGGCGCGACCAAACTTCAGCCAACCGGGCCGTCCCGCTGCTGCTCAAAGGAATGAACCTTCGCGGGCAATGACGCCTCGGCCGGAGGCACGACAGGCCACTCCGCAACGTGCCGCGCCAAGGCCGGCAGTTCAAGAGCGGCAGGCGCCTCAGCAACGGCCCGCCCCCAGGCAGGCAGCACCTGAGCGCCAGGCGCCAAGGCCAGCGGCGCCGCAGCGGGCCGCGCCTCATGAGAGTCCCAAGCCAGCCGAGCGTCCCCGATAAGACGATGATGCCGTTCACACCGGTGCGCAATCACTGGGCGGTCAGGACGCGGATGGCCACCAGGTTGCGCACCCAGCGCGCCGGCCGCTTCTCGCCCGTCGCCACTAGCTGCAGCGGCCCATTGTCACCCAGTGGGCGGCCCTCCAGCGCATCGGCAACCAACACCGTCCCGTCATGGACGTCCGGCGTCACCTCCGCAGCGGAGTAGACCACCTGGTAGCCATCGGACCCTTCCGCCACCAGATAGAGCCGGAACTCCTTTCCGTGCGGCTTCTCCGGTACGCCCAGCGGCGTGAGCAAGTCGATCAGCAGCACGCCGGAGAAGGTCTGGCTGGCCTTGATGTGCTCGTTATAGACGGTAAGGGTCTTGTGCGGCAGGGCGGCCAGCGTAGCCGGGGTCCACTCCGCGGATTTGTCGCCGTAAGCGATCTTCAATGGTCCGATCGGAGCACTGGGCTTGGCCGCCCCATCCACGCTGCCCATCTGGCCCGTGCCGCCGGCCGGCGCGGGCTGCGGCTGACCGTGAGATTGCGCCTGCATCGCCGCCAACACCAGAACCGGGACCCAAAGCCGCCAACGCATCGTGAAGCCCTCCCGGAATCCATCGTATACTGGCCGTATGTCGATCGTGCGCAACCTCGCCGGCATCGCCAAGGGCATGAGCATCACGCTGCGCGAAATGGTGCAGCCCTCGCAGGTGGAGAACTACCCTGACGGCGCCGGCCCCCTGCGCGGAGCGGTCTTCGAGCAGCGCTTCCGCGGCGCACACGTCTTGCAGCGCGACGAAAATGGCCTGGAGAAATGTGTGGCCTGCTTCCTCTGCGCGGCGGCCTGCCCGGCCAACTGCATCTTCATTGAGGCCGCGGAAAACACCGAGGAGCAGCGCATCTCCTCGTCGGAGCGCTACGCCAAGATCTACAACATCGACTACAACCGCTGCATCTTCTGCGGCTACTGCGTCGAGGCCTGCCCGACGGATGCGATTACGCATGGCCACGGCTTCGAACTGGCCACGCTGAACGCCACCAACCTGGTGATGCGCAAGGAAGACATGCTGGTGCCGGTGGCCGCGCTAACTGCGGCAAAATAGGCCGCCGGCGCTTTCCCAATAACCGGCTCGTTTTTGCTTGTTCCGGGTTTCCGTCTATCCTGATACCTAAAGCATCGCGAAGTGGCGGCGAGTGAGGTTGCGCGATTTTGGCTTTCGCCGGCACTGTAACGCGCAAGAACACCAGAGAGATTATGACCACAGCTCACCAACATCCTTTGGAAAGAATTCTCGAGAGCCGCATCGCCATCATCGATGGAGCGATGGGAACGACCATCCGCACCTACGGCATGACGGAAGCCGATATCCGCGGGGAGCGGTTCAGGAACGCTACCAAGGACCTTAAGAACAACGGCGACCTGTTCTCCCTGACCCAGCCGCAGATGATCTGCGACATCCATCGCCGTTTCCTTGAAGCCGGTGCGGACATCATCGAAACCAACACCTTCGGCGCCACCAGCATCACCCAGAGCGAGTTCTTTGTCGAGGACCCGCGGGAGCACGGCGGCCGCAAAGATCCCGCCTTCTATCAGAAAGTCATCGAGGATCCATTCCTCAACAACCTGGCCTGGGAGATCAATGAGCAATCGGCCCGGCAGTGCCGCGAATGGGCCGATCGAGTATCGAATGAGACCGGGCGGCAGCGGTTCGTTGCGGGAGCCATCGGACCCATGACCGTGTCTCTCTCGAACTCGCCCGACGCCGACGATTCCGGCTTTCGCGTGGTCACCTTCGACCAGGTCAAGTCCGCCTACGCGCAGCAGGTGCGGGCCCTTATCGCCGGAGGAGCGGACCTGCTCCTCGTCGAGACCATCTTCGACTCACTCAACGCCAAGGCGGCGCTGGTTGCCATCCGCGAGGTTTTCGACCAGGATGGCCAGACTGCGGCCGGCAAGGAGTTGCCAGTGATGATCTCGGCGGCTGTGGGCCGTGGCGGCGAGACGATGATCTCCGCACAGACAACCGAGGCCTTCTGGATTGCGGTCGAGCACGCGAGGCCGCTGTCGGTGGGGCTCAACTGCTCTCTCGGTCCCGATCTGATGTATCCCTTTCTCTCTGACCTGTCGGAGAAGGCGGACGTGGCAATCTCCTGCTATCCGAATGCCGGGTTGCCCAATCCGCTCTCGCCAACCGGCTTCGATCTCGGACCGCAGGATATGGCCCGTTATCTCAGCGAATTTGCGCAGGCCGGGCTGATCAACATTGCCGGCGGCTGTTGCGGCAACACGCCCGAGCACATCGCGGCCATTGCCAAATCGCTCCAAGGCCTGCCGCCGCGGCCGCTTGGTCGGATCGAGGTCGCAGCGTGAGCGCGATCCCCGCACCAAAGCCCCTCCGCCTCTCCGGTTCGCAGCCCTTTACCCAGCAGGCCGGCGTCTTCATCATGATCGGCGAGCGGACCAACGTGGCCGGATCGCCGAAATTCGCCAGGCTGGTCAAAGAAGGCAAATTCGAAGAAGCCGTCAGCGTGGCCCGGCAGCAGGTGGAGAATGGCGCCAACGTCCTCGACATCTGCATGGACGAGGGCATGATCGACGGCGTCGCGGCCATGACGCGCTTCCTGCAGTTGCTGGCCAGTGAGCCTGAGGTCGCCAAAGTCCCCTTCATGGTGGACTCGTCGAAGTGGGAGGTGATCGAAGCCGGCCTCAAGTGTCTTCAGGGCAAAGGCATCGTCAACTCCATCTCATTGAAAGAAGGTGAAGCCAGGTTCCGCGAGCACGCCGCGACTGTCCTGAAGTACGGCGCTGCCGCGGTGGTAATGGCCTTTGACGAACAGGGCCAGGCAGCGACCTACGAGGACAAGATCCGCGTCTGCGAACGCGCCTACCGCATGCTCGTCGACCAAGTGGGCTTTCCGCCCGAAGACATCATCTTCGATCCCAACGTGCTTACCGTCGCCACGGGCATGGAGGAGCACAACAACTACGCGGTGGACTTCATCCGCGCCACGCGCTGGATTAAGGCCAACCTCCCGCACGCCAAGGTCTCGGGCGGTGTTTCCAATATCTCGTTCAGCTTTCGCGGCAACAACAAGGTCCGCGAGGCCATGCACTCCGCGTTTCTTTATCACGCCATCGCGGCCGGCATGGACATGGGCATCGTGAACGCCGGAATGCTTGAGGTCTACGAAGAGATTGAGCCGGAGCTGAAAGCGCTGGTCGAGGACGTGCTGCTCAACCGCCGCGCTGACGCGACCGAGCGCCTGGTGGAATTCGGCGAAACGCTGAAGGGCGCCGGCGCTGCGGTGAGTGAAAAGAAAGCCGAAGAGTGGCGCCACGGAACGGTTGAGGAGCGGCTTTCGCACGCGCTGGTCAAGGGAATCGACGCATTCATCGAAATCGACACCGAGGAAGCCCGCGTCAAACTGGGCCGTCCTCTGCTGGTCATCGAAGGGCCGCTGATGGACGGCATGAGCGTGGTCGGCGATCTGTTCGGCGCCGGCAAGATGTTTCTGCCCCAGGTGGTGAAGTCCGCGCGCGTGATGAAGAAAGCCGTGGCGCATCTCACACCCTTTATGGAGGCCGAGAAGGCGTCGATGGCCGCGGCGGGCCAGGTGGTAAAAGCGCAGGGGAAGATTCTGCTTGCCACCGTCAAGGGCGACGTGCACGACATTGGCAAAAACATCGTCGGCGTGGTCCTCGCCTGCAATAACTTCGAAGTCATCGACATGGGCGTGATGGCGCCCTGCGAAAAGATCCTCGAGCGTGCGAAGCTGGAGAAGGCGGACCTGATCGGACTCAGCGGCCTGATCACGCCGTCTCTCGACGAGATGGTGCACGTGGCGCGGGAGATGGAGCGCCAGAATTTCAAGCTGCCGCTGCTCATTGGGGGGGCAACCACCAGCCGCGCGCACACCGCCGTCAAGATTGCGCCGCATTACAGCGAGCCGGTCGTCCATGTGCTCGACGCCAGCCGCGCGGTGCCCGTGACCACCAGCCTGCTGAGCGACGACGGCAAAGATGAGTTCGTCGCGCAGCATCGCGCCAGTTACGAAGCGTTGCGCAAAGCCCACGCCACGCCGCGGCCCAAGTTGGTTTCCATCGAGACGGCCCGCCAGCGGCGCACGCCAATCGAATGGCGCGCTGAAGACCTGCCCATGCCCGAGTTCACCGGCGTGCGCGTGCTGGACAACTTTCCACTGGCCACCCTGCGCACGTTTATCGACTGGACGCCGTTCTTCCACACCTGGGAACTCAAGGGCGTTTACCCGCGCATCTTCGAGCACCCCGAGCAAGGCGAACAGGCGCGCCAGATCTTTGCCGACGCTAATGCTCTGCTGGATCAGATCATTGAGAAGAACCTGATCACGGCGCGCGGTGTCTATGGATTCTTTCCCGCCAATGCCGTGGGAGACGATGTCGACCTGTACACGGAGGGAGCGCGCGGTAATGTGCTGGAGCGATTCCACTTCCTGCGCCAGCAGGCAAACAAGGAAGGAAGCGAGCCCTGCCGGTCGCTTTCCGACTTCATCGCGCCCAGGGAAACTGGCCTGCCCGACCACATCGGCGCGTTCGCGGTCACCAGCGGCATCGGCCTGAAGGAACTGTGCGACGGCTTCCGTTCCAAACACGACGACTACAACGCCATCATGGCCGAGGCCGTCGCCGATCGCCTTGCGGAAGCCTTCGCCGAATGCCTGCACAAGCGCGTGCGCGACGAATGGGGATACGGCCGCGCCGAGTCGTTGACCATCGACGACCTGATCCACGAGAAGTATCGCGGCATTCGTCCCGCCGCCGGTTATCCGGCGTGTCCCGATCACACCGAGAAGGGCACGCTGTGGCGTCTGCTCGATGTCGAGGCCAACACGGGGATGCAGATCACCGAGTCATTTGCCATGTGGCCCGGCTCGAGCGTGAGCGGGCTCTATTTCGCGCATCCGGAGTCGCGTTATTTTTCGCTGGGCAAGATCGGCCGCGACCAGGTGGCCGACTACGCCGAACGCAAAGGGATGAGCGTGGCCGAGGTCGAACGCTGGCTGGGTCCGAACCTGAATTACGATCCGGCGTAAGATCGAGCGGACGCCCTTCCGCCCCTGCGTTATCCTTCTTGCGTCAGCCCATGTCCCCCAAGCCCTCAAGCCGCGCCTCCTCGTCTGCCTCACTCCCCCGCGCCTTTGACAAGGAGCTCGCCGAGTTGGATGCGCTCAAGGGCGCCACTCTCGACGCCGCGGCCATCGAAAACCTGCGCGAGGCGCTCGGCCATCGCAACAACTTCATCGTTGCCAAGGCCGCAAAGCTGGTCGCCGATGCCGAACTCGCCGCGCTGCTCCCCGACGTTCTTGCTGCCTACCAACGCTTCTTTGCCGATCCAGTCAAGACGGACCCGCAATGCTGGGCGAAGAATGCGCTGGTGAAGGCCCTGGTCAAGCTGGAGCACCGCGCCAAAGACGCCTACCTGCGCGGACTGCGCCATCACCAGTTGGAGCCGGTGTGGGGCGGGCAGTCGGACACGGCGGGGACGCTACGCGGTGAGTGCGCTCACGCGCTGGTGGATTGCCCGGGCATCTCCGACGCCGAATTGCTGACCGTGCTGCTGGAGCCGTTGGTGGACACCGAGAAGACCGTGCGTGTCGAGGCAGCGCGGGCCATCGGGCAGGTGGGCGGCATCAGCGCCGCGCTGCTGCTGCGTCTGCGCATCCTGCTCGCGCCGGCGACTCACGACAAGGACGAGCCGGAGGTCCTCGGCGCCGTCTTTTCCGCGCTGCTGGGCCTGGAGCGAACGCAGGCCATCCCGCTCGTCGCCGGCTTTCTCAAGGAAGGCGACGACCTGGCCGCCGAAGCCGCGTTCGCGCTCTCTGAACTGCGCACGCCGGAGGCTCTCGCAGCCCTTGTAGGACGCTACCGCGCCGGCGTTGACGCGTGGTTCGGCTCGGTTCTATTAAGCGCCATCGCGCTGACCCGCCTGCCCGAGGCCATGGACTTTCTGCTGGACCTGATTGCCCGCGATGCGCGCGAGGCACCGTCGGCCATTGAGGCCATCGGCCGCGCCGCTCCTTCCGCGGAGCAGCGCGCCCACGTGGAGCAGGCGGTCAAGGCGGCTGGCAGCCAGCGCCTCGAGCAGGCATTCCGCCAGCATTTACCTGCACTGCCGGAGCGCTGCTGAGGGCAGCGTACAAGTTTTCAGAGAATTCGAGCCGTTTGTGAGACAGTAAAAGGAACGGCAATCATAAACGAAACGGGAATTCACGTAGCGCTGGATGCAGCCGTTTTTTCCGCGGCAACTCACCCAGCCGCAATGGTTTACATTTTCTAGAGCAGGGGATGCGGCGATGTTGGCAACGCTCATTCTTTCGAGCGCTTTGTTGTGCGGATGCGGGGCCGGGATTGGCGAAAGCGATTTGCCCAGCGCCGCTCCGCCGGACGCTCCAGCCATCACCGCCGCCTCCGCGCAGCATGGCGCCCTGTTGGTCAGCCTGGCCACCGCTGCCCCAGGGGCAAACATCTACTACACCGTGGACGGCAGCAAGCCCAGCGCCTTTTCGCAGATTTATCGCGCGCCCTTTCTTGTGGCTAACAGCCTGACGGTCAAGGCTATTGCCGCAACACCTGGCGGCGCCGTCAGCAAGATCGCCAGCCAGAAGTTCAAGCTCAAGATTCCCTCAGGAACGCTGGTGTGGTCCGAAGAGTTTTCCAACTCGACCGGCGCCAGGGCACAACCCAACCCTCAGGTCTGGACCTACGACGCGGGCAATGACGGTTTTGGCAACCATGAGCTGGAGACATATTGCGCCTGGGGCTCGTCCGCCGCGCCGTGCAGCGCCACCGATCCAAATGTCTATGTGGGCACCGACGGCTACCTGCACATCGTGGCCAAGCAGCCCTCGGATGGTGTGTACACCTCGGCGCGGCTGAAGACGCAGGGCCTGTTCAGCTTTCAGTACGGCCGCTTTGAGGTGCGCGCGCTGGTACCGGAGGGGCAAGGCTTCTGGCCGGCGGCGTGGCTGCTGGGCAACAACATTGTCACCGACGGCTGGCCGGCCTGTGGTGAGCAGGATGTGCTGGAACGCGTCAACGCAGTGAAAACGCCCGACTGGAACGAGGGATCGATTCATGGAATCGGCTTCACCGGCAGCACCGGCCTGGGCACTGTCTACAACCTCCCCGCCGGGCAGACGGCAGCCGGATGGCACACCTACGGGATGATCTGGCAAAAGGGCACGGTGGCCTATTATGTGGACGATCCCACCCATCCCTACGTCACCTACACCGCCGAGAGCATCGCCCCCTTTCCCGGCGCGGTGTGGCCCTTTGACGCCGGGCAGAGCAACTTCATCCTTCTGAACCTCGCCATTGGGGGAGACTGGCCGGGATCTCCGGATGACACTACGAAGTTCCCCGCGGCGATGCTGGTCGATTATGTCCGCGTCTACGCCAACTGACCACACAGCGATCCGGGCCATGCAGTCCCATTTCGATTGCCGCCACTGACCTTTTGAACCCGGCCGGACGCAGTTGGCTGCGATTGCGCTTGCGCTGCAATGGCGCCTGTGATAAAAACAGATCATTCAAGTTTGCCCCCAAAGGGCAAGCCTGAGTTTCATGCAGAGTGGCTGAGGGACGGGCCCTGTGACGCCACGACAACCTGCCTGGGCAATCCAGGA
>Ga0326727_10014073_pt1 | contig 17550 bp, 10 predicted proteins | sample MB2enrmetagenome_FD_207643 | JGI IMG/M metagenome (GOLD analysis project Ga0326727, IMG submission 207643) | Lab enriched peat soil microbial communities from McLean, Ithaca, NY, United States - MB29MY | ecosystem: Environmental > Terrestrial > Soil > Wetlands > Peat | place: USA: New York...
CGTTTTATGCGATGTTCACCCGCCAGCGCCCAGATGGAAGGCCGGTTGTAACCTAGCCGGCGCTGTCACCGTCTCAAGGCCAAACATTGAATCAAAATGCGACAAATTATCATGACTCATAAGAACCTGACCGCTGTAGTCCGCCTCGCCGTGATGGCGGGTTTGGGAGTTGCCACCGGCGCCCTCGCCGTTGACCTCACCAAGCTGCCTCCCGCCTCCACGCAAACCGGCGTCACCTACGCCAAGGACATTCAACCCATTTTCAAGGCCAGTTGCTTCGATTGCCACGGAGATCAAGCGCGCCCCAAGCACGGCCTCCGCCTCGACAGCCTGGCGGCTGCTCTCAAAGGAAGCCAGGACGGCGAGGTCATCGTCCCCGGCAAGAGCGACAAGAGCGATCTGGTTATCAACATCTGTTGGGAGGCCAAGCCGGAGCACCCGATGCCGCCCAATCCCCCGGCCCGCCGTGGCGGTCCTGACGGAACCGGCGCTCCGGGCGCGGGAAACCAGCCGCCGCCAGGCCCCGGCGGCCCCGGACCGGCGGCCGCCCCCCGCAAGGAACTGACGCCCGAACAAATCGGCCTGATTCGCGCCTGGATTGATCAAGGCGCAAAATAATTTTCCATCGGAAAACTCATCGCCGCGCCGAGGCGCCCCGGGCTTCGGCGCGGCGAAACTTTTTCAATCCTCCCGCGCGCCGATGACGCCGCCCGAAACCAACCCGCCGCCGGGGCCGGCCGTCGCGCCCCGCTTTTTGCCAGGGCTGTTGCTCCTGTTTCTGGGAAGCGGTTGCGCGGCCTTGATTTACGAGATCGTCTGGCTGCAATTGCTCCAACTGGTCATCGGCTCGTCCGCCGTTTCCCTGGGTTTGTTGCTCGGCACTTTTATGGGCGGCCTCTGCCTGGGCAGCCTCGCTCTGGCGCGCCTGATTCCGCAACGCTGGCATCCGCTGCGCGTGTATGCCTGGCTGGAATCGGGCATGGCGATCCTGGGCGTGACGGTCCTGTTCGCCGTGCCCGCCGCGGGCCGCATTTACGCCCCGCATGCCGGCCATGGTTTGACGGGCATCCTCTTGCGCGGCGTCGTCGCCTCGGTTTGTTTGCTGCCGCCCACTTTTTTGATGGGCGCCACCCTGCCCGCCATTTCCCGATGGGTGGAAACCACCCCTCAAGGCATGTCCTGGCTCGGTCTTTTCTACGGCGGCAATACCGCCGGCGCGGTGCTCGGATGCCTGCTGGCCGGGTTTTATTTGCTGCGCGTGTACGATATGGCGGCCGCCACCGCCGTCGCGGCCGGCATTAACACCGCGGTGGCTTTGGCCGCCTTCGGCCTGGCCGCGCTCACGCCGCACCGCCCCCAGGCCGCGGAGCCAAAAGCCGGCCCCCCCGCGGCCGTCGCCGGTTCCCGAACGGTTTGCCTCGCCATCGCGTTGTCCGGTTTGTGCGCGCTGGGAGCGGAGGTGATTTGGACGCGGTTGCTCTCCTTGATGCTCGGGGCGACGGTCTATACGTTTTCGATAATTCTGGCGGTGTTTCTGGCCGGGCTGGGCTTGGGCAGCATGGCCGGGTCTTTATTGGTCCGCAGCCGCGCGCGTCCGGACATCGCGCTGGGCTGGTGCCAGGTGATGCTGGCGGCGGCCATGTCGTGGGCGGCTTGGATGCTCACCAGTTGCCTGCCTTATTGGCCGGTCAATCCGGGCCTTGCCAGCAGTCCTTGGTACACCTTCCAACTGGATTTGGTCCGTTGCCTCTGGGCTTTGCTGCCTGCGACCCTCCTGTGGGGCGCCAGTTTCCCGCTGGCGCTGGCGGCGGTGGCGGCGCGCGGTCTTGATCCTGGACGACTGGTGGGAAAGGTGTACGCGGCCAACACCGTCGGCGCGATCCTGGGCGCGCTGGCCACGAGCCTTCTCTTGATCGCCTGGCAGGGCACACAAGACACCCAGCGCCTGCTCATCGGCCTCTCCGCCGCTTCCGGCCTGATTCTCCTGTTCTCCTCCTTTTGGCGGCAGCCCCGAAGCCCGGCTTCCGGCCAATCCGCCGGCTCCCCGGCCTCCCTCTCCGGGGATGGCCGGGATGTTAGTATTGACGAAGAAATGCCCGGCCGGACCGCGCTCCCCGCCATCTCCCTGGCGCTGGCGGCCGGGCTGGCCGGTTTTTTCGTCGCGTCGGTCCCGCCCGTTCCGTGGCAACTGATCGCGCACGGCCGCTATCTGGCCACCTATGGCAACGACCGCGCGCTGCTTTATGTAGGCGAGGGCATGAACGCCTCGGTCGCAGTCACCAAGATGAATGACGGCGGCGCCCTCAACTTCCACATCAGCGGCAAAATCGAAGCCTCCACCGACCCGCTGGACATGCGCCTGCAACGCATGCTCGGCCACTTGCCCGCGTTGTTGATGGCCCGCCCGCGCTCCGTTCTGGTGGTCGGATGCGGCGCGGGTGTGACCGCCGGCTCCTTCCTGCTTTATCCCGAAGTGACCAACGTCACCATCTGCGAAATCGAACCCTTGATTCCCGACAAAATCGCCCCGTTCTTCCAAAAGGAGAATTACGATGTCATCCACAACCCCCGCGTGAAAATCTTCCTCGACGACGCCCGCCATTTTGTCCTGACCAGCCATGAGAAATTCGACATCATCACCTCCGACCCGATCCATCCGTGGGTCAAAGGCGCGGCCACGCTTTACACCCGCGATTATTTCCAGTTGTGCAAGGAGCATCTGAACCCCGGTGGAATCGTCACCCAATGGGTGCCTCTTTACGAAAGCGACCTTCCGGCCGTGAAAAGCGAAATGGCCACCTTTTTCGATGTCTTTCCCAACGGCACCCTTTGGAACAACGAGGACCACGGGGCGGGTTACGACACCATTGTTTTGGGCACGGTGGAACCGCTGAAGATAGACCTGGACCAACTGCAGGGCCGATTGCAGAGCCTGACCGCCGTGGCGCAATCGCTCCAGGACGTGCAAATGGGAACCATATTCGGTTTGCTGGCCACTTATGGCGGGCAGGCCTCTGACCTGCGGCCCTGGCTGGCCGGCGCCCAGATCAACAGCGACCGCAACCTGCGTTTGCAGTATCTGGCCGGTTTGGCGTCGGACCTGACCCAGGCCACCCAAATTTCCGACAGCTTGCTGCCCTACCGCAAATTCTCCGACAACATTTTTACCGGTTCCGAGGCCCGCAAAGAGGCCCTCCGCATGATCCTCCAGTTGAAATCAAAGAAATAACGGACCGCCGCGCCTTGCGCAAAGACAACGAAATGGTGCGATTTCCTGGGAGCCGTTTTGGGCGAGGCTATTGTTTGAATTCATTGGCGCGATTATGCGGACCCACTTAACCCTATTTATTGACGAGTTCCATCTGATTTCCGTACAGCCGCTTCTCAATAAGTTTGCAATAATCTGAATTCAGTTCGATCAATACAAATGATCTTTGGAATTTCGCCGCGACAACTCCAACCGTCCCGCTCCCCGCAAAAGGATCCAAAATCACATCTTTCGGCCTAGAGCTCGCCATGATGCAATTCTCCACCAACTTCTCCGGAAATACGGCAAAGTGTGCCCCACGATATTTCGACAGCGGAATATTCCACACCGAGCGTTTGTTCCGCCCTAATGGGTGAAATGCTTGGTCCCACCTTCCGTTGTGAAGGTTGGGGTTCCCGTTGTTCTTTCCGGCCTCCGGAGTGCCGTTTCTCTTTCCAAAATGGTTCCTTCCACCTTTCATGCGGGAGTTTTCCGAAAATGTGACATGCGGCTCTCGGATAGCATCAGCGTCATAGTAGTACTCTGCGGACTTCGAAAACATAAAAATATACTCATGGTCGACCGTTGGCCGGGTCTTTACTGAATGGGGCATAGCATTCGGTTTGTGCCAAATAATGTCGCAACGTAGTATCCAACCAGTTTGCTGCAAGGCGATTGCTACCCGCCATGGCATCCCAAGCAGCCTACCATCAAGGAATTTGTCGCCCAAGTTCAGCCATAAGAGGCCGTCAGATTTCAATACCCTCCGACAGTCCCAGAAAACATCCACGAGCTTCCGAATATATTCATCCGGGTTGTCTTCATCGCCAACCTCATAATTCCCCATCCCATAATCTCTCTGCCTAAAATAGGGGGGACTCGTGACGATACACTGAACGCTAGAATCCGGTATCGTGGACAATTTAGCACTTGCGTCGCCGCACAGAATTTTATCCTTAAGCACGGCAATGCTTTCGCGGGCAATGAAACAACCGCAGGGCTCTTCGTGGAGGCATGATGTGATCCCATGCGATTGGGTAAAATCCTTTTTCATGTTTCGAGATCCTTGAGAGATGGGGCAAGTCTATTTATGGCGTTGTAAAGCATAGCTACCACGCGCGCGGTTTGATTGGGGTTAATCGGCAAGTGTATGACGTGTTTGCAGGATAGGGATTCCAGATTGCCGCCCCATGACTCGGCAATAACGACCGGAATGCACTCATATCCATTCTCCTGCGCTACAGAGATTGCTTTGTGGATGTCGCGCGTGAACAGGTTGGCGTGACCTCCGCCCATTGTCTCCCGTGTCTTAACTGGCACCAATATCGTGCGGGTCTTGCCGATGATTTGAACATCGTACGTTTCATCGGCAATCTTTACCTGAGCGTCACCAACTTTAAGGGAAAGGTGATGCGTGGCAATGACTGCGCGTATCGTTGTCCGCACAGTGTCCTCAAATGTCGTTCCTTTCAGAGCTCGGCGACTGCCTTCAAGTCTTGCAAGCATTACTTCTGAAATGGTGTGCCATGTCCATTTTTCCGATTCGGGAAAGAGTGGCCCGACAAATTTTCGCACTTCATTGAGCAGTTTAGCCTTGCTTTCGGTTAATGAGGCGCCTTCGACATTCCGAAGCAGCGGTCCGAGTCGTTGGGCCGGAGCATCCCTCATGGTCCAGGCCAAAAAATACCACTTTGCCACATCTGAAGCGTATGGGCGCCCAATGCCATCGTACAAATTGGCCTCTTCCGCATGTTGCAAATAAGCCTCAATCACAGCTACCGCTTTCTTTTCGTCAGGGTCGTTAATGAAGGCATGCACGTCTGTGTAACCATGGTGAACGAAAAACTGAACGAAGGCGTCAAAGAACAACTCATTCTGCCGCACGATCGCAATAAGTTCAGCAAGGCGCAGGTTATCGATTACAAGTTCCATTTATGTATTGATGATTGTGGACTTTCATCGTGCATCTCGCTCACATTAATGATGTCTCTGGCTTCACAGGATTTTAGAAGGAGGTAAAACGAGGCGAAATTGCTCTTTTCATAATCTACCGCCTTCTGAGTTTGGCGAAAATGGTGTTGGCTTGCTCCAGGCTTTCGCGGGAACCGATGTCAAACCAAATTCCGGGGACGCGCCAGGTGTAGAACGGGGTGCGCGGGTAAAGCCATTGCACCAGGCGGCCCGGCTGGTCGGGGTTGTTCCCTTCGGCCACATACTGCTGGATCAGCGGCAGGACGGCCTTGGGATAGTAATAGAGGGCGATGCCGGTGAGGGTGCTGGCGGGCTGGGCGGGTTTCTCCTCGAAAAATGTGATGCGGCCCGCGGCGTCCAGCGAAATGGAGTTGTATTTCTTGATTTCCTCCAGGCTGCCCGTGTCATAGACCGCCAGCACCGGCGCGTTCATCTTCCGGCAATGCCTTCCAAAATCTTCCAGGCTTTGGCTGAAAAGATTGTCGCCCGCCACCACGATCAAATCGTCCCCGATTTTTTCGCGGGTGATGACCAGGTTCAGGTCGCCGATGGCGCCCAGCTTGTTGCGGTCGTCGGTCGAGCCGTCGTTGACGATGGTGAAATCCAGTTTGGATTTGCCGGCGCGATAGGCCTCGGACCACTGTTGGAAATGGCCGGCGAACTTGGCGTTTGTCACCACATAAACGCGGTCAATCCCGCCGATGGGGGCCAGATTGTCCAGCACATATTCGATCATCGGCTGGCCGGCGACGGGCAGGAGCGGTTTGGGCTGGGTCAAGGTCAGCGGATAAAGGCGGGTGGCGTAACCGGCGGCGAGAATCAGGACTTTCATGTTTAAGCATTGGCGAACAAGCCCGGCGCGGCCAGTTTGGCCAGCGCCTGCGAGCGGTCCAGGATTTCCTTGCCCGATTCACAGTTCAAGGCGAAATCGGCCAACTCCTGGGCGTCCTGCATTTTCAGGCGGCGTATCAAAAACTTGACTTGCGGCACCAGGGAGGGCGCCGTGCTCAACTCGTCCACGCCCATTCCCAGCAACAGCGGCGTCAGCGCCGGATCGCTGGCCATTTCGCCGCACAAGCCGCACCAGATGCCGGCGCGGTGCGCCGCGTCAACCGTCCATTTGATGAGCCGCACGACGGCGGGATGGGTCGGCTCGTAAAGATGGGCGATTTTTTCATTCAACCGGTCCACGGCCAGCGAATACTGGATCAAATCATTGGTCCCCAGGCTGAAGAATTGGCACCGCCGGGCCAGCGTGTCCGCCGCCACGGCGGCGGACGGAATTTCGATCATGGCGCCGGCTTGGATATTGGCGTCGAAGGGGATGTTTTGCGCGCGCAGTTCGGCCTTGTATTCCTCCAGCAGGGCGTTGGCCTGTTCCAACTCGCCGAGGCCGGAGATCATGGGATACATCAGCTTGACGTTTCCTTCCGTGCTGGCCCGCAGAATGGCGCGGAGTTGGGCGCGAAAGATTTCGCGCTCCTGCAGGCAAAACCGGATGGCGCGCCAGCCCAGAAACGGGTTCATCTCCACCGGCAGCTTGAGATGGGAGAGGAATTTGTCCCCGCCCAAATCGAGGGTGCGGATGATGACCGGCTGGGGTTTCAACTCCGCCGCCAGCCGGCGATAGACCTGGAACTGCTCCTCCTCGGCGGGCAGGGACTCGCGGTTGATGAACAAGTATTCGGTGCGAAACAGCCCCACGCCCTCGGCCCCGTGAAACTTCACCGCCTCCAGGTCGCCGATTTGTTCGATGTTGGCCGAGAGGACGATGCTTTTTCCATCCAGCGTGACGGCCGGCTGGAATTGCAGCTCGTGCAGCTTTTCCTCCAGCGACACCCGCTGCCGGGCCATTTGCCCGTACTCGAACAAGGTCTGCTCGGACGGATTGACAATGACCAGCCCGCCGTAACCATCCAGCAGCGCGGTGGCGCCGCTCTGGATCATCCGGCTCGCCGTCTGCAATCCCACCACCGCCGGAAGTTCCAGCGAGCGGGCCATGATCGCGCTGTGGGAAGTCTTGCTCCCCACGTCGGTGGCGAAGCCCAGTGTGTTCTTGCGATTGAGCAGCGCCACTTCCGAGGGGGGCAAATCTTCGGCGACCAAGATGCACGGCTCCGGCAGGGGCTGGGCCACCCGCGGCGCGCGGCGGCCCATCAAATTATCCAGGATGCGCGAGGTGACATCGCGCATGTCGGTGGCGCGTTCCTGCAAATAAGCGTCATTGATGGCGCGGAGGGTTTCCTGGTATTTTTCGGCGAATTCGTGGAAGGCGGCCTCGACGTTGATTTTTTTCTGATAAATCAAACTGGTGACCGAATCAATCAGCGTCGGGTCTTCCAGCACCAGGAGGTGGGCGTCGAAAATGCTGGCGTCCTTGGCGTTCAAGGCCTGGCTGACCTGCCGTTGCACCTCCAGGATTTGCTGGCGCGTCTCCACCAGCGCCTGTTGCAGGCGTTCCACCTGCCCCGCCAGGCCGGATTCCGCCACCTCATATCGCGGCACCTCCACCGCCGCCTGATGCAGGACCAACACCTTCCCGCGGCATATTCCTCCGGAGACGGCAATGCCCTTGTACACACGCTCGCTGGTTGGCAAAGGATCAGACATAACGATTACTTACTTCCAAACCAACGGCTTGCAAGGCAATTCTTCGCAATTTTTCCAGATTTCAGGCAGACGCAGGTTCCCGGCGGGAAGGCCCCGGCTGCTGCTGTTCTGGCCGCCGGATTGGCCGGTCCCGGCGCGGCCTGGGCCGCGGTGGCGCGCTGCTGCCGCAACTGCGCGATCTGGTTGCGCGTCCGCGCCAGGTCGGCGCCGGCGGTTGGCAGATGTTGCTAAAACCTTCCCGACCCGGTATATATGCCGGGCCAATGATGACTGAAAATGCTTCCATTCCGGGAGAAAACACCGCCGGACCAATAAAAAAGGGCGGACGCCATTGCAGCGTCCGCCCTCCCAACAACCAAACTAACCAACCCTTGAGTCTGAGCGGATTCCCGGGTGGGAAAACCAAAAACCCCCCGGTTCCATTCTCAGAACTCAATTATATGACGCCAAAGGCAATGCCTTTGTTCAATTTTATTCTCAAATCCCCTTTTCCGGCTTTCCGGCGCCGGGTTTCCGCCGCCTTGCCCGCCGGTCCCGCCCCCCATGCGCATTGTTAATCTGAATCCCGACACCGATATTGGAGCCAGCGCCTGGTTCGTGGACATGGACGGCAGCCGCCTGCTCCTGGACGCCGGCGCCCATCCCAAACGCGAAGGCCGGGCCAGCCTGCCGCTTTATTCCGCCATTGCCGGCGAAGACCTGGATGCCATCGCCCTGACCCATTGTCACCACGATCACGTTGGCTCCCTGCCGGTGGCCATCCGCCAGTTCTCCAAGGCCCATATCCTGATGACTGAGTTGAGCTACTTCCTCATCGGGCGCGTCCTGCACAATTCCGTCAACGTCATGATCCGCCAGCGGGACGAAAACGGCGTCCGGGACTACCCCCTTTACACCCATCAGGAACTGGAGGAGGTGGAGCCGCAATTCCAGGGCTTTCGATACAACCGCCAGATCGAATGGAATTCCCACGCCAAACTCCGGGCCGGCCTGCCCTCGCCCACCCTCGAATTTCACGACGCCGGCCACGCCCTCGGCTCCGCCGGCATCCTGGTCCGCGGAAAATCCCAGACACTCTTTTACACCGGCGACGTGTGTTTCCACGACCAGACCCTTCTCAAAGCCGCCTGTTTTTCCGGCGTCCGGGCCGACGTTCTCATCATGGAAACCACCCGGGGCGACCGCGCCACGCCGCCCGGCTTCACCCGCGAGGCCGAAGCGGAGCGCCTGGCCCAGGCCATGAACCGGGTTTTGGCCGCCGGCGGCTGCATTTTGATGCCCACCTTCGCTTTGGGGCGCACCCAGGAAATCCTGGCCCAGCTCGCCCTGATGATGGCCGCCCGCAAACTGCGGCGCCAGCCCATTTACATCGGCGGCTTGGGCCGGGTCTTCACCGAAACTTACGATCTCAAGGCGCATCTGGCCAACCGCGCCCACCCCGATTTGCAGTTGTTGGAGGCGCTGCAACTCATCGTCCTGGAGCGCGAGGCGCTCTTGAACATGAAGCTGACCGGCGGCCGGATTTTTGTCCTCACCGCGGGCATGATGACCGAGGGCACCCCCGCCCACGAACTGGCCCTCCGCATGGCCGGCCAGGAAAACCAGGCCATCTTCTTCGTGGGCTACGCCGACCCGGACACGCCGGGCGGCCGCCTCAAAGCCTCCCAGCCCGGCGTGCCCTTTCTGTTCAGCGCCAGCGGCGGCGAATTGACCCGCCGCTGCGTGCTGGAAGACTTTGATTTGACGGCCCATGCCAGCCGCGAGTCGCTGGTGGATTTTGTGGGCGTCGTTTCGCCGCGCGCGGTGTTGTTGGGCCACGGCAGCGCCACCGCCCGCCAATGGGTGGAGGAGCAAATCCGCGACCGCCACCCCAATATCAAAATCATCCAGCCCGAGCCGGGCCTGAGCGTGGAAGTTTAACCCTGGATATGGGCGGGGCAGGGCGGGCGCTCCGCCGCCCGCCGTCGGACCTTGGCAGAGGAACAAGCGTCGCAACACCTCCATGCGGCGGGCGGAGGACTGCCCGCCCTGCCAACCAAGACCGGCGCATTGCTCAGGCGGGCTGGGACACCTTGGGGATGCGGTTGAAGTTGTCCAGGAATTCGGCGCGGCTCTCGCAGCCGATGGAGAAGCAGTGGACCAGATCCTTTGTCACCGCGAATCGCAGGGCGTCGTCCAGATTGTCGGCCAATTGGCCTTCGCCGAGGATCTTCATGCCGACAATCCCCTTGCCCTTGGCCTTCAATTCGCCCATGAGCGGCATCATCGTGGCGGTATCGGCGTCCATGCGGGTGCTGGCGGGATTGATGCGGGTCATGCAAATATCGAGCCACGGGTTGTTGATGGCGATCTTCATCGTGTCAAGCGAATGGCAACTGATGCCCACCGAGCGGATGAGCTTCTTCTCCCTGGCCTCGGAGAGCGCGTCCATCTGGGGCTTGTTGAACTGGTCCCACTTGGGAACAAAGACGCAGTGCAGCAGAACGATGTCTATGTAATCAACCCCCATCTCCTGGCGGTAGCGATCCAGGTCGGTCTTCATTTGCGCGGCGCTGCGGGCTTCGGTCTTGGTCATGATGGTGATCTTTTCGCGCGGGACTTTCTTGAGAAGGATTTTGATGGCATCATGGGTGCCGTAGGTATCGGCGGTGTCCAGCAGGAACACGCCGTGGTCGTACCCCTCCCACCACAGGTCGGCCATTCCGTCGGCGCCGAGCTTTCGCAATTGGTTGGAACTGCGGCCGCCGCCGGTGGTGCCGCTCCCGATAGCCATGCGCGACACCTTCACTTTTTGCGGTCCCAGTTCAATCACGTCGCTGGCGCGGCGGACCTCCGCCGGCCACGCGGTCACAGGGAAAGCGGTGGCGGCCCCCAAGGCCATGGAGCGCTTCAAAAACTCACGTCGGTTCATTCGGTGCATGTTTCCTTTCGGGTGGGTTTGCGTCTGATTTTGCAAGTTCGGCGGGAGAGCGTCCTGCCAATCGGTTCCTAGGGTGATTTTGGCGCCGCCTTGGGGGCGGGCGCGGGCGGCTCGGCTGCCTGCTTAATGGCGGCCAAGTTGAAGGAGTGGACGGCCAGGCGCGCCCGGGCCAGCGCCTCACTGGATCCGGGTCCCGCCGCTTCCAGGCTGGCGAGAAATTGCGCGATTTGCGCGGCGGCCTTGCCGCCGGCGGACGTGGCGTTGTGGCAGCGGGCGCAGATGGAAGTCCCGCCCGTGAGCATGGCCGTGCCGGCGGGTTCGGTGGCATGACTGGCGTGGCAAGCGGCGCAGCCGGGCCTCCGTTGGGAGGTGAACCGCGCGTGGGGACTTTTCCGAAACAGCTCCGCCGCCGCCGCGTGGCACTTGGCGCAGGTGTCGGTGACATGCTGCGGGCTGGCCGGCGAAAGCGGGTCGCTGCCGGCGCGGATGTTATGGACGCTGTGGCAGTCCACGCACTCGGCGGCGCCCTTGCGGCCGGCGGCCAGTTGCTTGCCGTGGACGCTGGTGCGGTACAAAGCGAGCTGATCCACCCGGGGTTGCGGGATGAACTTGCCCATATAAGCGGCGTCGCTGTGGCAGCTCCCGCAGAAGTCGGGGGTGCCCTGGCGGGTGACGCGGATCTTGAAGCCGCGATCGGGGCTCATGGAGACGTTCGCGGTATCATCCTTGGGATCGCCTCCGTGGCAGTCAACGCAACTAATCGTGTTGTGGTAATGCACGTCATCCTTGAAGACGGCACTGGTGCCTTCCATGACGCTGTGGCAATCGAAGCAGGAATCCTTGGGGACGTCGGCACCGCCGGCCAGCAGCGGAATCAGTGCAAATGTCAGTATGCGGAAATTCATCGCGTGCGGAGAATGGAGATTGGATGGAAAGAACACTCACCATTTTTTGGCATTTCATTTCCACAAATTGCCCGACCTTTCCAGGGAAAGGCCCTCGCGGCCCATGCCGCCATGCGGGTGCGGATCGCCGGTCATGGCCTGAAAAAACGGTGGCGCCTTGCTGGACAATGGCGAGGCAGGGCATTCGCCCGGCCCGCCGGAAAGACGGAATGCGCGCCGGGAACGGAAGCAATCCGCAGACAGGCTCTATTTAAACGACCGGCAAGAGTCAGAAATTGAATCGGAACCGGGTGTAGATCAATCGTTGGTACGGGAGGTCCAGATAATAATTGATGGGGCTTAGGTGATAGTAATCGCCCGTCAGGTTCAACAGGCCAACGGCCAGTTCGCCGCGGCGCTTGGGAAAACGGTAGCCGGCATACAAGTTCACCGCCGGGAAATGATCCCCCGAAGGTTGCGGACCGGAGCCAGCCAGTTCCTGCCCAAACCACCAGAATTCGCCCCGGACAAAAATCCCCGACGGCGGTTGCCATGACGCCGAAAGACGCGCTTCCTCCAGGGATCCCGACTGGGAGGTCGCCAGATCATAGCCCGCCGGGGCCGGAATGGGGGAAAGGGTGGTTTTCAAGTCGGACGCTGTGAATTTGTATTGAGCCTGCAAAAACCAGTCGCGGCCGGCAATTTGATTGAGGGTGAGAACGGCGCTGTTTTCGGTGAAATGTAGTTGCGTGGTGTTGTCCTGGGCGGAGGTCGTCGGCGAGGGGGTGGCGAAGTTGATCAAGAAGGAGCCGGTATTTTGTCCCACGTCCTCCTGCAGGCTTTGCGCTTGAACCGTCAGCCAGGTATTGGGCCGCACCTTCCAGTCCACGGCCCCGCCCGCCACCTGATAACGCGCCGCCTCCACAGACCCGACGAGCGATTCCGAGATGATGGAGCGAAAGGATTGATCGAAGCCCGCCAGTTGTGTCGGCTCCAGCCGCACGCTCTCGTCGTAACTCACCCCGCCCAGCGCCCGGCTGAACACGCCCCGCAGGGTCAGTGCCGGCGCGGGACTCCAGATCACCGCCGCTTTGGGCGACCATTGGCTCTTCCAGTCCGTCGTGCTGTCCAACGGGGGGCGGCGATAATTGGCCGGGTACTCCTCGGTGTCGTAGGTCAGCCCGCCGATGAGCATCAAGCCGTCGGCCATTTCCCAATGGTCATAAGCATAAGGGGAAATCCGCTGAAAGCGGGCGTCGGCGCCGGTGGCGGAGGAATAGTGGCCGAGAAAGCCCGGAGGGTGGTTCAACAAGGCCGTGGCCTGGAAATCCCCGGTCTGGTAGCGCGCCCCGAAAATACCCGTGAGCTGAGGGCCTTGCAGAATCTGGCTCAACTCGGCGGTATAGACCTCAAACTGATTGCTATAGTTGAGACCCACGGGCACGATGCCAGGCGAGACGGTGGGATGAATCGTCGAGGCGAATTCCGGCCAGTTGGTGTCGGTCAGATGCTGGGCGTCTTCCAGGCGGCCCGCCAAAAAGAGCGTGTGCGAACCCGGCCCCCATTCGTGATGCCAGCCGGCCAGCACGGTCGGATCCTGGGTTTCCGTGAGCTGGTAGGAAGGGGACGCCTGCGCCTGATCGTAGTACTGGAACTGGTCCCCCGCCTTGTAATCCTCGTAGGTCGTGAACAGGTAGAATGAATCCTGCGGCGTGATTTGCTCCTTGATGTGGGTGTCCCAGTCCGTCTGCTCCAACTGATTGTTGACACGAATCCCCGCCTTGTTTTGATAATACAAATCCAGCGCCCAGCTCAGGCCGTCCGCCGAGCCGTACTGCGAGGCGGTCTGGCGGTAATCCTTGCTGCTGAAAAACTCGGACGTGCCTTCCATTCCCACCGTGTTGCGCGAGAACAACTGGGAATACTCCTGCTGCGAAAGGTTTTCCGAGAGGGACATCGCTCCCGGCGGGGCCAGCAGGCCGGCCAGCAGCGTTTCGTTGAACCATTCGCTTTCATAGCGCAGGTTGAAGCGCGTCGGGTCGCGCAACTCGTCATACGTGCTTGCCAGGTTGAGATGCGCCGAGAAGTTGGCGTAGTCGCAGGAAACCGCGCGGGCGGCTTCGTCCAGGCTGACCTCGACCATGCCGGCGTCTTTATAGATGTCGGCCAGATTGGCGCTGCGCACCGCCTGATCTTCATCCAGCAGGAGACGCGAACGATAGACCTGGCGGTTGTCATTCAACTGGCGGGATTTATCCAAGTCGGCGATGGCCTCGGCGATGTCATAGTCATTGTAAAGTATAAGGGCCGAATAGAGCCAGGGTGTCGGATCCAGCGGGTCGTTTTGGGCGGCCAGTTCCAATTCCTTGAGAGCCAGGTCATGCCGTTCCCGGCGCGTCTGCGCGTCGCGCGTGAAGAGGGACTCCTCGGCCCAGGCTTTGCCCAGATAGCTGCGCAGCAGCCATCGGGCCGGTTCCAGGATGGCGGCGGTTTGCAAATCCGCGCGCCCTTCGGCCACTTGTCCGGCGTGGATTCTTCCCAGTCCGCGTCCCAGCCAGGCGTTGCCCAGCATGGGGTCTGTCTCGATGGCGCTGGCAAAGGCCGCGTCGGCTTGGGCGGGATGGGCGCGCGCCAGCAGGAGGAAGCCATGCAAAACGCGGGCCTGGGCGTTGCGCGGCGCCAGGGCCAGCGCGCGATCCAGAGCTTTCTGCGCTTCGGCAACGCGTCCGAAACTGAACTCCAATTCCGCCACCCGCTCCCAGGCAAAACCAAAGTTGGGCGATTGCGCGGCGGCGTTTTGCGCCATTTTCAAGGCTTGGTCAAGGTCGTGGTGGGCTTGCGCGTCATAGGAACCCGCCAGCCATTCGGTGGCCAGAGTGCGCGGCGCCGTTCGCGTCCACGGCTGGGCTTTGACGGCGGCGATCATTTCTTGCAAGGCGGCGGCAAGGGCGGCCGGACGGGTTTCCTGGACGGCCGGGCGCAGCAACGCCTGCGCCTCGTCCACCTGCCCAATCGAGAGGAGCAGGGCGGCGCGATAAACCCGCTCGGACTCGGATGCGGGCGCGCGGGCCGCAGGATACATGGCCAGGGCCTGAGGCAAATCCCCGCTCCGGTAAGCCGCCAGAGACGGCGCCAGCGTTGCCTGAATGCCGGCGTTGAACTCCAGTTCGTCTGTTGCCAATACCGCCGGATAATACAAAGTCCATTGAATGATGTTGATCGCATCAATCAGCGCCGTTTTCCGGGGCGCTCTTCCCATCTCCACCGTGGCCTGCTCGCCGCTTTGCAATTGCACCGACCCTTGCGCATTGGTCAACTCCACCTCGCCGTCCAGCAACGACAACTCGGTGCTGCCGTCCTCCCTGACCACCAGGTTGAACTCCGTTCCGCGAATGGCCCCGGAGGCGGAGGGCGTCTGAAACTGGGTCTCCTGCGGTTTGTCGCGGTTGAAGAAATAGGTGGCGCCGGATTTCACGTCAATCACCTCGTTGGCCTTGGTTTTGGCCGGAGGTTTCATCTCCATCGTTGTCAACTCATATATCCGCAACACGCTCAAGTCTGACAAGCGCAAGGTGGCGCGACTGTTCTTTCCGGTCTGCAACTGGTCGCCCCAATGCAGGATTTGGTTGGGATGCGCCGCGACCCATCCCTTGGCGCCGGCGGCTTGCACCTCAACGGCGCCCGAGAGGGTGAGCAAAACGGGGTCTTGGCCGCCTGCGGCCGGAGTCTCCCCGCGCGTCACAAGCCCCGCCGCGAAACAGGCCAGCAACACCAATCCAACAGCCCAATGGCTCTTCATCATCATAGGCGCTTTCCAATGTGCATTGCTTCAAGGCATCAGGCGGGTGCGATAGAAGGCGCCGCCGTGATGGTTGGTGGGAATGGTGTCGGTTAAGTTCAACACGCCGCCCGCCGGAACCGCGTTGGTCGCCAGCGCCGTCCAACTCGTCAAATTGGTGCTCCGCTCCAGCGCGATCTCCTGCCCGGCCGCCGCCGCCACACTCAACTCAAATACGTTGCCGATCACCTCAGGCGCGGTGATCGTCGGCCCCGCGCTGGCATACGTCACGTTGATCCCGGATGTTTGGTTGGCCGTGACATTCAGCGTCACGTTGGCCGGGGTCAGGTAGCCCGCCACCGCGCGGAAGGTGATGGTATAGGTTCCCGCCGGCAGCGTGTAAGTCGCCGCGGTGTTGGTGTAATAGGTGCTCAATCCCTGCCCCGCCACCTGCCAACCCGCTCCCGCCGCCAGCGCCGCCGCCGGACCTATTTGCACCTGATAATTGCCTGAAGCCAGATTCAGTCCGCCGCCAATCGGCGCCGGCACGCCTCCGTTGCCCCCGTGATTCACCCCGGTGTAAGCCGCCACCCCGGCGCTGTTGATCAACTCCGCCACCGCCCCGTCTATCGCCCGCACTATCGAATTGGCCGTCCCCCCCAAATACACTCCCGCCGGATAGTAGATCCCATTGGTGTACTGCACGCACAACGGCCCCCCGCTGTTGCCCGGATAACCCACTATATCTCCCGTGCTATACACGTTGCTCAACACTGGCGTGAAATTCAGGTTCTCCGGGCTGGTCGCATACATCAGCCCCGCGTTGTTCGCGCTCACCTCCTCCACCGGGTAACCCACCAATGTCTTCAAGGCCGCCGCCTGCAACCACTGCGTCCCGCCGGCCTGCGACACCAGGTAGCCGCTCGATCCCCCCGCCCCCGCGTCGCTCAGAAAATAGAGCGCCGCCACGTCCTGCTCCTGCGCCGCCGGCGATTCCACCCCCGGACTCAATCCGCCCGCAGTCAAGTCGTTGGTCCGCGCCGAGGCGTAGCCGCTCAATATATACGCCCCGGCCGGCGTCTGCGCCGGCGGGTTGTACACCCCCGCATATTCCTGGAAAAACCAAAAAACATTGTTGACGTAATTGAGCGTCGTGTCGTTGAAGATTAAATGCCCGGCCGTCAACACCACCCGCGCCTGCACCACGCAGCCGCTCCCATAGCCCGCGTCGGTCAGCAACTGGCCGTTATACACATACGGCAGGCCAAACTCCGGCGTCGTCGCGTCGCTGAATTGCAACACGCTGGGCGCCGTGGCGCTGAACGTCGCGGCCAGCAGATAGCCCGCCCCCACGCTGTTGGACTGGCTGGCCCCCACGTAGGCCACCAGCGGCGAGGGCGCGGTCCAGCCCGTGACATTTGCAAATTCCACGATGTGATCCCCCGCCAGCAGGTTGGTTAGCACGTATCCGCTGGCGTGCCACACACTCTCCCCCTGCAACTGCCATTGCGCCCCGGCCAATATGGCCGCCGACGGATAGAGCGTCACCGTGAGCGAGCCGTAACTGGCCGCGCCGCTGATGGCATACTGGTTGGTCACCAGGGTCAACTCCCCGCTGGTCACCGCGTTGGTCGTGTCCGCCGGCTGAAGAAATCCCGCCTCCGGGCTGAATTCCACCGGATAGTTTCCCGTCGGCAATCCGCCGATGACATCGCCGCTGTTGTGCCAGGTCCCTTCCCAAATCAGCCGCCACTGGCCCTGGGCGCCGGCCGGCTGGGTGACCACGCTCAATTGCCCGCTGTGCGAAGGCGGCGGCGAGGGGAAAATGCTGACCAGCACGGAATTGGTGGTCGAAGGCTGATTCACGTCAACAATCGTAATCGTGGCGCCGCTGGGACTGCCCACGCTGCTGCCATCGCCGGAGGGGGTGAGCGAAAAGCTGAACGCCGTGTTGCCCTCATAGACCGTGTTGGCCACAATCGGAATGGAAACCGTCTGGCTGGACTGGCCGGCGGCAAAAGAAAGGGAGCCGGACGCCGCCTGGTAGTTGCCCACGCCCAGCGACACCGCGACGGCGCTGCCGTTGGCCGTGCTATAATTGACAACCCCGCCCAGGCTGTTGAGACTCTTCTGCACCGTG
>Ga0326727_10014074_pt1 | contig 17549 bp, 12 predicted proteins | sample MB2enrmetagenome_FD_207643 | JGI IMG/M metagenome (GOLD analysis project Ga0326727, IMG submission 207643) | Lab enriched peat soil microbial communities from McLean, Ithaca, NY, United States - MB29MY | ecosystem: Environmental > Terrestrial > Soil > Wetlands > Peat | place: USA: New York...
TCCAGCTCGGCGATTCGCTGCGCGTCGTGATGCCATCCGGCGCGACGCTCCAGGGCAAGGTCATCAATAAAGCCGCCGAGGCCGACTTTGCCACCCAGCGCGATGTGGGCGACCGCAAGCGCGACATCAAGACCGTTCAGATCAAGCTGCTCATCGACAATCCCGGCGAACGCTACGTTCCCGGCATGATCGCCGAGGTCTATATTCCCAAGAACAAGCTGGTGAAAAAATGACCCCGACGGCCATTGAAGTTTCCCATATCGTCAAGCGCTACGGCGACTTTGAAGCGGTCAAGGACGTCAGCTTCTCGGTTGCCGAGGGGGAAATCTTCGGCCTGCTCGGACCCAACGGCGCTGGAAAAAGCACGCTGATTCGCATGATGACCACGCTGATCCCACTCACCGCGGGCAAGGCCATCGTCGCCGGTCACGATGTGGCTAAGGAAGCCGATGCGGTACGCCACATGATCGGCGTCATTCCTCAGGCCCTCACTAGCGACCCCGACCTCACTGTCGAAGAGAATCTCAGCATCTACGCCAAACTCTATAGCGTGCCCAAGGCCGAGCGCATCAGGAACATCGCCGAAGTACTCGAAGCCGTGGACCTCACCAAATGGCGCGGCGCACAGGTTAAGACACTCTCCGGCGGAATGAGGCGGCGGGTCGAAATCGCCCGCGGCCTGGTCCATAATCCGCGTATCTTCTTCCTCGACGAGCCCACCACCGGCCTCGATCCTGTCTCCCGCATCGCCGTATGGGAGATGCTCAGCAACCTGCGCGCAAGACGCAACCTCACCATCCTTATCACCACGCATTACATGGATGAGGCTGACAAGCTCTGCGACCGCATCGCCATCGTCGATCACGGCAAGCTCGTCGCCCTGGGCACGCCCCTGGAGTTGAAGCACAGCGTCCCCGGCGCCAACGTCGTCGAGGTGCACTTCGACCGCGAGACACCCGAGTGGCAGGATCGACTGGAAGGCCTTGAAGGCGTAACCAGCGTGCAGGCCGAAAGCGAGGGCTTTTATCGCGTTCTAACTTCCTCAGGCTCCAAAACAACCATGCAGTTAGTCGAGTTAGCCGCCTCTTTGGGAGAAACCCTGACTTCCCTCAGCGTTCAAAACACCACTCTCGACGACGTATTCGTCCACTACACCGGCCGCCAGCTCCGCGATGAGCAGGTCAAGCCGCCGGTCTTTACACTGCCGCCGCGGCCAGGAATGCAGCCATGATCAGAATGTTTGCCATTGTCGAGCGCGAGATGCGCAAGTTCTTCCGGTCGCCCATGCTGATGATCATGTCGCTGATGATGCCGATTCTGCAGTTGATCATCATGGGCAATGCCTTCGGCGGAAAGATCGTCGGTGAAAAAGTCGCTGTCGTCGATTACGATCACGGCCCGGAGGCCGTCAGGCTGCGCGAGGCCTTCGACTCCATCGCCGTCAACATTAAAACCTTTACTACCGTTGAGTACACCGACGAAGTGAAGGCGCGCGAGGATGTGCGCACCGGCAAAATCAACGCCGCGGTGATCATTCCCAAGCAATACTCCCGCCGCGTCTACGCTCAGGACGCCCCGGTCATCGGCCTGGTCGTTGACGACTCCGACCAGTTCAGCTCCGGCTCCATTGAGGCCGAGATGCAGTCCGTGGTAACCGCGCTGACCACGCCAGTGATCCAGCCGCGCATGGCCAATCAGATTGCCCTGGAAATCGTTGAGCTTTATCCTTACGTCAACTACCTGAAGTTCCTGCTCCCCGCCTGCTGTGCGATGGCCATGTATATCTCGGTGATGATCGGAGGCGGAATGCTGTACATCGACGACAAGGCCCGCGGCGTTCACGAAGGCTATCTTGTCACGCCCATCACCAAGCTGGAGCTGGTCTTCGGCATAAATACCGCCGCGGCCATTAAAGCTGTCCTCTCTGGCATCTGCCTCACGGTGATCGGCTCGCTGATAGCCGGCCTGGGCGTCATCTTCCATCCCGTGGCCGACCTGGAGCTTCTCGCCATGATCATCGTCACCGCCATCGCCTTCAACGGCATGATGTTCCTGCTGATGGTCCGCGTCGATGACCCGCTCACTCCGCGCGCCATGTTCGGCGTTCTCAACCTTCTTCTCTTCTATCCCTCCGGCGCCATGTATCCCATCGCCGCCTTCCCGCCCTGGCTGCGCGCACTCTCGGTCATCGATCCCTTCACCTATTGCGTGGATGGCTTCAAATCCATCCTGCTCAAAGACGGCGGCTTCGTCTCCATTCAATACGACCTGTTCTTCCTCTTCGTCTTCGGCATTGGCACGCTGCTCATCGCCACGCCGCTTTTCAAACGCACGCTGTAAGCCGAAGGCCGCTGGCCCCATCGCAGGTGGTTGTACACTGACCCTATGATGCGTCGATTGCTTGCTTTCCCCTTGCTCGCTCTTATCGTGCTGGCCGGCTGCCGCTCGGCCCACCAGCCGCCCACGCAGCCAAACTCCAGCCAGGACCATCCGATCGCGGAGTTTGATCTCAAGGTTTATCATCTGCGCGGCAAGGTCGTCTCCACCGATGCCGCAAGGGGCGAGGTCACGCTGGACCATGAAGCCATTCCCGGCTTCATGGACGCTATGACCATGCCCTACAAGCTCAAGGACGCGAGCATCCTCAGCGAGCTGTATCCGGGCGACGTGATCACTGCTGACGTGCTGGTCTTCGAGCATCCCGACGGAGAGATGCTGCTGGATCACATTGTTGTAGTGGCGCAGGCCAAGCCCGATTACAAGCCGGCGGTCTCTTACCATGTGCCCGCGCCGGGCGACGCCGTGCCGGATTTCAAGTTGCGCAACCAGGACGGCCAGCCGATTCATCTCGGCCAATTCAAAGGCAAGTCGCTTGTGATTACCTTCATCTACACGCGCTGCCCCTCGCCCGACTTCTGCCCGCGTGTGACGCGCAACTTCGCGGCGTTGGAAAAGCAGTTAGCCGCCAACCCCGCGCTCTTTGCCAAAACGCATTTGATCTGCATCAGCTTTGACCCGGAGCATGACACGCCGGAGCGACTCCGCGCCTACGGTGTGACGTACATAGGCAGCGACGCGAAGAGCGCCTTTGCGCACTGGGAGTTTGCCGTGCCGGACAAATCCGTACTCGCCGAGATGGCCAGTTTCTTTGACCTGGGAATGACTAGCAATGCGGATTCGACAATCACCCACACGCTCTCGACCACGCTGATCGGTCCGGATGGCAAGGTGGCGCGCTTCTATCCCGGCAATGAATGGACGCCAGAGCAGGTGCTTGGCGATATGAAGCTGTTAGCCGCAAGCGCAGGCTGACGCGGTCAAGTATCTCAGTGAAGTCAGAAGATAGCACAGAGCTTCGCAAAGGTATCCAATTCAATTAAGAGCTGTCCTTCCGGCGCGGGGTCGAGCGTGGCGTGCTCCAGCACCCAGGTGTCTTTGTGAAAGAGAAAGACGGCGTTGAGGCCGGCGGCGAGGGCGGGGTTGATGTCGCTTCTGGGGCTGTTGCCGATCATCCAGTAACTCTGGGCGCAAGGCGCATCTGGCGCTGACTCATACCGCTGAATCACTTCGCGATACGTGGCCGGGTCTTTTTCGGCGACAATCTCAATCGCCGAAAAGTAACTGGCAAGGCCGGAGCGAGTCAGCTTGTCGGCTTGCTCCGCGTGGTTGCCCTTAGTCATGAGAATGAGCCGGTGGCGGGTGGTCAGTTCGGCCAGTGTCTCGGCCACGCCGGGGAGCAGCTCGATCTCCTGCTCGGCAATCGCGCGCGCGAAGCTCTCAACCTGCCGGCGGGGTTCTTCGGTGAACGCCGCGGGGCTGAGCCGCTCAAAGCACAGCAGTAGCGAATGGGTGAAGCTCGGCAGGCCATAGCCGTGGGTAAGGATGGTCTCGCGTTCGACCTCATTCAGCGCCAGGCGAACCTCGGCGGGCGAGTACTCGTGGTGGTTCAGGTAGCTGATAAACGCGGCGATGGCGCGCTCGAAGTAGACGTTGTTCTCCCACAGCGTGTCGTCGGCGTCGATCAGCAGCGTCTGGCCTGGAGGAAATTGCGGCATGGTTGTATGGTAGCGAATCGGATGGGGTAGAGACTGCTGTATCCCAGCCGATCGAGATTCGTGGATTCCCACCCTTTCCGCAAAGGTCGCGGAAAGAATGGGGCAGTGCTTCTACGGAACACAGATCAGCTACTGCTTTGCGTGAGCGGCCAGCCACTGCTTCAGCTTTGGCTCCTGTAGCTTGCGCAGTTCAATGCAGCCGTCGATGCTCTCCAGGGCGTGCTTTAAGTACTGATCGGCGGAAGGAACCTTGTGCGCGGCGAAGAATTTCTCTACACTGGCGCGGGCGTCGGCGGAGCAGAAGTCGCCGGTCGAGCGCACCAGGTAGGCGCCCATCTCGGGAGTGAGCTGGGTCTGCACCTTCTCCCAGTTGTCCTGGATGTACTTCCACGTCTGATCGCGGTTTTCGTCGCTCTGGAGGGCGAAGGCAAACTGGATGATCGAGTCCTGATTGCGTACCTTGCCGCTGAGGGCATAGTCGAGCGAGCGCTGGAGCAGCGCAGGGTCCTCGAACTGCGTCAGCAGGCGCAGCGCGCCCTCCTGGATCTCCGGATTGGTAGAGGTTTCATAAACCTGTTGCAGTTGGTCGAAGAGGGCAGCGTCCCCATGGCGCGCGGCGGTGGTGAGTGCGGTCTGGCCCAGGGTGGCGTCGACGGAAGCGGGATCGGCCAGGTACTTGGCAGCAATCTCCCGCGCCTGCGCGAGGGCGGCTGGATCATGGCCGCGGTGGCCAAGAAGCCCGAAGAGTTCGGCGCGCAACTCGCGCGTGTTAGCCGAGTCGGATTCAGCGGGCGGGCCTAACTTGGCGTACGCCGGCGCATAGGTTGAGCGAATCCACGCCGATAGCCCGGCGCGCTCATCCGCGCTGGCCGCAATCTGTGTATAGGCTTCATTGACGCCGTTGATTGCCTCCTCCACTACCCCCGCGCCGGAATCGGCTTTTACGGCCGACGCCAGATCGAGATAGTCTCCGATGGCAGCCTTGTTAGCGCGCACCTGTGCCCACTCGTCGCCGATCAGGCTGATGCGCTCGCCGGGCGTGAGCGTGGATTCCACCTGCGCCACCAAAGCCGCATAGACACTCGCGGGATAGGCGCTGCGATAGTAGCCCAAGCCGCCGGCATTGGCGAAGACGCTCCCCGCGGGAGCCTTCAACTCGGTCTCGGTAGGGGTAAGAACCTGACAGTCCTGGCCTGAAGCGGTCTTGAAGCAAACCGGCAAAGTCCATTTCTGCGCCGGGTCCGGCACGATGCTGGGGCTGAGGAAGAAGCGCTTTTGCGCAACCGCAACCTTGCCGTTGGCCGGTATGCCAAAGGTGATCAGCGGCTCTCCGGGCTGGGCCACCAGGCTCGCCATGATCTTGTCCACCGGCTTGTGGCTGGTGGCGGTCTGCGCGCCCCAAAAATCTTCCGCCGTCGCGTTCGCGTATTCGTGGGCGGCCAGGTAGTTATGCACGCCCTGCCGGAAGATCTCTTCGCCAAGGTAGTTTTCCACGGTCAACAGTACGTCGCTGGCCTTGCCGTAGGAGATGCCGTCGAACATCTGCTCGATCTCTTCACGGGTGTCGGCATGGGCGCGGATGGCGCGGGTGGTGGGCTGAGCGTCCAGATTGAGGGTCTGATCCAGGTCGGAGATGACGGTCTGGTCGATGTTCCACTCCGGATGCATGTGGGCAACGGGCTTGTTCTCCATCCACGTGGCAAAGCCCTCGTTGAGCCAGATGTTATCCCACCACTGCATTGTCACCAGGTCGCCGAACCACTGGTGGGCCATCTCGTGCGCGACGACCAGTGCCACCTCTTTCTGTGCGTCGACCGATGCTACCTTGGGATCAATCAGCATGTCGGTTTCGCGATAAGTAATGGCGCCAAAGTTTTCCATCGCGCCGGCTTCGAAATCGGGCAGCGCGATCAGGTCCAGCTTCTTGAGTGGGTAAGGAATGCCGAAGTAGTTGTTGTAGTAGTGCAGCACGTAGGTAGCGATCTCGAGGGCGTAGGGCGTGAGCGCTAGCTTGTCGGGCGTGGCGCAGGAGCGAATGGCCACACCGTCGGAGGATCCCGTAGTGCATTGAAAGTCGCCGACCAGGAAGGCGACGAGGTAAGTGGACATTTTGGGCGTAGTGGCGAATATGAGCGTGTGTTTGCCTTCCGCGGGGCCTGGAGTATCGCTTTCGATGGGAGTATTGGAGATGGCCGTATCGCCCGCGTCCACCACCAGAGTGATGTCGTAGATAGCCTTGAAGGCCGGCTCGTCGAAGCTGGGAAAGGCGCGGCGCGCGTCGGTGGATTCGAACTGCGTTACGGCATAGTTGCGCTTGGCGGTTTTGGAGAGATAAAAGCCGCGCAGTTCATTGTTCAGGATGCCGGAGTATGCAATGGCCAGCATCGCCTTTCCCGCCGGCAGCTTGTTCGCAAAGATGAAGGTAGCCTGCTCCTTCTCCTTGTCGAGAGTGATGGTGGCCTGCTGCTCTTTGCCGCCGGCGGACACGGTCACGCTCTTCAAGTCGAGTTCGACGGCGTTCAGCGTGATGCGGTCCGCCGGCTCAGCAAGGTACACGCCGATGGTCTCGATGCCAGTGAAGGTAGCGGCCTTCAGGTCAGGCGTGAGTGTGAGTGTGTAATGCTCGGGGCGGACGGTCTGGGGCAGCCGCTCGGCATTGGCTGTAACTGTGAAAAGGAAGAGAAATGCCGCCAACGCTGGGAAGAAAGTACGCATCATCGGAGCTGAACAATGATTCTTCATGGAATTCTCCTGAAAGTGGGAAGTTATTGCGCTGGAGTTTTCTTCGGCCACAGCGAGTCAAGCAGCAGCAGGAATGCGCCGGTGACGACGGACGAGTCGGCGATGTTGAAGTCGGGAAAGTGGTAGCTGAAGATGTGGACCTCGATGAAGTCCACTACCGAGCCGTAGGCGATGCGGTCGTGGACGTTGCCCAGCGCTCCGGCAAAGATCAGCGCCAGCGCCACCGTGGTGAGCGTGAAGCGATCGGCCAGGCGGACCATGACAAAGAGAACCATCAGCGCCGCCAGCGAGGAGAAGCAGATCAGCCCCCAGCGCACCGCGTGCGGCGAGGCGGAGTCAGCGAAGAGCGAAAAGGCCGCACCGACGTTGGTCCAGTGGGAGATGCGCAGAACGCGCGGTATCACCGGAATCGCGCCTCCCATAGGGATGTGCAGCGTGACCCAGGTCTTGGTCAGCCGGTCAAGAAAAATATCTACTGCGGAGATCAGCAGCAGCCAATGGAGGCGGCGGGGTGCGGTGTATTTCATAACATCCTTGAAACAGGCGGTTGGGGTTCGTGGTTTCCCAGGCTTGAAAATCCAGATCTGGGGCACCAAGATTCCTTGGAATTCAAACCCGTGGGGTTCGTGATATCCCACCCATTTCACAAAGAACGTGAAATGGATGGGGCACGGAGTTATGTGGAGGCCGGCGGGGCAATCTTCATTTCGGCAAGAGCTTCGCGGCAACGTGTGCAGACATTCTGCCAGATGCCGTAGCTGGCAACTTCCGGCATATAGTTCCAGCAGCGGGCGCACTTGTGGCCGGTGGCTGGCAGGACGATTATGTGTACGGCATTCTTCGTATCTGTATACACTCGAAGACGAACATCGGATACGTTAAGGAGTTCCTTCAGTCCCTCTTTGTGATTTTGAAGCAACTTGACAAGATCGCCGGAAACTTCGATCTCGATATCTGCTTCGAGTCCTTTGCCAATTCGCTTGGCCTGACGCTCGTCTTCGAGTACAAGCATTGCAGCGTCGCGCACGGCGAAGAGATGCTTCCATTCTTCCAGAACTGGCGCGGGATCTTCAGAGAAAATCTCCGTCGGGGTAGGGAACTGGGCGAGATGAACGGAAGCCTCGCGGCCCTCAACTGCGGGCAGGTAATCCCAGACCTCGTCGGCGGTAAAACTCAAAATCGGCGCGACCAGCCGCACCAGCGCTTCGGTAATCTGCCACAACACCGTCTGCGCGGAGCGGCGCTCACGGCTCGTAGGCGCGAAGGTGTACAGGCGGTCCTTCAGAACATCGAGATAAAACGAACTCAGGTCCACGATGGCGAACTCGTTGACCGCGTGATAGACGCGATGAAACTCGAAGGTCGCGTACCAGTCGCGCACCTTTTCGGTCAGTTCACGGGTGCGGGCCAACATATAGCGGTCGAGCGGCAGTAACTCCGCTTCGGGCACGCGGTCGCGCAGCGGATCGAAGCCGTGAAGATTGCCGAGCAGAAAGCGGAAGGTATTGCGCAGCTTCTTGTAGATCTCCGCGCAGCGCTGTAACAGGTTTTCGCTGGCCGCCATGTCTTCGCGGAAGTCGATGGACGCTACCCACAGGCGCACGATCTCGCCGCCCAGGCGGTTGGCAATATCGACTGGATCGACGCCGTTTCCGAGGGATTTCGAGAAAGCGCGGCCCTGTTCGTCCAGAGTCCAGCCGGCGGTGGCGACGCGCGAGTAAGGCGCACGTCCGCGCAACGCCACCGAGGTTAGCAGCGAGGAGTGGAACCAGCCGCGGTGCTGATCGCCGCCTTCCAGGTACAAAACCTGTGGGCCATCTCCCTTCTGAAAGTTTGCATATACCGTTTTCAAATCCGGATCTGATTCGCAGACGGCAAACCAGCTTGTGCCGGAGTCGAACCAGACATCGAGAATGTCGGTTTCCTTGCGGAAAGCCGTGCCGCCGCAGTGGGTGCAGGCCACATCCGCCGGCAGCAGATTGGCTACATCGGTCGTGTGCCACGCATCCGCGCCCTCGCGCTCGAACAAATCGATGATCTGCCGGTTGAGCGCCGGATCGAGGATTGGCCGCTGGCAGCCTTCGCAGAGGAAGACGGCGATGGGCACGCCCCAGATGCGCTGGCGGCTGATACACCAGTCGGGGCGCGTGGCGATCATATTGGTGATGCGCTCTTTGCCCCAGGCCGGGTCCCAGACCACCTTGTCGATCTCCTCGATGGCCAACTGCCGGAAGCTCGTCTCCGAGCCATCGCTGCGCTTCACCGGCGTCTCCAGACCGATGAACCACTGTTCGGTGGCGCGATAGATTACCGGCTTGTGGCAGCGCCAGCAGTGCGGGTAGGAGTGCTCCAGGTCGCGGTTGGCCAGCAGCGCGCCACGTTCTTCCAGCATGGCCAGAATCACCGGATTGGCGGCCCAGACTTTGAGGCCGTCGAAGGCCGGAGGAGCGGCCAGTGGCCAGGCTTCGGGGTCCACATGAATGTGGCCTGTAGCATCAACGCGGCAGGTGGGGTCGAGGCCGTAGCGCTGGCCTGTGTAGAAGTCGTCTGCGCCGTGTGCGGGCGCGGTATGGACCGCGCCGGTGCCCTGGTCGGCAGTGACATAAGTGGCCAGCACGCCGAGAATGCTGCGTTCCAGAAATGGGTGCTGGAAGGTGACACGGTCGAGCTCGCTACCCTTGAAGCGGGCCAATTCTGTAGTTGCGACGAAATTGCATGCAGCGATGACGGCGGCTGCTAGTTCGGCGGCCACAATGTAGACCTCATCGCCAGCTTGCAGCGCCACGTACTCGAAGTCGGGATGAAAGGCTACTGCCAGCGATGCAGGTAAGGTCCAGGGTGTGGTGGTCCAGATGATCGTCGAGACCTGCTTGCCCTTGAGAGCCGGATCAATAGCCGCCGGGTCGGAGGTGAGCCGGTAGCGCACGTAAATCGAGGGGCTGGTATGTTGGTCATACTCGACCTCAGCCTCGGCCAGCGCCGTGCGGTCGTGGATGCACCAGTAGACTGGCTTGAGGCCGCGGTAGACGAAGCCCTTTTCGAGGAAGCCGTAGAAAGCCTCCAGCGTGCGGGCCTCGTAGTCGCGAGACATGGTCTTGTAAGGCTGCTCCCAGCGGCCAAAGCAACCGATGCGCTCAAACTGCGCGGTTTGCAGATCCACGTACTTCTGCGCATAGGCGCGGCAGGCGGCCAGCACCTCCGGCACGGGCATCTCTAGTTTCTTGCGGCCCAGATGCTCATCCACCTTGATCTCGATGGGCAGGCCGTGGCAGTCGAAGCCGGGAACGTAAGGCGCGTCGAAGCCGGCCATGGTCTTCGACTTGACCACAAAATCCTTCAGGCCCTTGTTGAGCGCGTGGCCCAGGTGGATGGGACCGTTGGCATAGGGTGGACCGTCGTGCAGCAGGTAAGCGGGGCGTCCCTGGCCGGCCTTGCGCAGCTCGGCATAGAGGTCGAGTTCAGCCCAGCGGGCCAGCCTGAGCGGTTCATTCTGCGGCAGATTCGCCTTCATCGGGAAGGCGGTTTGCGGCAGGGTAAGGGTCGCCTTCAACTCCGGTGCTGGGGACATCGTGACTCCCTGGGATAGTGCGAATTTGTTCATTACTTAGTGTAAATGGCGAGTCAAGATTTTCTTCGGTAACAAATCGCACGCGCACACCGTCTATAGATTATGGGAAATCTGGCTCTGCCGGAATATGAGACTCCGGATTGTAAGACGCTACCGGACAAGACACAAGTGGGTAGAGTCACGCATAATAGGGAGATGGGCCAGGAGAGAACGGGACTGGAGACGGAAAGCCTCCCGTACGCTCTGCAATCCAAGCGCCCTGAGGCCATTGAACCAGCAGCAACTATGCCAAACGATCTGCTCATCCCGCCAGACACGGACTCCGAGGCTGCCGTGGCCCTCATGGACGGCATCGAGCTCGACCTCACCTTCGGCGTTCCCGTCGAAGAGAAGCCCATCTGGAGCGAACTTTACGAGAATATCCGCGACATCTTCTTCCCGCCCAAGCTACCGCCGCTGGAGCTGACCTCGACGCCGATTCCGGTACCGGATCGGATGGCGGTCAAACGTAACCCATTGGCTGTCGGCGTCTCCACCACGCTGAACGGCTTGTTTCTCGCATTTTTGCTCCTCGTTGGAGTGAAGACGGTTATTGATCAGAAGAAGCCGCCAGTGGTTCTGACGCCGATTGATATAACGGAATTCAAAGCCCCCAAGGCCACCGTTGCCGCGGGCGGCGGAGGCGGTAGCCCGGACAAAGTTATAGTCGAAAAGGGCAAAACTCCCCCGCGAATCGAGACCCCTGTGACTCCCAAGCTGGAGCCGCCGCTTCCCTCGATCGATGTGCAAAAAGACATTATCATTCCCGACAACCCGGTCCTGCCGAACTTCGGCATGTCGAACTCGCCTAATGTCAAGCTGGACTCGCTGGGGAACGGCAGAGGCACGGGCCTCGGCTCCGGGAATGGATCTGGATACGGCCCCGGTTCCGGTGGAGGTATCGGCGGCGGACTTTACCGTGTAGGCGGCGCCGTCTCCCAGCCAATTCCGCTCAACAGCGTGGAAGCGGAGTTCTCCGACGAGGCGCGCCGGGCCAAGTACCAGGGCGTCTGCCTGATCTCGGTGATCGTCGATGCGCAGGGCAATCCGCAGAACCCGCGGGTGGTGCGCGCACTGGGCATGGGGCTGGACGAGAAGGCCCTGGAAGCAGTTCGCAAGTATAAATTCAAGCCCGCCATGAAGGACGGCAAGACGCCGGTTCCGGTGATGATCAACGTCGAGATCAACTTCCGGCTGTATTAAACAGGATCGGTTCACCGGCTCCTGATACCTGACCCCTTATCTCTGTCGTTAGAGCGGCTTTTCCGTCAGGAACGGCTCCGGCTTGAGTGAGCCGTCACGCTGACGAACCAGCATCTGTACCTTGCCATCGGCGGCGTCCAGCTCGGCCTTGCAGGCGGCTGACAGGCCCACGCCCTCCTCGAAGAGCTTGAGCGAGTCTTCCAGAGCCAGGTCGCCCTTTTCCAGTTGATCGACGATGTTTTCCAGCTTCTTCAGCGAGTCTTCAAACGAGGGCATGGCGTTACTCCGTAGCTGGCCTGGGCAGCACGTTGGCGATCACCTCGGCGGCGGCCGTGTAGCGGCCGAAGGGAGCGCTCACCTGCACGCCCTGGACGAATGGGCGCACGGCTTCCAGCATCTCCTGGGCGATGAGAATGCCCTCGCGCTGCGTCGCTTCAGGTGTCTCGGCCTGGGCCATGCGCAGCATGATCTCCTCGGGCATCGAGATGCGCAGGTCGTTCTTCAGGTATTCGGCGTTGCGCAGGCTGACCAGCGGCCAGATGCCGGCGATGACCGGAATCTGATGCTCCTCAATGCGCTTGAGGAAGCTCTCCAGCAGGCGCAGGTCGAAGACCGGCTGGGTTATGGCGTACTCGGCGCCGGCCTCGACCTTATACGCAAATCGCTTCAGCTCCTGTTCGATGTCGGGTACGCCGGGGTTGGCGGCTACGCCGATGGTGAAGTTGGTGCTCATGCCGATCGCGTTGGCTCCTATATCCAGGCCATGATTCAGACGGCGCACGATGTTGACCAGACCGATGGAGTCCACGTCAAAGACAGCGGTGGCGTCGGGATAGTTTCCCAGCTTGGTCGGGTCTCCGGTCATGCAGAGAATGTTGTGTAGGCCGATCGACGAGGCTCCCAGCAGGTCCGATTGAATACGGAGGAGATTACGGTCGCGGCAAGTGTAATGCAGAACCGTCTCCATGGTGGTGTGTTGCTGAATCTGGATGCAGAGGCTCTCGGCGCTCATGCGGGCCGTGGCGCGCGGCGAGTCGGGCACGTTGATGGCATGGACGCCGAGCGATGCCAGCAGGCGCGAACCCTCGATCTCTTTTGCGCAGTCGATGCCGCGCGGGGGAACGATCTCGACCATGGTCACGAAGCTGCCCTCGGCGATCAGCGCGCCGATGCGGGAGCGCGCGCCCAGGGAAGCCGGCGGTGTCTCGGTGGTCAGCTCCGGCGCTTCACCGGTGACTTCGACGCGAGCTCGCGCGTCCAGGTCACGCATCGCCGAGCGCATGGCGCGAATGTGATTGGGCGTGGTGCCGCAGCAGCCGCCCACGATCTGCACCCCGGCCTGGATCGCCTTGCGGGCGAAGCTGGCCATGTACTCCGGCGAGCAGAGATAGATGTTGCGGCCCTCGACGGCGCGCGGCATTCCGGCATTGGGCATGGCCGCCAAAGGCAGCGTAGTGGCGGCGCGCATGGCCTCGATGGCCGTCAGCACCATGGTCGGGCCGGTGGAGCAGTTCACGCCGATGGCCCCGGCGCCCCACTCGGTCAGCAGCGCGGCGGCGTGTGCGGGCGAGGAGCCGTCCAGGCAGTTGCCGTCATCGTCCACAGTCACCATCACCAACACCGGCAGCTCGGGCGCGGTCTCGCGGGCCGCCGCAAGCGCCTCGCGCGCTTCATTCAGCGCGGGCATGGTTTCAATGCTCAGCAGATCAACCCCGGCTGCGGCCAGAGCGGCAATCTGCTCGGCAAAGGCGGCGCGGGCTTCGTCCAGTCCGGTCTTGCCCAGCGGCTCCAGGCGCACCCCCAGCGGTCCCACCGCGCCTGCCACCCACGCCTCTCCCGCCTGCTTTTCCTTGAGGCGTTCGACGGCCTGGCGGGCAATGCGGACGCCGGCGGCGTTGATCTCGTTCGCTTTCCCGGCCAAACCGTGGCGCCCCAGCCGGAAGCGGTTGGCGCCAAAGGTGTTGCTCTCAAGAATCTCCGCTCCGGCCTGCAGGTACTCCTCGTGAATCGACAGGATCAGGCTGGGATCGGAGAGATTCAGTTCGTCGTAGCAGCGGTTGATGAAGACGCCGCGGGCATAGAGAACGGTTCCCATGGCGCCGTCGGCGAGAACGGGGCGGCTGGCGAAGATGTCGGTAAACTGGGACATTCTTTCTTCATGCTATGCCACGAGGGCCGGGCGCGCCAACAGGTAGGTCAGCTTTGTTATACTTCGGTAGTCATCAACTTGGCTGCGCCGGTCCCGGGAAGGCAATTTCCTGCGATTCGCCCGATGCACCGGCAATCGCCATCCACTGGTTCACTACGCGGGCCTGCAGCGGGCATCAACGCGGAATGATTTGAGTATTTCGTCGAGGGTAAGGATTTTGAACAAGAGAAGTCTTTGGATGAGCGCCGCCGCGGCCCTGGTGGTTGCAGCCGCGCTGGCAGGTTGTGGAAAAACTATCTATTTCGCGGGCCGGGTTCTGCCGCCCAGCGGGCTGGCGAATCGCGTCCTGATTGCGGTCCAGAATCCCAGTGCCTCGGGCGGCGGCGCCATGGGGTTTGTGGATGCCTTTTACGACATCCGGTACAAGTACAACAGCACCAATACGGCTCCGGCGTTTTCCATCAGCGGGTATTCGGGAACTCTGCCCATCAGCATCCAAAATATGCCCGAAGAGCAGGTAGGCGCGGTTTATGGTTCCGGCGACGGCAGCTTCACCCTGATCAACTACGCCAATGAGAGCGCCACAAAAGGTACCGTGAGCGGACTCAATGGCCTCTCTTCCAGCATTTTTATCTCGCGCGGCCTCTCCTACGTCGTTGCCGCCAACCAAAGCTCCCACGTGCTGACGGTGGTGAATGAGGCTACCAGCGCCAGTTACCCCTTCAACCTTCCCGGCGTCTACCGCGTCAGTATGAATCCCGGCGGTTCCATAGCTCTGGCCTTTGTTCAGAACTCGAATTACATCTATTATCCGCGGCAACTGACCTCCGCGCAGACCATCGCCTTCTCCGGTGGGCCCAGTTCCTGGCCCACAGCCGCGGTGGACTGCGAGCCGTACAACGAGCCAGGATGGTGCCTCTTCCAGGCGCAGAGCCCCGACCACATCGATGCAACCGGCAATTACTATGGCGCGCCGCTGACCTTCGACCGCCCGGTCAAGGCCGTCTTTTCCGCGGATGGCGGAACCGCATATATCCTCAACTGCGGCCCAGAGTGCGGCGGGACTACTGCTTCCGTGTCGTCGATGCCGGTTGCTCCTATGATCTTCCTGGTCGGTCAGCAGTCGGGCACGCTGCCCACGCAGAGCGCGCTCAACGGCAACACCATCGCAATCCCCGGCGGCGCCAGCAATGCACTGGTTGATAGTTCCACCATGTATGTCGTAGGCCAACAGCCTCAGCAGGTGCAGGGCCAGACCCTGTTTGCAGGAAACCTGACGGTGATGAATCTGCCCACGGGCTCGGCGACGGCCATGACAGCTTCGGCTCCGATCTCCATCAGCGACGGAGCACCCGGCGCGGTGAGCCGGATGCTGGAGGCCGATGACAATACACTGTGGATCGGCATGACCAAGTGCACAAACGGTGTGCGCGCTGCCAAGGGCCTCCCTTACGGCTGCCTGACCATGGTCAACATCTCCACTCCCAGCACTCCCACCGCAACCCTGCTGCCGTATATAGGCGACGCCACCGGCATAGCCGGAGTGACCGGCCTGCACAAGGTCTACACGGCGGAGGGCGGGCAGGTGTACATCTACTCGACCGTGGACGGCTCGGCGAAGGACAACCAATACGTTACCGTGACCGGAACCGCCTATGATGTGGCTTACATGGACGGACTCACCGACGCCAACAATACCGTCTACTGAGTTTCAGTGAACAGCGATCAGCGGGCAGAGAGCGGAAGTCACTTGTTCTCGATTCTGAAAGCTGGGAAACTCCCAAACACCGCCCGTTCATCCGGAGTCATCGCCCATGAACGCCGATTCTCTTCCAAAGCCATTCCTGGCCGACGTGCTGGCCATCGCCGCCCACAGGGATGACGTGGAGCAGACCTGCGGAGGAACGCTGCTGCGCATGGCCTCGCGCGACCTGCGCACCGCGATTCTCGACCTGACCCAAGGCGAGGCTGGAACCCGTGGCAGCGCGGAAGATCGCGCCCGCGAGGCCGCCGAAGCCGCGCTGCTGCTGGGCGTCGGCTGGCGCCAGGCCCTCGACCTGCCCGACGGCGCGGTCGAAAACACCCTGGAAAACCGGCTCAAAATTGTCCGCATCCTGCGCCTAGTCCGCCCCCGTGTGGTGATTCTTCCCTATTGGCAGGCGCGCCACCCGGACCACGCCACTGTCGCCCAGCTTGGCTACGAAGCCTGCTTCCTCTCCGGCCTGGCCAATGCACCTTCTCTTTCGCATCCATTGAACGCGCTGCAGGCGCCATTGGCCGCACCGCAGGTGCCGCATCGCCCCTTCAAGATCGTCTACGCCAGCCTCTATGCAGACGTGCGCCCCAGCTTCATTGTGGACATTACCCCCTATATCGAGCAGCGCCACGCCGCGCTGATGGCCTACCGCTCGCAGTACGCCAATCAGCCCGTCGGCGGCGGGCTCTTTGTCCCCGAAGAGGAGATTCGCGAGCGCACCTTCGCCGAGGCTCGCCACTACGGGCAGCTTGCCGGCGTGCGCTACGGCGAGCCGTTTGTGCAGAAGGAAGTGGGTCTGGTGGACGATCTGACACTCCTGCCGGTCCAGTCGATCTGAATGAAAGGAGAGCCGGCAGGGTTACTTCTCAATCTGATCGGAGTCGGCTGCCTGCTCAATTCGGCGGCTGGGAGGACGGGGCGCGGCGGAATCCCTGCGATTCTCGCATTCTTCGCTAGTATATTGGGATTGGGTACTCGATTGGAGGAGCGCGAATGCGAATGGGCGATCTGCTGGTCAGCGCACATCTGGTCACGGTCGAGGATGTGGCCGCGGCGCTGGCGCTACAGGCGGAGAATGGCGCTCGGCTGGGCGATAATCTTGTGGCTCTGGGAGCCATCGACAAGCATACGCTGAACGCTTTCCTCAGGCGCATTCCCGTCGAGCCTGCCGATATTGCGGCAACAGGGATTGATGCGCTCGATCTTCTGAGCCTGCTGATGAAGCTGATCTATACGGGCCACCTAGAAACCAGCCGTCAGTATGTTGAAGCCCTCAAGCTGCCTTATCACATAGTGGCCGAGCTAGTGCGGATGGCCGTGGACCGGCAATTGCTGCGCGCGATGGGGATGCGTGCCAGCCAAAGCCCGGTGGATATGGGCTATGCGTTCACGGAAGAGGGCAAACGCTGGACGATCGATTCCCTGGAGCAGGTGCGCTATGCCGGGCCCGCGCCCGTTACCCTGGAGGATTTTACATACCAGGTGAATGTGCAGAAACTGACCAACGAGCAGGTAACCTTCGAGCGCATCCACAAGGCAATGGGAGCGTTGAGCTTCGAGGACGGCATCATAGAGCAAAGCGGGCCGGCGTTAAACTCGGGGCGGGCGATGCTTCTGTATGGCCCTCCGGGCAATGGCAAAACCTCGTTCGCTCATGCGCTCGGCGGCGTCTTCAGCGATGTGATCTACGTGCCGTACGCGATCACCGTCGAAGGTCAGATCATCCGCTTCCACGATCCCAGGATTCATATCGAGTTGAATGCCACGGAGTTGAACGACGAAGACCTCTCCTTCGTCCGGGCCGAGGCATATGACGCGCGCTGGGTTCCATGCCGCCGGCCGTTCGTCTCCACCGGCGGCGAGCTGACGCTGGAGATGCTCGATCTGCGCTATGACTCGACGGGCCACTACTATGAGGCGCCACTGCACCTGAAGGCGCTGGGAGGCTGCTTCGTGATCGACGACTTTGGCCGCCAGATGGCAAGCCCAACCAGCCTGCTCAACCGCTGGATCGTCCCGCTGGAGGGCCGCGTCGAT